>APMI01031139.1_pt1 | contig 13840 bp, 12 predicted proteins | sample 667938 | NCBI WGS metagenome assembly APMI01 (sample SAMN01084076, study PRJNA167559) | wastewater metagenome | biome: Wastewater | place: Denmark: Ejby Moelle, Odense | collected 2011-11-28 | reverse complement strand
GCCCGCGTCAGCGCCGCGACCGACCGCGCCGCCGCCGTGGTGGCGGCATCGAAGGGGGCAATCTCAAACGCACCCAGCGGGCCGTTCCAGATCAGCGTTTTCGCGCCCGCGAACACCTTTTCCAGCGCCGCCACGGTTTTCGGCCCGGCATCAAGGATCATCCCATCGGTGGGGCAGGCGTCTGCGGCCACGGTTTCATTTGCGGCCCCCGCCTTGAACTCGCGCGCCACCACCACATCCACCGGCAGGTGAATGGTGCAGCCCGCCGCCTTGGCCTTGCCCAGAATCTCGCGCGCGGTATCGGCCATGTCGCGTTCGGCCAGCGATTTCCCCACCTCGATCCCTTGCGCCACAAGGAAGGTGTTGGCCATGCCGCCGCCGATCACCAGATGATCGACCTTCGAGACCAGATTGCCCAAGAGGTCCAGCTTGGTCGAAACCTTGGCCCCGCCAACCACCGCCACCACGGGCCGCACCGGGTTGCCAAGTGCAGCCTCCAGCGCCTTCAACTCGGCCTCCATCAACCGCCCGGCGGCCTTTGGCAACAGTTTCGCCACCCCTTCGGTCGAGGCATGGGCGCGGTGGGCTGCCGAAAAGGCGTCGTTCACATAAACATCGCCCAAGGCGGCCAGTTCCGCCGCAAGGGCAGGGTCATTCTTTTCCTCACCCGCATGAAACCGGGTGTTTTCCAGCAGGACCACATCGCCCTGACCCGCCGCCGCAATCGCTGCCCGCGCCGGTTCGCCGATGCAATCCGACCCGAACACCACCTTGCGCTTCAGCGCCGCCTCCAGCGCGCCCTTCAGACGGCCAAGGCTCATCTCAGGCACCACCTTGCCCTTGGGCCGGTCAAAATGGGCCAGCAGAACCACCTTGCCGCCGCGCGCGATGATATCCTCGACCGTGGGCACGATCTTGTCGATGCGGGTTGTGTCGGTGACCTGATCGCCCTCCATCGGCACGTTGATGTCAACCCGCGTCAGCACGGTCTTGCCCGCCAGCGCCACGTCGTCGAGGGTGTTCCAGCCCATGGTGTCCTCCATCTTTGCCAACCCTGTTTCCGCGCAATGTGACCGTTCGTCAACCGTCGGGCCTTCCCCTTTGGCGCCTGCGACATTAGGTTCGCGGCCAATCTGTAAAAGGAACGCCAGATGGCCGAGATCAAAGACCCCGAAAACACCATCATCCTGACGCTGAAAGACGGCGAGGTATGGATCGAGCTGCTGGCCGATGTGGCCCCCAAACATGCCGAGCGCATGAAGCAGCTTGCCCGCGACAAGGCCTATGACAATGTGGCCTTCCACCGCGTGATCGACGGCTTCATGGCCCAGACCGGCGATGTGGAACATGCCAACATGGAAAACAACTACAACCCGCGCCGCTCGGGCACGGGCGGCTCGCAATACCCCGATCTGCCGGCCGAGTTCTCCAAGCTGCCGCATGACCGTGGCACCCTGGGTGCTGCCCGCTCGCAGAACCCCAATTCGGCCAACAGCCAGTTCTTCATCAACTTCAAGGACAACCACTTCCTGAACGGCCAATACACCGTTTATGGCCGTGTCATCAAAGGCATGGATGTGGTGGACAAGATCGTTCGCGGTGAGCCGCCGACCAACCCCGACCGCATGATCACCGTCCGGGTGGCCGCCGATGTTCAATAAGATCCTCGTCGCCGCCTTCCTGCTGGCAACCCCCGCCTTGGCCGAAGAGGCCAAGGATGGCCCCGGCCCGAACCTGGTGATCGAGGTTTCCGGTCAGGCCAAGGGCGAGATTGTCATCGACCTTCTGCCCGATGTCGCGCCCAACCATGTGGCCCAGATCGTCGCGCTGGCAAAGTCAGGTGCCTATGACGGCGTGGTGTTTCACCGGGTGATCGACGGCTTCATGGCGCAGACGGGCGATGTGCAATACGGCAAGAAGGGGGGCGACACCTCGATGGCCGGGATGGGCGGTTCCTCCATGCCCGACATCAAGGCAGAGTTTTCCGATCTGCCGTTTGAACGCGGCACCGTCGGCATGGCGCGCTCGCAAGACCCAGACAGCGCCAACAGCCAGTTCTTCATCATGTTCGCGCCGGGCGACTTCCTGAACGGCCAATACACCGTTTTCGGCCGTGTGATCAAAGGCATGGATGTGGTGGACGCCATCAAGAAGGGCGAGGGCCAGAACGGCGAGGTCAGCGACCCCGACGTGATGACCAAGGTCACCGTGCAGGAGTGATCCTGCCGTCGGAGGCGGGGGTTTCACACCCCCGCACCCCCGTGGGATATTTATGAACAGATGATGGGGCCCGGATGAATGGCCCTGTCAGTCCATCACCACCAGGGCGTGGCGTTTCTTGCCGGCAGTCAGTTTCAGCGGCTCGACCAACTCGCTGGCCCCGATGCGCAGGCCGGGATCGGTGACCACCTCGTCATTCACCCGCGCGCCGCCCTCGGCGATCAGGCGCTTGGCGTCCTTGCCGCTGGCGGCAAGCCCGGTCTTGACGAACAGTTGCACGATGCCCAAGCCCTCGGCCATGTCGGCGGCGCTGATCTTGATGGTGGGCAGATCCTCGCCAACGCCGCCCTGTTCAAACACCTGCCGCGCCGTCAGCTCTGCCGCTTGCGCCGCTTCGGCCCCATGCAGCATGGCGGTTGCCAGATTGGCCAGCGTGATCTTGGCCTGATTGATCTCGGCCCCTTGCAGCGCGCCCAGGCGGTCGCATTCTTCAACCGGCAATTCGGTAAAGATTTTCAGGAACTTGCCCACATCAGCATCGGTCGTGTTGCGCCAGAACTGCCAGAACTCATAAGCCGACAGCATCGCGCCATTCAGCCAGACCGCGCCATTGGCCGACTTGCCCATCTTGCGCCCGTCGCTGGTAGTCAGCAGAGGGGTGGTCAGCCCATAGATTTCCTTGTCAATCACCCGGCGCGTCAGGTCGATGCCGTTGATGATATTGCCCCACTGGTCGCTGCCGCCCATCTGCAACAGGCAACCATAGCGGCGGTTGATCTCAAGGAAGTCATAGGCTTGCAGGATCATGTAGTTGAATTCAAGGAAGGACAGGCTTTGTTCCCGGTCCAGCCGCGACTTGACCGATTCAAACGACAGCATCCGGTTGACAGAAAAATGCCGCCCGATGTCGCGCAGGAAATCGAGGTAGTTCAGCTGGTCCAGCCATTCGGCATTGTTCAGCATGATCGCGCCGTTGGGCGCATCGGAATAGTCGAGGTATTTGGCAAAAACCTGCTTCAGCCCCGCGATATTCTCATCAATCTTTTCGGGCGTCAGCAGCGGGCGTTCCTCGCTGCGGAAAGACGGATCGCCCACCTTGGTGGTGCCGCCGCCCATCAGGGTGATCGGCTTGTGCCCGGTCTTCTGCAACCAGCGCAGCACCATGATGTTCATCAGGTGGCCGACATGCAGCGACGCGGCCGTCGCGTCATAGCCGATATAGGCGGGCACGACCCCCTTCACCAAAGCCTCGTCAAGCGCCTGATAGTCGGTGCAGTCGGCAACAAAGCCGCGCTCGAACATCACGCGCAGAAAGTCGGATTTCGGATGGTAGGCCATGGCTCGCTCGTGCATTAATCCGGGCGAGGTATATCCCTGACGGGGGCGAAGGGAAAGATGTTCAAGGGTGGCCCGGTCTGGGCATTGGGGGCGATGTCGGGCACATCGCTGGATGGCGTCGATGCGGCCATGGTGTTGACCGATGGCGACAGGGTGCTGGATTTCGGCCCGACCGCCTATCGCCCCTATACCGAGGCCGAGCGCGCCGTGCTGCGTGCCGCCCTTGGCCGCTGGCCGGGCGAGCCGGGCGTGACCGAGGCGGCGGAAGTGGTGGAGAATGCCCATGCCGAACTGCTCTCGGGATTTTCCGGTGCCGAGCTGATCGGCTTTCACGGTCAGACGCTGGCGCATGATCCGCGCGGGCGGGGCACGCATCAGGCGGGGGATGGTGCGCTTCTGGCCGGCGCTTTGGGTGTGCCGGTGGTCTGGGACTTCCGGTCAACCGATGTGCGGCTGGGCGGGCAGGGCGCGCCCTTGGTGCCGTTCTATCACCATGCCCTTGCGCGCCGGATCGGGGCCGAGGCGCCCTTGGCCTTCCTCAATCTGGGCGGGGTGGGCAATGTGACCTGGGTCGATCCCCGGATCGCCACGCCGGAAACAGCCTGTCTTGCGTTTGATACGGGGCCCGCGAATGCCCCGGTGAATGACCTGATGCTTGCCAGGTTGGGTCTGGCGCAGGACGAGGGCGGTGCGCTGGCGGCGCAAGGGGTCGTGGATCAGACGATCCTTTCCCGGTTTCTGAACAAGCCATACTTCTACAGAAGTCCGCCGAAATCATTGGATCGCAATGAGTTTCATGGCGTTCTTGATGCGACTTGTGAGCTTTCGGATGCCGATGCCGCCCGAACCCTCACGGCCTTTGCCGCCGCATCGGTCGCCGAAGGGATGCGCCATTTCCCCCAGCCTGTCACAGATATTCTGGTCTGTGGCGGCGGGCGGCATAACCAGACCCTGATGACCGAACTGGCAGAGCGGCTGGCGGGTGTCAGCGTTCGGCCGGTTGAGGCCGTGGGTCTGGATGGCGACATGATCGAGGCACAGGCCTTTGCCTATCTGGCCGTGCGCGTGGCGCGCGGCTGGCCGACCTCTGCCCCCAGAACCACCGGGGTTGCGGCGGCAGTTGGTGGCGGAAAGATTAGTGAACCATAGCCTTGGGCGGAAAAGTTAAAGTCGCGCAAGGCGCTCGGTCAAAAGGGTGAAAAATCCATCGGCATCAACCGAGCCGATGAACAGCGCATTGGCCGGGCGGTCGGTAACGCCCCACCAGTCGGCCACCGTCATCCCGCGCGTCAGATCAGACTGCACCTCGATTTCCACATTGATGTGGCGGCCCGAGAACAGGCCCGGATCGATCAGATAGGCAATCACGGTCGGGTCATGCAGCGGGGCGCCTTCGCTGCCGTATTTCTCCATGTCGAACCGTTCGAAAAAGTCGGCCCATTCTGCGGCCATTCGGCCCACCTCGGTGCCAAGGCCGCGAAACGCCTCTACCCGTGCGCGGGTAGTCAGGACTTTATGGGTCACATCCAGCGGCATGACGACCAACGGAACGCCGGATTTGAACACAATATCCGCAGCTTCCGGGTCAACATAAATGTTGAATTCTGCGGCCGGGGTGATGTTGCCCACCTCAAAATAGGCGCCGCCCATCAGGATGATCTGCTGCACTCGGGCCACGATGTCAGGCGCACGCTGAAACGCGGCGGCGATGTTGGTCAGCGGTCCAAGGGGGCACAGGGTAACGGTGCCCGAGGGTTCCTGGCGCAGGGTTTCGATAATGAAGTCCACGCCATGCTGGGGCTGCAACGCCATAACAGGCTCTGGCAGCGCGGGGCCATCCAGCCCCGTCTTGCCATGCACATGCTCGGCTGTCACCAGCTTGCGGGCCAGCGGCCGGTCGCATCCGGCAAAGACCGGAACATCAGGTTTGCCCGCCAACTCACAGATAATACGCGCGTTCTTCTCGGTATAATGCAGCGGCACATTGCCCGCGACCGCTGTGATCCCCAACACCTCAACATCCTCGGGGCTGGCCAGCGCCAGCAGAATGGCAAAGGCATCATCCTGGCCGGGGTCGGTATCAATGATGATCTTGCGGGGATGGTGGGTCATGGCGGTCTCCTTCCGTGCCAGAGAAACCGATAGCGGTTGGTTTGTCCATCCGGTCAAGAAAAAGAGGCGCCACAGTGGGCGCCTCTGCGTTTCTAGCGATTAGGCAAGCAGTTAGCCGTCGAAGTCAACGCTTTCCACCAGCTTCACCGCCGCCGGCCGCAGATCGGCAATCTGGTCCAGCGTCAGCGAATCCGGCGTGAACTCACCCCAGCTTTTCACCAGCTCCGACCGCTCCACCCCCGGCTTGACGGGGAATTCGTTGTTGATGTCGGCATAGATCTTTTGCGCCTCATCGCCCGCCAGCCATTCCATCAGCTTGAGCGCGGCAGCCTTGTTCGGCGCGGCTTTCGTCATCGCGATGCCCGAGATGTTCACATGCGTGCCGCCACCCTCGAACACCGGGAAGATGATGCGCGCCGAATTGGCCCATTCCTTCTGCTCCGGGTCTGCCAGCATCTGCCCCATGTAATAGGTGTTGCCCAGCGAGATGTCGCATTGCCCGGCCCAGATCGCCTTGACCTGATCGCGGTCGGCCCCTTCGGGTTTGCGGGCGAGGTTGGCTTTCAGCCCCTCCAGCCAGGTTTTCGTATAGTCCTCGCCGTGGTGGGCGATCATCGCCGCCGTCAGCGCGACATTATAGTCCGACAGGCCGGACCGGGTGCAAATGCGCCCCTTCCATTTCGGATTTACCAAGTCCTCATAGGTGGTTACCTCACCATCCTTAACCCGGTCCTTCGAGGCATAGACGATGCGGGCGCGGGTGGTCAGAGCGAACCACTGGTTGTTCGCATCGCGAAATGCGGCCGGAATATCGGCCTTCAGCACGTCCGAGTCGACGGCCTGCGTCACCCCGGCCTTCACCACTTCCTCAACCCGCGCGATATCGACGGTCAGCACCAGATCGGCGGGCGAGCGGTCGCCCTCGGCCACCAGACGCTCGGCCATGCCCTTGTCCACAAAGGCCACGTTCACCGCGATGCCGGTTTCCTTGGTAAAGGCATCCAGCAGCGGCTGGATCAGTTCGGGCTGGCGGTGGGAATAGATGTTGACCTCATCGGCCAGCGCCGGCAGGGCGGTGGTGGCCAAGATCAGGGAAAGCAGCGTCGCGCGCATGAGCATCCTCCAGTTGATGGCGGAGGTAAACCTGACTATTTCACTAGGGTCAATACCTGACAGAAATAATCAGCGAATTATCAGATCACGATTTCGTCTTGTCTTCAGCCTTGGCGCGGTTCCAAAGAGCATCCATCTCGGTCAGGTCGGACTGATCGGGCGTCTTGCCCGCCTCGGCCAGCCAATCCTCGATCCGCTGAAAGCGGCGGGTGAATTTGGCATTGGCGGCCCGCAGCGCTGCCTCCGGGTCGATCTTCATATGGCGGGCAAGGTTGGCCATCACGAACATCAGGTCGCCGAACTCCTCAAACACCTCGGCCTCACCCATCTGATCGCGCGCCTCGATCAGCTCTTCCATCTCTTCGCGCATCTTGGCCAGCACCTCATCGGTTGAAGGCCAGTCGAACCCCACCCGCGCCGCCCGCTTTTGCAGCTTCACCGCACGCGTAAGGGCAGGCAGACCCAACGCCACGCCGTCCAGCACCCGCGCAGGGCCACGCTCGGCGGCCTTGATCCGCTCCCAATCCACAGATTGCTGATCCGGCGACTTGTCGCGGGATTCGTCGCCGAACACATGGGGGTGGCGGGCCACCATCTTGTCGGCAATCGCGCGGACCACATCATCAAAGCCGAACAGGCCCGCATCGCACGCCATCTGGGCGTGGAACACCACCTGAAACAGCAGGTCACCCAGCTCTCCCGGCAGCTCCTCCCAGGCCTGCCGCTCGATCGCGTCGCCCACCTCATGCGCCTCCTCCAGCGTGTAGGGGGCGATGGTGGCGAAAGTCTGCTCGATGTCCCAGGGGCAACCGGTGGCGGGGTCGCGCAGACGGCGCATGATCTCCAACAGGCGCGGCATTCCGCCATTTTCGTCATGAACCAGCCGGTCGCTGTCGGTCGTAGGCATTGCCGTTTCCCCGGTTTTGCGATTTGATCAAAGGGCAGAACAGGAGTGTCCCATGCCCGTCTTGAACCGTATCGCAGCCTATGCCGAGGAAATGAAGGGCTGGCGTCGCCATCTGCACCAGCATCCCGAACTGGCCTTTGACTGTTTCGAGACGGCGGGCTGGATCGAGGCGCGTCTGCGCGAGATCGGCGTCGATGAAATCCACACCGGCATTGCCAAGACCGGCATCGTCGCCATCATCAACGGGCAGGGGCCGGGCCCGACGATCGGCCTGCGCGCCGATATGGACGCCCTGCCGATCGAGGAGATGACCGGCGCTGTACATGCGTCCAAGGTGCCCGGCAAGATGCACGCCTGCGGCCACGATGGTCATGTGACGATGCTGCTGGGCGCGGCAAAATATCTGGCCGAAACCCGCAAGTTTTCAGGCCGCGTGGCCCTGCTGTTCCAGCCTGCGGAAGAAGATGGCGGCGGCGGTCAGGTCATGGTGCAGGAAGGTGTCATGGACCGCTTTGGCGTTGCACAGGTGTACGGCATCCATAACGCGCCCAATGTGCCCTTCGGCCAGTTCCTGACCACACCCGATGCGCTGATGGCCTCGGTCGATACCGCCTATGTCTATCTGACCGGCAAGGGTGGCCATGGCGCCACCCCGCATGAAACGGTGGATCCGGTGGTGGCCGTGGTCGGCATGGTGCAGGCGATCCAGACCATCATCCCCCGCAACGTCTATGCGCTGGATGAGGCGGTGATCTCGGTCACCCAGATCCACACCGGCACTGCCAGCAACATCATCCCCGAAGAGGCGATGTTCTGCGCCACCATCCGCTGCTTCAAGCCCGAGGTGCGCCACCTTTTGAAAAAGCGGTTCTACGAAATCGTCGAGGGCCACGCCGCCGCCTATAACGTGCAAGCCCGGATCGACTATGACTGGGGTTACCCCGCCACCATCAACCACGCCGAAAACGCCGCCTTTGCCGCCGAGGTCGCGCGCGAGATATCTGGCCCCGATCTGGTGAATGCCAATTCGGTGCGTGAGATGGGGTCCGAGGATTTCAGCTATATGCTGGAGGCGCGGCCCGGCGCCTATCTGTTCCTTGGCACAGGCCCCGGCGCGGGCCTGCACCACGCCGCCTATGACTTCAATGATGAGGCCGCCCCGGTGGGTGCCAGCTTCTTCGCGCGGCTGGTGGAACGGGCGCAGCCCCTGGCATAAGAAAGCCGGGGGCGCTTCGCCCCCCGGACCCCCCGAGAGTATTTGCAGAAGGGCAAATGGAAAAAGGGCAAAAGCCAAGCTCTTGCCCTTCTTCAAATACTCCGGGGTGAGGCGAAGCCGAGGGGCAGCGCCCCTCTCTGCCTTACTGGCTGCGCGCGGTGCGCTTCCTCTCGTGCGGGTCCAGCACGCGCTTGCGCAGGCGGATGATCTTGGGCGTGACCTCGACCAGCTCGTCATCGTCGATATAGGCGATGGCCTCTTCCAGGCTCATCTTGACATGCGGCGTCAGGCGTACCGCTTCGTCGGTGCCCGAGGCGCGGACGTTGGTCAGCTTCTTGCCCTTCAGCGGGTTCACTTCCAGATCATTGTCGCGCGAATGCTCGCCGATGATCATGCCTTCATACACGTTTTCCTGCGCGCCGATGAACATGCGGCCGCGGTCTTCCAGGTTCCACAGCGCATAAGCCACCGAAACCCCGTTTTCCATGCTGATCAGCACGCCCTGACGACGGCCCTGAATCGGGCCCTTATGGGCGACCCAGCCGTGGAAGATGCGGTTCAGAACGCCGGTGCCGCGGGTGTCGGTCAGGAACTGACCGTGATACCCGATCAGCCCGCGTGACGGCACATGCGCCACGATGCGGGTCTTGCCAACGCCAGCGGGCTTCATCTCGACCAGATCGCCCTTGCGTTCGCCGGTCAGCTTGTCGATCACGGCGCCCGAGTATTCGTCATCCACGTCAACGATGACTTCCTCGACCGGCTCCATCCGGGTGCCGTCCTCGTCGCGCATGATCACGCGGGGGCGGCTGATCGACAGCTCAAAGCCTTCGCGGCGCATGTTTTCGATCAGAACGCCCATCTGCAATTCGCCACGGCCCGAAACCTCAAAGGCCTCGCCGCCGGGGGTGTCGGCGATCTTGATCGCCACGTTGACCTCGGCTTCCTTGTTCAGGCGGTCGCGGATGACGCGGCTTTGCACCTTGTTGCCATCGCGGCCCGCCAGGGGCGAGTCGTTGATGCCGAAGGTCACGGTGATGGTCGGCGGGTCAATCGGCTGGGCGGGCAGGGCGGTATCGACCTCGAGCGCGCAGAGCGTATCGGCGACGGTCGCCTTGCTCATGCCGGCGATGGTCACGATGTCGCCCGATTGCGCCTCGTCAATCGCGGTCTGGGTCAGGCCGCGGAAGGCGAGGATCTTGGTCACCCGGAACTGTTCGATCCGTTCGCCTGTGCGCGTCAGCGCCTTGAGCTGTTCGCCCACTTTCAACGTGCCCGCCTCGACCCGTCCGGTCAGGATGCGCCCGATGAACGGGTCGGCCGACAGGGTGGTGGCGAGCATCTTGAACGGCTCCGCCGCCTTTTCAACCTGCTTGGGCGGTGGCACATGCTTGACGATCAGGTCGAACAGGGCAGTCAAATCCTTGCGCGGGCCATCCAGCTCCAGATCGGCCCAGCCGGACCGGCCAGAGGCGTAAACATGCGGAAAATCAAGCTGCTCGTCGCTGGCACCCAGGTTGGCGAACAGATCGAACACTTCGTTCAGCGCGCGGTCGGGTTCGGCATCGGGCTTGTCAACCTTGTTCAGCACCACGATGGGCCGCAGCCCCAGCGCCAGCGCCTTGGAGGTCACGAATTTCGTCTGCGGCATCGGGCCTTCGGCGGCATCGACCAGCAGGCAGACGCCATCGACCATGTTCAGGATACGCTCAACCTCGCCGCCGAAATCGGCGTGGCCGGGGGTATCGACGATGTTGATGCGCACGCCGTTGTGTTCGACGCTGGTGCATTTCGCCAGAATGGTGATGCCGCGTTCACGTTCGATGTCATTGCTGTCCATCGCCCGTTCCGACACGGCCTGATTGTCGCGGAAAGACCCGGACTGCTTGAGAAGCTCATCCACCAGCGTGGTCTTGCCGTGGTCAACGTGAGCGATGATCGCGATATTGCGAAGGTCCATGATCTGTCCTGTTAGCTGCGGTGCAGCGCATACACGACTGCGCGCCATTTGGCCAGAGACAGCGAAACCCGGCTATTGCGGCAGATACCAGTCGCGCCGGTGGTTCATCGCGATGACAAGGTTCAGCACAGCCGCCCCCAGCAGCGACCAGGCCACCCGGTCGAACGGCAGAATGAACAACGCGGCGGTAAACAGGCAGGCATCCCAGCCAAGCTGGATCCAGCCCGCGCGGATGCCGGTGGCATCTTGCAGGATGACCGCAACGATGGAAACGCCCCCCAGCGATGAGCCATGGCGAAACAGCCCCAGCAGGCCGACACCTGCAATGACGCCGAACAGAAGGGCGGCTGCGCCGGGGTGCAGATGGCTGATGGTGATCCACTTTGGCAGCGCCTCGGCCAGCCAGCTTACGGCGGTGACGGCAAGAAAGGATTTCACCGCAAAGACTGGCCCCTTGCGCGCCCAGGCAAAGACGTAGAACGGCAGGTTGACGGTAAAGAACACCCAGCCGAACCCCCATCCGGCGGCATAGCTGATCAGCAGCGCCAACCCGGCCGTGCCGCCGGTCATCAAGCCAGCGGTGCGCAGCAAAAGGATGCCGAAGGCGCCGCCGACGATCGAGACGAACAGCCCTTGGGCATCTTCAAGCCGGGTATAGCGGGGCAGGGTGTCTGGCATGGGGCCATGATGCGCCACGCCGCAGAAATGTCAACTCTTATGACCTATCAGGTCGCCACATAACGGTCGCGGCGATGATTGATCGCCAGAACCGCATTCAGAATGATCACGCCGGGCAGCGACCACAGGATGCGGTCGGCCGGAATCCAAAGAAAGGCCAGCGCGAACAGAACGGCATCGAAGCCCATCTGCAACCAGCCCGCCCGAAACCCGGTGCGGTCCTGCACCATCAGCGCGACAATGCCGATGCCGCCAAGGCTTGCGCCATGACGAAACAGCGCCAGCAGGCCCGCGCCAGTGACAAAGCCGAACAGCACCCCCGCCAGCAGCGGATGCAGCGTGGAAAAGGCCAGATATTTCGGCATAGCCCCGGCAAAGACCGACAGCAGGGTGACCGAGATCAGGCTTTTTATCGTAAAGGCCAGCCCGATCCGTTTGTATCCCAGCCAGTAGAAGGGCAGGTTGATGACAAAGAACACCGGCCCGAACGCCCAGCCCGTGGCATAAGAGATCAGCAGCGCAAGGCCCGCCGTCTGGCCGGTGATGAACCCCGCATGGCGCAGGAACTGTAGCCCCAGCGCGCACATCAGCGTGCCGAAGATCAGGCCCTGGGCATCCTCGAACCGGGTATGGCGCGCAACATCTGACATGAATGCAGCCCGTATCCTCCCCGCTCTGCCTCGGCAAGCCTAAACCACGAAGCCGTTGAAAAGGCGAAACAGCAGGGCGCCGGGGTGCACTTCGGTCATGGCCTGCAAACCTGCCGCCACGGCCAGAAGCAGCCAGACCGCCAGAGTGGCAGGGCGGGGCGCCGGTTCGGGGCGGAACCTGTCAGCGGCGGCAAGACCCAAAAGCAGGATGGAGACGGTCGAGACCTGAACCGACACCCAGCGCCCCCAGTCAATCGCCAGCGGATAAAGCAGCAGGGGCGGCGCGGCGGCAAGCAGGATCAGCACCATCAGGCGGCGGTCCGGCCTGGCAAGGCGGCACAGATAAACCAGCGGTGCCACAGAAAGCGCGACGCTGATCGGAAGAAGATAGAGGTTGCGGCTGGCCTCCAGCGCAAGCCGCAGCGTGCCGGGGCCGTTCCGGTCGGTCCCGAGCCATGCGATGGCCCCGTCGCAAAAGGCCGGGTGCAGCGGGCCAAGCCGGGTGATTCGCTCGCAGATGGCAGTGGTATCGGCCACATTGGGATGCCCCAGCGCATAAAGGGCGGCCCACAGCACGACCGCGGCGGTTACCGCCGCCACGACGGCTTGCGCGCGGCGCGAGCATTGCGGCGGCAGCAACAACAAGGTGACACCCCAGGCCGGGGCCAGCAGAACCGCGACTTCATGCCCCCAGGCCCCCGCTGCCAACAGGCCAGCCGACACCAGCAGACGCCCAAGGCCCGCGCCGGGCAGGGCCAGCAGGACAATGGCCAACAACGGGATGGTTTCCTTGCGCAGCCCGGCAAGGGCATCCGCGCTCCACAAGACCGCGAAGAACCCGGCCGAGAACACCGCCAGAACCATGGCCGGGCGGGTCTGGATGGCAACCAGCCGCAAGGTGGCAAGAAACAACGCCGAGACCAGAATGGCCTGCACCAGCCCGACCATGGCAAGCGGGGTCATGCCGACAAATTCGGCAAACCGGATCAACGCCTCGCCAAAAGGACCGCGGCGCACCGGCCCTGCGGCCAGATTGATCAGCCAATCGGCCTGAAGCCACATCTGCCCCCCTTCGGCCAGGCAGCGCCACAGAACCTGCAATGTGCCAAGCCACGCCAGCAGCAGACCGGCACAGGCCAGCCGCAGCCATGGCCGCCCCGTTTCGGTGGGGGCGATATCGGGCAAAGGCTGCGGGAGTCCTGTCATGCAGCAAAGTCCTAGCACGGCGCCTGCCAATGACAAGCCTGTGGCCGGGATGCCTCAGGACGCAAGTTTGGCTGGCGCGGCGCCGTCTGCGGCTTGGCAGACATTGGCGCGGCGCGCTAGCAGTCGGGTATCCGGCGCAACAACATAAAGGGGGCGTATCATGACTTGCTATGATTATACCCGCGCGACCGGCTGGACCTTGTCGTCGCATCGACGCGTGTAAGCCCGGGCACTTTGCCCACTTCCAGAACCATCCAGTCCCGTGATCTGCCGCTTATCTGCCTTAGGGCAAAGGCGTTCCGGTAACCGGATATCCAAATCTCAAACCAAAAGGCCGGTTTCGTGGCAACACGTCCGGGAAATTCCATGACCTATAGTGAAAGCAGGGCGGGGCTGTCCCCGCTGCCCTCGATCGACGCGGTTCTTGCGGCCCATGGCGC
>APMI01005227.1_pt1 | contig 13842 bp, 11 predicted proteins | sample 667938 | NCBI WGS metagenome assembly APMI01 (sample SAMN01084076, study PRJNA167559) | wastewater metagenome | biome: Wastewater | place: Denmark: Ejby Moelle, Odense | collected 2011-11-28 | reverse complement strand
CCCAGCCCCGCCGAGCCGGCAAGGTAACACGCCGCGCGCACTTTACCCCGGGCACCTGCGACCGACGGCACCCACGCTGCCATCCCAAATTTTCCCAAAAAACAGCTGCCACACCGTTTTGAATTTGCAGAAAATATGTTCTAATTTTGGTGGACAAAATCGCGTTTTAGCGGTATAATATGCCAAGAATCGAGTTGTACGCTTAGTACGAGTTATTGTCAGCCGGCGGCCTGCATGCCGCCGCTGATCGCGTTTTGGAGGCAGCATGGAAATCGGGATCGTTCGGCCGGTAAGCATCAACGACGAGATGCGAACCGCATACCTGGATTACGCAATGAGCGTAATCGTATCGCGCGCGCTGCCCGACGCACGCGATGGCCTCAAGCCGGTGCACGTGCGCGTCCTCTATGGCATGTGGGATATGGGCATCCGGCATAGCACAGCCTATAAGAAAAGCGCCCGTATCGTTGGCGATGTGCTGGGTAAAATGCACCCGCACGGCGACGTATCGGTCTACGATGCGCTGGCCCGCCTGGCGCAGCCGTGGAACATGCGCTACCCGCTGGTCGATGGCCAGGGGAACTTTGGCAGCGTCGACGGCGACCCGCCCGCAGCCATGCGCTATACCGAGGCGCGCCTCTCGGCAATTGCCGAAGAGCTGCTGTTTGATATTGATAAAGATACAATCGACTTCCGCGATAACTTCGACGGCACCTTTCGCGAGCCGACGGTGCTGCCCGCGCGCCTGCCCAACCTGATGCTCAACGGTGCGTCGGGCATCGCCGTGGGTATGGCCACGAACATCCCGCCGCACAACCTCACCGAGCTGTGCGACGCGATTATGCACCTGATCGAAAATCCCGAAGCCACCGTCGAAGACCTGATGAAAATCATCCCCGGCCCCGATTTCCCAACCGCCGGCATGATCCTCGGCACCGAGGGCATTGTCAACGCCTACAGCACCGGCAAGGGCCATATCACCCTGCGCGCCAAGGCGCATATCGAAGAAGCCGCGCGCAGCGCCTACAACATCGTTGTCACCGAGCTGCCCTACCAGGTCAACAAAGCGCGCCTGCAAGAGCGCATCGCCGAAATGGCGAAAGAGCGCAAGATTGAAGGCGTGCGCGATGTGCGCGACGAATCGGATCGTAGCGGCATGCGCCTGGTGATTGTGCTGAAGCAGGATGCGCAGCCCAAGAAGGTGCTGAACGCGCTGTACAAGCACACCCAGATGCAGACGACCTTTGGCGTCAATATGCTGGCGCTGGTCGAAGGTGGTTTGCAGCCACGCGTGCTCACGCTCAAGCGCACCCTGCAGGAACATATTGATCACCGTCGCGAGGTCATCCGCCGCCGCACCGAATTCGATCTGGCAAAGGCCCGCGCGCGCGCCCACGTCCTCGAAGGTTTGAAGATCGCAATCGACAACCTCGATGAAGTGATCCGCATGATCCGCGAGTCGCGCAACGCCGACAGCGCGCGTAACAACCTGATGCGCAACTTCAAGCTGAGCGAGATTCAGGCGCAGGCCATCCTCGACATGCAATTGCGCCGCCTGGCCGCGCTGGAGCGCAAGCGCATCGAAGACGAATACAAGGAAGTCATCAAGCTGATTGCCGAGCTGGAAGATATTCTGGCCAACCCGCGCAAGGTGCTGCACCTGATCAAGGCCGACCTGCAGTACCTCAAGGAGAAATATGGCGATGAGCGCCGCACGCGCATCATCCCGGATGCCGATGGCGAAGTCAGCGACGAGGACCTGATCCCCGATATCAAGGTGCTGGTCACCATCACCGAGCGCGGCTATGTCAAGCGCATCAACGCCGACACCTACCGCACTCAGCGGCGCGGCGGGCGCGGCATCAAGGGGATGATGACCCGCGAGCAGGATGTTGTGCGCCACATTCTGACATGTATGACCATGGACGACCTGCTCTTCTTCACTGATCGCGGCAAGGTTTATCAGCTCAAGGCGCACGAAGTGCCCGACGCCGGTCGTACCGCCAAGGGTCTGCCACTGGTGAACCTGATCTCGCTGGAACCTGGCGAGCAGGTCACATCAATCTTGTCGGTGCCCGACTTCGACGAAGGCGAGTATCTGATAATGGCCACGCAGCGCGGCAAGATCAAGCGCACCATTCTTAAGGAATACAGCGCGGTGCGCTCGAACGGCCTGATTGCAATTGGCCTGGAAGATGGCGACATGCTGGGCTGGGTGTCGATGACCCAGGGCAACGAGGACGTGCTGATCACCACCGCGCGCGGCCAGACGATTCGCTTCCGCCAGGAAGAGGTACGCTCAATGGGCCGGCCAGCCAGCGGCGTGATCGGCATCAACCTGGGGAATGGCGACCGCGTGGTTGGCATGGATCTGGTGCAGAGCAATGGCTCGTTGCTGGTGGTTACTGCCAACGGCTTCGGCAAGCGCTCCGCACTGGAGGAGTACCCGCCCAAAGGCCGTGGCACTGGCGGCGTAATCACGCTCAAGCTCCGCGCTAGTGACGAAGTTGCGGCCGCCCGGGTGGTGTACGAAACATCGCTGCTGACTTTCATCACCACCGGCGGTACTGTGATGCGCTGCCTGGCTGAAGAAATCTCGCAGCTTGGGCGCCTTACGCAGGGCGTGACGATCCTGAACCTCGTCAAAGGTGATCGGGTGGCCGCGCTTTCGGTTGAGGAGCCGGGCGACGACGACGAGCGCAGCCAGAACGTCTTGATCAACATGAATGGCGACGGCAGCCACGACGAAGTGAGCAGCCAGTAGCTGTTTTTCGTACACAACACAACCGAAGTGAGCAGCCAGTAGCTGTTTTTCGTACACAACACAACGGCCCAGGCGAGCTTCGCCTGGGCCGTTGTTTGGTTTGCGGGCCGCGCTAGCGCGACTTCAATTCTACCTCGCGGGGCCGTTCGAGCAGGCTGTTCACCGCCAGTTGCGCCGGGCGCGGCCGCGGCAAGAGCAGCGACGCGCCTTCCTGCTTGATCAGATCAATAAAAACCTCGACAAAATCGCCATCCCAATGCGTGCCGCGCCCGTTCATCAAAATCTGGAACGCTTGCTCCGAATCCATCGCCCGCCGGTAGGCGCGGTGCGAGGTCATCGCGTCATACGCATCTGAAATCGCGACGATCCGCGCTTCTTCACGAATGTTTGTGCCCTGCAAATGCAGTGGGTAACCACGCCCGTCCATGCGTTCATGATGGCACTCAATAATCGGGATCACGTCGCGCAGTGCCTTGATCGTGCGCAGAATGTCGGCTCCAATCGTCGGGTGCGACTGCATGATTGCGTATTCTTCGTCGCTGAGCGGGCCAGGTTTCAGCAGAATATAGTCGCGAATGCCAATCTTGCCGATGTCGTGCAGCAGCGCGCCGTAGTGAATATATTCGACACGCTCGGCAGGTAGACGCAGCACCTCGCCCAGGCGCACAGCATACCGGCGCACCTGCTCGGAATGACCGGCGGTGTAGGGGTCGCGCGCGTCGATTGCAGCTGCCAACGCAGAAATTGTTTCCAGGTGCTGGTCTTTCAGCTGGCGGTACAGGCGCGCATTATCGAGCGAGGCCGCGATATGCGAGGCGCACACATTCAGCAGGGTGCGGTCTTCTGCATCGAAGCCAGGCTGGTCGATGCCGCGCGACAATTCGAGCATTCCCACCGGCCGCTGATTGGTGCGCAGCGTAATGCGCGCCAGGTGGCTCGGGCCGGGCAGGCCAACATCTTCACCCACTAACTCGACATGCCCGGCTAAAATGGCCCGCTCGTCGGCGGCGCGCACCACCACGCGGCTGTTGGGCGCCCGGTCGATGCCAGTGCCGCGCTGGGCCAGCAGCTCCAGCTCGTTATCTTCAGGGTGCAGCAGGGAGAGCGAGAGCGAGCGCGGAGCGAAACGCCGCCACAGCAAACGCGTGATATCCCGTACCGCCGTCGCCGTATCCAGTGTCGAGGCAAAGGTCTGGCTCATTTCGTGCAACGCCACAATCTCAGAAAGGCGCTGCTTTTCTTCGCGAACGTGCCGCCATTCCATCGCGCGGCGCACGGTGCGCTCAAGGTCGTCGACCGTCACCGGCTTGGTGAGGTAGTCGAATGCGCCAAGCTTAAGCGCCTGGCGCGCTGTCTCGACTGTGGCATGGGCGGTAAACACAATCGCATCAGTTTCGGGGTAGCGCTGCCGCAACTCGTGAAGCAGTTCAATGCCACCCATTTCGGGCATTTGCAAATCGGTAAATACCAGATCGTAGCGTGATTGCTCAAGCACACTCAGCGCGACGCGGCCATTTTCGGCGGCGACCACTTGGTAGCCATTCATGCGTAGCAAACGCACACAGAAATCGCGGACATTGGTATCATCTTCAACAATCAGCACCCGTGTGGGTGTTGTATTCTGCTCTGGCTGGACAATCGTACTCATCATCTCTACCTCGTCGCGCATCTCGCACATACTTACTAGGTATATCGCTATGCCAAAAGCAAGAGATACGCGCTGTGCTCGTATATCGCGAAATCGTCAGATTGCCGGCAGGCAGACCGTAAACGTGCTGCCGCGCCACACCTTACTCTGCACTTCCACCCGTCCCCAGTGATCTTGCGTGATCATATGTACCGCATACAAGCCCAGCCCAAGCCCGCGTGAAATGCCTTTATCGACTTTCGTGGTGAAGCCCGGCTCAAACACGCGCGTCAGCAGATCCGGCCGGATGCCGCGGCCGGTGTCGGAAATTGTCACCCGCACCCATTCGCTCTGCTCAACAATGCCGATGTCGAGTCGGCGCTGATCGCAGGTGCTCATGGCTTCAATGGCGTTTTGCAGCAGCTCAAGGAAGGCCTGCTCAAGCTGGCCGGCCTGCCCAAGCACCATTGGAATCACCGCTGGCAGATCGAGTGTCAGCTGAATGCCGCTCTCATTGACACGGTTGCGCAGCAGGCCAAGCGCCTCATTCAGCGGCTGATCGATTGGCAGCGGAATTTTGCCGCCCGAGGAGGGCTGTGCAAAGCGCAGAAAGCGCTCGACCAGGGCGGCAATACGCTGGCCTTCCACCATAATGTGGGAAATATCATCGTGTGCGGCCTGCGGCAAACCCTGGTTGCGCAACAGGAGATGCGTATAGCCCAGAATCGTCGTGAGCGGGTTATTGATTTCGTGCGCCACGCCCGCTGCCAGATCACTCACCACTGCCAGCCGCGACGAAAGCAACAGATCATGCTCGGCAATAATTTCTGTTTCGGAAGCAGGTGCCAGCGCGCGCGCGCCATGGTGCTTCATAGCCACAGCCGCAAACTGGCCAAGCGACTGAAGCAGTGTGATATCGGCCTGTGCGAAGGCCGCCAGCGCCGGCGATTGCAGATCGATAATGCCCAGGCTCTGTTCGCCTGCCACAATTGGAATAATGAGCTGCGAACGTGTACTCGCCAGTGCTGGCAGCGCCTGCGGGTCGTGATCAATATCGTCGGAGCGGGCCGGCGCGCGCTCGCGAAAGGCGCGGCCGCTCAGGCCATGCTCAAGGCTTGGCGGGATCTGCTGCACCAGCACTGCTTCCTCGGGGCTGTAGCCACGCCGCGCCAGCATCACCGCGCGCCCCTGGTTGTTGGCGAAAATGCAGCTGTGGCTGGCGTGCGTCAGCGCCATTGAGGTATCAACAATCAGCGCCAGCGCCGACGCCTGATCGGGCGCGTGCTGAATTTGTGTATCGAGATCGCGCAGTTGTTCCTGTTGGATTTGTGTCGTTTGCCAGCGATCCAGCCAGTGGAGTGCATGTGCCGCCTGAAGCATGACGGCGTGCGCGCGTAACACACTGGCGCTGTCGAACTCGCCCTGCAAGCTAATATAGCCATAAAGAGTATTTGCAGCGACGAGGGGCAGCGCAAGCCAATCGCGGCCAAAGCCAGGCGTTGGCAGGCCCGCCAGCGAATGCAGCGCCAACACAGGTTCGCGTGTCGACGCCAGATGCTCAAAAAAACGTGTAAATGAAGGGGATGCTTCAACAAGCGCAGGAAGCGCGGGGGTGCCATGTTGGGCAAGGATGGTGATACCCGCATCGTCGCGGGTGAGCACCGCAATACCGCTACAGCTTAGCACCTCGTGCAGCGTGGCGACGAGCTGCTCATAAATAGCGCTGCGATCTGGCTCCATGGTGAACAGCACTGCAGGCGATAGCAAATCATGGCTTTCACAGCCACTTATGCAACCAGCAGCGTGCGCATCAGGCTACGCAGGGCGCGCGCGGCTATCGAAAAACAATCGCACGCGGCGCTCAAGCTCTTCGAAATCAAATGGCTTCGCAAGGTAATCGTTCGCGCCAATGCGACGCGCCTGCTTCTCGGTGTCGGGGGTGCCGAACGCCGTGATCAGGATCACATAGACATCGTTATAATCGCGACGAATCGACTGAATCAATTCCATGCCATCCATGCGCGGCATGTTCATGTCGGTAATAACAAGATCGCAGTGATTTTTTGCTAACTGCTCAAGGGCGGCAACGCCATCTTCGGCTTCGAGCACCGGGTAGCCGCCATTCGTCAACATAAATTTATAAAGCCTACGGGTTGCGGCATCATCCTCAACAATCAATACTTGTGGGGTGCTACCATTGGTTACGGCCGGGCTGGTCGGCAATGACATGGGAAGACCTCCGTATCCTTGTGAACACAAAACTATTTGGGCGATTTCAATGTGAGGCGGCCGCATTCAGACTATACTTGTGCGTGTAGACCTGATGCAGATATTGCCTATTTTACCACATGTGAACGAAATCTCGACAGTAAAGTTACGTATTTTGTGCATGGGTGACGTAACTGTAATCGGGCTGTCATGTGCTCACGGCGGACGGGCGCCATCAACGGTAGGCTGCCAGATCGCGTTCCTCAATCGTGGGCATAAAACGCGACATTTCAACCATCTTGAAGATTTTCTGATGATGTGGGCTGACATTCATTGCAAACAACTTATTGCCGGCTTTGCGCGCCGAAACCACAAACTTGAGCAAGGCCGAAATACCGGCGGAATTGATAAAAGCGACATTCGCAAAATCCAGTACAGTGATTGGCCGCATCGCCGAAATTGTGGCGCTGGCTTCGATTGCCGCCGCTGAGTTGGTATCCACGCTGGTCGTCAGGATATGCAGAACGGCGACATCGCCAAACTCTTCGCGGCGAATCACATCATTGCTTGTTCGTTCGTTGTTAGTCATGCGATCGCTCCTCCCGATAAAGCCGCAGGGTCATAATTGTGCCATGCTGCGACGAGCGAACTTCATAATCGTCAACCAGCGCGCTCATTAAATACATGCCAAAGCCGCGATGCATGCCACTATCTAAATTTTGTTCCTCAATAATGCGCCGCGAAAAATCGGGCTGCTCGACCCCGCTGCCCTGATCGCTGATCCGCACTTCTAGCTTGTCGTTGTCGAGCATAAAAGTTACTTCGACCAATTTTGCGCTTTCACGATGGTTGCCATGATCGATTGCGTTATTAACGGCTTCGCTCACGGCGAGCTTCAAGTCTTCCAGTCGCTCGGGCGTCAGGCCAAGCACTTGCCCAATTTCACTTGCGCTTGCGCGTACCACGCGCTCAAACAGGGGGTCGGAGGGAATATGAACCAGCACCTGTTCCATGCGAATTGTCCTTTACAAAACAGTATGCCAGGATGAGCAGCACAGGCGCTCAGGAAGACAGGACCGGCCGCAGTATTGTCCCAATCGAGCGGCCGGCACGCGCGCGTGCCTGCTGCGAACGCTGCGCGCCGCTGCTCTGCTCAGCTTGCCGTTGCAGGTGATCGTAGCGGCGCAGGTAGGCTTTGCCAAGCGATGTATTGCCAAGTTGCAAGTAGGCCGCGCCCAGGTAGTAGAGCGATTGCGTGTGCTGCGGGTTGCGCCTGAGCACCTTTTCGAAAAGCGGAACGGCGCGGGCTGGCTCCATCAGCTCTTTGTAGCACACGCCCAGCATAAAATTCGTTTCAACATCTTCTGGCCAGTAGTGTAGCACATGCTCGAATTGTTGGGCGGCAAGATCAAAACGTTCGCGGCGCACGTACATATACCCGAGGTCATAGCGCAGCGAATGGGCGTCGGGTGCCAGCTCGACAGCTTTGCGCCATGCTGCAAGCGCCCAGTTTTCGTGCCCGGTCAGGTTATACATAAAACCAAGCAGGTAGTGCGCCTGTGGGTCGCCTGGCAGGAGCTGCACGGCTCGCTCGAACGCGCGCGTGGCCGGGGCATTGCGCCCCATGTCATACAGCAGCTTGCCCATATTCAAGAAGAGTTTTCCCTGCCGAGGATAAAGCTTGGCGCACTCGAACAGCACCAGGTAAGCTTCGCGCAGCTTGCGCTGAAGCTTGTAAATCGCGCTTAAGCGAATGCGCGCATCTGCATAGTGCGGGTTCTGCGCCGGGATCTGGCTATATTCGTCGAGCGCTTGTTCGAGCTTGCGTGCGCGCGCCAGCAGGTTCCCAAGCAGGTAGTGAGCGCGGTATTCCTGCGGCCGCCATTGCAGCAGTGCGCGGTAAATGCGCTCGGCTTCTTCTTCATAGCCCTGGTGCTTCAGATCCTGACTCAGGCGATAGTACCATTGCGCGACTTCTTCTTCCGAGCGCATCACCAGCACTTCGTCCTGCACTTCGGGCGAAATAAAAGTCGGCTCGACGCGCAACGCCTCGGTGAAGCAGCGCTGTGCCAGCTCGTGCGCGCCGTGATCCTGGTGCATCAGGCCCATGTAGTAGCGTGGCTCGGCGGCCTGCGGCCGCGCGTTGCACGCCTGGTCGTAGTGAATGTAGGCGCGCCCGGCGTCGTCGAGGCGCTGGTAGCAGCGCCCCAGCGAGAAATGTGCCTCGTACAGGCGCGGGTTATGCTCTAGCGCTTCTTTCAGTGCGGCAATCGCCCGGTCGATCTGGCCGCGCGAGGCAAACGCCACCCCAAGGTTGTAGTGTGCCTCGGCCAGCTCCGGGTCGGTCTGCACCGCTTCCAGGTATTCGCGCAGTGCGCCTTCCCAATCTTCCTGAAACGCCAGCGCATTCCCAATGTAGAGATAGATAATCGCGCGCTCACGACCAAAGATCTGGGCCTGCTCTTCGCCCTCGACGTACGCAGCGATTAGGGCCGCCTTGAAGTGCTCAATCGCGTCGCTGTAGGCAGCGCGCAAATAGGCGCGAATTCCCTGGCTAAACGCTGCGCCGAGCCGTGTGCCGGCCATGAAGCGCTCGCTCCCGCTGAACGTGTCGAGGTCGAGCGGCATAAAATTAAGAGGTTCATTCGTCGTCATAAAGTCGCTCCCTGGCGACGCCTATGGTTCCGCCAGTCATTCGTATCCGACAGGATAGTATTGTGTTTCAATGGCCGCGTGGCCACACCTATCATTCCCCACCCGAACGATATTCTTCCAGAGCCAGTCGCAATTGTGCGTGCAGCTCGCGGGCAAATCCGCGCCCAAACTGGCTTTGCACCTGGCCGATCAGTGCTGGCAGGCGTTCGGCCCAGTATGCTATGCTTGTTGATGCTTCACCCAGATCAAGCACCTGCCACAATTCGGCAGCGCGGTCTGCGCCCAACACGTCATCGGTAATGCTCCGCAGTTCGGCCCCAGGATCAGCCAGCCGCCGGCGAATTACAACCACGGTAATGTCATCGGCCTGCTGGTGCCCATTCCAGCTGCGCAGCTCTTGCAGCAGCGCCGCCACCAGTGCGCGCGGCTTCAGGTGGGCATTCGCGCGCAGCATTTGTTCCAGGCGGCTGTAACTGTAAATTTCGCCTTCTGGCGGCCCAGCCTCAACCACGCCGTCGGTGTAGAGTACGACCGTATTGCCTGGCTCGATGCACGCGTGCACTTCGTCGTACTGGCCCTCGTCATCAACGCCCAGCGGTAAGCCCGAAAGCTCAAGTTCGGCCACCTGCCCATTCATAACGATCGGGTAGTTGTGGCCTGCATTCGCCAGCCAGAAGTCGCCGTGCAGCGTATCGATCTTAGCGTAGAGCATTGTCACCATTCCCTGTGGGATCTCAGACATGATACCGCTGTTAGTCTCGGCCAGCGTTGTGCCAGGGCCGCGATCGCGCCGGGCGGCGTGGCGAAAAACCGTGCGCGCCACTGCCATGCGCAGTGCCGCTGGCAAGCCCTTCCCCGAAACATCGCCAATCATGATGCCGTGCCAGCCATTTGCCATCGGCAGAAAATCATACAGGTCGCCACCCAGTTCGTGCGCTGGCAGCGAGATCGCGCTGATCTCCCAGCCTGGCAGGCGTGGCACCGCTTCGAGCAGCAAGCCTTGCTGAATATCGCGTGCAAGTCGCAGATCCTGCTCGATTTCGGCCTGGCGGCGCAGTTCCTCGATGCTTGGCGCGGGTGTTGCGTGCACTGCGCCAGGTTTAATTTTTCGCACCGTTCGGCGTTTTGCGACATGAGCAAGCAAGCTTGTCGCCGGGCGGCGTTTAGAAGCAACAGATGGCTTTGGCATATACTAATAAGGATAGTAAAGGGGCTTTACGCCCCTAGTTTACTCGATATCGAGCGCGATATAGATTCAATATGCCGCTGGCACGTTTCAGTGAGCCAGCTCACCGCCACACCATCCAATAATTCTCCAGGTGGATGCTTTTGCAGCTTTTGTAACGTGTTGCGATATTCCTGCATTGCTTTCTCAGCGCGCCCGGCCTGTCGGTATGCCTCGGCCAGATGGTACGAAATGATCGGCGCATCGCGGTTCAGGTAGCGGGCGCGCTCAAGCTGCTGAATGGCGGTGAGCCACTGGCACTGGCGGCTGGCAATCAATCCCAGCAGCACATAGGCGTCGTGATGCAGCGCGTCCATTTCGATGGCGCGCTGCACTTCAGCGCTCGCCAGATCGAGATCACCACGGTCGGCGTGCACACGCGCAATCAGGGTCAATGCCTCTGGCACAATCGCCGAGCGTAAAGGAATATGGCGCAGCATTTCCAGAGCTTCATCGTACTGGCCGGCATGCAGTAATTCATAGCCACGTGTCAGCAGCGCGCGATCGGCGCCCGGTGTCGCGTTGCTTGCCCGCCCGCCAGGAAGCGGTGCCGTCACCGGGGCGCGCCGTGCCGACGGCTGAGCTAAGGCTCCAGTCTGGTTGCGGCGCGCCTGTGGCGTGGGTGCTGGCTGTAACGGTTGGGTTGCTTGTGTGCGTCCTTTCGAATAAACGTATGCGCCCGCAACTTCTCGCGTCGAAAAATGTTCGAAAACGTTCCAAAGTGTTTCCGAAAAACCTAGGAATAACAACCCGCCTACGGGCAGGCAATCATAAAAGCGTGCAATCAGTACCTGGCATGTTTTGAGCTGAAAGTAGATCGTCACATTCTGGCAAAAGATCACATCCACGCCCTGGGCAATCGCTGGGAATGGATCAAGTAGATTGAGTTGCCTGAAATGCACCAGCGAGCGTGCGGCATGGCCAACCGCATAGCTGTTTCCGGCAGGCATAAAATAACGATCAAGCTGTTCTGGCGAGATGTTCTGAAGTGTTCGGCCGCGATACAGGCCGGCGCGTGCTTTTTGCAAAGCTGGCTCGCTGAGGTCGGTGGCGAGAATCTCCACCGGGCGAGGAAGCGGCTGGCCGAGCGCTTCCAGTGCGGCAATGGCTAACGAGTAGGGTTCTTCGCCAGTGGAGCAGCCGGCGCTCCAGATGCGCAATGGCATGCCAGCGGGTTTGCGCGCGTGAAGCTCGGGCAGAATCTGCTGGCGTAATGCCTGAAAGTGCGGCCCATTGCGGAAAAACATCGTCTCGTGATTCAGCACGAGTTCGGCGAGGCGCGCAATTTCCACCGTATCCTGTGGCGCACCAACCCGCCGCTGGTAGGCCGCAAGCGTATCGCCGGTGGCTGCCATGCGCCGCGCCACCGACTGTTCAAGTAGGCGCTGCCGCGCGTTGTCCAGGAAGACGCCACTATACTGTGCCAAGGCATCGCGAAAAAAAAGAAAAATGTCAGCCGAAAACGCCGCCGATACCTCGGGCAGCCCTGCGCCTGGCAATTCACCTGGCTTGGTGTGGCGATTCATAGGCTATCCCGCGTGTCAAGCGCAACCGGCGCGCGCATCTGGCGGCTAACCATCTCAATCAGGCGCGCGGCGATTGCCTGAGCCGGCAACACATCGCATGCTGCGCCAAGGTGAATTGCCGCACGTGGCATGCCAAAAATCGTGCTGGTTGCCTCGTCCTGCGCGATGGTGTAGCCGCCGGCGCGCTTGATGGTGAGCATACCATACGCGCCGTCGCGGCCCATGCCAGTGAGCAGCACACCAATCGCGCGGGCGCCAAACATTTCGGCGGCGGCCTGCATCGAAATATCGATCGAGGGTCGTTGCAGCAGCAGCGGGTTATCGCTGAGATGCACTTTGCGCTCGGCTGTGATCAGCAAATCAGTTTGATCAGGGGCGATTAGCACGATATTGGGCTGCAATTCGTGGCCTTCTTGCGCAAGCTGCACCGGCAGCGAGCTGCTATAGCTAAGCCATTCGGCCATGCCACTGCTAAACCCAGCCGCAATATGCTGCACCACTAGCACGGCTGCCGCGAAATCCTTTGGCAGTGCGCTAATGACCTGATTAACGATGCGCGGGCCACCTGTGCTGGCCCCAATAACCACTAGCGGGAACGGAGGCAACGGGCCAACGCGCGGTTGCGGCAGCACGACGCTTGCCGCCAGCACTTTCTCGTGTGGCAGGGGCTGAGGAACGACTGCAACCACTTGGCGCCGTGATTCCGGGCTGGTGCGCCGGCGCCCACGCAAATGCGTGACGACCTTAACGCGCGCCAGCACCTTGATACGCTGAATGAGCATCTGTCCAGCACGGGCCAGTTGGGCCTGGTCGCGCCCTGCTGGCTTTTCGAATACTTCAAGTGCGCCAGCCGCTAGCATTTTGAAGGTAATATCAATATCGTAACGCTCAAGCGAGGATGTGACGACAAGAATCGGCGTTGGGTAGTGCGCCATCAGGTATTCGGTCGCTTCAAGGCCATCCATCACCGGCATGCGCACGTCCATCGTCACAATATCAGGACGAAGCTCTTCGGCCATTGCGATGGCTTCGCGGCCGTTGCGCGCCTTGCCAACAACCTTCAGTGCCGGGTCCTGTTCGAGCAGGCCAGCGATTACTTGCCGCATCAGCGCGGAGTCGTCAACAATAAGAATGCGAATTGGTTCGCTCATGGGTGCCTGTTTCGAGATTATCGTGCCACTTTGCCTGAGTGCCAGCGTTGAAGAGACGGTTAGCTATTGCCGAGGGCGTCCCCCGGCTTCGACAGTACGCTGAGCGGCCAATCTGGCGCGTGAGCGCCAGCACAACAACTCACTGCATTTCAAGAATATGCTTTACGCGATTGGGTAAATTGAGCAGATCGATATCTTTGTTGAGATAGTCGTCCACGCCTGCTTCAAAGGCGGCGTGTTTATCATCGCTCGATGTTAACATGATTATACGCAATTCATCGAGCGCTGGATTGTCGCGCAAGCGGCGGCATACTTCATAGCCATCGATACCAGGCATCTGCACATCCAGTACCATCAAATCGGGCATTTCTTCTGCTATTTTTTCGAGGGCTTCTTCGCCGCTATGGGCCAGGCGCACGTCGTAGCCATACATGCTCAGCCGCATTTTCACAATGTCGGTTACCAGCTTGCTATCATCAACGACAAGAATTTTTTCGGACATGGTGTGCTCCAGTAGGTGAGGCGAAACTATTTTCACCCCAGCGTGAAGAATGGTTATGCAAGAAGCTGCTGGACTGTTTCAAGCAAGCTATTTTGATTGAACTGGCTTTTCACAATATAGGCTTGTGCGCCAACCTCCAGCCCGCGCCGACGATGCGCTTCGGAGGCGAGGCTGGTAACAATAA
>APMI01001468.1_pt1 | contig 13852 bp, 12 predicted proteins | sample 667938 | NCBI WGS metagenome assembly APMI01 (sample SAMN01084076, study PRJNA167559) | wastewater metagenome | biome: Wastewater | place: Denmark: Ejby Moelle, Odense | collected 2011-11-28 | reverse complement strand
ATCTTCAAAATCAGGCATACTATCATAAGTAACTGGCTGGCCATCTTTGGGTTCTTTACCGGTTCCTTGAACATATCCCAAAAAACCATTTTTGTGTACAGCATCTTTTACCATTGCATTCCATGCTTTAATCAATACTGGCATATACGTTTTTTTGTTAAGAACGCCAGTTCTTAACCCCCATGCAATACCATAGGCAAAGCAGGCTGTTCCTGTAATTTCTTTTCCGCCATAGTGGCTGGGATCGTGCAGGCTCACCGTCCAAAGTCCATCCGGCTGCTGTACTTTTATTAATGCCGTACACATATCTTTAAAATCCTGAAGGTATTCCTGATAATGAGGATCTGATTTGGGCAACTCATCCAAAACTCTAACTAACGCCATCACTACCCATCCATTTCCACGGCTCCAATAGCAATCCTCTCCATTAGGTTCTTTGTAGGGCGGTACAAAATCTTTATCACGCCACCACAAGTGATCGGCTCGGTTGTACAAGCCTTTGCCTCCGTGTTGGTTTTTAGAGAACTCATACATCGCATACATTTTATCGAAGTATTTTGTATCATTATACAATACGCCAAGTTTAGTAAATACGGGCATCGCCATTTGTATTGCATCAATCCAGCTCCAGTCATCATTTTTTCCACTTGCAATCACATTGTCCATACAGGTTTTAATATCCTTTATCCGTTCTTCCTTTTTGTCAATCAAATACAAATCAATATAAGTTTGACCACAGCATTGGTCATCGGCATTGTTGGTGGTAACACCATTTCGCAAACCCCAGTTATGCCTTTCTCCCCATTCCACCGCATAATTATAATACTTCCTATTCGGATCAATAGTATGGAGTGCCATCAGTCCTTCGTAGTACACCCCTCGCGTCCAGATATTACTAGGTCTTTCTCTATTTGTAATAATAGACTTACCCGGATCGGGCCATTTATTCATAAAATATTGATTGGCCAATGTCATCACTTTCACTATACTTTTTTTAGAAGGAAGTGTTTGGGCTGAGGAAACAAGTGTTGCAATAACCAAAACAGAGAACAGCGAAACTTTTAAGTACTTCATGACAATATTGTTTATCGTTGTAAGGTCAATATTACATCATTCTACATTTTTAGCATCCTGTAGTATCCTGATGAATTGACTTAAAACGTGGTGAAGGAACACATCAAGATGTTGGACAAATGAATTTGTATCTCAGTATTTGCAATCAGTAAAAATCGTAAATAAAACAAGAAAAATCACAATAGCGGATTTTGAGAATTTGCTGAATTTTGTGTCAGTATAAAACAGTATAAATAAATTTAAAAAAAATGGAAAACAAAAACCTTCAATTCAAAACGAACCTTAATTGTAGCAACTGTGTATCAAAGGTGCAGGCAGATTTAGACAACGCAAACGGTATCAGCGAATGGAATGTAGATACAACTAACAATGACAAAATCCTAAGCGTAAAATCAGAGGGGATTACAGAAGAAGAAGTAATTGCCATCATCAAGAAAAAAGGTTTCAAAGCTGAATATTTAGCAGTTTAATATCCAAGCCTTGTTAGTTTCTAAATGGCAAACTAACAGGGCTTTCTTATACCCTTTCAACACATACTAAAATGAGGTAATTTATTGTGGAATACCTGCAACTATTACCTCCTTTTCCTTTTTACTTCGATTTAAAAGATTGAAACTAAAAGACCACATGGAGGCGATAAAATCATCAAGAAATACCTCAATGTGGAGCTTTCCAAAATCAAACGGTATTTCGATGCCATCACAGGGTTACACTCTCAACGGTAATGCTGGCATTAAAATCGCTGGCAAGACCTTTGAAAATATGTAATATTGATTAAGGAGATTGCCACCATTCCTATTTAAAATTGAAAGGCAGGAAGATAAACCAAACGGAGTTCCTCAATAGGATTGAGGGATGCATTTAACAACAGGATGGACGAACAAGACGAAAAATAAAGATAAATTTTCAGTACTGATTTACAAAATCATTGAATGAAATTAAGTGTAGTAAGCCCCATTATGAAATCGTTACCGATAGCACTTTCGGTTCTTGTAAACTGCACTTTATTAATCAGTTTTGATGAAAAAAAAATCTTTTTGATGAAAAAAGAGGAAATAAATTTTTATAAACATTCTTTTTGATGAATCCATTTGATACTTGTAGCAGTTTGCAATTTTTTTCGATAAAGTATTAAGCAATAAAATCTTCCCGAGCCGGAGTAAAAGAATCTATTAATACACCTGCTTCTATACAAATACATCCATGCAAAATATTTGGTGGTACAAAATATCCATCACCTTGTTTTAGCAATTGTACCTGACCGCCAATATTTAGCTCAAAAACACCACTTTCTATATAGCTCACCTGCACATGTGGGTGCTGGTGTTTTGCCCCTACGGCTCCTGTCTCAAATTTCACTTTAACCATCATTAAGTCATCATTGTATCCTAACATCTGCCGCCATACTCCGTTTCCTAAATCTGTCCATTCCTGATTTTCATTTATTAAAAAAACATTTTCATTATTCATAGAGCTAAGGTAAATCAAACAAGTTGATGAAATACAAAAGCATCTCAGTTTTTCCAACAAGGATGTATAATGAAATTTTTTCATTAAAATCTGCCAATATGACTTTAAAACATACTCGGTATCAATTTTGATAAAATACCGAAAAATACTATCATATGATTCAGGAAAAGGGTACTATTTCGATACACACTGAGAATATTTTCCCAATAATTAAAAAGTTTTTGTACAGCGATCACGAAATATTTCTTCGAGAATTGGTTTCTAACGCTGTTGATGCCATTCAAAAGGCAAAAAGGTTGGTTTCTTTGGGGCAATTTAATGGAGAACTGGGCGAACCACTGGTGCAAATAAAATTAGACAAAGAGGCTAGCACCATAACCATAAGCGATAACGGCTTAGGCATGACGGCCGAAGAAATTAAAAAATACATCAATCAGGTGGCTTTTTCCGGGGCTAGCGAGTTTTTAGAAAAGTTTAAAGAAGCAAAAGATGCCCATGAAATCATCGGACAATTTGGCTTGGGCTTTTACTCTGCTTTTATGGTAGCGGACAAAGTAGAAATTCAGACATTAAGTTACCAGCAAAATGCAACTGCAGCCAAATGGATATGCGATGGTAGCACTTCGTTTGAAATGAGTGAAGGAAGCCGGTCAAATCGCGGTACAGATGTTATACTATATATAAATGAAGACAATAAAGATTTCTTAGAAGAGCATAAATTGCAAAGCATTTTAGATAAATATGCCAAGTTTTTACCCGTACCCGTACAATTTGGTACAAGAACTGAAAGCCAGCCTGATGGAGAAGATGCAGAAGGAAAGCCTCAATATAAAGAAGTAGCGGTTCCTAATATCATCAACACGGTTAAACCAATTTGGACAAAACCCCCATCTGAGTTAAAAGACGAAGATTATCTAAGTTTTTATAAAGAACTATACCCATTTAGTGAAGATCCGTTGTTTTGGATTCATCTAAATGTAGATTACCCCTTTAATCTTACAGGCGTTTTATATTTTCCAAAAATCAAAAACGATGTAGAAATACAACGTAATAAAATCAAGCTATTTAGCCGCCAAGTATTTATTACCGATGATGTGAAGGATATTGTTCCAGAATTTCTACTGTTGCTACATGGCGTAATCGACTCTCCAGATATTCCATTAAACGTTTCGCGTTCCTTTTTACAAGCCGATGGCAATGTAAAGAAAATCAATACATATATTACCAAAAAAGTTGCCGACAAATTAGCTGAGCTGTTTAAAACCGATAGAAAAAGCTACGAAGAAAAATGGAGCGATATTGGTGTATTTGTAAAATATGGCATCATTAGTGATCCTAAGTTCTGGGAGCGTGCAAAAGATTTTGTACTCTTAGGCAATATTAATAAAGAATGCTTTACACTAAATGAGTATAAAGAAAAAGTAACTCCGCTACAAACTGACAAGGATGGCAATATTGTGTATTTGTATTCAGTAAATGCAGACAAACAGCACACCTACATTAGTGCAGCAGAGAAAAAGGGTTATGATGTATTACTAATGGACAGTCCGTTAGACAATCACTTTGTAAGCCATTTGGAGAGGGATTTGGAAAAAACCATCATTAAACGGGTAGATGCCGATGTAGCAGAAAAGCTAATCAACAAAGATGAACAAATAGAAAGCAATTTAAGCGAAGAGCAAACAAAACAACTTGAAACTGTATTTAAAGATGCCATTACTAAACCAGGAATGGAAGTAAGCATTGAAAACCTTTCTGCCGATGCAATGCCCGTAACGGTAACGATGGACGAATTTATGCGGAGAATGAAAGATATGTCAGCTTTTGGCGGTGGAATGAGCTTTTATGGCTCTATGCCCGATCGATACAAAGTTGCAGTAAATGCCAATCATCCGTTGGCTACAAAAATACTTGCTACTACAAATCCCGAAAGTCAAAAAGCACTTGCCCAACAGGCTTTTGATTTAGCTTTATTGGCACAAGGTATGCTTACCGGTTCCGAACTTACGGCTTTTGTAGAAAGAAGTGTGCATTTGATCTAATCCAATAACAATTGGTATAAAAGTTATTAAACGAAAGTGCCGATCATTTGATCGGCACTCTTGCTTCAAAGAATAAGGTTGTAACAACTTCATAACTATAAAGACACATCAATAATCTGTGTGAACTTTATAGTTATGAGAAAAAATCATATCACTTTTTCTGTGATCTTTTGTAGCATCAGAATTTTCGGATTGTTTCAATACTTGTCGATTGTCCATCACAAAAAATACAACAGGGGCTACAATCATCCCCAAAAGTGCAAACATTCTTAGGATTCGATTCATAACGTTTAGCTTTATACATCATAACAGACGCAAACATTATTCCAAACGCTGCAATTTGTAATAAAAAAAATTATTTTTTTCTAATCCCCTTATTTAATCCGAGCTGTACAACTTTTATCAGATAAAACATCTTTGCACAAATTTTAGCTCAATAGTCGTTTTATTAGGAAAATAACCAGTATAACAGTTACTTTACCAGAATGGAGCAATTATCAACTTGTGTGCTTAGAAAAGTTTGAGTTGAATGAATCAAACTATCAAAGAACCATCCAATATGATTTCTTTTTTACACAAAAAAACACATCACAACTGTTTCATCAAACAAAATACAAACTAATGAAACTAACATTTTGGAGTATTGGAAAAAATCATGACCCATATGTAAAGCAAGGCATAGATGAGTTTTCAAAAAGAATAAGCAATTATTACAAATTGGAATGGGACATTATTGCCCCACCAAAAAATATTGCTAAAATGAGTATTGATGATATTAAAAAAGCGGAATCAGATACGGTGCTTTCCAAACTACAGAAAGACGATTTCTTAATCGCTCTTGACGAGCGAGGCACTCAATTTACGTCCGAAGAGCTTTCCACTCAGCTACAAAGCTGTGCCAATAGCTCTGTAAAAAGAATTGTATTCTTAATAGGTGGTGCATTTGGGCTACATGAAGCCGTTTTAAAAAGATCTAATATAAAATGGAGTTTATCAAAGCTTGTTTTCCCGCATCAGTTGGTACGGCTTATCCTTGCAGAACAAATCTATCGTGCCTGCACCATACTGAAAAACGAAAAATATCATCATAAATAACGTGCTTTTATTCGGTACCGCCTTACATCAAAAAAGCCCCATTGCTGAAGCCTTCTTTAGTTTAGAACCAAATAGTGGCATCTTTCAATTCAATTGCTAATTCCTTTTTATCTGATGCTTCTACCCTTCCTATCACCTGTGCATCTACACCAAACGATTTAGATAGTGCAATGATTGCCTCCGCATCCTTATCGTTGGTATAAATCTCCATTCGTGTACCCATATTAAACACTTGGTACATTTCCCTATCATCGGCACCACTGGCTTCTTTAATAATATCAAAAACAATTGGAGGAGTAAGCAAATTATCTTTTACAATTTTTACATTGCCCGGCATATATTTCATGCACTTTGTCTGTCCGCCACCGCTGCAATGAATCAAACCATTTATTGCATCAAAATGTTGCTCCAACAAAACCTTCATTATGGGCGCAAAAGTACGTGTAGGGCTAAGCACCAGCTTGCCAATGGTTGTTTCTACGCCATCAATTGCAATGGTATCCGTCATACGATGTTTCCCTATATATACCACTTCATCACTTAATGAAGGCTCATAGGTTTCCGGAAAGTTGTCGGCATAATATTTATTCAACACATCATGCCGGGCACTGGTCAATCCATTGCTTGCCAAACCACTATTGTACTCGGTTTCATAATTAGCTTTACCAAAAGAAGCTAACCCTACAATTACATTGCCGGGAGCAATTTTTTCATTGGTGATCAGTTTGTTTTTGGGCCACCTTGCTGCCATCGTACCGTTCACAGCCATCGTGCGTACCACATCGCCCACATCGGCGGTTTCGCCACCCATAAAAGTAATGTTCACACCATAAGACTTCATCTCATCAAAAAACTGCTGACTACCGTTGATCACTTCACTAAGCACTTCGGCAGGAATCAAAGATTTATTTCTATCAATCGTAGAGGAAAAAGCCAACTGATCATAAATACCTACACAAAGCAAATCGTCCAAGTTCATCACAATCGCATCTTGCGCAATGCCTCGCCACACACTGGTATCGCTAGTTTCTTTCCAATACAGATAAGCCAAAATACTTTTAGTGCCAGCTCCATCAGCGTGCATCACATTCACCCAATTGGTATCTCCCACCAACACATCAGGGTAGATTTTGCAAAAGGCATTTGCATACAAGCCCTTATCCAGATTCTTCACCGCTTCGTGCACTTCTTCTTTTTGGGCAGATACGCCCCTCTTGGAGTATAAAGACATTCTTTAGTTTTTTTATTATCCCAACTTACAATTTCTATCAGCAAATTTGCCACGCTCGGTTCATCGTTCTGTACATATCCCAGCTTGCATAAACGAGCATTACTCAAACCGGCGCGAAGATAAAACAATCCAATTGATGTGCGACAATCGAGTTGTAATGATTCCGTTTTATACCCTAATCCCAAAAACTTAATTCCATTACAACAAACCAAATTAGTTTAGTTATTATATACCAACAACAAAGCCCCTTATGGAAAGAGGCTTTGGATAAAACAATTTAGGATAAATCAACTTCCAGAATATCCAATATACGACAAACCGTTTGAATTTTTAATTACCTTATATACATGCCAACCTTTATTGGCCAAAGTTGTTACTTGCGTTTTGGTGATGATATTTTTTTCTGTCATATTGGAAAATCCTTCACCAACAACTGCAAAAGTAGCAGATGAGCTATTTCCATTTGAAACGGAATTAACCAAGGCTTGCATATTGGTTTGATTAATTGCATTTAAGTATATAGTAATTTCGGATAGTTTTTTATTATTGCTAAAGTTTAGTGCTGTTAATTTGTTGGCACCTACGTTAACTGATTGCAAATCGGGATTGTTGGAAAAGTCGATAGTGGCTAACTCTGATTGGGAAATATTGATACTTTTCAACTTAGGAAATTGCTTTACATTAACTGTTGCATTCTTATTGTCGTTTATCACTAACGTTTCAACTTCATTATTGGGATGAACTGCTAATGTCGTTGCTCCGCCTATATACAGCCAGTTTATCTGCGGATATTTGACCATATCAATATGGGTAACGGCAGTACCAACATTAAAGTAGGAAAAGTTGCCATATATTTTTAGCTTCTTATTTGGCGTATTGAATATAAAATAACCATTTTGATTAGGTGAGATTTTTTCGTTTGCGTCAATCGTTCCGTTGTTATTCAAATCAGCAGAAATATTGGATGCGGGATGATCTTTTCCGTCCATAAGTGCATAAACATCCTTTCCTATAAAGTTATCGGATAAAGTTATCTCAATAAATCCCCCATTGATTGGATCATCATTGTCTTTGCTGCAAGAAAAAAATACCAGTAACGCACAAGTAACGGCTAATAAAAGACCGCTGCTTTTAAAATTAATTTTCATTGTATATGTTTTATTGTTCTTAATGGTGAGATGGAGTTGATACGTGATTTGCTATTACTTTTTTGGCTTATATAATTTCATTTCGCCAAACAATTATTCTTTCGGATATGAAGAATTTTTATGACTCATTTCATAGTAATAGATTTCTTAAATTTAGTTTTCGCCTTCCTATTGCAAATATTAGACCAACTGATGAATTTTGAAATTGATTAAAATATATTTCTTTCTATATGGTTGCTTGATGGATCTTGTATTCGTACTTGGGCTTGGTTTTGTAGCGAATGAGCTTGGTTTCGTTATCTAAAAAAGAGAAGTTTTGGGATCTGCGTTCCATTACTACGGGCTGTGAAACGCTTTCAATCCAGATCGAGGTTAGCCGTTAACTATGTAAACACTTATTGCTACCATAGTAATCTGGGGTTCTTTCCTTGCTGACACAGCTTCGCCATAATATAGATAAACCCTTTTTGCATATCGAAATTGCAGGGCACTTTTAGCAAAGGGTAATCGTTGTTCTATATATATATTTCAATCTACTACATTCTTACACTAAAGTGTTGCTTTTCCTTAAATTCTTGTCGAAAAACAATAATACCGATATAAAAAAGATCAATATCGCAAATTACAGCCTCGTGCGCTACAATGTACTTCCATGCAGCTTCCATTTCTTTACTCCAATGTATATCGTCAAAAATCAATATGGTGTCATTATGCACATGTGGAAGAATTTGTTCAAAATAACGTTCTGTTGGTTTTTGCCGGTGATTGCCATCAATAAATGCAAAATCAATTTTTGAATTTTGAGACAAAACATTTGGTAACGTATTGTCAAAATTACCTTTAACTAATTCAATATTTTGCAAGTTCAACTCTTCAAAATTGTGTAGTGCAAGATCTGCGATATTTTCGGCACCCTCCATTGTTATCACCTTAGCAGATGGATTGGCCAAGGAAAGATAACTTGATGTAATTCCTAACGAGGTTCCCAATTCTATCACGGTTTGAGGTTGGTAATACTTTACCATCCGATACAATAGTTGTCCAAACTTTTTAGGTTTTGCTGCATTCTTTGCAATTGATGCAATTGATCTATTGCTTGAAGAGCTGGCGGCAGATCCGGCACCTAAATCGTTTACTAAAACAGTAGAAGTATCACTGAGCATTTTTTTTCGCAATGCCTCTACCCTTGTATAAGCATCATACTTGGCAAAGTCATTCATTACTTTGGTAATAAATTCGTAAACAAAAGGCGAATGCATTCCGTGTCCTTTGCTATTGGCAGCATGAACATAATATTGAAAATACTTTGTAGCGGCTTGCAGTGGAGAATAAACCAAGAATTTAAAATTTAGGATTTGAGTGAAAAAGCGATTTTGCTTTGTTTAGCTTTTATTATATGTTCAACAACTCATTTTCGTTCCCATGTTTCAAAAGTATAGTCAAAGGCATGCTTTTCGTCTTTATACATTTTTATGGAGTTTACTAATTGCCATTCCTTTTCTTCAATGGTGGGGAAATGAGTGTCTCCCTCCAATACGGCATCTACGCGAGTCATGTATATTTTTTTGGCTTTAGAAAAATACATTTTATAGATCTCGCCGCCACCAATTACCATCAATTCTTTCACGTCCATTGCATTTACCATAAACTCCACGTCTTTCACACTATTCAATACAATTGCTCCATCTGTTTTTAATCCCTTTTGATTGCTTAATACAATATTTTTTCGTCCGGGTAATGGTTTTTTAAAGCTTTCAAATGTTTTACGTCCCATAACGATGGGCATGCCCCAAGTTATATTTTTAAAGTGCTTCATGTCTTCGGGTAAACTCCATAGGAGTTGGTTGTTCTTGCCAATAATGTTATTGTTTGATGCTGCTACTACTAAAGAAATAACCATAAAAAAATAAATAATCGATTACTAATTCCATTTACTCCTATACTGCAACAGGAGCCTTAATGGCTGGATGGCTTTGATAATTTTCTAATTTAAAATCTTCAAACTTAAAGTCGAAAATATTCTTTACGTTTGGATTGATGACCATTACTGGCAATGAAAATGGAGTACGACTCAACTGCAAATGCACTTGTTCCAAATGATTGTTATAAATATGAACATCACCAAAAGTATGCACAAAATCGCCGAGTTGCAAATCGCAAACCTGCGCTATCATCATTGTAAGCAACGCATAAGAAGCAATATTGAATGGCACGCCTAAAAACACATCGGCACTCCTTTGATACAATTGACAACTAAGTTTGTTATCGGCAATATAAAATTGAAATAAGGTGTGACAGGGCATCAAAGCCATTTCGGGAAGTTCGCCAACGTTCCATGCACTTACTATTAAACGCCGGCTGTCGGGCGTGTTTTTAATTTGTTGGATCAAATCGGAGATCTGATCTACCACCTTGCCATCTTTCCCCATCCAGCTGCGCCACTGTTTGCCATACACTGGCCCCAATTCGCCATTTTCATCGGCCCATTCATCCCAAATGCGCACTCCATTTTCTTTCAAATAGGAGATATTGGTTTGGCCTTTCAAAAACCACAATAGCTCATGTATAATACTTTTGAGATGCACTTTTTTGGTTGTAACCAATGGGAATCCTTTTTGTAAATCAAAGCGCATTTGATAACCAAATGTGCTGATTGTACCCGTACCGGTGCGGTCGGTTTTTTGAGTACCATTATCCAATATATGCCGAAGCAGATTTAAATATTGTTGCATGACGCAATATAGGTAATATTCGTTTTATGGAAGAGTAGAAACGTTTTAAGCAAAAAAACTCACAAAAGATCTTATCGCTTAACTTTTATTTCTGGTATAGGTTTTATCTTTAGCAGATATTGTTCTACATTGCAAACAAACTATTTATAATATAATGAAAGTGCAAGATTATAAAAATCACGCCAAAATATATCCATCACATCATTTGATATTTTATCCAATATCACTGATCCTTGCTATTGTGGCTATATATAAAACTATCAAAGCCACTGGAGCTATGCAAAGCGTTTGGTTGTTCATTTCACTAATTTTAATACTCATAATCTGGGCAACTTTTATGCTACGACAGCATTATTCGCTTACGTTACAAGACCGATTGATTCGAATAGAAATGAGGCATCGATATTCCATGCTCACTGGTAAGGATTTTGAGGCAATGGAGTCTAAGCTATCTATAAAGCAAATTGTAGCCTTACGCTTTGCCTCGGACGAGGAGCTCATTCCCTTAGTTATAAAAGCAGTGAAAGAAAACCTTTCTCCGAAGCTGATTAAAGAAAGTATCACCAACTGGAAAGGCGACTATTTGCGGGTTTAATGCCCTTTTCTTCTTTTTATTTCTTTTTGAATCAGTTTAAGTTCTCTGCCAGTTTGTCCTTTTACTGACGTGTTCTCCTGCGCTCGGCGCATCAAATAAGGGATTACATCTTCTACGGGACCAAAGGGTAAATACTTGCTTACATTGCATCCAAGTTTGGCCAAATTGAATGTAATGTTATCGCTCATTCCGTACAATTGACTAAAGCTAATTTGAGCATGATTGTATGGAATATTCAATTGTTGCATTTTTTGAACGGCCAGCATATTGCTAGCTTCATTGTGAGAGGCAATTAATACATTTACCGTATTCAAATTATTAAGACATAAATTAACACCGGCATCAAAATCCTTATCGCAACTAATTTTATCAAGATGAATTGGAGATAGATACCTCTTTTCATATGCTCGCTTTCTTTCCTTTTCCATATACGCACCACGTACCAGTTTTACTCCTAAAATAAATTTCCTTTCTTTAGCAGCTTCAAGGCTCTCTCTTAGAAATTGTAATCTATCGTGTCGATAGTGCTGAATAGTGTTAAAAATTGTTACTCGTTTTTTATTAAAGGAATCCATCATAAGCATCACTAAAGCATCAATGGGTTTTTGTATCCACGACTCTTCCGCATCTACCAACATGCCCACACGAAGCTCATATGCCTTTTCGCAAATGCGCATCATTCGCAAGCGCACTCTATGCCATTCTTCCTTTTCCTGCATAGATAAACTTTCCAAAGCTCCCAGATATTTCTTAATCAACGACCCCTCTCTTTTGCTCATGAGCTCATCTAACTTTTCCAGCAAAGAAAAACGTGTAAGACCCGTAATCTTTACACTCATATAAGGAATATTGGATTGCGTGGCTGCATAGCTTACCACTTTTATAAACTCGGATGCTGCCTGATCGTATTCTTCATCACCCTCATCGCCACCCTCTACGCCATAATCCAAAATAATATTGACATGGTACTTTTTTAATACATTCGCTACGTTGGCAGTTTGTTCCAAAGTTTCTCCGCCTGCAAATTGTTTGAAAATAGTGTTTCGAATAATCCCCTTTACCGGCAACCTGGCTTTTATAACCCAGGGAGTGAGGGCAATACCTAATTTAGACAAAATAGAATTGCCCATCATGCCAAATAGCGCATGGGCATTTTTCAACTCTTTATCAGATTTATATTGAAAGGATAGTTCAGTATTTTCAAACGAAAGTATGGGTTCACTCATAGGTACAAATGTAGTATGAAGTTGTATATTATTATTGTAATATATTGCTCAACCGATTGTACAATAGCAACAAAGGTGCTACAGAAAAAGAAACTGCACCTAACGCTACAAATGACCACAATGTACCAAAGCCCTCATCAAAACGATTATCAAAAAGTGTGCTGCTTTACACCTTGAATCCGACTTTTAAAGGGAACTGTATTATTATTTTTTCAATGCTTCTCTTACTTTTGGAGCAATCTTAGTTCCATAAATTTCTATCGACTTCATCATATAACTATGAGATGGAGCACCAACATCCATGTGTGCAGAAAATCTGGTAAGCTCAAACATATCATGCAATTCCAATATTTTATCAATTGCTTGATTCGCATCCCCAATGATTAGATGCCCACCTTTATTTCGACCGTTATCAAACTGCGCCTTCTGATACGGAGGCCAACCTCTTGAACGCCCTATCCTATTCATTTGTGCAGCATAAACCGGGTAATAATAAGATGCAACTTCGTTACTGTTTTCTCCAAAAAAAGCATGAATATGTACCCCAACTTCAAAATGATTTTTATCGTATCCCGACTGTTCGTATATCGATTTGTTATACTCAAACAATGGTTTGAACTGTGCCGGATTTCCGCCAATAATAGCAAACATTACAGGAAGCCCCAAACTTGCAGCCCTTTCAACCGATTCGGGAGTACCACCCACCGCTACCCATATCTTCAGCCAATCATTTACTGCTCGGGGTAATATTGATTGGTTGGTCAATTGAGGCCTAAACTGACCTTTCCAGGATATGGGATTTTGCTGATTGATCTGCACTAATAGTTTTAGCTTTTCATCAAACAAACTGTCATAATCTTTCAAATCCTGCCCATACAAAGGGAAGGATTCTATAAAACTGCCTCTCCCTGCCATCAGCTCGGCTCTCCCGTTTGATATTAAATCAATGGTAGCAAAACTTTGGTATAGCTTCACTGGGTCGGCAGAGCTCAATACAGAAACTGCACTACCTAATTTTATATTTTTTGTAATAGTAGCTGCTGCTGCCAATACCATCTCCGGCACAGAAACGGCGTAGTCGGGACGGTGGTGTTCTCCAATGCCAAAAAAGTCGAGTCCCACTTCGTCCATTAACTTTATTTCTTCTATAATTTCTTGTAACCGTTGTTGGGCGGACTGTGGCTGCCCATTTGCATCAATATGAACATCGCCAAACATTCCTATTCCTAATTCCATAGT
>APMI01005343.1_pt1 | contig 13856 bp, 15 predicted proteins | sample 667938 | NCBI WGS metagenome assembly APMI01 (sample SAMN01084076, study PRJNA167559) | wastewater metagenome | biome: Wastewater | place: Denmark: Ejby Moelle, Odense | collected 2011-11-28 | reverse complement strand
GCCGCTAAATTTATTGGTGCAGGTCTTGCATGTTTTGGTATGATTGGTGCTGCTATTGGTGTGGGTAACATCTTCGGTAGCTTCTTGGAAGGTTCTTTGCGTAACCCTTCTGCCGCTAAAGGTCAGTTTTCTAACCTAATTTTCGGCTTTGCGGTTACAGAAGCATTGGGTATCTTCTCTTTGCTTATCGCAATTTTGTTGTTGTTCGTTGTTTAATAGTTTCGCCTGAATATCTTTTATAAAGATGTTCAAACAAACGGACTATTTCCACTTGGCACGACGCTAAAGCAATACTTTAGCAATTCGGAGCATTTATAATGTCAGAAGTTGCACATGAAGTTGCAAAAGGTGCGCATGGAGCCGCAGAAGGTGCGTCTGGGGGGTTCCCTCCATTTGATGCGTCTTTGTTTCCACACCAGCTTTTCTGGTTTTTGATTTCTTTTGGTGCGCTTTATTTGATTTTGGCAAACGTGATTATTCCACGTATTGGCAAAACACTTGAAGCACGCAAAGGCGCAATCGAAGGCGATTTGAAAAAAGCTGCTGATGAAACTGCGGCGGCTGAAGGGGCGAAAAAAGCTGCTGAATTGGCACATCATAATGCCAAAGAAGAAGCACGCTCTACTTTAGACGCTATGCGTAAAGAGCTTGAAGATGAGGCAGCAAAAGCACAGGCGAAAGCTATGTCTGAAGCTGACGAAAAAATTCAGGCTGCGGTTACTGTTATCAATGAACAGAAAACCAAAGCAATTGAAGAAGTTTCAGAAAGCATTTATGATATTGCAGGCGATATTTTCACAAGTATCACTGGCAAGAAACCTACTGCTACTTTACTTAAGTCTGCAATGAAAGGGGCAAACTAATGCATTTTGATGCTACTTTAGTTGCGGCGATTGCTTTTTTCGTATTCATCGGAATTATGCTTTATTTAAAAGTTCCGGCATCGGTTGGTGCAAGCCTTGATGAACAATCAAAGGCAATTGCCAACGAGTTGGAAGAAGCAAAAAAACTCCGTGAACAAGCAGAAGCGCTTCGCGCCTCTTATGAAAAACAACAGTCAGAAGCGAAAGCACAGGCTGAGGAAATGATTAAGCAGGCCGCAGAAGATGCGAAAACCCTTAAAGCACAGGCTAAGAAGCAATTAGAAGCCGATATTGCCGCCAAAACACAAGCTGCGTCAGAGCGTATTGCACGCGCTGAACAAGCTGCGATTGACGAAGTTCGTGCGTTTGCTTCAAATGCGGCGGTTGAAATCGCCCAGAAAATGTTGGTTGAAGACGCGTCCAAGAAAGGCGGTGCAGAGCTGCTTTCTTCTTCGATCAAAAATATTTCTAAAAAGCTAGCTGAACTTAACTAGGGTTCAAAGACAAAATTTAAAAAGCCCCGCAGGACACACTTGCGGGGCTTTTTGTTTGCGCTTAAAAGAAACGGATTCGGAGAATATAATGCCAAGCGAAGATCTGATTGAATTAGTCCCCTTGAAGCAAAACACAAAGGAACCAACCAAAACCAGACTTCCAAAAAACATTGGGCAAATTCAATTTTTACGCGGGCTTGCGGCACTTTTTGTTGCCATGGCGCATTTACATGCGGTTGAATTAAAGCTTGGTGGTGAGATTTTATTTGGCAATTGGGCATTGGGCGGCTTTGGCGGTGTTGACTTATTCTTTGTCATTTCCGGCTTTGTGATGGTGTGGTCAAATTTTAATTCCACCCCTACCCCACAATATGTTTCAAAATTCTGGGCATTAAGGGCCATAAGGATTTATCCATTATGGTGGTTGGTTATGGGGGCAATTTTTGTGGTTTATACCATCCACCCAGATTGGGTTTACCAAAGCCACAAAGAAACGCCCGATATTTTAAAATCTTTTCTTTTAATCCCACAGGCAACATTGCCGCTTCATGCCGTTGGCTGGACCCTTATTCACGAGCTTTGGTTTTATATCGTTTTTGGCTTTATATTATTTGCGCCAAAAAAATTAATGCCAGCATTTCTTGTTGGCTGGGCTTTATTGGTTGCATTTGCTTCACTGGCAAACCAAAATCCGACGCCATTTCTTGCAATTGCTATTCACCCACTTACGCTTGAATTTATTATGGGTGCCGGTGTCGCAATCATCATCAAAAACCGCAAAGAACGTCTCTATGGCGACGTTGCCGCAATTTTGGGTGCAGTATTGCTTTTCTTTAGTTTTGCCCGTGTAGCAGGCTTTGCACAGGATTTCTTTGCCCTTAAGTGGGAGCGCGTCTTTTACTTCGGCCTTCCGTCAGCAATTTTGCTTTATGGCATGGTGGTATTGGAACTTGATGGCTTCAAAGCCAAAAAGCCATTAATCAAATTGGGTGATTGGTCCTATGCCTTATACCTCATCCACGTGCCGATTTTTGCCGCCACCGGGCGCATATTTGCACGCTTCTCGCGCGAAGGGCTTTTAGATAATTTTTTATTCTGTGCAATTGCATTCGTTGCCGCAATCATTGCTTCGGCAATTCTGCATATTATGTTTGAAAAACCAATATTAAAACTGGCACATAAGCTATTGAAGAAATAATTATTTTTCGCCGATGCGTTTAATTTCCCAATGAAGGTCAACCCCTTGGGTTTCTTTCACGGTTTTAATAACATGTTCGCCCAATGCCTCAAGATCGGAAGCTTTGGCATTACCCTTGTTAATCATGAAGTTGCAATGCTTCTCACTCATTTGTGCATCGCCAATTGAAAAACCGCGTAGCCCAGCGTCATCAATAACTTGCCACGATTTACGACCACCCGATTGCACCTGATCAGGGTTTTTAAAGGTTGAACCGCCGGTTTTTTCGCGAATTGGCTGGGAATTCTCGCGGCGTGCAGTAATGGCGTCCATGCGCGCTAAAATCGCTTCCGGCGCATCCTTTGTGCCTTCAAAAGTTGCCGAAACAAAAATCAAATCGTCTGGCAATGCACAATGGCGATAAGTATAGCCCATATCGGCATTTTTAAAGGTGATGATATCACCATCACGATTAACCGCCTGACATTCCACCAATACATCCTTGGTTTCTTGTTCATAGCAGCCGGCATTCATGCGCAATGCGCCGCCAATTGTTCCAGGGACGCCACGGTAAAATTCAAGGCCTGCAATCCCTGCCTCTGCCGCCTTTTTGGCAAGCATAGAATCAAGAACCATTGTACCCGAAGTAATACGAAGCCCGTCAACACTTATGCCGCCAAATCCCTTGGGCGTAAGGCGAATAACAACCCCTTTTACCCCACCATCACGGATAATAAGGTTTGAGCCAACACCAATAACATAAAACGGAATTTCTTTGGGCAGCGCTTTTAAAAAATCCGCCAAATCCTGTGTATCCGCAGGCTGAAACAACAGCTCTGCCGCGCCACCAACACGAAACCATGTAAAGGGCGCAAGATTGACATTCTCTTCGATTTTACCACGAACGGAAGAAACTAAGGCAGGGGGTAATTTTTCAAGTAAAGACATGGATTCGTAATAGCAAATTTATAGCCAAACAAAAGGGCTATTCCGCATTAGTTTCAATTTTAATGGTTTCCGGTCGTGTCGCAACAAAAACCATTCCAATCAAAAGACCAATAATCATAAACCAAAAGCCCCAAGCATGATTGCGCATGAAATAAAGCGATATACTGCCAACCAATAATGAGCCGCCGATTGCCGCGATTTTTGATTTACGGGTTATTATACCATGGCGAACAAAATTTTCGACTATTTTCCCAAAAACCTTATGTTCAAAGATTTTATGCGCCATTACGGGGTCGGCTTTTAGGTAAATTATTGCCGCCACAATCCAAAACGGCACGGTTGGCAAGGCAGGTAAAAACGCACCCAAAGAGCCTAATGCAAAAAATAACCCGGCAATTGCTTTAAGAATTGTGTTTTTGGTCATATTGAGAATTATTCTTAATAGAAATATTGTTGCAATTCAATCTTTAAAAATTATACGAGACAGCTTATTTAAATTCTATGAATAAGGCAAACAAACCCGAAGAAATTGATATTGGCACTTTGCCTACGGGTGGAAATATACATGAAGAAAATCTTGATTTAAAAACTGGCATCGAAATCATCAAAGAACATCATAAAACCCTGCCTAATTCGCCTGGGGTTTATCGTATGATTGGTGCCGATGGTGCGGTTCTTTATGTCGGCAAGGCCAAAAGCCTTAAAAAACGGGTGGCGACCTATGCCCGTGGTGCAGCGCATACCAACCAATTAACGCGGGTTTTGGCAATGGTGCGTTCAATGGAATTCACCATAACGCACACCGAATCCGAGGCATTATTGCTTGAGGCAAACCTTATCCGCCGCCTTAAACCGCGCTATAACGTATTGATGCGCGATGATAAGAGTTTTCCTTATATCGCAATCGGCCTTAACCACCCTTCCCCCTATCTTGCCAAACATCGCGGCCCACGTGAAAAAGGTGTCGAATATTTTGGCCCCTTTTCCAGTGGACAGGCGGTTAATGATTCCATCACAATTTTGCAAAAGGCATTCATGCTGCGCACCTGTTCGGATGCGGAGTTTGAGAACCGCTCCCGCCCATGCATGCTTTATCAAATTAAACGCTGTGCCGCACCGTGTGTAAATCTTACCAATCAATTGGATTATCGTGAACTTGTGGACGGTGCGCGGATGTTTTTGCGTGGTAAATCAAGTGCTTTACAAGATGAATTAGCCGAACAGATGAATAATGCCGCCCAAGTCTATGATTATGAAAAAGCGGCAATCCTACGCGATCGTATCAAGGCATTGGCAAGCATTCGCACCAATCAATCCATTTATCCGCAAACATTTGCAAACGCCGATATATTCGCCATTCATTCACAAGGTGGCATGACAATTATCGAGGTTGCATTTTTCCGTGCGACCCAACATTGGGGCAACCGCGCATATTTCCCAAAACACGATAAATCATTATCAACACAAGAAGTTTTGGATAGTTTTATCGGGCAGTTTTACCAATCCAACCCACCACCCGATTTGATAATTATGAATGAACCACCATTGCAAAAGCAATTGATGGAAGATGCGCTTTCAATGCTTGCGGGTTCAAAAGTGCGTATATCTGTCCCTAAACAGGGCGATAAAAAAGATATTCTTGAACAAGTTATCAAAAATGCGCAAATCACCCTTAGCCGCCGCCTTTCTGAAACCGGGGCAATCGGCAAAATTTTGGACGAAGTGCAAAAGCAATTCAATCTTGAAACCCGACCCGAACGTATCGAGGTTTACGATAACTCCCACATTCAGGGGACAAATGCGGTTGGCGCAATGATTGTTGCGGGTCCAGAAGGTTTTATGAAAAACCAATATCGCAAATGGACGATAAAAAATGCCAAAGGTGGCGATGACTTTGCCATGATGCGCGAAGTTTTCACACGCCGTTTTAACCGCATAAAAGAAGATTTAAACGATTATGAAAGCCGACCGGACTTAATTATCATCGACGGTGGACAGATACAGCTTGCAGCCGTTTTGGATGTTGCCCGTGAGTTAGAAGTCGATAAAATGTTTAAAATCGTCGCCATGTCCAAAGGTGTTGATAGGAATGCCGGACGTGAAGAGTTTCACGAGGTTGGCAAAGCCCCCTATCGTCTTGAGCTTAATTCACCCGTTCTTTATTATCTACAAAGATTGCGCGATGAATCCCACCGGTTTGTTATTGGTGCGCACCGTCAAAAACGGGGCAAGGAATTTGTTAAAAACCCATTGGATGAAATCGAAGGAATCGGCCCATTACGTAAAAAATCATTGATGTCGCGCTTTGGTTCGGCAAAAGGTGTTGCGGGCGCAAGTGTAAAAGAGCTTGCAGAAACCCCACATATAAGCGAAGAGATTGCAAAGCGAATCCACGCCCATTTTCAGAGTGAATGATGAAGCATCTACCGAATATATTTACGATTTTTCGTATTGCCCTTACTCCGCTTTTGGTAATCCTGCTTGTCCTTAGCTTGGGCGGCAATCATGATTATGTGGTTTGGGCATTTGGGATATTCGTATTTGCGTCTTTAACCGATTGGGTTGATGGCTTTTTGGCGCGCGCTTTGGATGCCAAATCTGAACTTGGGGCAAAACTTGATTTATTTGCCGATAAATTATTGGTTGGCCTAACCATAGTTGGTATCGGCATTTATGAAATGTTGGCGGGCCAATTCGATAAAATTATAATTATGGGTGCAATTGTTTTCATGCTTTTGGCAACAACTGCACGCGACTATTTCGTTACGCAAATGCGCAGCGAGGCGGAAAAAACCGGTTTTTCAATGCCGGCAACATTTCTCGCCAAAACCAAGACCGCAGTTATCATGATGGGAATGGCAATTTATCTCGGTGCGATGGCATTTGGGTTTAAAAATTTAATTATGGTTGGAATTTTGGTTACTTTGGTTGGTGCGCTTATGTCACTTTTTACAGGCGTGCAATATTTGCAAAAATTCAATGCAAATAAAAAAATTTAAAGCTAAACAAAGCACTGCATAAACATTTAGCAATGCTTGAATAAAAATAGGCAAAACAAGCCTTTTTGTCGCACCGCAATATTAGATTTTGTTAATAATACATAAACCTTTGAGGCAATAATCAGCCTATATCAGGCGCACAAACGATTGCAAGCGCCTTCGAATTCGCGAGGGCAAAATGACAAATAACGACTATAATATATCTCAACGCACTAGTTTTCTCAAAATCGATGATGAAACGAAATCAATTTTACGTGAGATGACACCAATAATAAAGGAAGCGCTCCCAGCGGTTCTTGATGGCTTTTATAATCACGTGAAAATCTGGGGAGATGTTTCAAAATTCTTTGCAAATGGTGCACATATGGATGGTGCAAAAAATGCGCAATTGAAACACTGGACGGCAATTGCCGAAGGCGAATTTTCAACAGACTATGTAAATTCAGTTCGCCGAATTGGCCAAGCACACTCCCGCATTGGGCTTGAACCTCGTTGGTATATTGGTGGTTATACTTATATTATAAGCGAAATTTCGAAGGCAATTATCGCGCAAATTGATAATTCAAAATCGATGTTCAACAAAAATAATATTGTCGAAAAAGTGCAACAACAAGTTTCCGCTTTTACCAAAGCCGCAATGCTTGATATGGATTTTGCAATCTCCATTTATCTGGAAGAAGAAACCAAAAAGCGTGATCATCTGGTTCAGGATATTGCAGGAAAATTTGAAAGCAGCGTTTCAAAAGTGGTAGAGACCGTTGCCGCCGCCTCTACTGAATTATCAGTAACCGCAAAGGCAATGTCGGAAATTGCGGAATCAAGCTCTGAAAAAGCAACCAATGTGGCCGCAGCAGCAGAGCAAACCAATGAAAACGTTAGCATAATTGCAAGCTCGACAAAGGAAATGTCGGCATCGGTGCAAGAAATCGCATCACAGGTGGCATTAAATACAAAAGTTGCTTCAGAGGCGGTTGTAATGGTCAGCCATTCATCGCAAACATTGAACGAATTATCGGCTGCTGCGGACAAAATTGGCGCCGTGGTTTCATTAATTGCCGACATTGCCGCACAAACAAACCTTTTGGCATTAAATGCTACAATCGAAAGCGCGCGCGCAGGTGAAGCCGGAAAAGGTTTTGCCGTTGTTGCCACAGAGGTTAAAAGTCTTGCAGGACAAACCGCACAAGCAACCGAGGAAATATCAAAACAAATCCATCAAATGCAGGCTGCTACTAGTAATGCCGTCGATGCAATTTCATCAATTCAAAAAACTATTGATGAAATAAATACCGTATCAATTGCGATAAATGCCGCAATCGAAGAGCAAACCGCAACCACCGCCGAAATTTCACGTAATACCCAAGAAGCATCAATCGGTACAGAGATGGTATCGCGTGAAATTGTTGAAATCACCGCGAGTTCTGAGGAGACCGGATCGGCAGCACGAGACGTAGTCTATGCGGCAGAAGACCTTAGCAGACAAGCAGAAATACTACGTTCAGAAGTACAATCATTTATGCACGATATAATCGCGGCATAAATTACGGGGTTACGTTGCGGGTGCAATATATTTCAGTGCCCGCAGCCGCCGCATTTTTAACCGAATTGGGCTTTTCGACCCTTACCTTAACCGCGCTAATGCGGGGATCATTCAAAATTGTCTGTGCTACTTCGCCGGCATAGGATTCAATAAGATAGAAATGCTTTGATGATGCAACATCCTGTGCAATTTGTGCCAGCCTATCATAATCATAGGTCTGATTAAGGTCATCAACACTGACCATATTGTTTGATACCATATCAATTTCAATATCGATAAACAGGCTTCTGTCTTTGCCAAATTCATGCGAATAAACTCCGCATTGCGCGCTGATTTCCAATGATTTCACATAAATCTTGGTGGTGACATTTATTGGCGCCGCAGTTTCAGCAATTGTTCCTGTCACAGGTGGTTGAACAACTTCATCAGAAGTTTTTGTGATGCTTTTTGGGCGGCGAATTTTCATTCCAGGCCGCATAATAACACCCATTTCAGTAATTGCATCCGCCTTCATATATCACCTATTTTCTTGCACACCGTTTAGCGAATTTTGGTTTTTTAAGCAACCAAAAGAGACGGAAAATTATAAATCTGAATTTTTTCAATTAAAATCAGCGCTCTATACAGAGTGTTAACGATATCATGGTAGCGTGTCCAAAAATAAATAAACTGGGTATCGGAATTTTACCCTGTTTTCGGCAGAAAGCAGTAAACAGAAACATGACTGATAAAGTTAAATTACTTAACTTAGAGTTCATTATCGAACATTCTCCGCTGGCAATTGTTGTCTTTAGCGACAGGGAAATTGTATTTGCCAATAAAGCGGCACTTAAGATGTTGGGATATAACAACATTGCATCTTTAAGGTCACAAATTCATATTCTGCGTGCCCTACAAGTAAGCCATGGTGAAAAAGTTTGCTCTATTCAAGGGCGAGATGGAAAACGCCACGAATATTTCTTAAATATTGTCCCTTCGGATTCAAATCTTGAAGTTGCCTACCTAAGCCGTAGCCATAACGAAGTAACAAATTCCAATGAAGAATCTAATGAAGAGGATTTGTCACGCAGCCGCTTTATCGCCGCTATGTCACATGAATTAAAGACCCCTCTTAACAGTCTTATGAATTTGTCGGCTATGCTTCGCGCCACTGGATTAACTGAAAGCCAGATTGAAATTCTTGATATGACATCGCATGCGGCAAGAAACCTTACCCAGCGCATTGATGACATTCTTGATTATTCAAATATCAGAACCAAGCCAATAACCCCTGATTTAATTAGCTTTAATCCGAAAACTCTTTTACTTTCTATTTTCAAGCAATTCAAAAACTTGGCAAAAGATAAGAATATTGGATTTGAATATGAAATCAGTGACGATTTGGACGCTGAATTCATTGGCTCACCACAATATGCAGAGCGGATTGTTTCGCATTTGTGTGATAATGCGGTGAAATTCACTGCAAAAGGCAAAGTTTGTGTCGAGGCTAATTATGATGAGAATGGCGTAACTTTCCTTGTTACCGACACCGGCACAGGAATTGACGAAAAAGTTCTTGAACATATTTTCGACCCGTTCCGCTTTGAAAAAGATCCGACCACACGCAATAATGGCGGCATTAATATGGGTCTTGCATTATCACAACGTATGGCGCGCCTTTTGGGTGGTGAAGTCTTTATCAACGCCAATCCAGATGGCGGCACAATTGCCAAAGTAATCTTGCCATTTGAGCGTAGTGAAGAAAATACAGACGATTATGAGAATGAATGCCTTGATATTTTGGTTGCCGAAGATAACCCAACCAATCAGCGCGTTATTAATCTAATCCTTAGCCAGCTTGGGCATAATGTTGTTATTACCGAAAATGGGCAAGATTGCGTTGAAAAGTTCAGTATTCAGAACTTTGACTTGGTATTGATGGATTTACACATGCCAATCATGAATGGTTGGGATGCGGCGAAAATAATTCGCAAATTTAATCAAACAATCCCAATATTTGCGCTTACTGCCGATAATAGGCCCGAAGCACGAATTTTATGTGAAGAAGCAGGAATGGACGGCTTTTTAACCAAGCCGCTAATGATTGATCAGCTTTATGAAGCATTGATAGTGGTACAAGAAAAACGCCACAACCTTGCTGGTTATGGCGTTAATCTAAAAAAATCTGCAATTAATTAATTCAAAGATTAATCAAGGCGTCCGTATTCGGCAAAGTTTAATGCCGCAAACAATACTACGATTGCCAAAAGACCATAAAGTGCTGCCATCTGGTTTCCCCTATAAAAACTAACACAATTCGCATAGCGGTATTGGGGCAATTTATCAAGTGCGCAAATTTGTAAAAACCTGCGTTTATTTTATACCCAATAGTCTATCATCAATTGCTTCAGACCGAATAAATGCCTCACGCGAGAAAATCTGTTTGGCGTAACGTTCAAAACTAGGCAATTCAGGCAAAGTTTTAAATTGTAGGCCGAAATGCACGCTAGAACCAACATAGACATCGGCCGCCGAGAATCTGTCACCTAAAACATATTCATCCGCACTAAGTTTTTTGTCCAATGTCGCGACCACATCATCATAACAACCATAGCCAACAAAGGCCTTCTTTTCGGCGTCAATATTTACGCCCAAAACCTTATCAATAATTGCCGCTTCCATTGGGCCGGAAGCAAAATAAAGCCAACGATAATAGGTACCACGCTCTTTTGAACCAACATCAGGCGCAAGCCCTTTTTCACAAAAAGCATCCGCAAGATAGGTTATGATTGCCGCCGCCTCTGTAACCACAGTTTCACCATGCAAAAGGGTTGGAAACTTGCCCATCGGGTTATATTTCAACAATTCATCTTTGTGTGTACCATATTCAAGAACGCGCGCCTCATAATCAACGCCAAGCTCTTCTAACATTCTGCGTGCAATTCGCCCACGTGAACGTGGATGTGTAAACAATATCAATTCATCAGACATATTTGCCTCCCTTATGCTCACACTACAGAACATATAGCGAACATGCAAGTTGCTTTTTATAAATTAATTGTTTATTTCCACAATATGTTAAAATCAATTACCAAATTTTTGGTTCAGAATTATTTCCGCCTAAAACGCCCAATGACATTGGGGGTTAGGATTGTTGCAATTAATGCGGAAAATAAGGTTTGTCTTGTAAAACATACCTATACCCCTGGCTGGCACTTGCCTGGTGGCGGCGTTGAAAAAGGCGAAACCGCACTTTATGCAGCGATGAAGGAAGCAAGAGAAGAAGCAGGGCTTGTGATTGCGCCCGAAAATTTGAAACTTGTCTCAATTCACGCCAATTTTGCAAATTTTAAAGGTGATCATGTTTTGGTTTATCACACCAATGTTTGGGAAAGTGAGCCAACCAACCGCGCCCACGAAATTGCGGAATGCGGGTTTTTCGCAATTAATAATCTGCCAAAAGACACGACAAAAGGAACACTATGCCGCATTAAAGAGGCATTGGGACAACAATCAATTTCACCCGATTGGTAATCTATATCGCCATATAAACCCACGCCTTTTTGCCAGATTTAAGCGTAATTTCACGGCGACCATATTGTTCAACCTCATAATCATCGGCATGGCGCAATTCTTGTGGGCTAACATAATATAATTTACCGGAAACCACAGAATCCTTTTTATCGGTGGCAACAAGGATTTGGTGTGTTGTTTTTCCGCTTTTTGAAATCACATCAAAATCATTGATGAGAATATCTTGAAGTTCATAGCCAATCGCGGCGTCTTCTTCACCTTCAAGAACACGGCCAAAGGTGGCAATCTGCACATTTGGGTGATTTAATGTGCCATACGAGAATAATAAAGTATCAAGAGACATTTATCCCTCCTTATTCTGCATCTCAGGCTGCATTTTCAGCAGGCCGCCTTTCGAGCAAGGACAAATGTTTAATAAAGTTTTTAAATTGACAAGTGAAAAATTAAAGCAAAGGCAATTTTGCGACCCTTTGCCGCAACTTTTAAGATATTATGCGCGTAAAATTTGCATACAGCATCCATAGATGCACGAAATCTATTCAATAGACCAATAAGGCCAAACACTATTTCCGCATATTTTTAATATTGGCATCATCTTTTATGGCATTTTCTGGTTCTAATTGCTTCCATTCATTCATCCATATAAATTCTGCATGCCCTAAACCGCCATAATCAGTATAGCGCATTTTAATCATCCAATCCCCTTTTGGCTTTACCCACACCGAAGTATGCATTCCATTTGGGGTGGTATATGCGGCAGCGAGTGTGCCTTTGGTAACTTCCCACTCATATTTAATATTGAATAAATTGTTTAGTCTATCCATTGGTGCTTGGTTATCTTCAACCGCACCTTCAAACCGAGCTATTATCGCTGCTTTGGCATAGTCAAAATATTCTTGCTGCGTTCCTTTGGGCTTGAACGCATAGAATGTTCGCGTTCCAGAAAATTGTGAAACAACATCGCAACCAACGTCATTTGGGACATTATTCTCATCTTTCCCAAAAACAATTAGTTTAACCTCATCATTCACACCAAACTCACAAACAAGACCAGATGCAGTATGTTCTATTTTACCAAAGGTCACATTGCCCGGATATTTTGGAAAAGAAATTGTAAAGGCATCACGTGAAGCCTCGTCAATTGCTTCGTATGCCGCCTTACCTTTTTCCATAAGAACTTTAATATCAGGCTCTTTTGCATAGGTAATAGATGGGGCGAAAGCCAAAACAGGGGCAATATACAGCAAAAATTTTGTTACAATCGATTTTAACTTCATATCGCCCCCCAGTTTAATATTATTTACCGCGCACCAACTTTTCATAAGAAGTCATAAGGTCTTCGCAAATTGCCCCTGGCTTAAACTCAATGCCTGCGATTTCACGAACCGGCGTAACCTCGGCAGCAGAGCCAGTGGTGAAACACTCAGTGAAGGATGGCAATTCATCAGGGAAAATTGCGCGTTCAATCACTTCATAGCCTTTTTCCTGCGCGATTTTTATCACGGTTTGGCGGGTAATACCGTTCAAGAAACAATCAGGGGTCGGGGTATGAATTGCGCCGTCTTTGATAAAGAAAATATTGGCAGATGTCGCCTCGGCAACTTGGCCACGCCAATCAAGCATAAGTGCATCGGCATAACCTTCATCTTCGGCAGCATGTTTTGAAAGGGTGCAAATCATATAAAGACCTGCGGCCTTTGCATTATATGGCGCAGTTTCAGGGTGCGGGCGTTTCCATTTGGCTTTGCCCATTTTGATGCCCTTCATTTTATCGGAATAATAATCACCCCATTGCCACACCGCCACAGCCGTATGAATAGTATTTTTTTGCGCCGAAACGCCCATCATTTCCGAACCACGCCACATAAAGGCACGAACATAGCAATTATCAAAACCATTCTTTGCCATGGCTTCATATTTTACCTTGTCCATTTCATCGGCGGTAAAAGGTGCCTTCATCCCCAAAATATTGCCAGAATTAATCAAACGTTCGGAATGGCGATGACATTCAAAAATAGTGCCATCATAGGCACGTTCGCCTTCAAATACTGATGAACCATAGTGAAGTGCATGGGTTAAGACATGGACTTTTGCTTCACGCCAAGGAACAAAACTTCCATCAAGCCAAATCCATCCATCACGATCATCATAGGCAACAAAATCCATAATTATACCTTTATTTTAAATATATGTGATTTTACATTTAGAACATTGCTTCGCATGGCGAATGCGATATTCTGTAATAACAAAAACCTATGCACCCTTGTTTTGATTTTCGCAAGATTTTAAAAAAAATATGGCAGTTATAAACCCCTTTAACCT
>APMI01022810.1_pt1 | contig 13857 bp, 12 predicted proteins | sample 667938 | NCBI WGS metagenome assembly APMI01 (sample SAMN01084076, study PRJNA167559) | wastewater metagenome | biome: Wastewater | place: Denmark: Ejby Moelle, Odense | collected 2011-11-28 | reverse complement strand
TATATGTTATTGCTCGATAAAAATTTAATATTATTTATCATTTAATAAAAAATTGATTTCGGATTGGATCAATAGTTGAGTTATCTGAAGCTGTCATTGAATTTCTTGTTAGCCGCGATCTTCTCCTCCAATATTTTGGTGTAATTTATAAAGAATTTGTTCTTATTCCTTAAAAATACAAACCTATAGTTCTTGCTGAGGACAATCTAGTCAAGATGGGGCATTTTATCAATTCTGATTCTGAACAAGCTCTTGACAGACAATTCGGGTGTATAGAATATGCATTAGACAATGGAAGTATAATGATCACTGCCTTCTTGCCTTACGACGACTAAGCATTATTATTTAGCTAATAATTTGACATCCTTTATGGTGTGGCCGCTTTGGATTTGGTACTATAGCAAGACTGCGAATTATTACTTTTACTCTGTGTTAATCGCCAGTATTTTGAACACGCCTCTTGATGTTATTAGAGCAATCAAATCCCCTAAGAATTAGACCCATTTGAGACCTTCAATTGAAGCGGAGTGTAGAATTGATGTTGGGAACACATTGTAGATTTTCTGCAACGATTTTGAAGAGGGGTCATTATCGTCCAATTTCTTGTACAGATTTTAGTTGATTTTCCATAGTACTAAGTACCCACCCTTGGTAGCCTCGAGCAGATACTTCATGGAGTCGTGCAAGGCCAAGCTCAAACCGATATCACACATCATGATGGTGGGCCTGAAGTGAGCGATGGTGATGCCCAGCTTGATGCTGACCACGTAGACGCTGTAGTCCTCGACCAGGGCGAAACATATGGGGTGGTGCGAGAAGTGCTAGCAGGGCGGCACTCTTATGTCCACGATTGCCTTCGTGTCTATCTGGAACGACTGGATCTATGACCGGTTCTCGAAGTCGATTATCTTTATGAACCCGTCCTCATTCCCCATCACCAGCCTTATCGTGTGCTTCTGCTACGACTATGGGACTATCCGGCTGCCTTACTTTTGGTTCACTATTGACAGCGACGCAGGGAGTTAGGTGAAGAAGGCGAATTACATAGCCGATATTTTGCCCTTGACGGATGGGATAATTTTGCACTCGTGGTCGCCCTTAGCCTTGCCGAAGTAGTAAATGGCGAGTTTGGTGTTCAGCTTCTCCTCCCAGCTGGCCAGCACGAATATGAGGAAGTCCCTGGTCTAGAAACATTTGACCATATCGCTGACGCAGTTGATGAGGTTGCCGCCGAGTATAGCATCACCAGTGCTAGGCTTGTGCTCCAGCGGCTATTAAATTGTATCGCGCTCCTCTATTGACTTGAGGGCTTGGGTCAGCTCCACTGTGAACGTGAACTTGGGGTCAGGCAGCGATGATGTACCTGACTCAGGGTTGACTTGAGGCTGTTCGATGTCCATTACAGTTTATTTAAATAAGACGAATGTTAAGGTTGAGGCGGTTCTTTTTATACTAACTTTTATATTTGTTATCGTAACTGGCTCTATTATATATACAATGTTCATATTAATTTTAATAATTAGAGAGTAGTGTGTATCGTGTATTATGAATAGAGGTAATAAGGGCAATTAATGTAATATTAATTCAATATTAAATCATTAATTTTTCATAAGCATTTTAATCTCTTTCCTGAGATGGTATTGTCAGTAGTCGTTGCTGTGGATGACATGCTTTTTGATATTGATGCTTCCGCGGTAGTCGAACCCCATAACGTTCCTACTATTATTACTATGACTTGTGCTAGTATTACTGTTAATCTGATGGCTCTACATGATGCCTATCTTGGGTATGCTGAGCTTGGTCACATTGTTTTTAGTATCCTGCACCAAGTTCTTCAGCTGCTATAGGTCCTTGCTTAAAGACGATGCACTCATCGATTGGTTCGAGTTGCTGTTTGGAGTAGCTGACATTACTTTACTGCCCATGTGTGTGTTTATTTTTGTTACTGTAACCGGATGCACTGCCTGCTTGCTTATTGGCACTTGTATCTATAATTGTCGCACCTCCTATTACTCTTCCTAGTCTTCATACTGGTGGTCTCTTTGCTGCCTATACTTACCATCATATTAGTGGTCTTCATCGTGATTGTCATGCTCGTGATTGTCATGCTCGTGATTGTCATGCTCGTGGGTATCGTAAAACTGTGCACTAGTACTCTCACCAAATCCATGAGGGTTTGTAATACTATACGGTAACCGTGATGATAACCTGTTTATATTATTATTATTGTTACTAATGTTATTAATATTATTATTATTATTATTGTTATTATTATTGTTATTAACACTGAAGTCTTGGCTTCTGTTTTGGTTGTTGGCTGTTATCGTGTGCTCGAACTACTATATTTATTTGAACAGACTCTTCTTCATCTGCTCATAATCACTGTTTCTATCCTGCCTCGCTTTACTATTATTATTAACATTCCTATTATTAACATTATTATTATGAATATTGTTGTTATTATTATTATTATTGTTGTTGTTGTTGTTATTGTTGATACGTATAAATTTGGAAGGAGGGTTTGAGCTCTTCTTGAAATTAGGATTTGCAAATTAAAGAAATTCATTACCATTATCATCAGTACCATCATTTACATTATGATTCTGGATATCCTATTAGTTGAGGGTCAGACTAAAATCAACTAAAGTATCCCCATTCATGTTATTATTGTTATGGCTGTTACTTTTTTGACTTCGGTTACTGTGGCTTGGCTGAATATGGTTATATCTATTTTTATTTTATTTGTACTTTTCACACTACCCATTATCATAAAGTTGGGCTTGGTTCTCCATCATGTCCTTCATTTTTCTGATGGTCGCCAAACAATCATCCTACTCTTACTCTTACTCTTACTCTTACTCTCGCTCCTGTTTATGCTTATGTTTGTATTTGTATTAATATTAATTATTGTTGCAATTGTTACTATTTTTGTGTATTTATTATTCCCAGTTGATGGCTCCTTTGCTATTCGCCATCTGTCTCTGCTTCTGTTTTAAAGAATCCTTATTTATTTTATTAATATCGGTTTTGGCATTAAAATTAAGCCTCAAAGCATTCAGCTGGTCGTCCATGTCAAAGGATTATGAGTCATCCCCATTTATATTACTATTACTATTACTATTACTATTTCTATTATCATTACTTTTACTATTTCTATTTCTATTTCTATTACTATAGCCGTTGTTCTACTCGTACTACTCAAGTTGGTAATTGGGGTTGGCTGATATGGGTGAAGCCAGACTCAACCCTGAACATACTCTTAAGTTATTGTTTGGGCTCCTGCTCAAGTTGCTCAAATTAGTTGCATTGTTACGGTGTAGTGCCAAGTGCTGCTCCAAACCCGACACGAACTAGTTCTACTCGTATGATATTTACGAAATCGTTGAATTTTTTATATCCCCTTATCTCTATCTCTATCTCTATTTGTATATCTATTTCTATCTCTATTTCTATTTGTATCTCTATTTATGCTCCAGTCTGCTTGTCTACTTGAGACCAACGGATGGGGATTAAGTATTTTTGTTTTTCCAGTTGGGGTTGAACAATTTCTACTCCATAAATTTGATCGTTTATTCTATATTCGATAGAGTTTGTTACTGACTCATTGATGTCATTCGACTCTCACTTATACTTTACCTGTTATTCTCAGATGACCCTTTATTCTGTTTCGTTGATAGACTATTGCAAGAAGTCGTAGGCACCTTTGTGGGACCAAAATTTGACGATTTCTTATCATTACTGTCGAAGAGGATCTATACAGCTCTACTAATGTTGTCTTATTTTTTGGCTTTCTCCAACTTCTTAATGAACTTCTGTGTTTCCTTGATTTTGCCTTAGAACCCACAGTTTTCCTCCTATTATTGCTCATGATTTTAAGTTCTGGTATTCAGTTTATCATTGCTGTGACTGTGACTATGACTATGACTGCAATTTTTGGAAGCACTTCCTTTACTGTTTCTTCTGGCACTTCGATCTCTCTCTCTGTTTTATCTCTCGAACTGGATCATTTGACTTAGGTTTCTATGCAAGTAAAATATAAAGTACCTTCTGATCGAGGGATTCAGGTCGATTTTCTTTGATGTTAGCGCAGTCTAATAGATCTTCCTGGTTTGGTCGTCGATGACACCCATTTACAGTTTTTTCCTGCGTTCTTAGAGGTCAGCCCGAGCGAGTTCCCTATTTTTGGACTGGAGAGATGCTTTCTTCTGAATCATTTCTGCCTAGGACAGCCTGTACTTGTCGGGATCTGTAAAGTCTGTACTGAACTACGGTCGCGACTCGGGGTCCAGTTGCTTCTGCGCCAACTCGGACGGCTTGGGGGGCTTGTAGTACTTGTGCTTCTGCATGACAATACACTACTTGGGACAAATCACTGATCGAATTTAAATATTATGGTTGTTAATCTTATTCTTAATCAAATAAGCATTAGATTAGCATAATTTTATCTCATCGACCAATGTAAATATTAACAGTAAGCGAATAGGTATATTTTATTACCGAAGATTCATTAAGTTGAAATGGCATATGAATTTATAACTAAGCCCATCAAAAATAAAGTGTTGAAGATCTTAAGATTTTTAGTAAAATATACACAATGGTAAGTAAATCTTTGACAATAAAATGAACAAATGAATTAATTTTTAGATACTTAGAGTATATGCATTATGAAATCAAAATCTCCATCATAATAATATTGAGTTCAATCTTATAAACTCGCTATAAGCTAAAATAAAGAATGGTCTTTAAAATGCATTCATTGTTGCTTTATGTGTTGGCAACTATATATCTGGCATCGACAGTTGGGTGTCAATCTGCGCCTTAACCTGAGACATCACCGTCAGCATAAACAATCCACGAGAAGCTGTTCGGGCGATCGCTGAAGGGCACGTGGAAGATCTCCAACAGCAAGCAGAACATCTTGGCCGTGTACGACTACATCAACAACGAGGACTCCAGCAACAAGCAGAACAATGATGACTAAATTGTAGAGGTCGGTTCTGGCTTCATGTCCTTCTTCTAAAACACGAAGGGCAATGTTGAAATGCTCATGGTGCAGGCCGAGCAGAACTCCAAATCGCCCCTGATTTACATGCAGCTGCTCAACTAGAAATACGCGGATGATAAAGTTATCGAACTGTCCTTCATCCTGAACAAGGGCTACAACAGGAGCGTCGATTAATGGAAAACCCCCAAATTTATCGCAGCCGCACGCTGTTTTAATAGAGACAGATTACTGATCACCTACGATATCAAGCTAAATTATCAGATGAAAGCCATACCAGCAGAGAAGTAAGAAGATGAGTAAATATTAATTAGTCTCATCTCTGATAGCCTGAACATCGACATAGCCGTGAAGCCAGTTAGCTACGGTCTTTCATATTTCGCATGGATCACAGTAATAAACATAGTGCAGATAGCCCTCCTAATATACTTTAGTGGCTCGCAGTCGATACTGGCGAATACTTCGCAATGGCTGATACTACAGAATTGTCTGTTCCTCATTTTCTAATCGTGCATCCTGTTCAAAATAGCACTGGGGTACTACGACACGAGTCTCAAGTACTTCTTCCTTAATTTTGTCACTAACCTGCTGGTCATGATGCTCGTTCTCTGGAGGTTCAACTCTGTGATTGAGAAATTTGTTAACAAACTTTACCTTATAGGCGCCATCCTGTTCAGCTTGCTTTACTTCTATTGTCTCTATTTCGGCTACAAAAGTGGCGGCTTCTGGGTTATCGAAAACATGATCTTCATGTGGCAGATCGGCTACTGTGTCATCAGGGGCAGCTCTGGAGGTATCTCTGGCTAGTTGGCCATCGTCATCATCTTAAGTCGCATCCCATTGTACTCAATTTTGAACTCTGAAGATAATTTGCTTAAAATACGGCCGGACCCACTGGCGTTCAAATTCATTGTGGCAATCCTATGCCTGCACTTGTTGGTAATTTGGTTGCAGCAGCAAAAAGGCAGTCGTTTCTTCACGCCGATCTCATTGATTCCGAACTACTACAACTACCTGCGCGAGACTGTGTTCGGCAGCTAGAAGGGCCAGCAGTAGTGCAGCATCTGTTTAAATAAGCTGAGGGAGTAGGCCAATGTGAGTGTCGGACTCAAATCAGCAGAGGAAGCGGACAGGGAAATGCAGGCCAAGGGCAAGACCATCGTGAAGTACGTGGAGACTAAGTGCGGCCATTCCTTCCATCAGTCCTGTCTCGATTAGTGCATGAAAAGTCGATTGGTCTGCCCCATGTGTCGGTCCGAACTACCGCCCATGAATTTGGGAGCAGCCTGAAGTATTTTAACCAATTTTATTTGATTAACAACACACGCATTCATTTCATCATTTGTATCTATTAGTAATCATTATCATTATCATTATCATTATAATTCATAGTTATGGTATTGATAGTATGGTAATAGTATTGCAATAGAGCCTTGATGTGTTAATAATAAAATGTCAATATTTACGTACAATTTCTAGAAATAGAAATAAGAGCAAGAAGATGCGCCGTTCAAACTCCAATAGCTGAGCCAGGGCATAAACAGGTACATGGCGCGCAACATCATAGGATCCGTTTCATAGAGAGCAGGGTGTCGAGTAAGACCAACTTCATCGATCAGCTCATATTCAGCAAGAAGTATATATGCCAGACAGCGCATGAGGAGTAGAAGTAGAAGTTGGGCAAATTTGACTTCAGCTGCTGTCGGACTGCCAACAGTTACACCAGTAGCAGCAACAACAGTAGTAATTTCGGCACGCGGAAACCCTTGAATTCTCTGAGGAGTACTATCAGCAATCGAGATCAAAATAAAGAGAAAGCGATAAAATTATAAATGAGCAAGACCAGAATCGCAACCATGAGGAAGTAGTAGAGAAAGTAGCTCAGCGTAATCATCATCAATACTTAGACAATACTGCAGTAGAGGCGAGAGCACGAACTTATATAAAAATTAGCGAAAAATAGAAAGCTAAATAAGAGTAAGCAGTAGAGTAAGTTCAAAATAGACCAATGGAAGTAATAGAAATTCAGGACCACGCGCTAGTTCAAAAATAAGTTACAGAAAGGTAAAAACTATAAACTCGAATCTGATTACCAAATGTTAGACGAATACTAAGAGAAGGTTGTCATCGGAGAGAGGATCAAGTAAATGCTTCTCAGGAAATTAATACATAAAGGTAATGATCATAAACAGCAAAATCAACCATTGAATACAGAAAAGTGTGATGAAGAGAAATAAGGATAAAATGAAAAGTATGGAAAAGAACAACAAGATTAAAACGGTAAAAATATATTATTTGAGTTGTTCGGTAATTGTAGTGAAGTTAACAATCATCGTAGTGCTTGATATTTCCATTAATTAAAGAGCTACTAAAATTGCACAAATTTAGTGCTTTAAAAATTACACAGTATCATATTTATTTGGCAAAGTTTTCGAAAAACTTCTTCTTCCTGTACTATAAATTATAGTCTGTCCTGTGATCGCCAAATAAATTTCTTATAACTTCCGCAGTCTGCATTTTACTGGCGCTGGCCCACGTGAGCGTAGACTTATTGACGTCTTATTTTGATTGAGTGTTACTTTTATATTCTTTACTCATATTCATATTCAAATTCATATTGGTATTGGTATTAATGTTAATGTTAGTTTTGGTGTTCGTGTTGTTTATTGAGTTTTACTTCTACTTCTATGATCTCTTCATTCTTATTTACTCACTTGTGCCAGTATTGTACTCAAAAGTGGGGACTGAGAACACAGTCTGCTTGAACATGGGTTTTTTATGATTGGCACTATTGTGCTACTTGTGATAGCTGTGCAAGGCTATTTTGTATTTATCTAACGCTGTCCCATTTGCATATGTAAACTAGTCCTGTTTTCTAAACCCGGAATCATCGTAAGTGTGCGCATGCGAACTGGAATCATTATGGCGATATAGTTTATTGTACGCTCTCTCTTATTTTTATTCCTCCTCCTTGTGTGATGATGATTATTTCCTCGCTGCTGTCGAAAACGCTGAATATTATAACCTCTTTGCATGGTTCTGGTAACCATTCTTTGACGATTAGCACTCAAGGTCTTCACGAGTTATCTTTTTGGTCCCCGGTTAGGTTGAGAATTGCTAATTTTTTATACTGTTAGCCTTGTTTAACATCTATTTTTATTGGTAAAATTATTATATTCTTTATTGATTTAATTTTACTAATTAATTTACATTCCACTTATTTATTATCAGTAAATATAGAAAATGACAAAATTACTTAATTTTCACACTTTATACTTCCATGAATTTTGGCAATTGAGCTTAAGCTGATTATCATATCAGAGTCGAGTACAGAGATAATTCACAACATTCTCATTTATAATTCGGTATCGTTTGTATTCAAATATTGATGTAGAAATATTGAGTTTTGATAATCAAATTTTATTTAAGAGAAATTTCAAAACAAAATTGCATAATTTTTTCAGTTATTTGTCAAAATTACTGTATACTTGATGCTGTCGATTGAATAACGCAAAGATTGTGTTACATTGTTGACATTATTATTATCAGCTTTTTAAAGCACATGATTTTAAATTCAATACAAGGTTAAATGATATTCAATATCGATGGTAATAGTCAATTTCGTTATAATATTTAATACATGATCATTATTGATTATTTTGAAAACAATTACTCTGATTAGGACTAAAAGTGCATGGCTTAGAGTTTAAGTGCGCCTTAATTAACTATTTTTACACTTTTTGTTCAATAGTCCTCAAGCATCCGTAGTATCTATTTTTGAGATGTAGTTAAGTTCTTCCTGGTAAGGCAGCCGCAATATTTTTCCATTTCTTGACGCCCTTTTGAATCATGTTGATCAAGATGAGATCTTACTCTATTGTCCATGGTTTCTGCTAAATATTTTACTCAAGGTATGTCAAGTATCGCTATTTTATCATTTTTTTGCTGTATTTTTAAATCAATGGAAATTTCGTATATATAATTTTCATTTTTTATTCCCATTTCATATTTCGAAGTCCGAATACGCTCTTTATTTAGTTTTCGAGTTATTATGGCCATTTTTATTTATCTTCCTTGATCCTGAGATAACGCCTTTTGCAAATTTGGGGATTGGAATTCGAAATTCGTTATGAAATTTATGTCCATTTTAAATTCTATTCCCTCATTTGGCTCAATAATTTATCTTCTTCTTTGGTCCACACTTTTTTTATGTATTTGATACTGGTCTGCTTGAGTTCCTGCTCGAAATATTTTAAAAATTATGTTGATTTTATTTAAGCCCTGTTTATTTAAATCGAGCTAATACAAGACTAGGAGATTGGAAATGGTGCATTTTGTTGCTGCAATAGTGCCCATTCATTCATATTGCCCTGTGGAAGCAAGTAAAAGTAAGCATAGTGAAATTACATGTTTTTCTATTTTATTAATATAAAATTTATAATTGATGTTAAAGAATTACGAATATTAACATTCGCGATATCGGCAAGTATTTATTATACCTTTTAGGACTACTCATTATCTTATTTATCATTATTTATCGTACTTTAAGACCAATTCGATGAATTTTCGTCACTTTATGAAAATGATATTCTTCATGAACTTTTCTATATTTTTCTAATTCTTCAAACAATCGATAAATACTCTGTAGAGATTTATATTGGACTAATTGAAAATGGATTTGGTACACTGAATTAATTAATGGAGAAGTGCAAAAATAATTAATGATGCTTATATTATTTATTCAAAAATGGAAATAATTTACTTACAGCTGAGAGAAATTGTACAACAATGTTTATCTTTTGTATCAAATTTATTATAAATCTGTCTTATATTAACGGGTAATATTTAATTTTCACTTTTTATGTTAAAATGCATATTAAAATGATCATAAATAATTTCAGTTAGTAAAGAAATAGTAAAACTGGTGCGCATGATAAAGTAAGCTAATAAAGTAATGTGAAGATCAAACGAAAATAAATAATCATAAATTTGGTTTGAAGTCATCATTTGCCACTGTTGCCGGCATTACAGGTGGGGTTAATTTAGTTGGGATTTAACTAATTGTTCAAGACTGGGTACATCGCAAAGTCGCAGATTCCCATGTTTTCTCGAACATAAGCATAGCCGCCCATGCCCCAAGTATTGCCCCAGTTATTCTTTATCAGGTACCCACTCATGGGGTTGTAGCCGATTAATGTCACACCGTGGTTTATTGCATAAGACACAGAAGATAACCCTGACGCTAGTGTTGAAGTTGAAGTTGAAGTTGAAGGCAATGGTAATGAATATGTCCCCTATGCATAAAATTGCAGATATTGTGTCGAAATGGAGACAGCTAAACTGCGTGTCTTTAGCTGATTTACCACTTATTTACAATCCCCATATAGCACTCTGCGACTTATTTTTATATAGAATTTCGATTTCTCGTAGTTCTTGCTCTTTACTATCGACATATTGCATTAAGAGGCCACACCATCAATTTGGGCTTCGGAGTCATAATAATAATTTGTAACTAGCTGAGGAATGTCATTTTTCAAATTGGTGTTGATGAGGATAGGACTAGAACTGACGCCGACCCCGAAGTTCCTGACATAGTCATAGGAGCCAGTCATAAATCCGTTGGCACAACCGTTAAAATTGGTATTACCGTTGATGGGTTTGCCCGTGTTTTTGCCACATGATAACAATTCCTGAATGTTGAGAGTGGCCAGATTGACTTTGTGAATTCTGGCTGTGATTTCGATGCTGTCGAGACTGTTGATGATCCAGGATGGCGAGCACAGTCCTGAGTCAATGGCCGGTTGCTGGCTGTAGCATGACCAGTCAATATTCACATTCTATGGCACTGTGTATTTGATGTTGCCCTTGCTGTCCTTGTCTAGTAGTATGACCTAAGTCGATGCCATCTTCCTTATGTCTTATGGCACTACTAGCTTGGTGTACCTGGCTGTGAACTAGGACTGAGTGAGGTGGGTGAATTGGTTGAAGCCCATGTTGAAGGTGCGCGAAGGGTTCTTGTTGAATTTGTTCATCAGTGCCACATTCTGAGTGTATGTCTACTCCCGCAGTCTCATAAACTATTGACCAGAAACACTAGCAGATGCAGTAGATGTAGATGCGGGGTGATACTTCTTAAGATACTATGCGTATGATAGTGTTATCTCAGCAGCTTATGGCAATCTGTAAGCAGATGAAGCAGCAGGAACTGGCTTTATGGAGGGGCTACTGCCAGTTTTAGCACCATTACTATTACTGTTACTATTACTGTTACTGTTACTATTACTATTACTATTAGTGTTAGTGTTACTATTAATATTAATGTTACTGTTGTTATTGCTATAGATTGGCGCTTAATAATGGAATGGTTTGAGCACAGGGATGTATACTTTAGAACCCACCAGTGTCGCATTGTTATTTGATGAACTACCACCCGGGGCCAAAGGATTCGCATTGGTGGCCATTTGCTGAGTCTGTGATTGCGGAATCAGGGAAGGCACATTACTATTATTGTTGATATTCACATTACTATTAGTATTAGTGTCAGTATTCACATTACTTTTACTATTAATATTGGTATTAATTTTAAGATTGTTGTTGTTGAGATTGATGGCATTGGCTCCGGTGTAGACTGAGAGCACAGTGGTCTGCTGATTGAGAGTATCAACATTGCTGAACTGGTTATAGTTGACGCCCGCATTAGTACTATTAGTGTTCTTCTTGCCTGACTCCTACACCTTAATCGAGAAATCAGGAGATCCACTCGAAGCAGTTACTGTTGATGAAGGGCTAAGATTGAGGGATTGGTCCGTGTTTGACAGGTAGACCGATAAGTTCTGTGCTTAATTCACATTCCCTAATGGAGAGGCTGTTGAAGCAGAAGGAGATGACGATTGGCTACCATACAGAGTAAGACTAGGCAACAGTCCTGATATCAGACTACTGATCACAGATGAAGTGAGTTCCCCACTGTTGCCACTCCCACTCGATGATGAAGTGGATGATGAAGTAGTAGTGGTAGTGCTAAGAGTGGGACTACCAGATACGATTCCTGAGGTGCTATCGAAGGGGTTGAACACAGAGGCAAGGGAGTTACTCACAGGCGCACTTGTGCTACTCAAAGTAGGAGCAATACTTGTGCTACTCAAAGTAGGAGCAATACTTGTGCTACTCACAGAGGGGGCAGGCAGGTTGACTGTAGAGGTGGGCAGGTAGGTGGTGCCTGTGTTAGGGTCCACAATCGGAGTGCCCGTCACTGTCGTAGTAGCTGCACTGGCTACTCCTGGGCCTGTCGCAATCATATTAGAGTTTATAGTCGGAACTACACCTGAACCAGGCGCAGGGGCAAAATACGGAGATGAGTAAGGCGGATAAGCAGATGCAGCCGGATAAGGGTACGGGTTGGGAGGAGCCGATGCGGCAGTTATAGTCGGGTACAGACTGCTCGGGTTGTACGTGGCAACCGGTGCTGAAGAGTATGGGTATGGATATGCAGTATATCCTCCAGTCATCGGGTAGTACGAGTTTGTCGCAGGGTTGTACCCGTATGTGGGACTTGCAGGGTATGGACTGTATGGGTAGGGCTGAGTACTCGGGTAGCCCCCAGCATAGCCCCCAGCATAACCCACTTGCGGATATGCCGATTGTGGATAGACTGGCTGTGCATATGTTGGTTGGGCATAGGCATAGGCAGGCTGAGGATACCCAACGGGCTGTTGAGGGTACACAGGTTGGGGATATCCAGCAGGTTGAGATTGAGCATATGGATAGCCAGCTGGAGGAGTCTGGATGGGCTGTCCGGTGCTAGGGTCCACAAAGGTGGGAGTGACTGTACTGGCAGCCACTCCATTCGGTGCGCTCATTGGTGCTGTTGTGGTGGTCACAACATTCCCACTGTTATTGGCAGCCGGACTACTGAAGGCAGGCGAGACTCCGGCGAACAGGGATGCACCTGGCGGCAACTCCCGCGTGGTGACAGTGCCATCGTTGACATTGTAGACGCCGGCGATGTTGTCGGACTTGCTGGTGGCAGTGTTACTGACTGTGTTGTTGACAGTGGTGACTTTGGTGACGATGGGGATCAGACTCGATGAACTGATGGACGACAGTGCTGCCAGTGGATCATTGCTGTTCAGTATCGCGTACTTCCCCAACGGGTTCAACGGGTTGCTGGCGTTTACTGAGTCCCCTGTGACGATCCCTTTGCTTGCCAGTGCGTTCAGTGTGTTCAGTACTGACTAGGGAATATTGACTGTCGTTTTAGTCGTAGTATTAGTCTGCGTATTATTGCCCTCAGTGTTGGCTATTATGCGCACTATTGTCGGGGAGCTCGTTGTCGTTGTCTGAACTGTTGTCGGGGCAGAGACAGTGGTCGTTGCTGGAGTTGAAGATGACGACACAGTTGTAGTAGTCGATGTTAAAGAGGAAGGTGAATTTATAGGGTTGGTAGTTGTGGAAGTCTGTAAATATCGCAATTTACCATATCCCAATTATAGACTACTTAATATAATTAATGCTAATATTAGCACTGAGTGTGGTCGCTTTGCTTGGCAGTGAAGACGCATTTTTTATTCTTTTGCTTTTGATTACTGGATTTTACTATGTTATTATTATTATATCACCATCATTATTACTGCTTAAACAAATCTATCATGATTTACCACAATTTGAAAGCGATTTTAAGTTATACTTGATTTATATTTAGATTTAAAAGCAAATTAGATTATAAATAACAGAAAAAATGAATAAAATACGATATTAAGTTATGATAACATTAATATATTAAATAGATCTTAATAATAAATTACTATATTAATAAAGCTTATATTTTATATAAATAAATATTACCGACTTAAAAA
>APMI01009542.1_pt1 | contig 13859 bp, 12 predicted proteins | sample 667938 | NCBI WGS metagenome assembly APMI01 (sample SAMN01084076, study PRJNA167559) | wastewater metagenome | biome: Wastewater | place: Denmark: Ejby Moelle, Odense | collected 2011-11-28 | reverse complement strand
ATTCAGTACATTATCGATGTGACCACTAACCCAGCTTACAACCAAAATTAAGTAATCATGCACGGTGCCTGTCTTGGTTTGGGATTGACTGCTTTTGCAACTGCAAATGAGACAGTTGGAGAAAGACTTAAGGATATTTTGAATTCAAGTACCTCGGTAATGGGAGAAGCTTCGGCACTTGCTATCGGTCTCACTTTTGCAGGCACAAATAATTAGGCTATTTTGTCAGACTTGATCGCGATTGCTCAAGACACCGAGCATGAAAAAACATTAAGATCAATCTGTTTGGCAATTGGAATTATTAGTTTTGGATCTCCATCTTTCGAATTCTTATAGAATTTGTAACAAAATCAGAACTTGAAATGGTCAATCCCTCTTTATCTTGCCTGCACTTATTTCAAAAGTTCGAACACAAAGGTAGTACGCAAACTTTTATAACTCTCAAACGATATCTCAAACTAAGTCAAACGAACAGCATTAATCTCACTCGGATTCGTTATGTACCACGACGACAAGCTCATCGATATTGTGAAGATGTTACTCTACAGTTACAACCCATATATCAGATACGGATGTGTGATGGCCCTCGCAATCGGCTGCAAGGACAATAAAGAAGCTATTGAACTTATATGGCCTCTGTTAACTGACAGTGTTGATTTTGTCAGACAAGGAGTCTATATTTCATTGGCTCTTCTATTCCAGGTTTCTACCAATAACTCAGAACCAAAATTGGATGAGTTTAGAAAGAATATTCAATAAATTCTTGGTAAGCCTCATGTTGAGGTCATGGCCAAAATGGGTGCCATCCTCTCAGTCGGTTTACTCGATTTCGGAGGTCGTAATATGAACGTAGCTCTAACAACACGAGCAGGAATGCCTAAAATAGAAGCAATTACAGGAATGTTAGTTTTCTGTCAATATTGGAATTGGTTCCCTTACCTTAATTTCATTAGTTTGGCTGTAGCCCCAAGTGTCTTTATTGGTGTGACTTCCAAACTTGAGATCCCTAAAGACTTCCAAATAAAATCAAACTGTCGACCTTCATTATTCGATTACCCACCAAACATCGTAGTTGAATAGAAAAAAGTTGAAAATATTAAAGAGACTGCTAAGGAACTGTCCACAACAAACAAGGCAAGACTGAGAGCGATGAAGAAAAAGTAAAGCGAGATGTAAGCAGAACTGTCTGAAATTGTTAAAAAGCCTTCTCTGATTTCTCATAAAGAAGAAAGCATGATCAGATAAGACTCCAAAACTGAGAAGCCAGACCAGAAGAAATAATAGAAAGTTGAGGTAAATTTTTTTATAATTTAGAAAAAATAGGAATAAACTTTCTCAATTCTAAATAACCCAGCCAGAATAGCTGAAAAACAAAGGAAATATATTAAATTTTTAGGAGGTCGATATACTCCTGTTGTTAGTGACAGAGTGATCGGCATCAATTTCTTGTATGACAGTCAGCCCAATGAAAATGGCGATTTCTTAAACGTATTTAGTAAGAAAAATGACAAGAAAGTTGAAGTTGGTAAACCTCTAAATCAGATTGATGAAGAAAAACCACATGAGGAGGAAGCCTTAATGCCACCAGAGGAGTTCAGTTATGACTAGAGCAAACAGCTGTTAGACAAGAAAGGCAAATGATCCCCATTTTGTAATGCTAACTCATTATAGTAATATAATATAATTACAATAATACTAATAATATAAATAAATACAGTCGCATTTCAATACAAAAATGATAGCATACAGTAAAATATAGAATATTGACGAAAAAGCATGCTAATCTTATCGATACTGCTTTCAATAATCTCAACAAAGTGCACAAATTACTCCAGCATAAGTATCAACAGCACTGTACAAGCTCACCAGATATCACAATACTTGGACAAAGTACGAGGGTGTTCAGGGCTGTAATGTTTTGTAATTAATTTCACGGATTTGACTGTTTCCTATTCTGTGGCACCTATGACTGTGTCACTCCTTGGGTGCAATTTTACTAATTATGTTATGGTACAGAAGAAAGTAGCAAAATTATGGCATTTTCAGATTTGTAATATGAGTTTAAATGAAGTCACAGCCGGATCTGTTACGCTTAAGTATTAAAATCTAATAACTGGTAACAAATTTGAAAGTCCTTATGCTACATTTGGATAATTCTCAAATGATGCTGATTTTCCATGGTTCTACAGCAAGGCTGCATCTCAAATGGTGCAACCCTGGTACTTCATGAAGACATTTCTCAAGCTCAGCTTTAATGTGAACTCATAGAAGTTGGTGATGACAGGTAATACAAAAAATAGAGGGTACCAAAAATCTAAAAATAAGACAAACACTATCGTATACAGACTATAAGGCTATCCGGATGACACAGTAAATCGCTCAATATTGACTACCGATATAGCGATTAACATAAGCCAGATGGTATTGGCAGCCAATGGTCACTACATCGTTTATTTAACAGACAGTGGACTTAGCTTATCTGTATATAATACTACTTAACAGAAAGTTATCTATGAGCAAGCGATAAGTGCAACAAATGATCCCAGTCTGTGTAAACTTGCAAAAATAAATTAGACACACGTGGGAGTAGCTGTGGGTGGATTGAATGCTTGGGTTGGAATTTGGGATCTAAGAGTACCTGCGCTTATTGTCGATTTTCCCATTATCAATAGCAATAGCAATATTACTCTGTCAAATAACACTATTATTACAATGTTCACTTACAACTTAGCACTGATATTGCATAGTTCAACATCAGGTAATATTTTTCATATTTTCACAGATATCCCAGTCCAAATGCAACCAAATTACCAATATATCACAGAGTATGTAGCATAAGATCCCCTCGTGTGTGAGTCGCCTGGCTAAATTATTGGCACAAGTTGTATCATCTGCAATTATTAGTGTCTTCTCTGTGATTCTGTTAATTCAAATAAATGTATTACATGCAGTTTCGGATTCTAGCTTCAGTCTGATATTAACAGATGTGTTCCTAATACTGCACTCAAGTGGATTGTTAATGCAATCGCAATATCAGCAATGCTAAATATTGGAGGCTATTTTTGGGTAGGAGGACAGTGTTTGGATATGTTCTTTATGTTGGCATATCAAAACTTAAGATTTGATTCTCATGGTAAATCCGCATTAAAAATAGCTCATTTCGCAAAGATGCATAAATATTTCCCATACTCTCTGTAACTATATTTATAATCCATTCACATACCTATAACAATACCTAATACTTCCTTCTCTTTTTCACAATCCCGTTCCTTAATGCTCCCTAAACAATACACTCGCGTATTAAATCTACAAGCATACCCAGAATAGTTCGTCAGCTTAGTCCAATATATAGCTATATGGGGTATAATCATGCAGGTACTATTGCTATTCATAATTAAAATTGTGTTATGTAAAATTATGGCATTATTTGGGTTTCGCAAGTGTATCAATAAAAGCTAAATTATTATGATAATCATAGTTATACTACAGTCACGAATTAGTTTTGTTACTTTTAATTTCTTTAATCAAATTCAAGTGCCATCCTATATGCAACCTATTAGCAAATTATATATCATCGCACTTGTGTTTGCATTCTTTGTCATATTAGTGTACTCAACTTGTGGTCACTAAATAGTACGATATTTCTGTAGTAATAGATCAGCTCAGTTAATATACAACTCCCACTATAAGCCTAATTCTTCTTCATTACTATATATATCAATATCTTCAATATTAAACTTACTCATATCATTCGCATATAGTTACCTAAACTAGTCTGCTTTAACTCAAAAGATAACCTTAATAATAATCAGCTTATGTATGCTAGGTAATACTATGAAACATTTCTAAATATTCTAAACAACCACCCACCTATGCACTGACTTATTCATGCGGGCAACTGTCATACTTTTCTACATTGTGTTACTGCTTGATTAGTTGAACTGTCCTTAATTTTTCTAAGTTTCTATCAAAATTATATAGTTAATCATCATGATCATGATTAGTATATTAACTGTATCTCAGATTATAGCCTGTCTTGGCATCACTATTCTGAGAATTATTAGGACATTAATTACTACATTATCATCACATATTTAATAAAGGACTATTAATTTTGAAGTGTTAAACCAAATAGCTCAAATAGTTGACTAAAATGGATAACTTATCAGCAAAAAAGATTAGCAAGCTGATATATAAATATAAATACCAAAGATTTCTAATATTAAAAATTAAGAGAACAAAGTTGAAGTTGATGCATAAAGTGTGGATCTTTAATAAGACTAAAATATAAATGTTTAAAAAGGTTCTAAATAAAGCCAAATACTAGAGAAATAAAAAAGTAATGAAAGCAATAAAGATGTAAAGAGTCAAGAAAAACAAAATTAACTAAAAGTATTTCAATAGAGTGAGAATATAAATAAATTAGCAGAACTGAATTCATCATAGGTGTCATTATTTCAGAGTTTTTTAAGCTTACTAAAATCTACAAATTCATCATAAGGTAGCACGAATACGAGCTTCCAGTCGTGGATAAAAAGTAACAAAGTGTCCCCATCAAATGATGATAAAAGCAGTTGATTTCATCAAATACTTTATATTTTGATAAACTTTGAAATAAATTAGGACATATGATATTATATACAGATCAAAAGTGATTCCACTCGTACTTGACAGGCATGGCGACACACTAATTGGCAGGACAGCTCAAACTTTTACTATTACATCCAAAAAGTTTCACCTTCTCGAAGGGCTAGTCCAAACAACTGTACAAATTGTATTTGGATAGGTTATTCTTGCTCTTCACAGGTACAGGCGGTGGAGGGATGTTAACTGGCTGTTGGACTGGAGGCGGTCTCTTATTTGGGGAATCTTATGCTTAGTATACGATTATGTTTTTCTCACGGCTTGCTGCCAGTCGGCTTCGGAATTATATTTCATTTATTGGTGTGCCTGTTTTTTAGTGTGAGTCTAGCACGTAAAAGTTCTTGTTCTGCACACGGTCATAGTTAGATGTTGGTCTCAGTGGCTGCTCAAACATGTATGTATTTTATCTCTGTATTAAATATAAAGCTTACAATGTCCTGCACTTGCTGCATAGAAATAGGCCTGAACTCTCGCGTAATCATCGAAGACTTCACAGCATGTGCGTTTTCTTAATTCCGCATAGGTAAAGTGTAAGGATCTGCGCTGACTGCATTTTTAAGAGGATTGTACAGCTGCTCATTCGGCTGGTATCGGTTGTGTTCCATTATGCGACTCCTTGTCATTGAGCTTGGTGGCTGAGGCATCGGGTATGAAGTTGACGGTGTCGGGTTGTAGTTTTTATTTTCGGTTTGCCATTAAGAGGGCGATGGAGTCTGGTACGAGTTATACATTGGAAATAAAATATTAAATTGATAAAATTGATTAAATTCGATTACTGCCTTTATATATATTCTAGTTTTTAGTCTGAAATGAGACAAGTTTAAATATTCACATTATTGGCAATCTTGTCAAATTTGTATAGCATTTTAACACTCATTGAAGATAACACTTATATTTTAAGTTTGTCTTTCTAGGTTTTTGGAAAACTGAAACTTTTTGAGCCAACCCCATGATTAAAGCACAAAAAAATTAAAATTGATAATCAAAGTTTAATAGTCAGCTTGCTTGACCCAGCTAAGCGCCTAGACAAGAGCTGACTTTTGTTAATTTCAATATGCTCCCCATTGGTGCTGTCACTCAGCAATCGCCTTGTACTTTGCACCAGTTCTTCCTTCTGCTTTGTCTCAAAGTTCTCAACAATGCTTTATGGGTTACCCATTTGGATATCGCTTTCTTTAAACCACTCAAAAATTTTGTCGTATACAGTTTTTTCATGACAAGCATCCGTATCGAAGGTGATGGAATCGCAATCGGATTTGTTGTCCTCCTTGTCGAGGATGCCGGTGAAGCTAATTTTAATATCGCACAATTAATACTCTTGTAGATTTGATGCCATTGCTTAAAGTAAAAAATTACAATAATACAAGCACATTCCGAATATAATAAATGGTATCATTTTCAATCGGAACCCAAAACATAAAATTCGTAAAAGTCGCCCCTCTTGACAATGAACGGCTACAAAAACAAGCTGACAATAAAAAATTCAAAAAATACATAAATTATTCAGCTGCTTATATAAATTTGTATAAGAAGAGTCATGCAATTTAATGATCTAAGTTAATTTGTGTTGAACAATAGTAATGTGATTCTGGTGTCAGTGTAAGACTTTTGGCATGATTGAAATTAATTAAAAATTAAAATTAAAATGGAGCAGAGAATATCTTCCGTTTTCATATCATAGAGCAAGAATGTATATTATTGAAATTTAACTTTTAGGCATATTTGTTAGAAAGCTTGAAAAATCTGAAATTGACAGCTGTCTTCTAAAATAAACTAAATATAATGCATATAAATCTGTACTTTGGTTAACATTTCAACTGATTATAAGTTCAACTTAGTTTCTCCAGTTTGCTCTACTTACAGTAAAGTAAGAAATATCAGACGAAAACTTTATTGACTCCGTTCCAAAAATAGAGTGAAATTATACAAAATATTGATTAAAACATGCAAACATGAGATGAAATGAAAATATAAAGCATCATCTATGACAATTTTATCAAATGTGCATTATATTAATACAAATTAAGAATCCCCTTCCACTATATGCTTTACTATTTATGTTATAAAATGATTAATCAATAAGTGGTACAATTTCACACATTTAGTAACAGATAAAAACACAATATTTATTTTTTCTTAAACTTAATTCACTTTTTAGTTTCATTTTATTAATAACATACATAGGGTGCATAAATTAATCATTAATTATAACTTTATAATAGAACACAAATCCAAAATTTACTTCATTTATTAAGGTGACCGTGTTGACTTATATCTTCTGTTTGATTAAATTTGTTGACAGTGACACTCTGATACGTCATATGACAGATCTTGATTATACTATTTGCTGGATATTGTATTGCTATTACATAAAATAGGAGTTAACACTTAAGGTCTAGTATTGGCTATGATGGAACCAGCAACCAAACTGGTGATGTTCGTTTCAATACACTTCATGATCTTATTCACAGCATTCAACGCATTCCAGACAATCGTGACTAAAATCCATGAAGAAGAAGGAGATCATACATTGGGTCCTTTCCGTTTCGCACTAAACTACTTCACGTTCATGATCGCTAACTTGTTCGTGTCTAAAGTGAAATACTCATAGAAATGGCAGATTACTCTCTCTACTCTTACCTATGTGTTTCAATATCTGACTGGGTTCTTTATTTCAGGCACTTCTATCGAAGTTAAGTTTATCATGGCTGGGCTTGGAGCTGTTGTCAACGGTATCGGTGCCAGCTTTCTGTGGACGAGTATCGGATCGTATATTCATAAAGTCTGTCACTTCTATGAGAAAACTCAAATGAAAGGGCATTATTATGGAATGTTTAATATTATTTTCTGCTTCAGTACGATCCTTGGATCTCTCGTAGTGACATTCGGATTATCTCTGTTCAGTACAAACATGTACTTTTTGTTGGTATCGGGAGTAGCAATGCTATCATTTGTATATGGTATATTCTTCATTAAAGACTTAAGTTCTCTTCCAAACTCAACATTGATGTTACCAGGTGACTAAACATAAAAAATATCAAGATGGTAATCAATAAAGTAATCAGCGATCTCAACTTTAAAATTCTACCCGATAATGAAATTCACATTAGGCTTAATCCTATTAGATGGGACAAATATCGGAGTGACAACTAGCACAATGTTACACTTATTACCTAAAATATAGGACAAAGCTGAGAACCATCTACAGGCTGGTATCTGTTTAATTCTTTATGGCTGTGGCTGTGTTATCGGGGGATATTTTGGAGGCAAATTGTGTGATCGGTTGAGGATTAGACTGGCTAGTACTTTGGTACTGTATGCTTTTGCTATGTCCTGTCTGTTTAGTATGTTTGCAGATATTCATAAAGAAATATGGTCTGCACGTATGGCATGCTTCTTATGGGGATTAGTACTGTACTATATCAGTGCTAATCTCATGGTCATCTGCTCAAGACTATATGGAGGCAAACCCTAATCCTTCGCATTAACTAAACAGTTCCATTGTCTCTCATTTGTAATATACCAGATAGTGGCCATGAGCACAAACAACAGCATCCCAGTTATCTACATTATGATTGTATTGCTAGGACTGGGTATTCCTGCAATGTGGGGAGTATGTAAGTCACCCAGTGAAAGTTCGAAAGAAGTATAGGCGGTACTCTATGAAGAAAATTAGGATGAAGATCAACCCAATAATAATAGAGAAGCAATGCTAAATAAAGATACATTTATTATTGAAGACAACTGATATTTATATTTCATTTATGTGCTCCTCAATATTAAAACAGTAATCTTAAGCCCATAGAGTATATTATGTACTACAAAGTAACAAAAGACTGTATCGCATACTGGCAATTGATAATGATTTAAAAAGTCGTGTAACAAAAATAAGATACTACATTTAATCATCTAGCTTTAGTGCCACAAGATTTGCAAGCATTGTATCCGCACATGTCGCATGCCATATAGGTATCCATAATGTTGTTATTGCACTTAGTGCAGTATCTGATTTGCTCATCGGGTCTCTTCTTTATCTTCAGTGCGTGTCCCTGAGGGCACTGAGCTAGGTTCTGAGATGTGTTCTTGGCTTACGACGGAGTGCAGCCCATTACTTCTTTATTATTAATTATTTGCCATTTCAACAGGCGACACTAATCAGTTATTGCAAAATATATGAAGCAGGATCAGTACCTACGGTAAATGATGTTTTATGCTGGTTATTATCGCACATATGCTATTCCAGCTGGCCTTATTTCGTCTTGATTGTCGCTTTCAGTCTTTGTTCTTGAAATCAGCTGTTGGGCTTTCTCTGGGTAACATTATGTCACTTTATATGCTACTCTACTGTCTCTGGTCTTTTTAGATTAAATTAAGTCAATCAAGTGATCTCTAGTGTTCATAAATTTGAGTCCATCTCCGAGATCAACTGCTGTTTTTGAAGCTTTTTATTTCTTTTTAGCCTATTTTGTTGTTCTTTTGCTATTTAACTGCTTTAATTATTGCCTTAGCTGCTCAGTTGATGGCACTGCTTACTTGCGATCGCTTTGAGCCTTTGCTTCTGAGAATCGAACATGGTTAATTAAGTCTGGCTTTTACAAAGGTAAATTCAAAGGAATGCTTGATTATTTGCCACTTTTCTTGGGTGCAATGCTGTTTTCAATTGGCTTACGAGGAAGATGATTCTCTGTTTTTATCTTCTTACCCTTTAGAAGTGCACCTTCGTATGTTTGCTTCACTTTTGGGTGATTTTATCCTCGGTGAGGCATGACGTTATGAGTCTTCAGTTGAGAACTTGAATTGCATCGTCCATAAGATTCAAATGCAGGTCTACCATAATAAGTAGTAAATGCCGAATTAGGCAGATCTCGAGTAAAAACTTTGAAATCTTTTATTTTTGACTTTCTCTTCTCGATTGTTTCCCTATCTTGAGGATTGTTCTCATTCAGCTTAGGCTTCTGTGGCACTGCAGGTTTAACATGATGAATTGAATCTTTTTGTAGTCCATCAACAGATAAATTTCTCTTAATATGGACATCCTCGTACATATACAGCTCTTTCTTAACCTCGTGTGGCTTGAGATGTTTCTTAGGCTTACCGACTAAGTACTATGTAGTAGCTGGATGTTATTATTAATTCTCATATTCTTATTGCTTCGTCTGATGATTACAATTGAGTTGTCCATGTGATATTTGTTCTTGATGCTGAGGTGCTCTCTATATGTGAGCGCAATTCTTATCATTATTGCTTGTGGCTGGTCGATCACTACAATTTGGTTGAGGCTGGTCCCAGTAGAAAATGTCATATATGCCTGGTTAAGAGGGAGAGCGGCGACTGGGCTTTCCATGCACCATCGATTTTATCATTTCAGAATTTTATGATTTCCTATCGGTCATTCTAACTGATTACAATAATTATCAATGTCAACATACACAACAATTCAAAATGATAAATTCTTAACATATGATATCAAAAAAGAATGAGTATTGATTTGATATCCTTTGCTTTTATAATAGCAGTCTACCATTAGATAATATGGGCATTTGCATATAAAAGACCACACCAGCACAAATCTCGCGTTTAAAAACAAATCGCAGCAATCGTGAAAGCTTCTTGTATAACTCATTCACATATGATCCTACTTATAAAAATGAGTCTAGTATCTTCTTCTTCGACGTTCCTCATTACAGTGAGATCCAGTATATACTGCGTAAGGGCAACGAGAAAGGCAAATCTAAGGAATTGTAAGTTATCATCGAACAGCATATTGTAGAAATTAATGAGGCTATCACCAAGTTCAAAAGTTAATACTTTGTGTCAGGTATAAAAGCAGAAAAGTAATAACAGCTAACAATGTAAATGAAAAGCGAGCAGCCAACAACATTCAGTAAAAACAAGTAGTAAAAATACAAATAAATATAAATGGATTCAACTCCTTTACCGCAATAAAATCTACCAAATTCTTCATACGTGCTAAACATCGAGCTGGTATCTGCAACATTCAGCGACTGTGATCCTCAGACTGATATTCAGTTCGATGTGTATCTTAATGAGCAAGTGGTTATGTCGGTCTGTGGTAATATCTAAGATAATAAATGGAAGCCTGTATAAAGTAACCAGATTTCGGTGGCGGATGTGCATATTAATTTAGAGGAAAGTGCTAAAAGTACAAGTAAGTCTATCAAGATGGTTTGTAAAATCAATGAAGGATAAATATACTAGTGTACAATACCCTGCAATAAAATAACATTCAAATATGTAATTCCATTAATCCAGACCACAAATATTAGATCTCGTGCTGATAATTAGCCATTTGGGCATGTGCATTTTAGAGTTTAGTATGTGGGAGATTTTAAATCACATAAGGCAAAAGTTATAAAATATTTATAGACTCGCAAAAACGGATTACAAGCCATTTTAGATAGAATTCAAGGCAAAAATGTGTTAAATGAAGATAGTTTAGTGATATAATAAAATGCTGTGTCGAGCTTTCTGTCCGAAATAAAAGAGGACTCATGATATGCTTTTACTTATTATTAAAGACAATTTATATTATAACAGTCGAGACTCAAATATTAGCCTGTCTTTGTAAAATGCTGAATCTGCAAAAGAACTACTTATAAAAATATCAGCAAATATACCCCTAGAACTCAGAGTGGTTTTCGATCGAGTACAAGCTGCAGCTTAATTTGGGCAATGCATCGGCATCATTGAAAAGAGTATATTGTGTAGTAAACCCTTATTTAAACAATTTATTCGAGAAAGACAACAAAGTAGCACTTATTTAATATAGGGCCATATAATTTATGATGTGTTTGTGAAGATGGACAAAATGGACAAAGCTGATCAGCTATCAGGAGCTAATCGTATTGAAAGAGTCTGTCAGAAAGGGTTTGAGTTTCCTGCTAATTAAACTGGTATATAGTTTACAATGGGACAGATTGATATTGATCCGAAGCAGAAAAGTGAGTATGAATTGTTAATGGTAAAGATTTGTCCCAAGAAGAGTTACCCTTGCTATGAAAAGAACTTCGACAAATAATCAATGCATTGTCCCAATGGATTCGAGTCAATCTACTATACAGATAAAAATGAAGAGAATCATTTATATCGACACCGATTCCAGTTGTACAAAAAGAACCAAGTACTACCTATGTATGTGATACAATTTGGTTTCAACCCCTAGCACTAGAAATAGTTCAAGGTACATTATCTGTGATTTAGGATATCGTATGCCAAAAATGTAATGACGAAATCGCTAACATTTACTGCCAGACTTAAAAGGTGTACTTCTGTAAGAAGTGCGACTATGAACATCATAAAGATAAGATATCAGCTCAGCATCTGCGTACTGCATTGAATTAAAGCCCAATTTTGGATTTCGGAACGTGTAAGAACCATCGAAATAATAAAAATGAATTGTTTTGCAAAATTTGCAGTAGCTCGATGTGCATGTCCTGCAAAATTTATGGTGACCATGCCGAGGGCTTCATGGCCAGTCATTAATTATTTAAGATCTCGGACTATTATATAGGCACTACGAAAAAAATCTAAGAAATCGATCCTAACTTAGATAAGCGTAAATATCAACTATAGCAATTGCTTTGTTACCTGGACGACCAGATCGATGTCATAAACCGCAAGACATCAGAAGTACAAATATAACTGAAGGAGCTGTTTCAAAAAGCACTTGTTAAATTGTAGAGTATTAGTAAACAAAAACTGAGCTATCTGATGTCTGAACAGTTGTAAGTAAAACGACAGTATGATTACATTCAGTGGATGGAGAGTTTCCTTAAGTATCAGATGGATGTCCTGCCGCCTAATGACTTCCTTATAGCATGGACTAAGTAAATATTAATTTTATGTAGACATGAGAAGCTAAGGAAAGATATTTTGAATGTTTCTAATATTCCGGGTGTGACTCAGATTAGACCCAACATTAAGATTGTGGGCAAAATTGACATAGAAGAAGTCTTTGTAAATAGTAAATATAAGAGTGAGGAAGATTCTGAAGACGAACGTTACAGCAAAAAAGAAGTTAACAAACATCTGTAAAAATACGCCAAATCTAGTGGGGGTAAAGGACCTATGCCTTCTGAGCTTGAGAATGCTAAAAATTTATCAGAGTTTAGACGTAAACTATTATTCTCATAAAATGATCCGCATTGAGCTGCATTTTATGGATTGGGCTGAAACTTAAGCCATTTTACTTGCATGATTAATTCAGAATAAACTTATTAATGTAATATAGTATTTCATTATCAGTGTTATTATGATTGTTATTATAAATACATAAATTACAACTACTGCATGTGCGGCAACGATATCTCGACCATCGTAATCCCAACGAACGACATATTTCTACAGCAGTTACGGGCACAAGCTGCCAATGGTAAAATTTCAGTGAAAAATACTCAACAGGGGCAGAAGCAGGTCATCAGCTTAAACGAAGTTGCAATGATCAGTAGATTTGATACCTCAAGGCTCAAATAACTATAGTTAGTGCGTTGTGATATCACACATGAATTGTTGGAGTAGTTTCTCAAGTGCGATTGGACTTCTTTGTAGATACTTTCCTTAAGTAAGTTTTAGTCTTACGCAGATCATAATAAAATAGGACCGATTGGATGCAGGATTATTGCTTCATGCGATTCTTTGGCCAATGTGCGTACCATTGAACTTGCTGATAATAAAATTAAGGATGCCGGAGTTAAAGCACTTACTTCAAGTACTTTTACAAATTTACACGACATAAATCTAAATGATAACGGTATCACCTCTGATGGTATCAAAAGTCTTAAAAAATTTCAAGCTGTGGAATACTTAAGCCTATCTGGAAATAGTTTGAACGATTAAAGCATCGACTCAATTAAAAGTATCAATGAACAAGGATTTGTATTTTTAGCATTATCGAGAAACAATTTTACTGGACAAGCACTGAAACAGTTGTTGCCAAGTAAGAAATTATAGGTTCTTCTCATTGATAGAAATAAAGTAACAACTCCCAAAACATAACTGGCATGCCCGTCTTCTATGTTTGTATTTTATTGAAGTGATAGATTGTATAATTTTTCATTTAGTAAAATCTTAAATATACTCAAAATTATCAGATAGAGAAATTATATGCTTTCCATATTAAATATACATAAATTTTTATCATGGAAACATAAAATAATTTTTTATTTTGTATTAATTAATCCATGAAAACGTTAAAG
>APMI01015469.1_pt1 | contig 13864 bp, 11 predicted proteins | sample 667938 | NCBI WGS metagenome assembly APMI01 (sample SAMN01084076, study PRJNA167559) | wastewater metagenome | biome: Wastewater | place: Denmark: Ejby Moelle, Odense | collected 2011-11-28 | reverse complement strand
CCATCAACGTCGGGAAGTAGTTAGATCGCCTCTCCGCTGAAATGCCCCCCGTCAGTTCGCCGAACTGAACTCTCAACGAAGGGGCAATACATGTTAGTCCAACCGCAAGACGTTCAATCGAACACGACTCACTCGAACGAGTCGTCTGTCCATCGATCCATTCCCCAAGCCGGCATCATCCGACGCGGAACACGGAATCGTCTCACGACTGAAGAGTTTGCCGCCAGCTTGGGGCTGGAAGCGCAGTCCATTCGAAAGCGTCTCTGTCAGACGGGTTCCTACTATGACATCGTTCCAGTGAAATTGCCCAATGGGCGATTGATGTGGCCGATCAACGCAATCGATTCGCTTCTCGGCACAGAGGGGGGTGAGTGATGCAATACCTCCCACAACAGCCGCTCTTCCCGGTTCTCTACCTCCCGCCTCGTATTCGAGACGCGGCAGAGGAGATGGCGACCACACTTGGCATCCCAATCGGAATGGCGGTACCCATCCTGCTCTCTGCACTCTCAATCGCCGCGCAAGCGCTGATTATCGTCGAACGCATGAACGGTTTAACCGGACCTGCTAGCCTTTGGTTCTTGATTGTGGCGATGAGTGGGGGGCGCAAGAGCGCTGCCGAGGACTGTGCGTTCCAGCCCATCAAGGAATTCGAGATCGAGCATGCCGCTCGCTTTAGCGTAGCCCTGCAGAGATTCGAAGCCCAAAGCAAAGCCTGGATCGTGAAAGAGCGCGTGATCCTAAAGGCAATCGGCGAGGCTGCCCAGGAGGGGGCAGACACAAGTGAATTGGAAGAGCAACTCGTCACCCTGAATCAGAACAAGCCGATCAGACCAAAGCAGCTGCGCTTTCTCTTCAACGACATCTCATCGGCGGGCATCAAGGAACGCTTGCATGACAGCACGTCATCCATAGGTCTTGCGACCGACGAGGGCGCCGGGTTCCTCAAGGGGAACGTGGTCGTTGATCTGAGCTTGCCGAACCGACTGTGGTCGGGCGGCACCATACAGGTCGATCGGGCGAACAAAAAGAGCTTTACCGTTCGCGATCCACGCCTGACGTTGTCCATTCAGACGCAACCCGGTCCTCTTCGGCGTTACCTACTGAAGAGGGGCGAAGAAGCACGCGAAGAGGGATTTTGGAATCGCATGCTGGTCTGCTTTCCAGATATCCAGTTTGGACAGCGCTGGATCTACTCACGCGATCTGCAATGGAGTAAGCAACAGCCTTTTAGGAGGCGAATTCGCGAGATCTTGGAGTTGAATGTGACCTCGGACGGCCAGCCGCCGGAGAAGCTCACACTGTCATTCTCTCCGGAAGCGCAAGAACGCTGGATCAGCGCCTATAACCGCATTGAAAGCATGCTCGCGCCTGGCGGCTACTTGAGCACGGTGCCCGACTATGGCGCAAAGATCGCCGACAACGTGGCGAGAACCGCTGGGCTCTACCACTTCTTTGAAGGACATACCGGCGATATCTCACTGGCAACGCTGGAACAAGCCATCGGAACCGTGACCTGGTTTACGGAGGAGTTCATCCGGGTACTGGCCCCGAAACCGGAACTGCCGCAGCTACCGCAGGACCAGTTGGACGCGTACGCGCTTGAGGTCTGGTTCGCTCAGCACTTCAGGCATTTGCCGGTCATCGGCCCGTTGTCGCGCACCTACGTCCTTCAGTATGGCCCTCCTGCACTGCGTCGTGCGACGCGTCTGAGTTTGGCGTTGGAACGGTTGGTCTTGGAAGGAAAGGTCGAGCAGTACGTTGATCGCAAGAAGTGCTTCATCCGCCTGAACCTGGCCTACTTCACCCGCCAGCAGATCGAGTTTCTGTGCAATCAGGCGATGCGCATCGTGTGATTTGACCCATCCCCCTTGCCGATTCACCGGCAGGGGGGACAATCATTTGCTTGATCGAAGGCATCCAAGGATCGAGTCGATGGCCAAACCCCTTCCCGTTGTTCTCAAGCAATTTTCCATCAAACGATATGAGCCGTGCGCAGACTGGACTGCCGAGAAATGGCTCAAGGCGCTCTCCGCTCGCGCCGCGCTTCGTCTGAAGATCTTCGACCAAAAGGACAAGGCCGCCAAAGAAGCGCGGCAATCAGAGCTGATTCGTCAGGACTCGCCGCTCGGCAACTCGTTACTGCAAGTGGCCGAAGCGCGACTGACCGATCCGCTGAGAGATCTCGCCCTGCCGCAAGTCATCCCCCATGTACCCCGCTCGCTTGCGGTCAGGGACTTTGTTGCCAGCGATCTTTACTTTGTGAATCGAAGCATCGGGGAACTGGATTGGCAGACCTACCCGGACGTGGTGCTCAGAAGCCTGCCCGATGCCGATCCGGCGACGAACCCTATCTTCCTTGCGGTAAACCTGTGCCATCCCGACGAGCTGATTGCCGAAGAGTTCTCACTCTGGTTGCAGAAGGCTCGCGCGCGGAGTGGCGTCAAACCGACCAAGGCGAGCGAGGCCTACCTCACCGAGGACCATTTGGCGACGTGGCATCAACGCCACCTCCTCGCCTACCTCGATATCGCCTTCTGGGCAAGGCTAAACGGGATCCAGCTGGGCAACGCGCGGATCGGCGAGTTGCTCTACCCGCAACTTTCTGACGTAGAGAAGCGCATGGAGACCAGCGCGAAGCAGGCGCTGCGCTTGATCAGCCGGCAAAACCTCGAAGCGCTTACTCAACTGGTGATGCGGCGCAGAGCGTTGGCCTAACAAGGCGGCGCGAACGAACCACGAGGCGTGAAGCTACGGAATGCTACGGGATCGGTACTTTCAACACCACGTCTTCCAAGGCAAGGACATCTATGTCGTCGATGACCACCACAAGGCGCTCGCAGCCTGGGCGCTCATTCGTCGGCAGCTTCCGTTTGCGCCGAATCTGATCACACTCGATCACCACACGGATACGCACGAGGCCTTCTGGAGGCACTCGCACTGGGAGGCCCACGACGGCCGAGTACCAGATCAGGAGGCGTTCCGTCTTGAGTTGGTTGCGCGGATTGACTGGCGAGACGATGTATCCATCGCCGATGCCATTGAGCAACTCAAGCATGACGAGCACATCGACGCGGCAACGCGCTCGGGAACATTGAGCAACGCCTTCTGCATTCAGTTGTCTGACCCCAACCGTCGGTCGAACGCTTCGACCACGGGCGGCATCCATGTACTTGCCTTCGACTGCTTCATGGGATGCACGGCGACATCGCACAACGACGCATGCTCGCTTCAGCAAGCCAACGAGATCGTCGAGGCCCGGTATCTCGATGATCAACTCGCGCGCGGCGCCAAAATCTTGTCATGCCTGGGGCTGGCGCACCTGGAGGCCGCCCCGTACATCCTAGACATCGATCTTGATGTGTTCCACACGCGGCAAGCGATTTCGCCGCGCGCCCCATCAACCTTCTACCGTCTGATCAGAAACGCCGTAGCCGTCACGATCGCCACCGAAGCAGAGTGCGTAGTAGACGAGTGGCTCGACGACGCCGATCACATGAGTGCCGACGAGTTACTCGAAGCGCTTCTGGCCCACATTCAGCGGGCGTTGAATCCATAGGCCAAGCCGACGGCCCGCTCGGTTACTCGGCATCATGAGCACTGGCTCCAACGTGAGGCCCGCGCCGCTCGATCGTCGCGTCCGCGACCTGTTGAATGCCCGCCTGCTCCAAAATCCACGCTTCGATCTTGCTGTGCCACATGCGCAGCAGATCCAGCGGACGACGCCGGTAATGCTTCTCGGCAATGGCGGAGGGCTTGTGCCCCATGATCTGCGCCACGATGCCCGTGGGCACCTCGACCCATTCGGCCAACGTGCCGAAGCTGCGTCGCAGCCCGTGCAAAGTCAGTGGCGGCAGACCCGCGGCCGTCAGTGCCTTGTTGTGGGCGATGCGCGGTTCCTGTAGGCGACCCGATTCGGCTGCAGGGCTGCTGAACACCCACGGGTTCGGGATGCTCTCGCCCTGGCTGTCCTTCATGACGCGACGCGGTAGGCCCGCCAACAGGGATGCGACATAGGGCGTCAGCGGAATCTGCCTCTGCCCTTCCACCTTGTCTCGAATGGTGAGGCTGCCCCATTTGAAATCGACATCCGCCCATTGCAGGCCGGCAAGCTCTTCTCGGCGTGCGCCGGTCAGGAGTAGCGCCTGAAGGTAGGCGGATTGGACCGGGTTGGAGATCCAGCCGACATGCTCAAACCAGAGCGCGAGCTGTTCGCGCTGTAGGCAGTCGCTTTTGCTCTTCTTCTTCGGTACCTCGTCGCGCACTCGGCGGCTGGTGCACGCGTCGGCATGCACCAACACCTTGTAGTCCTGGTGTGACGCAGCCCAGTTGAGGAACGCACGCAGATAGCGAAACGCGAGTGCGGTATTTGTCGGCCGCTTGGCGGCTTCGTCTTTCATCCAGGTCCCGAGGCGCGCACTGTCGAGTTCCCTCAAGGGGAGACGGAGCAGCCCGTATAGCGCCCCAGCTTCGGTCAAATCGCCTTGGTTTGGACGCCGGCCACGGCTCTTGGGCTTGCCGCCGGCATCGGCAAAACGCAGATGATCGGCGTAGGTTCTATCCCCCCACTTGGGGCGACGCGATTCTAGATAAGCCGTCCAGGCAGTCAGCGCAGGCTCGGCTTCCTGCTCGCTCTTGATCCGTTTCGCTTGCGCCTCGGCGACGCGCTCAGCCTTTTGCTGACGGGGGTCGATCCCTTGGTCGATCAGTTTCTGAAGCGTCCGCGCCTCTTCACGTGCCTTGTCGATTCCCCAGGTACGAACGTCACCAATCGTGATCCGCACACTCTCGCCGCTGGCGAGCTTGCCTTGGAATACGAAGGCCTTGCTGCCTTGCGGATTTCTTTGACTGGACGGGGTAGCACGCACACCGAGACCAGGTGTCTCGGCGTCCCACAGGAAGGCCTGCCCCTGCTCGGTTGAGAAGTCCCGGATACGACCGGCCGTCAGGTTGATGCGTGCCACGTTACCCTCGTTTCTGCGCCGCTTACATGTAACCCCATTGTAAGCGCTACTGGAGGATTTGGAGCGCGCCGGATCAACGCATGGAGCGCCAGAAATCGCGACAACACATTGTTTTATTTGTATTTTCAAGAACACAATCAACAACCATCAACACCAAGAAATAATTAGTTTCTCAGACTCATAATCCGTTGGTGCTCGGTTCGACTCCGAGGAGGCCCACCAAATAACAAAGGGGCACGGTGATCGCCGTGCCCCTTTTGTTTTGCTCGAGCGGTGCTCAGTCAGTCAGGCTGGCACGGCACAGAAGTTCGCGATGCGGACGAAGTCGGCGAGCGAGAGCGTCTCGCCGCGCGCGCCGGGGTTGATGCCCAGCGTCATGAAACCGGCGTCGTCGAGAATGCCCTTGAGGGTGTTGCGCAGGGTCTTACGACGTTGACCGAAGGCTGCGGTGACGATTTTGGCGAGCAAGGCCTCATCGCGGCAATCGAGTTCCGACGCCGCTTTCGGGATCAGGCGAACGATCGCGGAGGTGACCTTCGGCGCCGGATGGAACGCGCCAGGCGGCACGTCGAACAGCTTGGCCATGTGGAAGCGGTACTGCAGCATCACGCCGAGACGGCCGTAGGCTTCTTCATCGGGATCGGCAACCATGCGGTCCACCACTTCGCGCTGCAGCATGAAGGTCATTTCCTTCACGCCTGCCGCATAGTCGGCAAGATGGAACAGCAGCGGCGTCGAGATGTTATAGGGAAGGTTGCCGACCACCTTCAAGGCGCCTGCAGCATTCTGCGTGAGGGTGCCGAAATCGAACTTCAGCGCATCGCCCTCGTGGATCGTGATCTGCTCGGCGCTGTATTTCTCTTTCAGTCGGGCGATCAGGTCGCGGTCGATTTCGACCACATGCAGGTGACCCGCCGCGTTGATCAGCGGCGCGGTGAGCGCACCAAGCCCGGGGCCGATCTCAACAATCGGCTCACCCGGTTTCACCGCAATCGCGGCGATGATCTTGCGGATGATGTTCTGGTCGACAAGAAAGTTCTGGCCAAAGCGCTTGCGCGCCAAGTGACCATCGAGCGGGCGGCTCATCGCTTCGCATCCCAGGCAGCGAGGCGTTCGCGAATCCGCGGGATCGCACCGAAACCGGCACGCTCGCCTTCGAGGATCGCTTCGTGGCGTTGCTGGAAGTTGGCCGCTGGCAGCCCCTTGATGTTCGGATTCACGACCACGTCGGCATCGCGCAGTTCGTAGTCCGCGATCCGGTTGCCCATGATCGCGATCGTATCGAGCAGCACGTCGACACTCCCGGCCCCCTTCTTGCCCGAAGGGCGCTGCGAGATATCCACTGCGATGACGATGTCCGCCCCCATGCTGCGCGCGGTACGCGCCGGCACGGGACTGACGAGACCGCCATCAACGTATTCCCGCCCGCGAATCACTACCGGCGAGAACACCCCCGGCACGGAGGACGAGGCGCGCACCGCCTGCCCCACGTTTCCAGCCGAAAAGGCAGCAGGCTCACCGTTCTGCAGGTCGGTCGCGACCGCCGCAAAGCGGCGCTTGAGCCCTTCGATCGGTTTGTTCGAAACCTGTTTGTTGATGAAGGCTTCGAGCGCTTCACCCTTCAGCAGGCCGCGATCGAACAGGGCCCAGTCCTTAAACGCGCTCTCTTCCATCTGGAACGCAAGTTTCTGTAGATCGAAGGCGCCAAACCCTGCGGCGTAGAGTGCCCCGACGACGCTGCCGGCACTCGTGCCCACGACAATATCAGGCGAAATGCCGTTGGTTTCGAGCGCCTTGATGACACCGATATGCGCGAAACCACGCGCAGCGCCGCCCCCGAGCGCCAGACCGATCTTCGGCTTTGCACGCGCCACTGGCGGCACGACAGGCGGTTGCGGCTTGACGGCCTCTGGCTGCGGGCTGCGGCTTCGGTTGCGTCGTCTGGCAGGCAACCAGCAAGGCGCTTGCGCTGGTCGCAACAAGGAATTCGCGCCGCTTCATGCGTGCCCCCGGCGCTGTGCGCTGACCATTTCAATCGCACAGCCAATTGCTGCATGCAGGCTGCCCGGATCGGCGCGACCCGTGCCCGCCAGATCAAGCGCCGTGCCGTGATCAACCGAAGTGCGGATGATCGGCAGGCCAAGCGTGATGTTAACGCCGCCGCCGAAGCTGGCGTACTTGAGCACTGGAAGGCCCTGGTCGTGGTACATCGCGAGCACTGCGTCACCGCGTTCGAGTTGATGCGGCGTGAAAAGCGTATCAGCGGGCAAGGGGCCAATCAGCGCCACCCCTTCGGCGCGCAGCGCGTCCAGCACCGGGCTGATGACTTCGATTTCTTCCCTGCCCATGTGCCCGGACTCCCCGGCGTGGGGGTTGAGGCCGGCCACCAGAATACGGGGGTTGGCAAGGCCGAATCGCCTGCACAGATCGGCATGCAGGATCTGCAAGGTCTGGCGCAAAGACTCGGCCGTAAGCGCTGCGGGCACATCCTTCAGCGCAAGGTGCGTGGTCGCCAGCGCAACGCGCATCCCACCGCCCGCCAGCATCATCACGACGCGGTCTGTGTGCGTGCGATCGGCGAGGTATTCGGTATGGCCAGTAAAAGCGACACCCGCATCATTGATCACGCCCTTATGCAGGGGCGCGGTAACCATGCCATCGAAACGGCCATCGACGCAGCCGTCGATCGCGGCGTCGAGGATCGCGAGCACATGCGACGCATTGGCCGCATTCAGGACGCCCGGCAGCGAGGGCTCGGCGAGCGGCACATGCAACACATCAAGACAACCGGCCTCTCGCGGCAAGCCCGGCGCCCAGTGTCGCAGCACGGCTGGGATGCCGAGCGCGTTTGCGCGCGAAGCGATCAGCTCACGATCACCGATCGCCACCAGATGGGCCGCGACGCTGTGATTCGCGAGCGTTGCAACGAGCTCCGGGCCGACCCCCGCGGGCTCGCCGCAGGTGACCGCCAGTAGCGGTAGCGGAGCGCTCATGGCTGAGTCGAAGCGTAAGGCGGACGCAGCTCAACAAACGCGCGATCGCGCAGCTGCCGCACGAAATCGTCGAACGCCTCGTCCGACTTGCGCTCACGCAAGGCGCCACGCGCCTGGTTGCGGCGGCGTTCGGCCGACACGTCTTCCGTCTTGCGCTCCAGCACCTGAATCAAGTGCCAGCCAAACGGCGACTGCACCGGCTGGCTGACTTCATTGATCGGCAGCGCATCCATCGCGCGTTCGAAGTCCGGCACCGTATCGCCCGGATTGATCCAACCCAGGTCACCGCCCTTCGGCGCGCTGCCGTCGTTGGAATGACGCTTGGCCATGTCGCCAAAGTCTGCGCCCCGCTGAATGCGGTCTCGCAGTTGCTCCAGGCGCTGGCGCGCCTCGGCATCGCTGACCGTTTCGGAGGTCTTGATCAGAATATGCCGCACACGCGTGCGCTGCACCGACACCGGCGCGCTGTCCGCACCGCCACGGCTATCGATCAGCTTGACGATGTGCAAGCCCGCCGGGCTACGCAGCAACTGGCTCAACGCACCCGGCTTGAGCAAGCGCACAGCGTCCGCGTAGAGCGTCGGCAACCGGTCGGCACGTCGCCAGCCAAGGTTGCCGCCTTGCAGGGCGTCCGGCGCATCGGAGTTGCCGGCAGCAAGCTTGGCGAAGTCCTCACCCGACTGCGCGCGCGCGAGCAGGGTCTCGGCCCTTTGCTGCAGCTTGCTCCACTGCTGCGGCGTCGCGGCCTCGGGCGCGCGCAGCAGGATGTGCGCGACCATGATTTCCTGGTTGTTGGTGGCAGCCTGCGCAGCGAGGAAGGCATCCACCTCGGCGTCCGTCACGATCACGCGGCTTTCGACTTCGCGCTCGCGCAGTCGGCCAAGCGTCATTTCGTTGCGCACGTCCTCACGGAACAGGCTCCATGACATGCCGTCCTTTTCAAGTGCGGCGCGGAACTGGGCACTGGTCATCTTGTTGTTCTCGGCGACGCGCTGCAATGCGCGCTCAAGACCCGCATCGTCTACCCGAACGGACGTCTCGCGGGCGTATTGCAGTTGCACCCGCTCGTAAACCATGCGTTCAAGCATCTGGCGCGAGAAGACCTCACGTGGCGGCAGCTGGGTGCCCTGCTTCTTCAGTTGCTGCGAAGCCTGGTCGACGCGCAGGTCAAGCTCGCGCGCGGTAATCACTTCGTCGTTGACCACCGCGACGATCGCATCGATGGGCTGCGGCGCAGCCCAGGCGCTCCCTGCCAGGAGGGCAATCGATGCGAGCAGGGTGCGGATCTGACGTTTCATGCGTTGCTTCCTCTTGGCCGTGTGAGCGGCCGGAACTTGTGTCATTGCGAGCCAAAGACCGGATCGGAAACCGGCTGGCTGATTCGACCATAGCCCACCACGCTGCGTTCGAGCAGCGAGACGGGGCTGTTACCGATACTGATGGCGCCGCCGAACTCGAACTGGAAGTAGTACGCGTTCGTATAGGCGCCGGAAGTGTTGAGCAGCGATTCCGCCGCGAGACGAAACACCCAGCAGCCGCCGTTGTACTCAAGCCCAGCAATCGCCTGAGTAAGTTTGTCGGTGCGGATATCGCCGTTCACGCGACCCACGACATAGAAGTTGTTGACCACCGGCCACTGCAACGCGAGATCCACGTCGGTGTAGGACAAGCGCTGGTAGCGATAGGACGCCGAAGCCACCTTCGCAAAGCCTGGCTGGTAACGCAGGCCCACCGTGCCGCGCTCCATCCGCGTATCGCGCGGGTTGTACTGGGCAAACAGGTCCAGCGTGGTATTCGGCAGAACGCGCCCGGAGAAAGCCCCCAGCAAGTCAGCCAGCTGCTCGGTGCGCGCTGCCTCCCCCGGCAGCGTGACCTTCTGGTCCTCGAAGTACATCCGGACGCCGAATGCGGTGCGCAGGAGCTCCTCGCCGTTCTCGGCGTTGAGCAAACGTGAGGTCACGCTGCCGGTTACCTGACTCGCGTTGGCATAGCGGTCCTGGCCCGCGTACAGATTCTCCGAGAAGATCTGTGCAAAACCGAAGTCCATCGGCGCCGAGTCGAAGACCGGCAGGGAGTTCTGATTCCTGTACGGCACCTTCAGGTAGTACAGGCGGGGCTCGAGTGTCTGCACGACATCACGATGACCGATGTGGCTGTCGCGCTCAAAGAACAGCCCGGCGTCCACACTGCCGATAGGCAATACCCGCGACTCGTCGAGCGGGCCGCTGGAAACGCGGTCTTCCAGCGCATAGCGGGTCGCGTGCACGCCGATCTTGGGCGTGATGTAGCCCCCCGGCCGAACGAAGTTGTAGGCGATTTGCGGATACACGTAGGTCCGCCAGCCCTGGTCCGAGTCCGCGCGGTGGAAATTCGCCGCTTCCATCGGCATCTTCAACGAGAAGCCACCGACCTCGGGCAGGTAGGCCAAACCCGTCATTACAGGCAGGCGGTTGTACTGCGGCGAGCCCGTCAATGACTGGATCCGCTGCGTCAGCACCGAGCCGGAGAACCAGCTGCCCGCGTTGTAGTTCAGCGAGGCCTCGCGCATCAGGTTGTCGGTGGAGGTCTGCGTGACACGCGAGCTCAAGTCGGTGAAGTAGTCCTTGTCGCTGACCGCGTTGTAGTTGATGCGGCCGGTGAAGCCGCGGCCGAACTGCTGGTCGTGGATGAAGCTGACCGCGCTGCGCGACTCTCCATAAACCTCGTCCCGTGCAAGGTACTCGGTGCGCAGGCTGCCGACATAGCCGGGGTTCAGATAGCGGAATTCGTTGTTGACCTGGACGCCGCGCCGCGCGATATACCGCGGCACCACGGTGTCGTCGTAGTTAGGCGCCAGGTTCAGGTAGTACGGCAATGTGACGTCAAGACCCGTCACGTTCGAGATACCGATTGTCGGTGCGAGCAGACCTGAGCGCCGCTCGCCGCTCAGCGGGAAGGGCGCAGCAGGCGCGTACATGACCGGAATCCCGCCGAAATGGAAGGTGCCATGCGTCGCGTCACCGACGTTCCGGTCGAAATCGAGATCCAGCTCCTTCGCCTTCACATACCAGGCCGGGTCGTTTGCCTCACAGGTCGTGAAGGTGGCGTTTTTCAGGTGATAGCGATTTTCGCCTTCGAGCGCGATCGACTCCGCCTGGCCGTGCCCATGTACCGTCACGTCGGCCGGGCGCGTCACGCCCGCGCTGATCGCCTGCTTGCTGACTCGCGCCGGACGCTTGCGAACAATTTCGTAAGTGGGTGTATCAAACTCGCCCACCTGCTCTTCCACGCGGTAACGCAGGCGGGGGCCGCGAATCGTATCGGCGCCACGCTTGAGCACCACGTCGCCAGTCGCCACCGCTTCATCGCTGAGTAGATCGTACTGCACGCGATCGGCGTCTAGCCTTGTCGAATCACGCTCGACCACCACGCGGCCGCTCGCATCCACGCGCACATCCTGCTGACCTTCGATCTTGTCCGCGGTCACGACAGTTGCCGTGTGTTCCTTCGGTGCGGCTGGCGGTTTGGGTTGGCGCACCGTCACTGCAACCGCAGCTTGCCCGAGCGCTGCCCGGAAGGCGCTGATCGAATAGCCGGCCGGCTCAGCCGCGCGCAGCGGGGCGGCCACAAGGCCGCAGGCAAGCAGCGGCAAGGCAAGGCGCAAGTTCGGTCGGCTCAATTGGGTCACGCGTGGCGGCCGGGCGCGAAGCCCGTTTGCTAAAATGCGCGATTTTACATCAAGCACTTGGCCGCGCCCCTGCGGGACGCACGGCCGTGACTGGAGCCCCGGCTTGGATCGACTCGAACTCCTGCGCAACTGGGTCGCGCAGCAACACCCCGGCCGCGCGTTCTCGCTGAGCCCTGCCTCGGCCGACGCCAGCTTCCGCCGCTACTTCCGTGCCAGCTTCGACGACGGCGGCCCATCGCTGATCGTGATGGACGCCCCACCCTCGCACGAGGACTGCAAGCCCTTCGTCAAGGTTGCGCGGCTCTTCGGCGCGAGCGGCGCCCACGTACCGGAGGTGCTGGCAGAAAACCACGAAGACGGGTTTCTGCTGCTTACCGATCTTGGCAGCACCACCTATTTGCAGGCGCTCAACGCCGACAACGCCGCCCATCTCTATGCGGACGCGCTGGGGGCGCTGGCCAGCATCCAGCGCACCAGCCAGCCGGGGGTGTTGCCAGAGTATTCGCGCGAACTGCTGATGCGCGAGCTTGAGCTGTTCCCGGTCTGGTACATCGCGCGACACAAGGGCGTTACGCTGAGCGACGCCGAAACGGCCGATCTCTACGAGGTGTTCGACCGCATCCTCGAGGTGAACCTCGCCGAGCCAAAGGTCTTTGTTCACCGCGATTACCACTCGCGCAACCTGATGCACCTGCCCGCAGGCAACCCCGGTGTGCTGGACTTCCAGGATGCGGTGTACGGCCCGATTACCTACGACCTGGTGTCACTGTTCAAGGACGCCTACATCGAGTGGGACGAGGAGCTGACGATCGACTGGCTGGTGCGTTACTGGGAAGTCGCGCGCACGCTGGGCTTGCCGGTACGCGAAGACTTCGCCGAATTCCATCGCGACTACGAGTGGATGGGCGCGCAGCGGCACATCAAGGTGCTAGGGATCTTCGCGCGGCTTTGCTATCGCGACGGCAAGGACGCCTATCTGCAAAGCATGCCGCTGGTGATGCGCTATCTGCGCAAGACAGCCGAGCGCTACCGCGAGCTCAAGCCGCTCGCACGACTGCTCGACAAGCTTGACCCAGTTGAGAAAGTCGAAGGGCTGACGTTTTGACGCTCCTCTGCGCGCGCCATCGCCACAACACGCCACGCGGGGCCATATAAATGAAAGCAATGATCCTCGCTGCAGGGCGCGGCGAGCGGATGCGTCCGCTCACCGATCGCACGCCCAAGCCACTGCTGGCGGTTGGCGGCAAGCCGCTGATTGTGTGGCACATCGAAAAACTGGCGTCCGCCGGATTTGACGAGCTGGTGATCAACCACGCCTGGCTCGGCGCGCAGATCGAGGCTTACCTCGGCGATGGCCGTGCCTGGGGGGTTACCATCGCCTGGTCGCGCGAAGAGTCGGCACTCGAGACCGCCGGCGGCATCGCCTTCGCGCGCGCACTGATCGGCGACGAGCCTTTCCTTTCGGTGTCTGCCGACATCTTCAGTGATTACGACTACGGGCGCCTGGTGCCGCGCATCAAGGCCATGGCGGCCGATCCGGCAGTGCCGGATGCGCATCTGGTCATGGTGCCCAATCCGCCCTTTCATCCGGGCGGCGACTTCTCGCTCGGCACCGACGGACGCCTCGCATTGGAAGGCTCACCCAAATACAACTACGCCGGCTTCAGCCTGCACCGGCCGGCTCTTTTTGACCACATCGTGCCGGGCAGCAAACTCGCGATGCGGCCGATCTGGAATGCGCTGATCGCTCAGGGCCGTGCTAGCGGAGAGCTGCATACCGGCGGCTGGGACAATATCGGCACGCCGGCGCAGCTCGCCGAACTCGACCGTCGCCTGACGGTCACACCCGGCAGTGCTGACTGCGTCGCCGACAGGACACCCGATGAGCTTTGACCCCACCCCTTTCGCCGCGCGCCGCGCACGCCTCGCCCAACTGATGCGCGAAGCGGGCGGTGGCGTCGCCTACATTCCCACCGCGCGCGAGGCGATGCGCAACGGCGACTCCGAGTACGCCTACCGTTTCGGCAGTAACTTCTACTACCTGACGGGTTTCAGTGAGCCCGAAGCGGCGCTGGTGCTGATCGCGGATGACAACAACATCGAGAGCATCCTGTTCTGCCGCGAGAAGAACCCGGAGCGCGAGATATGGGATGGCTTCCGCCACGGTCCCGAAGCGGCATGCGAACGCTTTGGCCTCAGCGCCGCATGGCCAATCGCCGAGCTCCACAACCGCCTGCCTC
>APMI01005888.1_pt1 | contig 13889 bp, 12 predicted proteins | sample 667938 | NCBI WGS metagenome assembly APMI01 (sample SAMN01084076, study PRJNA167559) | wastewater metagenome | biome: Wastewater | place: Denmark: Ejby Moelle, Odense | collected 2011-11-28 | reverse complement strand
TTGAGGCCCGAGAACTTCTCGAGGATGGGGATGCACACTTCTTCGGTGGCGCCGGGGTACACCGTGGATTCGTACACCACGATGGCGCCCTTCTTCATGTACTTGCCGACGCTCTCGCTCGACTTGACCAGCGGGGTGAAGTCGGGCTGATGGGCGTCGTCCACCGGGGTGGGCACGGCGACGATGATGAAGTCGGCTTCGGCGATCACCTTGGGGTCGGTGCTGCAGGTGAGGTGCACGGCGGCCTTGAGGTCTTCGCTGCTCACTTCACCGGTCGGGTCGACGTGGCGGGCGTAGGCGTCCACCTTCTCCTGGTGCAGGTCGAAACCGACGGTCTTTTGCTTCTTGCCGAACTCGACGGCGAGGGGCAGGCCTACGTAGCCGAGGCCGATTACTGCGATGGTGGTCATGCGTAAAGCTCCAGAGATACAAAAAAGAGGGGAATTAGGAGGCGCGGAACGCCGCTACAATCTGCTGAACGGCGGCCTTTGATGAGTAGAGGCGATCAGACAATGCACGAGCGCGGACTGACATTTCATCCTTGTCGGGCGCATCACAAACCTCTATAGCGGCGCAGCAAAAATCGTCAACGGAACTGCCAACGTAAGCTCGACCAACGCGCTCCTCAGAGATGAGCTTGGCCAAGTCGTTACCATCATTGATCCGTGCAAGAACCGGCAAACCAGCCTGCATGTAGGTAATGAACTTACCTGGTACGTTATGTGTCTTGTGCCTTGGATCGAGCATTACCAAACCAACATGGGCCTGGGCAAGCAGGCCCGGTATTTCCTTCGGCTCTATCTCGTCATGAAAAACAACGTTATCGAGCGCCTGCTCGGCAGCAAGTGCTTTCAGGCGTGCGACGTCGCTCCCCCGGCCCACAAGCAAGAATCCAATGTCCTTCCTGTGCTTGAGCCTGGAGGCTAGGCTGACAACCATATCCATGCCCTGTGCGATCCCCATATTCCCCGCATACGCAACAATGCGCCTGCCTGCGAGAGGTCCGTCGTTAACAGAAATGGAACATCCCACATCGCTGGCGGGCGCAAGCCAGTTCTGCAGCACTTCAAGACGCCGCCCCGGCTGCTGAGTCCACCCAGCGAGATATCCCAGGTTTGAAGGCGATTGAACGCCGATCACATCCGCCACCGAATACTGAAGGCGCTCAAAGAACTTGAAGAAACTGTATATGGGACCTTTCTTGAGAAGCCCCATATCTACAGCCCATTCAGGGAATACATCGCGCAGGATCAAGTAGCTTCTAGCCCCGCTCTTTTTCTTTAAAGCACCTACAAGCTGGCCCAAGAAAATCGTCGGCGAATACCAGACGATAGCGTCCCATTTGACGTTCGCCAATGGACTCTTGCGAAGGCCCCGCAGCATCATTGTCGAAAGCATCACCTCGCCAAGGGTTCTGCGCACGTAGCCGATATCCTTGGTCGGGAGCGCTGCCAAGCGGAGCACCTGCACTCCATCGAAATCTTCGAGCGCCCAACTTGTCTGCAGATCGGATGACGGCACCAGAACGCTAACATCGTGCCCCTGCCGCTTGAACTCCTGCGACAGATCACGAAGCTGAACGGCACCCGAAGTACGGAGCGGAGGATAAGAATCCGCAACCAATGCTATTCGCACAAAGACCTCACTTGGACCAGACAGTGCGGTTGATATAGTCGACGTAGCTCAAGACAACCCGCACGACCTGGGTCGACACATGCGGATTCTCGTAATCGGCCACCGGCAGCACAGGAGGCAGCCCCTCGGCAAACTGGCTGACAACCGTCTTCACCGCCTGCAGAACGCGTTCACGCTTTAGACCACTCATGACGAGCGTGCCGACATCCATGCCCTCTGGGCGTTCGTGGGCGTTTCGGATAGTGACCGCCGGCAGATTCAGCAGCGACGCCTCTTCCGTAATCGTTCCACTATCGGACAATACGCAGCAGGCCTTCATCTGCAGGTAGATGTAGTCATGGAAACCGAAAGGCTTGCTGAAGACAATCTTGTCGCTGATTTTCGTATCCACGATTTCAGCGAGCCGATTCCGAGTTCTCGGATGAGTAGATACGATAACCGGAAAACCGTACTCTTCCACCAGCGCATTCAGCGAGTCGAGCAGATCACGAAGAGCCTCCGGAGAGTCCACGTTTTCTTCGCGGTGTGCGCTGACGATGAAATACTCACCGGTCTTCAGCCCCAGCCTCGACAACACATCTGACTCAAGAATTCTCGGCATGTAATGATCGAGAACCTCCCGCATGTGAGAGCCCGTCTTGATGATCGTCTCGGGCCGGATACCCTCGGCGAGCAGGTAGCGCCGGGCGTGCTCGGTGAGCACCATGTTGATATCGGAGAGATGATCCAGAACCTTCCGATTCAGCTCCTCCGGCACGCGCTGGTCAAAACAACGATTGCCGGCTTCCATGTGAAAGACCGGAATCTTCCGGCGCTTCGCAGAGAGAATCGCCAGACACGAATTGGTGTCCCCGTAAAGCATGACCGCATCAGGCTGCTCTTTCTCGAAGAGTTCGTCGCTCTTGGCGACGACCTGTGCGATCGTCTGGGCCGCGTTAGTGCCAGCGGCCTCCAAAAAATAATCCGGCTTCCGGATACCCAGGTCTTCGAAAAATACTTGGTTGAGTTCGTAATCGTAGTTCTGCCCGGTGTGCACCAGGAGATGCTCCGTGTAACGGTCCAACTCCGCAATCACGCGGCTCATCTTGATCAGTTCGGGCCGTGTCCCGACGATCGTCATGACCTTAAGCATCGAGTTCCTCCCGGATGTAAGCCAGAGTCAACAGCAGCTTCTTCACACCCTCGACATCAAGCCGTTCGGTGTTGTGAGAGGTGTAATCATCGAACTCCGAGATCTTCGTTTCACCCTCGACGAAGTACTTGTTGTAGTTGAGATCCCGGTTATCGGCCGGAATCCGGTAGTAGCGGCCCATGTCTTCAGCCTTGGCCATCTCCTCACGGGACACTAGTGACTCGTAAAGCTTTTCGCCGTGGCGAGTGCCAATGATCTTGACCGGCGCCTCGCTGCCAAAGAGCCCATTCAACGCTTTAGCCAAATCTTCGACGGTCGATGCCGGCGCCTTCTGAATGAAGATGTCACCTTGCGTTGCGTGCTCGAAAGCGTGCAATACCAGATCCACCGAGTCCTCAAGCGACATGAGGAAGCGGGTCATCGTCGGATCGGTGACCGTAAGAGGCTTGCCTTCCTTGATCTGGGAGATGAACAGCGGAATCACCGAGCCACGGGACGCCATCACGTTTCCGTAGCGCGTTGCGCACATCACCGTTTCACCCTCACCCCGCATGCGGGACTTGGCAACCATCAGCTTCTCCATCATCGCCTTGGACAAACCCATGGCATTGATCGGATAGACAGCCTTGTCGGTACTCAGCACAACGACCCGTTTGACGTTGTTCGCCACAGCCGCATTCAGAACATTCTCCGCGCCAAGGACATTGGTGCGCACCGCCTCCATCGGATAAAACTCGCATGAGGGCACCTGCTTGAGTGCCGCCGCATGAAAAATGTAATCCACGCCCTTGGTAGCTTCAAAAATACTGTCGTAGTTGCGGACATCGCCGATGTAAAACTTGAGCTTGGGATTGTTGTAGGCAATCCGCATGTCTTCTTGCTTCTTCTCGTCGCGGCTGAAAATACGGATCTCGCGCACATCCGTTTTCAGAAAACGGTTGAGCACGGCACTGCCAAAGGAACCGGTGCCGCCGGTGATCATCAAAACCTTACCGTTAAACATCTGACTCTCCTAATTACTGGAAATCGTACATTGCTTGGATGAGCTCAGGCCAACTAGGCGCGACATAGCCTGTTGCCTCACGAAACCGATCAGCACAAAGTGAGCGATCAATCACAAGCTTATCATCCGGAGTGATATCTATCTGCTTTCCATACACGTCAGCAATAAGTCGCAGAAGTGTGTACTTATCAATAGGCTTTGACGCAACATGATAAAGACCATGCAGTTCGGGTCGAGGCAAGACAACATCTCTTACCACTCGCGCTAATTCGTTTGTCGGCAACCCAGAAAAAACTGCTTTCGTAAAACCTTTTGTCTGCTCATTCTGGGAGAGAAACCAACACAACAAACTGCGCTTCCCAACAAGCTCATGGCCAATAATAGACGTACGAAGAGTGACTGCGTGCGGATAATCGACCTCACCTATGAACTTTGTCCGCCCATACAGATCATGCGCATCTGGGAAATCCGATTCGACGTAGTTGCCCTTATTTCCTGAAAAAACGCAGTCCGTACTAATATGGATCAAACGTGCTCCTGCAACTTTGCAAAGCCCAGCGAGACGATGCGGCAAAATCGAATTTATTGGAACTGCCGACAAAGGACTATCTGCCTCTGCCAACTGCTTCACCAGTCCTACGCAGTTAATCACAGCATCAGGGCGAGATTTCAAAAAAGCACTCACAAGTGAATCGTGATTTTCGACGTCAACTCCGTCGATTAATGCATCGTGACATTCGGGATTAAAATATTTTTTTGAGCTGCTACTACGGAGCGTACCAAAAACCGAATTAACTCCTTGCTCAGCAAATACACGATACATCGCACTTCCCAACATACCAGAAGCGCCAAGTACAAGAATATTCATTCCGCCACCTACCGTTATCGACAATAAAGGGAAAAACTAGGAATTATTCAAGCCATTCAATATTTTTTTGAACATATCAACATTTACATTGACACCATTTTCATTATCAAAAAAATCTTTGTAAAACGCCTTGCAAAGCCCACGAACTTCAGTGCGCGCAGCAAAATCGTAAGTAGCAACTTCGTTAATCACCGAGACAAACAGGTCTTCACGCTCAAGTGGAATATCCCAGCCAACGCAACGTCGCTTTAGATCTCTCCACGGAGTTCTATTACTGACAAGAACAGGGACACCGGCAGAAAAGGCCTCTGCAAAAACGTGTCCGAAATTCTCTCCACGACTCGGCACAAAAAAAAGATCGTATTGAGCAATCGTGCCCCTCACGTCATCATGCTCAACAGAACCGCAGTACCTGACACGTACATTAGCCGGCAAATGCTTAATTAGCTCTAAACATTCCGACCAATATGTTGCGTCCTCTGCAGGCCCATATATATCAAACTGCACTTCAGCGCTAACTCGTCGAAGAACCGTGATGGCAAAATCAAGATTTTTCATAGGTGAAATTCTGGACAAAAAGCATATTTTTAATGCCGGCTTAATGTCATTAAATTCTTGGGATAAACCATCTAACTGACCGTCACCTGAACTCGCCCCACCCAAGACATTTTGCGCAATAAAAATTCGACTTTCATCTGCAAAAATTTTTCTTCGAATATCTTCACGCTCAAACTGCGTCGAAGCATGCCAAGAACAGCCTTTGTAAAGTCCTAAGATTTTTGCCAATCTTAGAAAAGACTGTTTTTTATTAGACTTCAAAGCCAATGCACCTTCAGATAGCTCACCGCGAGGAGCAATCAATATTTTCCTGGATTGCACCAAACCGAAACGCATCATCACCAAAGGAAAAATGGTAAATCGAGGAGAGAACAAACTATTCAAGTACAAAACATCGAAATCAATGGATTTCAGAACCTTGTAAATACTATACATCGACAAGTTGCTAGGGCTTGCGTAATAAACTGAAGCGCCCAAAACATCAACCCATTGATTCCGCAAAACCCCTTCGTATGGCTTCACATCACCCAAATCACGATCAGAGGTAAAAATAAAAAACTTAAAATGCGAACCAAGGCCGACCGCTAAATTAGCGACTGTCTGAATCGGCCCACCGCCTTTAAACCCTGGTATATAGTAAGGTGCAAAGAGGAAAATAACGGGCTTGGTCATAATCTGCTTAATAAAAAACTCAACTTTCAGGGCTGACTTGCATCCCGACTCAGCCATGCAAGAAAACGAATACAGCACCGCACACAATATGTCAGCAGCCACCCCTATGAATTCGAATCACCATCACATATCAATATTTTTGTATATTCAAAAAAGCATCTATACGTTATTCGATGCAGGCAGAACCACGAAGCGACCTACAATATAATTTTCAAAAAATCAAACGAAAATACTGTTCAAAAAAATATAAATCGGACTAAAAAAAACGTGCTCAAAAAAGCCACCTTTGACAAAAAGCCCTGAATATCTACTGAGAACAATAAAGCACAACCATGAGCAAGAAAAAAATAAAGACACTCTTAGGAAAGTAGGTTTTGCTGCTGATACAGCAGCAAGGATTAAAATTCCGAAAACATATAGATAACGATAATATCTTTCGAAACCCCCACCCTGAAAAAAAACAGCAACAGCCAAAAGAGTGACTACAAATAAATAAAAACTTTTTTTAAATTGAGACGGAAACAATCGTCTAAAAAAAACCATCAAACCGATAAGAAAAGCCCCCTCTACTGCAGCTTGAACGTATGCCAAATCCTGTCGTGCGATCTCGCTGTAGGTTGCAAATTTAGATTCAATTTGCGCTGACTGTATATAGTAAAAACCGACCGTTGCAATCAAAACCAATAGCAACTTGATTGCTTTAGTACTGATTTTTCTGCTATCCCAGGCTGAGCTTATTAACACTACCGCAACAGGCAGCGAGCTACTATGAGCCAAAACAGCTAACGCCGAGAACGTTGTACATAGAAATTTATTGTTTTTAAAAAGCTCTACGACTGCGCAAAAAAGAATCGAAAATGCCATTCCTTGTCTAAGCCCAGAGCCAGGAAAGACATAGTATGTAATCGTAGAAACAAATATAGCTAATATATAGAAGCTGAGATTCTTATCCAGCGTCGACGCAGAAATTCCTATTAGAAATAGGGTTAAGAACCCAATACACCACCATACAGTTAGCGGGTCCCCCGTTAAAGCTGATAACGCATAGGAAGTAACCCAAAAAAGTGGCTCCGCACTGCCGGTGTATATCAAACCGGTCTCGAGAATCTCCGAGACATCAAACCCATTTATTTTGCCCAAAGAGTCAAAGGCATCCATGTAATACTGAGCGTCAGCCCCATATCCTGCGTCGCCCCCAGATGTTGGATCACGCAGAACAAGCAAAAAAGCGAAAGAAAATGAAAAATAAGCAATATAAGCTATGCACGAGAGAAAGCTTCTAGTCGAACCCAAACTTTTTGCATATACACCTAAGTATGGAAATAAAACTCCTAGAGCTCTAAGTATTAAAAAAACACTTGCTCGAGCAAATTCACTCATGATTTTGTCTTGAAATTTTTATCAGAATGTATGCGCGAAGAAATCGAATACATTCAAAAAACTATATCGGATAAACCCGTTCTTTTCTAAGAAAGAATTTGACTTCGCTAAGATCCCAAAACGGCTCAAAATGACGTCTATTCAATATTCTGGAATTAGGACCAGTATAATTTCTGTGATCATCTGAGCTAAAAACACGATCATAATGTTTCAGAGCCATATTCAATGCCACATCTGAAATGTGCTTGTATCCCCCGTAAGTCCACGCAAACCACCTACATGGGCAACCACTCAAATCCTCAACGAGGGTCTTACAATCAACGATCTGACGCTCTAAAAAAACAGGGTCCTTACTGCGCAAGTCCACGTGGTCGATTGTGTGGGCTCCAATAATAAATCCGGATTCAGCCAAACTTTTTATTTCATTCCTGTTTAATGGCTTTTTCTCTGGAACACCTAAAGTGTTTCTTGAGAAGGCTTCTGCGTTCGCTTCATTTGCCAGCGAAAAACCCGGATTTACAAAAAACGCTGCATTTGTTCCATACATCTCAAGCGCCGGCGCTATGTGTGTAATACAATCTCTAAATCCGTCGTCAAATGTAAATGCAACTAGCGGCTCATCGACGCGTTCTTTTTGGTCAATCATACTGCAGGCGTCCTCGATTCGAATGAACCTCGCCTGCTTGTTCAAACCATTCAGCAATCTCAAAAAAGAATCATTGTCAGAAATATGATTTCGTGACATGTAATGACCAGCCAATATATGGATACCTGGTGCAACTTTTGAGATAGATCCGACACTATTAACAATAATGCGTCGAGTATTTTTTCGAATAAATTCCTTAGAAAGTATCATAGTCAATAAATGAGAAAGCATATCTATCGGGGTCGCATTCTTTTTTTATGGCGAGATGTCCATAGGGAAGTCCATCACTGGGAGCTTTCAATTCTCTCAATGCATCATCTGTTGCACACCCAGGCGTCAAGTAAAATCTAATTCGAACAACTCCCAAAACACAAGCTATCCATTTCAATTTTCTTAACGCAAGCTTGAGACTATCACTTGAAGTAAAATATATATCTCCTATGTCGATCGAGCGGCTGACTTTGAAGAAAATTTCACAATCATGGACATTTATAACGTGAAGATCTCTTTTTTTATAAAAAGAATAATTGCTGTCTCTAACAACCCCTCCCCATGCGTCATCACTCAAAGAAGTCTTAATAACCGCACGAGGACCGAGTTTCTTTGAAAACAGATCAAGTACAAAATTTTGGTAACTTCTATATTTTGAACAATCTTTAGAAAACCTATTCAATATTTCACTTACTGGCAACGTCGGAACATAAAAATTATAGGCATGCATGGTGAGGCTATGCTTCCAGTTCAATTTCTTAATGAAACCAGGGTATGAATTTTTATTTGGAAAGCCAAATACAAAAGCTATACCTTCATCTCTTGCTGCTTCATACGTCATGCGAGCTAGAATTGTGAAGAGCCCTTTTCCCTGATGCTCAGGGGATGTCATTGTATTTCCGGATTGCGCAGCAATGCTCACAACTCCATTTAAATGCACCCTTACAGGGAAAACACCATAGTAGGCGGCAATATCACCATCAGAAGAGAACGCCAAGAAGCCTATTACCTCTCCTCCTATTCCTGAGGTCGAAAATTTCTCTGTAAAATCTTTTTCTGACCAGTTTTGTTTGTTTACCTTGAGATAAAGCTCTCTCAGCAAAGCTGAATGCTCGGATTGAAAACGTACAAAGCTGTATTCTTTATCCATAAGATAAACTCTTTAATCTAAAAAATACGCATCTAATTAATCAACATGAAATCACTCGCCACGATGCATTCTATGGCGGAGTAGCCGTAAAGAAAAATAACGCTCCGTAAATTTTATTATCTAAAAAAGAGGATAAATTTCTTCATATGGAAAAGATGCAAACATGAAATGTTTCATCTAAAAAATTTTTTTGCCGCACTGTAAAATGAAAATCCGTACCTGTACATCGACTCCCATTTATCGATCCCAGGATATTTTTTCGAGTGAAGCGTAAGAGCCATTTTTAGGACATTCTCGCTAACTGAAATTTGCTTCGTTTTAGTAAATGCGTCAGATATAGATTTATTGTTGTTCGACCAGTTTAGATACTTTAGTGCATGGTCTCTACTAACACCCGAATGGTGTGCTAAAGACGGCTTGTCTTCATAGCAACTTCTGAGTTTTGACGCTAAGTCATCGATACTTATTTCATTTTGTGGCCAATAATATCCATCTGCTCTCGCGAACAGTCTCTCAACTTCAACCAAATGGGAACCGCTGGGTGGGACAAATTCATTCATTGGTCCATCATTCGGAACTACTACCGGCATTCCACAAGCTACCGCCTCTGCGACTGTTAATCCAACACCATCGAGTCGAGACGGATATACATAAATGTCGCCAAGATGATAGAGACCAGGTGCGCTTACCGTTCCTTCGTGCGTTTTTAAGTTAGCACTGCGTTCAATAGCATCTAAAGAGTTGACGGCGATACGACTAGACCTCTTTGCAAGAAGAGCTTGGCGCAAATCTACTTGAGAGTGAATGATTAACTCTGTATTTTTCCTAAATTCAGAATTAGTCAGCGATAACTCATATGCCCTCAAAAGTAAGTCCGTGCCTTTGCGGTACGGACTCATTCCTGCCGAATGAAAAAATCTCAACTTATCTGATGAGACTCTATTCGCACTTGTATTAAATATTTCAACATCGGTACCCCAAGGGATATAAGTACATTGAGGATGCCAACTAAACGCTTTGTAATGTTTTTTCGTATTGCAAATTAGAACATCAAAAACGCCATAGGCATCAATATGATTTTCCGTGTAATAGTCGATATAGAGAGCTGTTTTTACGCCTAATTTTCTACAAACTTGTACGGGCTGCAGCCACGTTTGCTCATTAAATAGAACTGCCTCAACTTTATTTTCGAGCAACCACTTCTTAAACTCTCTTGAGTCTACATAGCTTCCCACTGGAAAACTGTAGCGTTTGGACCATGTAACGTGGGGAGTATCCCATTTTTTATCGCCAATTGCATAATCTTCGCCAGATCTTGCAAAAATCAGAACTTCGTGTCCCTCGTCCTCTAGACTCTTTTTATATTGCTTTGAAACATAGGCAGAACCTCTTTCGAACCAGGTAGTTACAATTCCGATTTTCATTTTTAACTCTTTAATGTCAAAGCCTAAACTGCGATTTTATAGATTCGCTATGAGACATGAACAAGGCATTTCTTGTAGTAAATGAACTGCCAAACGGTATGCATTACGTACGCAAACAATGAGGAGTAAGCTAGCCCTATAGCTCCCAAATCTAGCGACATGGAAACCTTAGCGCAAATCAGTATCGTCACAGCCCAAATAAGATTCAGCAGGAATGCACCCCACATTTTGCTCTTGCTTGCTAAGGCGCTACCCATCACGCTATTGATGGCCATTAATATTCCAGTGGTTGCTGTCACGCGCAAAACATCAACACCGCTCTCAAAGCCTTCCCCGTAGACGGAAATTATAAGGGGAGCAAAAAGCAGAACAGGCACTACAACCAACGCTGCCAAAAAAGCATTAACAAGCACATTAATCAGAACTAATCTGTCGTAACGTCTTGTTGATTCATTACTTGAGCTTAAATTGGTAAGCAATGGCAAAACAACTTGGCCGATCATCTGCGGCACAAATAAAATAACAGCGCCCCATTGCTGGGCAATAGTGTACAACCCCATTTCAGCATAACCATTTTGCTGATTTACCAACAATGCCCCGCAAATCCAATTCACAGGCCCTACTAGCAAGCCGCTGAAAGTAGCTGGCATACTAAATTTCCATAGGACTCCAAGGCCTTCGCTCGGAGCAAACAAGTTAATCATGATTCCTCTGTGCCTGAGCCTCTCTCTCAACAAAAATCCATTTAAGAAAGTGGAAACAACCGAGTTAATGACTAGTGCCCAAGCTCCACCGAAAAGACCGTAATAATTTACTAAAATTACTAACGAAAAAAAAGAAACTATTCCTGAAAAAAAGTTTACCTTTGCTATAGCTTTGAATTCCTCTAATCCTGCGAGGATACCTGTTTGCGCTCCGTTGATTGCACTAAAGAACAAGACAAACGAAACAATCCTGAGATGTTCGAAAAGATGTGGCGCATTTAAGGAATAAGTGGAAAGCCCAGGGGCCCCAAAGAACAAAACCCCACATAAAACCGCGCCACTACCAACAGCTATTTGCATTGTGAGACTTGCTATTTGTCCTGCGCGAACAGGATCACTGTCTCGATGCTCAGCAACGTATTTGGTGGCTGTGATGCCAAGTCCAAGACCCGCAAGCACACCGAACATTGTGACCGTTGACTGAATGACTCCAAATTCGCCGTACCCATCATTACCTAAAACGCGGGTTACAAAAATAGAAGCAATAAGCACTGATCCGCGAGATGCTATTGCACCAGCGATATTCCATACTAAACCACTAGCCAAGCGCCGAATAAAATTAGAACGACTAACTCTATCAATAAAAATTCGAAATTTACTCATCACAATCAACGAATCATATACGCTTTTTATTTTCCCTCCAGGACCTCAGCAATTTGATGAGACGCAGTGCCATCTCCATACGGATTGTGCGCATACGACATGCGCTTATAGTGCTCAGTATCGTCGAGAAGGCGGCGACATTCTTCAACGATATTCTCTTTATTGGTGCCAACCAAAAGAACTGTGCCGGCGGCAACAGCCTCAGGTCTCTCTGTTGTATCGCGCATCACTAACACGGGTTTACCAAGTGAGGGGGCTTCTTCTTGAATTCCACCCGAATCAGTGAGAACGAAATAACTTGACTTCATCAAATATATGAATGGAAGGTAGTCCTGCGGCTCAATCAAGTGCACATTATTTTTTTCGCCCAGAATTCTCCGAACTGGCTCTTGGACATTTGGATTCAGATGGACTGGATAGACAATTTGTACATCTTTTTCATCCGCGACAGCAGAAAGCGCACGACAAATCGACTCAAATCCACTTCCAAAATTTTCTCTTCGATGTCCGGTGACTAAAATCAACCGTTTTTTCACATCGATAAACGGAAACAACTGATTAAGCTGATTTCTCAACAGTTCGTCTTTATCTAATCGAGTGCTCACATCAATCAGCGCGTCGATAACCGTGTTTCCAGTTACATGAATCGTCTCAGGAGGAACCCCTTCGTTTAATAGATTGTTTCTTGCCTGGATCGTGGGTGCAAAATGGATATTGGCTAAACAGCCAGTAATCAACCTATTACCCTCCTCGGGCCATGGCGAATAAATATTATGCGTTCTCAATCCCGCCTCGATGTGTGCGACCTTAATTCTTTGATAAAAAGCCGCAATACTAGCTCCCATTGTCGTCGACGTATCCCCATGAACCAATACCCAATCTGGACGATATTGGAGAAAGACCTTTTCCATACCACCCAAAATTGCACAGGTTAGCTGAGTCAAAGATTGTCCGTGACGCATAAGATCTAGATCAAAATCAGGCTTAATCTCAAAGAGTTCAAGAACCTGATCCAACATTTCACGATGCTGCGCTGTAACACAGACCCGTACATCTAGGTGGGTAGACTGCTTCAGAGCATTAACCAAAGGGGCCATCTTGATGGCTTCAGGACGCGTACCAAACACAATCAATAGTTTCATTAACTCAAACCCAGAATATTGAATCACACCCAATATGGATAGATTTTTAGCACAATTCCAAATCATGCCTGTCAATAAAATTTGGCCGACAAGCCATCTCCGCCACGCGTTCTTCGAGCTTGATGGAAATTGATGCACACGCACACAAGAGTATTGCGTGCCAATTGGATATTAGCCACTAGAAGTCAAGCGAACATGCAAAGTCTTTATGAAGCATGAGCGCTTCTTTAATCATTACGCTCCATTCTTCTGGTAAGAGTAGCGATAGACGTATCCCTTATAGCCATATTTATATCGCTGCCGATCCGTATTCAAATCGTTAAATACAAAGCCCTTCACTTGAACACCTGCGTGATTGAGCCTCTTTACCGATTGTTCAAGCTCTGCGATCGGATGTCGGCCAGCGCGGGCAACCATAAGAGTGGCACCAGTCATGCGGCCAATAATCGCCGCATCAGAAACAGCCAGAATTGGCGGCGCATCTACAATCAGCGTGTCGAACTGCTTTCCAAGTTGTTCGAGCATTTGCTCGAAACGCTGATGCATTAGGAGTTCAGACGGGTTCGGCGGTATCTGACCAGTGGTGACGACCCAAAGGTTCGGAACGGAAGTGGGCTTGACAATGTCCTCCAGCTTCACCGAGCCCACCACATATTCACTGACGCCGGTTTCGCGGCGCAGCCCGAATTCCTTGTTGATGTGGCCCTTGCGGAGGTCGGCGTCGATGATCACGATGCGCTGACCGGCGTTGGCCAGCACGGCACCGAGATTCTTCGAGATGAAGCTCTTGCCCAGGCCAGGGCTGGAGCCGGTGATGAGCAGGGAGTTGTGAGGCGCATCCATCAGCGCAAAGTGGATGGTGGTGCGCAGTCCTCGCAGACTCTCGATGGCGTCGTCTTCAGGGTTGCGGATGGCGAGGAG
>APMI01017977.1_pt1 | contig 13901 bp, 12 predicted proteins | sample 667938 | NCBI WGS metagenome assembly APMI01 (sample SAMN01084076, study PRJNA167559) | wastewater metagenome | biome: Wastewater | place: Denmark: Ejby Moelle, Odense | collected 2011-11-28 | reverse complement strand
ATTGGTACGTTTACAGCCAGGCCGCCATCGGCAGTTTCCTTGTATTTACTGTTCATATCAATCGCTGTATCCCACATTGTTTTGATCACACTGTCTAAACTTACTTTAGCAAAATCCGGTTTACTTTGCAACGCCAGTTGACAGGCAGTAATGGCTTTGATAGCCCCCATGGTATTTCTTTCGATGCAGGGTATCTGCACCAGTCCTTTAATGGGATCGCAGGTAAGCCCGAGGTGATGCTCCATCGCAATTTCGGCGGCCATCAATGCCTGGCGCTGTGTGCCTCCAAGGCTTTCTGTAAGCGCCGCTGCCGCCATAGCGCTGCTAACACCGATCTCAGCCTGGCAACCACCCATGGCCGCAGAAATAGTAGCGCCTTTTTTAAAGATGCTCCCCACTTCGCTGGCGGTTAACAGGAACTGGATAATCTTTTCATCTGAATTGCCGGTACCAAAACATACATAATAATGCAGTACAGCAGGAATTACGCCGGCAGCTCCATTGGTTGGTGCAGTTACTACTCTTCCAAATGATGCATTCTCTTCATTTACTGCGAGCGCAAAGCAACTTACCCAATCCAGTATATAGCGAAAATCGTTACCGCCTTCCCGGATGCAGGCGATCCATTCATCGTAGTTGTTATAGTGTTTGCTACCGAGTAATTTTTTATTTAGTTCAAATGCACGCCGTTTTACATTTAAACCGCCGGGCAGGCTGCCTTCGGTGTGGCAACCACGGTAGATGCATTCTTTCATCACCCGCCAAATAGTAAGCACCTGTTCCCTGGTAGCAGTTTCGCTTCGCCAGGCAGTTTCATTTTCCATCACTACTTCATGGATAGACATACCTGTCTTCATGCACCAGTGCAGTAAATTTCCGGCGGTGTTGATGGGGAATGGAAGTATTACGGAAGCGGCTTCATCATTGGCTTCTCCTTCTTTTACTACAAAGCCGCCACCGATCGAATAATAGGTTTCGGCGAGCTTTTCATCGTTTTGTAAAGTCACTAAAAAAGTGAGTGCATTGGGATGATAAGGTAAGGATTCCGAGAAGAGAAACTCTATGTCTTCTGCCGGGTCAAAATCAATTGTATGTTTTCCGCCCAGTATCATTTTTTTCATCGCCCGGATGCCGCCCGTCTTTGAGGCAATGTCTTCCACCGCAAAAGTGACCGGATCCTCGCCACATAAACCTAACTGAACGGCAATATCGGTACCATGACCAACACCTGTTTTAGCCAGTGAACCATACAACAGTATTTCCAAAGCCTGCACCTGGGCAAGTATCCCTTTATCTATAAGCGACTGCAAAAAGCGAAGGGCGGCTTTCCAGGGGCCAAGCGTATGGCTGCTGCTGGGGCCCACCCCTATTTTGAACATATCTGCTATGGAAATGGCTTCGTGGCTCAAGATGCTTTTTTAATTGGTCACATCAATCAATGATATCTCGAATATCAAAATTGAATTTGCAGGAATGGTTCCTACTGCATTACTACCATAGGCTAATGATGGTGGAAGGTATAATTTGATCTTTCCGCCTTTTTGTATCAATTGGAGTCCCAACTGCCAGCCAAGGATCAAACGGTTCAGCGTATATGTTTGCGGGTTACTCAATTCGCCAGGAGAAGTAAAGGTAGAATCATTGGTGAGCTTACCTTCATAAGAAACCCTTACGTTGGAGCAGGTATTGGCAATAATACCACTGCCTTGCTCTTCGATCTTATAATAAAAGTTGTTGGCATGGCGGGTAACTGAACCCAATAGCCCTTTACCGGCAAGATAGGTTTCTACAGCGGTTAACTCAGAACCGGGCGCAACCGTGGTTGGGTTAGAAGGTGTACAGGTGTACACATTGTTATTGTTTTTGGCACAGGCAAGGATCATGAATGGTAACGTAACAACGATCAGCAATTTTTTGTACATGTGTTTTTTTGTTTTTAATTATAAATCGGCTTGTTGATTATTTGAATTTTTTTCTGCTCTCAATTTCAAACTTTTATAAACCTGCTCATTGTTCTCCCACTTAAAATGCATCCTGAAAAAGGAATAGAACAGCGCAGTAATGATTACTGCAAAAGTAGCAGTTATAAAGGTTCCGGCAGAAGTGGCCGAAACTTTTGTATACCAATCCGGAAAAAATAACCTTATTACAACAATAAAGAGCAGAATAGGCAAGCTGAACAGTAACGACATGGGAAGTCCCTTGAGCAGTTTCACTGTAAAGCTGCCTTCTCTTTCACGGTGTTGTTCCCAATACTGCAGGAATTGTTTTTCGTTTTCTGTGAGCATGCCGCAAAGTTAACCAATAAACTTTTGCCGGTTTTGCAAATTGGTCAATATTAGGTAGGTTTGTTACCACCTAAATGGCTTATTGTGAAAATAGAGCAACTCATCGTTCAGCATCTTTACAACACCAAAACTGTAACACTGCAGGGCATTGGCACCATTCACCTCGACCCTTCAGTAAGGCTGCCATTAGAAACGGAAAAAGATGCCACGATCCCGGACAATGCCTTTTCTTTTGAATACAACCTGAAAGCAGGCGAGGATGAAGAACTGATCAATTTTATTGTACAGCAAACCAGGAAGATCAAGCCGCTGGCAACATCCGATCTTGAATCATATTCAATACTGGCCAAACAGTTTTTAAATATCGGCAAACCTTTAACCATCGATGGGGTGGGTACCATCATGAAAAATCAAGTGGGCAGTTATGAATTTAAGCAGGGCAATTTCATCACTCCCAAAATTGATGACATTGCCAGGGAAATAAAGGAAAAGAACGAAGACAATATTTCTTTTGAAAGTGAAGCACCCAAAACAGGCAACAATAAAAAGCTGCTGGTAGCGGCCTTTATAATCATATTTGCAGCACTTACCGGGCTGGGCTTGTACTATTTTATCTTTAAAAAGAAAGTGGCTCCGGTGGAAACTGTTGAACAGGCACCAGCACCAGCCCCGGTGATCCCCGTGCAGGACACGTTGAAAAAGGATACAGTGGCAGCAGTAAAAACAGACAGTATTGCAGTAAAACCAACTACTGCCATAACGGATACCAACAGTTTTAAAATAGTGGTAAAACAGTATACCAACGAGGCAGCCGTAAATAAAGCATTCAAAACCTACACCGCCTGGGGATATAAAATGGAGATCATCCGGCACGACTCAACCAACTTTGAGCTGGCCATTCCTTTCAGCAGAAAACTTTCCGACACAGCCATCACAAAAGACAGCCTGCGAAGAATATTCCAGGGTAAAACCTATGTGATACTCCATCAACAATAAAAGGATGAAAAAAAACAAGGCCGGTTTTTGGGCGATACTTTTTACATTGATCGCTGTAGCTGATATTGCAGGTATTGCCACCGGCAACGGTACCCTTCACACAATACTAAAACCATTGCTGATGCCGGTTTTGTCCGCCCTGTTACTTTGCCACAATGGCTTTTCTGAAGGCAGGAACCTGGTGATAGGCGGGCTTTTCTTTTCCTGGACCGGGGATGTATTGTTGATGTTTGAAAACAAAGATGCTTTGTTTTTTATACTGGGGCTCATGGGTTTTTTGATGGCGCACCTGTGCTACATTTTGTACTTTGTAAAAATCAGGTCGGTACAACCTTCCCTGCTCCGACAGCAACCCTGGATTGCCGCACTGGTGGCGGGATATGGCGTTAGCCTCGTAATGTTCCTGCAGCCCAGGCTGGGCGACCTGCAAATTCCCGTGACCGTTTATGCTGTTGTTATTTGTACCATGCTGCTGTGCAGCCTGCATGTTTTTAACAGGCTCAATAGGCCGGCCAATTTTTTATTCGTTGCCGGTGCACTGCTCTTCACCGCTTCGGATTCCCTGCTTGCCGTCAATAAATTTTACCATGCATTTGCAGGAGCCGGAGTACTCATCATGCTTACCTATTGTGCCGCACAATTTTGTATTGTGCAGGGTGTAATGCAACGGAAAAAAATCTTCAAAGCAAATTAAGACAACCGGGTGCCGGGGCTAACATTCAATAAAAATAGTAACACCCGGCATTAAGTCTCAAGCGCAGCTTAATATTCCTGCGCAAGTGGATGAATCATCAACTCATCGATCACCACATGTGCAGGCTGGCTGGCGATGTAAATAATGGCATTGGCCATGTCTTCATTTTTCAACCACCAGTTATGGCTGCTATGCCCTTCGGGATCTGCATGAAAAGAAGAATCTACCAAACCACTGTACACCACGCTAACTTTGATATTGTGCGGACGAAGTTCTTTCCTGATAGCCATGCTGTAAGCATCCTGTGCATACTTACTGGCGCAGTACAATGATCCGCCTGCAAATACCCGCTTTGCCACATCGCTGGCGATATTGATGATATGGCCGCTCTTATTCTTTTTCATTACCGGGATCACGGCGTTGCTTACCAAAAAAGTTCCTTTCACGTTAGTAGCAAAAACACTGTCCCACTCAGCAGCATTGATCTCATCGCTCGGTTTGAATACTCCAAAACCGGCATTGTTGATCACAAAATCTACGGTACCATATTCCTTCACTGTTGCAGCCACCGCCTCATTTACAAAGCTTTCCTCTGCAATATCCCCTTTGAACGCCAGGCACTTACCGCCTACCGATTCTGCCATTTTCTGCACTTCCCACAACTCTTTTTCGCTTCTTGCCAGCAGTGCAAGGCGGGCTCCCTGGGAAGCCAGTTGAAGAGAGAGTGCACGGCCGATTCCCTTTGATGCGCCTGTGATGATGACCACTTTGCCCTTTAAGTTGTTCATGTGTTGAATGTTTTTGTAGGGTAAAAATACTTCATTCAAACAGAACTAAATTATTTGAAATTTTCGGGGCTTTTTCTGCCGGCGTTAACAAATTATTAAATACTTTCGGCCCATGAAAGAACCACACCACTTTGTATTCTCCACCGAATCTGAGCCGCACCGGATCAGGACCAAGCAGATACTGAAAGAACACCCGGAGATCAGGCACCTGATCGGGAAAAATCCTTATACCATTTTTGCCATCATTGGCTTGGTGGCATTCCAGGTGGTGGGCGCATGGCTGGTAGCAGATCAACCCTGGTGGGTGGTTTTTGTAGCCGCTTACCTGCTCGGTGCTTTCGCAGATCATGCACTTTTTGTGATGATACACGAATGCTCTCATCGTCTCCTGTTCAAGAAACCAGAAGCCAACAGGCTGGCCGGTATTTTTGCAAACATGCCGCAACTATTCCCGAGTTCTGTGTCATTTGAGCGTTATCACATCAAGCACCATTCCTTCCAGGGAGTACATGAGCTGGATGCCGATCTGCCCAACTACTGGGAAGCAAAATTGATAGACAATTCATTCATAGGTAAAGTATTATGGTTGTTGTTTTATCCTTTATTCCAGGTATTTCGTATTGGAAGATTAAAAGAGATCAAGCCTTTTGACGCATGGGTAGCGTTGAACTGGGCGGTACAGATCGCCTTTACTGTTGGGATCATCTGGCTGTGGGGACCCAAAGCGATCATCTACCTATTGGCGAGCTTTTTCTTTTCTGTAGGTCTGCATCCACTGGGTGCAAGATGGATACAGGAACATTATTTAACACATGGCGAACAGGAAACTTACAGTTATTATGGCCCGTTGAATAATGTAGCTTTTAATGTGGGATACCACAATGAGCACCACGATTTCCCATCCATTCCATGGAACCGCCTCCCACAGATCAGGGAGGGTGCCCCGTCCTTTTACAACACTTTATTCTATCATACTTCCTGGACGAAATTATTTTTCCGCTTCCTGTTCGACAAAGAGATCTCTTTGTATTCAAGGATCGTACGAAAAGACCGTGGTAAGGTAAAACTCACGGATGAATCAAAACCAGATGTAGAATTATTGAATGCATAAAAAAAGGGCTGTGAGTTTTCACAGCCTTTTTTACGTTGGTTCCGGCTGTACGCTTCAAGTCCGCCACAGCCCGACACACAATTTCTTCAGCGGGCTTTTCGCTTCCATCCGGCAGCTCTTCAGCAGTATATCATTGTGCAGCAGGTGACGCATGTTGCTTATTGACAACCTCGCTTTTTGCTTGTATGAAGCCATCGTCAGGAGTGCGGAATATAAAAAGCGCAGGAAAAACTCCTGCGCCATACATTATCGATTATTCCGGTTATTCAAACAGGTCGCCCTGTACATCGTCATCCTTCTTTTTCTCCCATTCCATCTCCACGCTTTTACTGTACTCGGTTAATTTGGCTCCTACTGCCTTCCAGCCCATTACTTCCACCAGTTTCACCACTTTGAATTTAGCAGTCCGCACCATCTGGCCACGGCCGCTTTGAACGATCAGCGTTGGTTCCGGATCGGTGGTAACAGCTTCCAGCCTATTGTCTTTTCCTTCTTTAATGAAGAAAAACTTACTGTGCAACGTGGTGGTTTCAATTTTGAAGCGTTTGATATTGTACTGGAATTTTTCATTGTCTACATACACTGCTGTGATGATCTTATCCGGGTTGAATTTTTCCATTAGCAGTATCTTTTCCGCATCAAACCGCTGCGTTAATTCCTGGTCGGTGATCTCGTAGTTGCCATCGCCAAAGATCACCAATATCCTGTCTTCCGCTTCAAATTTACCGAGGTACTCGCCTTTTTCTTCTGTATTAAGTCTGCCGAACTTATTGTCAAACCACAGTTTCTTGGCATCCAGGGTTGATCTGCCGGCTTCTTTGAACTTAACCGATTTGATGGGATACTTGGTGGCGATATTTCCAATACTGCCTCTACCCTTAATCTCCAGTTCTTCAAAATAAAAATCAAGTTCCTTTATCCGGGCGCTGCAGTTAGGGCTTAAAACGATCTTTACCACCTCCGCTTCGCCATTGGCGTTGGCAGAAAAATAATGCACTTTGCTTTTTTCCGCACCTTTGGTAAGATCGTATTCCTTATCTCTTGTAACACCGGTCACATTAAAACGTTTGGCATAACTCACCCCGCTTTTGCCATCTACGTATACCATGTTATAAGTGGTGCGTTCATCATTTTTCTGGAATACCGCAACATAAATGATGTCTTTGCCGATAAATACTTTGTCTGATACTTTTACCACTTTCATGATCCCTCCCTTGGTAAAAGCAATGATATCGTCAAAGTCGGATACTTCGGCGATGAGTTCATCCTTTTTCAAACCCGTACCGATAAAACCATCGGCATAGTTCACGTAGAGTTTGGTATTGGCGATGGCGACCTGTTTGGCCTGTATGGTATCGAATAAACGGATCTCTGTTTTGCGTTCCCGTCCTTTGCCAAATTTCTTCAGGAGATTCTCGTAATAGGCAATGGCAAAATCTACGAGGTTGGCGATGTCGTGGCGTACCTGTTTAATATCTGCTTCAAGGCCCTTGATCTGGGCATTGAGTTCATCAATATCCAGCCGGTAGATACGGCGTACAGGCTTTTCCGTGAGTTTCACGATATCTTCCCGGGTGATCTCTCTTCTTAACTGCTTCTTAAATGGCTCAAAGGCCTTGTCAATCGCCTGCAATACTTTTTCCCAGGTTTCATGTTTCTTCTCCAGCTCCTTGTATATCTTTTCTTCAAAGAATATTTTTTCAAGAGAAGTATAATGCCATTTTTCCTGCAGCTCTGCCAGTTTGATCTCCAGTTCCTTTCTTAATAACTCTTTGGTATTCTCAGTCGCTATTTTCAGCAATTCTGTTACACCCAAAAACTGAGGTTTGTCTTTTACGATCACACAGGCATTGGGCGAAATGCTCACTTCGCAGTCGGTGAACGCATACAATGCATCGATCGTGATATCAGGCGAAATACCTCCTGCCAGTTCGATGATGATCTCTACATCGGCAGCAGTATGGTCTGTTACTTTTTTGATCTTGATCTTTCCCTGGTCATTGGCCTTTACAATGCTTTCCATTAGAGTGGAAGTGGTAACGCCATAGGGAACACTTTTTATCACCAGTGTTTTCTTATCCTGCTCTTCGATGATGGCCCTTACCCTTATTTTACCACCTCTTTTTCCATCATTGTAATTGCTTACGTCTACCGTGCCGCCTGTTTGAAAATCGGGTACGATCTCAAATTTTCTTCCCTTTAAATATTTAATGGAAGCCTCGATGAGTTCACAAAAATTATGAGGCAAAATTTTAGTTGCCAAACCAACCGCAATGCCTTCTGCACCCTGTGCCAGCAGCAGGGGAAATTTCATTGGCAGGGTTACCGGCTCATTCTTACGGCCATCGTAACTCAGCGCCCAGTCGGTGGTTTTTGCATTAAATGCTACTTCCAGTGCGAATTTACTAAGCCTTGCCTCGATGTACCTGGAAGCCGCCGCTTCATCGCCGGTACGTACATCCCCCCAGTTTCCCTGTGTTTCTATCAGCAGGTCTTTCTGGCCAAGGTTTACCAATGCGTCGCCGATACTCATATCGCCATGCGGGTGATACTGCATCGTTTGCCCAATGATATTGGCTACTTTGTTGAAACGGCCATCATCCATTTCCTTCATGGCGTGCAGGATGCGGCGTTGTACAGGTTTCAAACCATCTTCAATGGCCGGAACCGCACGTTCTAAAATCACATAGCTGGCATAATCGAGGAACCAGGTTTTGTACTGGCCGTCAATGCCGGAATCTTTGTGGATGTAATCTTCTTTAGTTGTCTTAGCCATGGCCTATCCTCCCTTACCTCCTCTCCAAAAGAGATGAGGCGGTACTTTTTATCTTTAATTAATATTTAAAAATTCCAAATCAACCTTTGTTCTTTAATCAACAGTAGCCTGCACGCTGCTATTATAAAAACAGCTTTATTTACCGGAGTCCTGGGCCCCTCCCGGGGAGGGGTTTGGGGAGGCGTTCGCCTTTACCTCAAAATCCTTCATATTTCCCACTTTCCCCTGCACATCAAACTGCTCCATGGCGATCAGTGTTTTTAAGCGCCACAGCAGGTAGGCATCACCGGTAGTATGCTTTGCCTTGCTTAAAAACTGGTGAATCACCCGGGATGCTTTTTGCCAGTCGGGTGTGATCATTTTTTTCAATTCTGCATCATAAAAATCATAATCATGCTGCACCAGTTTTTTACCGCCTTCCAGCAAACGAACGCCCTTGTTCTCATTGCAGAGTTTAAGCCATTCATCAGGATCCACTTCAAATTCACTCAGCGTGATTTCCCTGGCGAGCTTCTTTGCTTTTAAAAATTCTTTAGCAGGAATTTCATGCAGCCAGTTTGGATAAAAAATATTTCCTTTTTCATTGATGAATGGCAGGTTGTTCAGGTACAGGATGAATACCCTTCCCTGGAACTCTTTCATATAATTCAACAACCAGTAATAACCGCTCACATCGTGTTTATTCTGTGCAGCCCAGATCCAGATAATTTCTTCCGGGTTGCGGCGCATGGTGCCCACCAGTTCAGCCACCATTTTGTAATCATCCACTTCGCCACTGTCTACCTTGCCTTCGTAATCCCCGCCACTCAATACCTCTCTCCACCATTGCCGGCGTGTTTCAATGTCTTCCCCGGCATACAGGTTGCCCAGCGGCCCGACAGCATAATCGTCTTTTACCTGCAGCACGTCTCCGGCCAGTGTTTCATCCAATGCAATGGCCTGCGTTAATACTCTTACATCGGCTTCGTTAAATACTATATGGATCATTGATTCTTTTTGTCTTTTGATTTATTTATGTTGATCTTTACTTTTCAACGGGGGTGATCAAATAATACACACAGGTGGTAAAAAAATTTCTAACCCAGGGTATGGCACTGATGATACCGAGTTGATATTTCGGTTTCCAGCCAAACTTGTAGGTATAGATCGGGTTGATAAAATAGTGAAGTTTATTCGCCACTTTATACCCGGTAACTGTCACGATCTTTTCAAAACGTTCTATAGAGATGCCCGTTTCTTTTATCTCTGCAAAGGACGCCACATCCTGCCCGGCTGTTTTCAAGACCCATTTGTACAGGCCCATCGGTAACAGGTGAAAATAGGGAACCTTGCTTAAAAATGTACGGGTCAATAGTTGCTGGTGACCACCAAACGGCATTTGCCAGGGTGGGAAACCAAAAAAGATCACGCCGCCCGGGTTAAGAAAACTTTTCATCCAGGCAATTAGTTTCTGCTGGTCGTGGATATGTTCGATCACGTCTTTTAAAATAATGATATCGAACTTGCCCTTCAGTTCACTTTCGATATCCACTTTGTAAATATCTTTTGATACAAAACTAATTTGCCCCTTCGCCAATTCTTCTTTCATGAATTCCCTCGCCAGTACCAGTCTTGGTTCATCCAGCTCCACGCCTACAGTTATACAACCTTTTTCTGTAAAAGCTTTTAATACCCCGGCTTCGGCGCAGCCAATTTCCAGCACCCGCATGCCAGCTGTAACCGGCTTGTATTTTTCGATAAAAGGCACAATATAACTCCGGGAGTTTTGGGCCTGCATCTCGAAGTATCGTTGCTTATCGGTGTGGAATTCAAACATGGGAATCGTTGGGAATCGTTGGGAATCGTTTAAAGCGTTTAAGTCGTTAATTTGTTGAAATCGTTGAAGGTTTAAAGTTTAGTAGTTTAAAGTTGACAATGAATCAAAAACACTCATCATTCAAAATTCTTAACTCATAATTTATTACCCGTAAGGCTACACTGTTTCTACCAAATCCACTTCAACCTTCAAATTGTCGATGATAAAATCCTGCCGGCTGGGGGTGTTCTTGCCCATGTAATATTCCAGCAACTGCTGAATATGTGTTTCCGGCAACATCATCACCGGGTCTTTCCGCATATCCGGACCAATAAACCTTGCAAATTCATCCGGGCTGATCTCTCCCAATCCTTTGAATCGTGTGATCTCCGGTTTGGTACCCAGCTTTTTCATCGCCGCCTGCTTTTCCGTTTCATCATAACAATAGATCGTTTCCTGCTTATTGCGCACACGGAACAGTGGCGTTTGTAAAATGTATACATGGCCGTTCTTCACCAGGTCGGGAAAGAACTGCAGAAAGAAGGTCATGATGAGCAATCGAATGTGCATACCATCCACATCGGCATCGGTGGCGATCACAATATTGTTGTAGCGAAGGTTTTCATACCCTTCTTCAATATTCAACGCATGTTGTAACAGGTTAAACTCTTCGTTTTCGTACACTACTTTTTTGGTAAGACTAAAACAGTTGAGGGGTTTACCACGCAGGCTGAAAACCGCCTGGGTATTTACACTTCTCGCCTTAGTGATACTGCCACTTGCACTATCTCCTTCCGTAATAAAGATGGTGCTCTCCCGTTGCTTTTCCAGGATCGCATCTTTGTCCTTTCCTGTTACCTCATCATTATAGTGGTACTTGCAGTCACGAAGCTTTTTATTATGCAGGTTGGCTTTTTTGGCCCTTTCATTTGCCAGTTTGCGGATGCCGCTCAATTCCTTTCTCTCCCGTTCACTTTGCTCAATGCGTTTTTTGAGCGCATCAGCGGTGGTTGGGTTCCTGTGCAGGAAATTATTCAGTTCTTTTCCTAAAAAGTCTCCAACAAAATTCTTCATCGAAGGTCCGTTCTCATACACTATCTGCGAACCCAGTTTGGTTTTTGTCTGGCTTTCAAACACCGGTTCCTGTACTCTAACGCTTACCGCTGCACAAATGCTGCCGCGGATATCGGCTGCGTCATAGTCCTTCTTAAAAAATTCACGGATGGTTTTTATGTACCCTTCACGGAAAGCCGCCAGGTGGGTACCACCCTGCGTAGTGAACTGTCCGTTTACAAAACTGTAATATTCTTCTCCGTAAGTGCCTTCATGAGTGATGGCTACTTCTATATCCTCTCCTTTTAAATGGATGATGGGATAGCGGATCTCATCTACATTGGTCTTGCGCTGCAACAGATCCAGCAAACCATTCTTGCTTACATACCGTTTGCCATTGAGGTTCATCACCAGGCCAGCATTCAGGTAGCAATAGTTCCAGAACTGGTTGTCTAAATACTCCTGTACAAAATGAAAGTGTTTAAAAATGGTTTCATCAGGAATGAACATTACATGCGTACCATTTTCTTCTTTGGAAGCATTTTCCTTATGCTCTTTAATGAGATTGCCTTTTTGAAATTCAGCCGTCTTCTCTCTTCCTTCCCGGTAACTGCTCACTTTAAAATATTCACTGAGTGCGTTTACTGCTTTGGTACCCACACCGTTAAGTCCCACACTTTTTTGAAAAGCCTTGCTATCATATTTCGCCCCTGTATTTATTTTGCTCACCACGTCCACCACTTTCCCGAGGGGAATACCCCGCCCATAATCTCTTACAGTTATCTCCTTTCCATCAATGTTCACATCCACGTGTTTACCATATCCCATGGTATGTTCATCGATACAGTTATCGATCACCTCTTTCAACAATACATAGATGCCATCGTCGGGACTGCTTCCATCGCCCAGTTTGCCGATGTACATACCCGGCCTGAGGCGGATGTGTTCCTTCCAGTCGAGGCTCCGGATCGAACTCTCGTCGTAATTGCTAATTTCTTTTTCTGCCATATTTCACAATTCCGCTAATGCACGGAAAATTTTTTGATGATAAACCGGGCAATATCCCGTTTAAATGCGCCGCAATGTACTAATATTTTTAGTATATCGGAAATGTGGCAAATATAACACAACGTATATAGAGATGACCGGCCCGGTTATTCACACCACGTGGATAGTTTGCAATAGTTATCCTATCAAGTATTACTGGCTGGCAGTTCAAAGTTTCCTATAGAGTACGGATCAAAAAAGATTAATGAGAGATTATCCCTAATTTTAAATATACCAAACCTATAGCCTGCAATGTATCATGCTACCAAAAGGAATGTTCACATTCTGCTTCATCCCGAACTGGGCAATACCAGGTGGGATAAGATCCTGAACGGCTTTATCATCATCCTGATCATCTTGAACGTTACCGCCGTAATGCTGGAAACGGTGCAGTCGATCCACGAGAAGTATTTTCACTTTTTCAGGATATTCGACATCATTTCGGTGATCATTTTTTCCGTTGAGTACGTGTTGAGGGTTTGGAGCAGCAACCACGATCCCCGCTACCGGCATAGCCTCCATGGGCGGTTGAGGTACATGGTCTCCACCGATGCACTGATTGACCTGCTTGCTATCCTGCCCTTTTACCTGCATGTGTTTATTGGGTTCGACCTGAGGGTGCTCCGTATTTTGCGCCTGCTGCGTTTCTTCCGTTTGTTCAGGCTTACAGCTTATATGAAATCGGCTAAAATGGTAAGAAATGTGTTTAAGTCAAGGGCAAATGAATTAAAGCTGAGCCTGGTACTGATCCTTTTTTTGATCATCATCGCTTCCTGCCTGATGTACTTTGCAGAACACCTGGCGCAGCCAAAAGTATTTTCCAGTATCCCGGCCACTATCTGGTGGGCGATTGTTACAGTTACTTCTGTAGGATACGGAGACATGGTGCCGATAACTACACTGGGTAAAGCATTAACAGGTGTAATTGCCCTGTGCGGGCTTGCGATTTTTGCCCTGCCGGCAGGCATCATCACTGCAGGATTTTTGGAAGAGATCGGCAAACGTAAAAAAAGAGAACTAAGCGTTTGTCCGCACTGCGGTAAACACTTTGATCACCTGGAGGCAAAACATCCATAGCTTTAATGGCAGGTATAGCCTTCCAGTATGCAAGCCTTCATTTGACAGCGTTGCCTACATTATTTATTTATGGGCTGCATCGCGGTGCGCTGCTATATTGGTTCCCCTCACACCCGATCCTTTATTCCAGGTTTCTTCCATTTTACAGCATTGATTCCAGAAAAAGGAACGAAAAATTATATTTTAATTTTTATTTTATTGATTACCAATTGATTACATATTGGCATGTGGATGGAACATATTCCTGCAGAAGCGCTGGTTAAAACGTTGAAAATT
>APMI01044825.1_pt1 | contig 13904 bp, 15 predicted proteins | sample 667938 | NCBI WGS metagenome assembly APMI01 (sample SAMN01084076, study PRJNA167559) | wastewater metagenome | biome: Wastewater | place: Denmark: Ejby Moelle, Odense | collected 2011-11-28 | reverse complement strand
GGTCGCCCGGTCGAGCTCGCCGATGCCCGAGGCGATGCGCGGCGCGTCCTCGATGTCGCCGGCCAGCGACGTCAGCGCCACGGCGCGACCCTTTCGCGCCGTCTTCGCCGATTGCGGGCCCGAACCGATGCCGCCCGCCGTGCCTTCCTCGACCAGCGTGTTCCACTCGCCGCAGGCTTCGCATTTGCCGGCCCAGCGCGGCGAGACATTGCCGCAGGCCTGGCAGACGAATTGTGCGCGTAATCTGGCCATGGCTCAGGTTCTCTTGACGGGATGCATCTGGTGCGAGCGAACGCCGCGAACGAATTCGTCGCGCAGGACACGGAAGAAATTGCGCGGCAAAAGTCCATAGACAACCGAGGACGGATCGCCGTTGACGCGCGGCCGCAGGTCCGGCCCCGGCCATTCGAACAGGTTCGCCTCCGTCAGCACTACCCACCAGCCGTCGTCATCGAGGCGGAGCCGCCGCTTCACCTCGGCCGGCAGCTCGATCGCCGCGCCTTTCGGGGGGCGATGCGTCACCGGCAGCACGACCACGCGCCTGTCCGGGGTCGCCAGGATGATCGCGCACGGTCTGTCCTTGACGCCGTCGTCGCGCCCGGCGTCATGCTCAAAACTCCACAGATAGCTGTATCGGATCACCAGGCCGGGGACCGGCTCCGGCCATGAACTTGATGTCACCGCTTGTACTCGTGGTCGAAATGCGCCGCCTCTTCGGGCGCTTCGGCCTGTTCGATTGCGGCGACCATCTCGTCGGTGAAATCGCCAAGGCCGAGCACCAGACGGTCGCGGCGCTTGAGGCGATGATATTCCTCCGTCGAGATCATCACCGTGCGTTCGCGGCCGTTGCGCGTCACCGCGACAGGCTGCGTCAGCGCAAGATCCTGATAGCGGCCGATATTGCGCTGGAACTCGGCCGCGCTCACCTTGATCATGTCATGTCGCTCCATGCATGTTCTGCATGATGCATATATTGCATAAATTACGTATGTTTTCCAGCGTCGCTACTCGAACCGCTCAGGCAGGTGGCTGTCGTCGGCGAGATCGAAGAAGCGGGTGAACTCGCCCTGGAAGCCCATCGGCACCGTTCCGGTCGGTCCGTGGCGCTGCTTGGCGATGATCACCTCGGCCTTGCCCTGCACCTCGCGCATCTTGTCTTCCCAGGCCAGATGCTCCGGCGAGCCGCGCTCCGGCTCCTTGTTCTTGACGTAATATTCGTCGCGGTAGACGAAGATGACCACGTCGGCGTCCTGCTCGATCGAACCGGATTCGCGCAGGTCGGACAGTTGCGGGCGCTTGTCCTCGCGGCTTTCGACCTGACGCGACAGCTGCGACAGCGCGATGATCGGCACGGCCAGTTCCTTGGCCAGCGCCTTGAGACCGGTGGTGATTTCGGTGATTTCCTGCACCCGGTTCTCGCTGGCGCGCTTCGATGCGCCGGTCATCAGCTGGATATAGTCGATGATGATGACGTCGAGGCCGCGCTGGCGCTTCAGCCGCCTGGCGCGCGCCGCAAGCTGGGCGATCGAGATGCCGCCGGTCTGGTCGATATAGAGGGGCCGCTTGTGGTTCTCCTGGGCGTAGGCGACCAGTTTCTGGAAGTCCGCATCGGTCAGTTCGCCGCGTCGGATCATCGAGGAGGGGATTTCGGTCTGCTCCGAAATGATGCGGGTGGCCAATTGCTCCGACGACATTTCGAGCGAAAAGAAGCCGACCACCCCGCCCTCGGCGGCTTTGGCCGAGCCGTCCGCCTGCTGGGCGGGCCGATAGGCGGCGGCGACGTTATAGGCGATGTTGGTGGCCAGCGACGTCTTGCCCATGCCCGGACGTCCGGCGAGCACGATCAGGTCGGAGGGTTGCAGCCCGCCCATGCGGCGGTCGAGGTCGCGAAAGCCGGACGAAATGCCCGACAGGCCGCCGTCGCGCTGATAGGCGGCGTTGGCCATGTCGACCGCGGTCTTGATCGCGTCGTTAAAACTCTCGAAGCCGCCATCGTAGCGGCCGGTCTCGGCCAGTTCGAACAGCCGGCGTTCGGCGTCCTCGATCTGCTCGCGCGGGGCCATGTCGACGGGCGCGTCATAGGCGATGTTGACCATGTCCTCGCCGACCGTGATCAACGCGCGGCGCGTCGCAAGGTCGTAGATCGCCCGGCCGTAGTCGGCTGCGTTGATGACGGTGACGGCTTCGGCGGCGAGCCGCGCCAGATAGATCGCCACCGTCATGTCGCCGACCTTGGCGTCGGCGGGCAGGAAGGTCTTGATGGTCACCGGATTGGCCATCTTGCCCATCCGGATCAGTTCTCCGGCGACGTCAAAAATCTTGCGGTGCAGCGGCTCGTAGAAATGGCCGGACTTGAGAAAGTCAGAGACGCGGTAGAATGCGTCATTGTTGACCAGGATCGCGCCGAGCAGCGCCTGCTCGGCCTCGATATTGTTTGGGGCCTCGCGATAGAGCGGAGTTTCCGCCGCCGCCGGCTTGCGAAGTGCTTCTGCCATGATGTCCCGTCGGATGATGCCGACCGTTAGCTATCAGAATTGTGACGGCCGGTTACCCGCAATGGCCGCTTTCGCCCGTGATTCACAGTCCAGCGCCCGTGATCCACAATTGTCCACCGCGATCGGTTCGCGGCCATTGACTCGAATCGCAATGCCATTCTAGCGCCGCAAACCAGGAACAAAACAGGAAAATTCGTGGCGTCGCGCCGCATTAACGCGATCGTAGCGCCAAACGATCAGTGTGCGCCCATTCAACGTTCACCGGCAGGTCATTTCGTGCAGATCCAATTCGAGGACACCAGAGAATCGCTTCATTCGGCTCTGACCAGGGCGATCGAACAGATCGACGGGGCGACGATCACGCTGCGCCGGTTGCTGGTTCTGGTCGGCGAGCACGGGCTGCTGTTCCTGTGCGCGCTGCTGACGATCCCGTTTCTCATCCCGGTGTCGATCCCCGGCGTCTCGACCGTCTTCGGCGCGGCGATCATCCTGATTTCGATCGGCATCACGCTGAATCGTCTGCCATGGCTGCCCGACCGGCTGATGGACAAGGAACTGGACGCGGCGAAGCTGAAGGGCATCCTGCGTCGCGGCCTGGACGTGGTGGCGCGCGTAGAGGCCTATGTGAAGCCGCGCTACCGCGCCTTGACCGGTTCGGCGATGGCCAATCGCATCAACGGGCTGGCGCTGATCTTTGCCGGCCTGCTTTTGATGGCGCCGCTCGGCCTGGTTCCGTTCTCGAACACGCTGCCGGCCTTCGCCATCCTGCTGCTCGCCATCGGCATGGCCCAGCGCGACGGATTGCTGGTGATTGCCGGCTATTGCATGATTGTCGCAACGCTCGTCTATTTCGGCGTGCTGGCCTGGCTGGCCTTTGTCGCGGGGCAGGGCCTGTACGGCGTGTTCGGCTGACGATACCCCGCCAAACCGGACAAACAAAAGGCCCGGATGTCGCCATCCGGGCCTTGAGTATGTTCAGACCAGCTGAAATCAGCCGGCGTCTTCTTCGCCTTCTTCGGCATTGGGATCGAAGAACGCGTCCGGGCGGGCGTTTTCGTTGATGTCTTCGCCGTAGATCGCCTCGGCGGTCGTCAGCGTCTCGCCCTTGGCCTGGCGCTCGGCTTCGTCCGGCGAACGGGCGATGTTGAGCGTGATCGTCACCTCGACTTCCGGATGCAGCGAAATCGCCACATTGGTCAGGCCGATGGTCTTGATCGGCTGGTTGAGCTCGACCTGGTTGCGGCCGACCGAGAAACCTTCCGCCGTCACCAGATCGGCGATGTCGCGGGTCGACACCGAACCGTAGAGCTGGCCGGTTTCGCCGGCCGAACGGACGACCACGAAGGCCTTGCCGTCAAGCAGGTCGGCGATCTTCTGGGCTTCGGACTTGCGCTCGAGGTTGCGGGCTTCGAGCTGGGCGCGCTGGCCTTCGAACTTCTTCTTGTTGGCGTCGTTGGCGCGCAGCGCCTTGCCCTGCGGCAGCAGGAAGTTGCGTGCGTAGCCGTCGCGAACCTTGACGGTTTCGCCCATCTGGCCGAGGCGCGAAATGCGTTCGAGAAGAATGACTTCCATGATCTTGTCCTTTCAGAACCGCAAGCGGTTGAATCATTGTCTGAAAGGCAGGGAGCAAATGGGCGCTTCGCCCGGATCGCTGTCCTGCCTGGTGGCAGTTAGGGCGCTCCCGCCAGTGCGGAACCTGCCCAACTCGGGATTTTGAGGACCTCGGCTGCGCCCGTCGCAGCGAGGGGAGCGGGCGGCGAGCCGCCCGCGTCCGAAAACTTAGCGAACCACGTAGGGCAGCAGGGCGAGGAAGCGGGCGCGCTTGATCGCCTGGGCGAGTTCGCGCTGCTTCTTCTGCGAGACGGCGGTGATGCGCGAAGGCACGATCTTGCCGCGTTCGGAGATATAACGCTGCAGCAGACGCACGTCCTTGTAGTCGATGCGCGGCGCATTCGGGCCGGAGAACGGGCAGGTCTTGCGGCGGCGGTTGAACGGACGCCGCGCGGGGGCGGCCGAAACGATCTCAGGGGCCATTATTCGCCTCCTTCCTGGTTGTCGCGACGGCGGGGCGCGCCGCGTTCGCCGCGGTCACGGTCGCCAAAGCTGCGCTGCGGACGGTCGCCGCGATCGCCACGCTCGGGGCGGTCGTCGCGTTCGCGCTTCTGCAGCATGGCCGACTGGCCTTCTTCATGCTGTTCGACCTTGATGGTCATGAAGCGCAGCACGTCTTCCGACAGGCCCATCTGACGCTCCATCTCCTTGACGGCGGCTGCCGGCGCGGTGATGTCCATCAGGGTGTAGTAAGCCTTGCGGTTCTTCTTGACGCGGTAGGTGAGGGACTTCAGCCCCCAGTTTTCGACGCGGCCAACCGAGCCGCCGCCAGCGGTGAGGACTTCCTTGTACTGTTCCACAAGGGCGTCGATCTGCTGCGGCGAGAGGTCCTGCCGGGCCAAAAACACGTGTTCGTACAATGCCATGTTCTTTGCCTTTCTTCGTTCCCCGCTGTGCCGAAGCTAAGCCTCTGCGACTTCTCTAGGCCCAAAAGGGCCAGGAAAGGCGCGGTAGGAGACGGTCGAGAGCGGAGACACGGGAGGCGGAAGCGCTATCGCTCCACAACGGGACGAGCCCGGCCCTCCGTTCAGCCCCCATTCGGACCAGCGGAATGCGCGCGCTTATACAGGGTTTCGAGGCGAGATCAAGACGGGAAAGGCCGCCGGCGCCGCGATCAAAGGTCCCATCACCGTTCGTTTCGGGAAATAGCGCCTTTCCCCGTAACGGTCGCCGAACAGGATGTCGTATTGCATCAGGCGCTGTTTCTCGATCAGCGGATCGATCTTCTTGGCCCGGCTCCAGTCGCGGGTCTCCGAGCCGTCGCTGGCGATCAGCAGCTGCCTGTCGACCACCGGATAGGCGTCGTGCAGCCGTCCTAAAATGCCGGTGTAATACGGATGCTGGATGCCCGCCTGGCGCAGCACCAGGTAGGAAATGTAGAGCGGGCTGACCGTGCCGACGTCCTCGGCGCGGCCCTTGCGGTTGGACCAGACCACAAGCGGCGTCTCGCGCACGCGCTTCATTTCAGCCGCCGGACCGGAGCGCGGCGCGACATTGTCGGGCAGGAAGCCTGTGCCGACATAGGCCGGTCCCAAAGGCGGCGGATGGTCGCCGAAATAGGCGATGACGGTGTGGCGCTGGCGCTTGCCGGCCCAGTCAATCAGTTTTTGCAGCGAGCGGTCCGAATCGGCCATGCCCTGGGCGAAGGTGGCGACCGAGCCGCGCGTCCATTCGTCCACGGCGCCGCCGACCTTGACGGTCGCGTCCTTGTAGCGGCCCGGTTCATAGGGGCCGTGATTTTGCAGCGTCACCGCAAACAGGAACAGCGGCTTTTCGGCCTGCTCGGCGCGCTTGATCACCTGGTCGACCAGCGCGGCGTCGGACGCCAGCATGCCGCGCGTCTGAAGCTTCGGCAGCTTCTCCATCGACAGGAACTGGTCGAAGCCGAAGGATTTGTAGACGTGTTCGCGGTTCCAGAACCAGCCTTCGAACGGATGCATGGCGACCGTTTCATAGCCCTGATTCTTCAGGAATGACGGCATCGACGGCACCTGACCGCGCACATATTGCTGATAGGGGATCGAGCCGTAGGGCAGGAACGCGTTGGAAAAGCCCGATAGCGCCTCGAACTCGACATTGGCGGTCATGCCGCCGAATTCTGGCGAGAACACATTGCCGGACTGGACGCGCCGGGTGTTTTCAAGCGGATCGTCGTTGAAGGAGACGCCGGGCAGGCGGGTCGGGTCCCAAAACGATTCGCTCATCACCACGATGATGTCGGGTTCCGCCTCGGGCACCGCCATCGGCGCCAACTGGCCGCCGCCGGCCGTCCTGATCGCGTCCTCGCTGTAACCGGCCGGCGCCGTCACCTTGGCCAGCGGCACGTTCATGGCGAAGGCGAGCGTGAAGCCGTTGAAGGCGTAGTTCTCCTTCTGGTCCCACATCATCGGGCTGATCCACAGCCGGTCGCGGGTCCACGAAAACGTCGAATAGTCGAGGATCGACGCGAAAGCTGCGATCAGCGGGATCGCGATCGCTGCGCGCACCGCGCGGCCGCGCAGGTTGATGACGCGCATGCGCCGCCGCCAGCCCATCCAGGCCAGCGGAATAAGCACGGCGAGCGCGGCGATGATGGCGACGATCAGGATGGCCGTTCCGACCCGTTCCTTGGCCAGCAGCGGCAGCAGTTCAAGAATCTGCCTGCCGTAGAGGAAGTCGGCCGGGTAGAGCGGATCGCCGAGGTAGTAGGATTTCTGCTGACCGGTCGCCGCCAGCGCCAGCGCCACCGGCGCCAGCAGCATGACGCCCATATGCGCGCGCCCCAAGAGCGCATCGAACCCGAGCAGGACGATGGCGAACAGCAGAACCGTCGCAAAGGCCGGCCGGAACGGTTCGCTGAGGAATTTCATTGTCTCGGCAAACGAGCCGCGCGCGATCAGTTCGACAAAAAATGTCAGCAAGGCCGCGATCAGCAGCGTTGCCAGCAGCGAGCGCGCGATCAGCCAATAGGGCGTTGCGCGGCCAAACCGCCCCGAGGCGGCGCGGGTTGATCCCAGATCGACGGTAAGTGCACGCGGTTGCGACATGGCCTGACTTGATGGATTGAAACGGCGGAGCGTCACGCCCCTGTCATTGAACTGTCGCAAAAAAAAGTCGTTCCCAAAAAAAATTTGCGCTATGCGACATTATTCCAACGCGCAGGCGTCCAGCCCGGCGCACTTGACACCCGCGTCGCGCGTGCGCCACACGCTCGGTTTCACGATTTCCGAGGCGGAGAAGCCGATGTCGGTCGCATTTACCTTTCCGGGCCAGGGCAGCCAGTCGGTCGGCATGGGCAAGGACCTTGCAGACGCGTATCCCGAGGCGCGCGCCGTTTTCCAGGAGGTCGACGAGGCCCTTGGCCAGAAACTGTCGAAAATCATGTGGGAGGGGCCGGACGAGACGCTGACCCTGACCGCCAACGCCCAGCCGGCGCTGATGGCGGTGTCGATGGCCGTCATCCGGGTGCTGGAAAAGCGCGGCGTCACCATCACCGACCACGTCGCCTATGTCGCCGGCCACTCGCTGGGCGAATATTCGGCGCTTTGCGCCGCGGGCATGCTGTCGCTGTCGGACACAGCGCGCCTGCTGCGCATCCGCGGCGACGCGATGCAGAAGGCCGTGCCGGTGGGCGAGGGCGCGATGGCGGCGATCATCGGGCTCGACATCACCGCGGTCGAGGACGCCTGCGCTGAAGCCGCGGTTGGATCGGTGTGCCAGATCGCCAACGACAATGGCGGCGGCCAGTTGGTGATTTCAGGCGCCAAGCCCGCCGTCGAGCACGCCGCGCGCATCTGCACCGAAAAGGGCGCCAAGCGGGCGCTGATGCTGCAGGTGTCGGCCCCGTTCCACAGCGCCCTGATGGCGCCGGCGGCCGAAACGATGCGCGAGGCGCTGGCCGGCGGCGACAAACATCCGCCGGTCGTGCCGGTGGTCTCGAACGTGCTGGTCAAGCCGCTGACCAATGCCGACGAGATCGCAAGACGGCTGGTCGAGCAGGTGACCGGGCGCGTGCGCTGGCGCGAGACGGTCGAATGGTTCGCCGCCAACAAGATCGCCACGCTTTATGAGATCGGCGCCGGCAAGGTGCTGACCGGGCTGGCGCGCCGCATCAACAAGGACATCGCCACCGCGACCGTCAACGGCCCCGCCGACATCGACGACGCCGTCGAGGCGCTTGGCGAATAGATAATTTGGGCCGTCTCAACGGCGGCATCCTCTGATTTGGAGACGACCATGTTTGACCTGACCGGCAAAAAGGCGCTCGTCACCGGCGCGTCCGGCGGCATAGGCGAGGCGATCGCCCGCATGCTGCATGGGCGCGGCGCGACGGTTGGCCTGCACGGCACCCGCGTCGAGAAGCTCGAGGCGCTCGCCGCCGATCTTGGCGACCGGGTCAAGCTGTTTCCGGCCGATCTGGGCGACCGTGACGCGGTCAAGGACCTCGGCGCCAGGGCCGAGGCCGATCTCGAGGGCGTCGACATCCTGGTCAACAATGCCGGCGTCACCCGCGACGGCCTGTTCGTGCGCATGTCCGACGCCGACTGGGACGCGGTGATCGAGGTCAATCTGACCGCCGTCTTCCGGCTGACGCGCGAACTGACCCATCCGATGATGCGCCGCCGCTGGGGCCGCATCGTCAACATCACCTCGGTGGTCGGCGTCACCGGCAATCCGGGACAGGCCAATTACTGCGCCTCGAAGGCCGGCATGATCGGGTTTTCGAAGTCGCTGGCGCAGGAGATCGCCAGCCGCAACGTGACGGTCAACTGCGTCGCGCCGGGCTTCATCGAGTCCGCCATGACCGGAAAGCTCAACGACAAGCAGAAAGACGCCATCATGGGGGCGATTCCGATGAAACGCATGGGCACGGGCGACGAAGTGGCGTCGGCGGTGCTCTATCTGGCGTCGCCGGAAGCCTCCTACGTCACCGGCCAGACCATACATGTGAATGGCGGCATGGCGATGATCTGACTTGCGCGTTTTCGCCTTGGAGCGCCGGGGCTTTTCGTGTAATGCCGCCTTCCAAGGGCGCGGATCAGGCCATATCGGCGGCCGCGCCCGGACTAGTTTTCAGCTTGATTAGCGGCAATCGGGTCGCTAACGAAGTTCCAACACAGTGACAAGACGAGGACAGACCCCATGAGCGATACCGCAGAACGCGTGAAGAAGATCGTGGTCGAACATCTTGGCGTCGACGCCGACAAGGTTACCGAAGGTGCGAGCTTCATTGACGATCTCGGTGCAGACAGCCTCGACACGGTCGAACTCGTCATGGCGTTCGAAGAAGAATTCGGCGTCGAGATTCCCGATGACGCGGCCGAGACCATCCTCACCGTCGGCGACGCGGTGAAGTATATCGACAAGGCCTCGGCCTGAGGCCCGGCCGGCGCGACGCGCTGACGCGTCGCGCCACCTGCAACCTGCATCAAGCGAGCATCCGATGAGGCGCGTTGTAGTCACCGGCATCGGTCTTCTGTCGCCGTTTGGCGTCGGGGCCGATCACGGCTGGCGACAAATCCTTGCTGGAAAAAGCGCGGCGAAGCGGATCGAGACGTTCGACGTCGCCGATTTGCCGTGCAAGATCGCCTGCGCCATTCCGCGTGGCGACGGCAGCGACGGCACCTTCAATCCCGACGCGTTCCTGGAGCCCAAGGAGCAGCGCAAGATCGGCGATTTCATCCTCTACGCCATCGCCGCCGCCGACGAGGCGCTGGCTGATTCGGGCTGGAAGCCGGCGACCGACGCCGAGCGCAATTCGACCGGCGTGATGATCGGCTGCGGCATCGGCGGCATCGAGAGCATCGCCGAAAACGCGCTGATCCTCAACGAGCGCGGTCCGCGCCGCATCAGCCCCTTCTTCATTCCCGGCTCCATCATCAATCTGGCATCGGGCCAGGTGTCGATCCGCCACGGCTTGAAGGGTCCCAACCATTCGGTCGTCACCGCCTGTTCGACCGGCGCCCACGCCATCGGCGACGCGGCGCGGATCGTCATGCTGGGCGACGCCGACGTGATGGTGGCCGGCGGCACCGAATCGCCGATCACCCGGCTGTCGATCGCCGGCTTCGCCGCCTGCCGGGCGCTGTCGACCGACCGCAACGACGAACCGGAAAAGGCCTCGCGTCCCTATGATCGCGACCGCGACGGTTTCGTGATGGGCGAGGGCGCGGGCGTGGTGGTGCTCGAGGAACTCGAACACGCCAAGGCGCGCGGCGCCAGGATCTACGCCGAATGGACCGGCTACGGCATGTCGGGCGACGCCTACCACATCACCGCGCCGGCCGAAGATGGCGACGGGGCGTTCCGCTCGATGGCGGCGGCGCTGAAGCGCGCCGGACTGTCGGCGTCGGACCTCGACTATATCAACGCACACGGCACCTCGACCATGGCCGACACGATCGAACTGGCCGCCGTCGAGCGGCTGCTCGGCGACGCGGCGTCGAAAGTGTCGATGTCGTCGACCAAGTCCTCGATCGGCCATCTTCTGGGCGCCGCCGGCGCCGCCGAAGCGATTTTTTCCATTCTGGCGATCCGCGACCAGATCGCGCCGCCGACCATCAATCTGGACAATCCATCGGTCGAAACGCCGATCGATCTGGTGCCGCACAAGCCGCGCAAGCGCGAGATCAACACGGTGCTGTCCAATTCATTCGGTTTCGGCGGCACCAATGCGTCGTTGATTTTTCAGCGATATGCCGGTTAGCCCGGACCGCGCCCGTCTCCCAGGGGCAGGTTCGCGTATCGGCATTTTCGCCATATTCGGCGCTAATTTCAGCGCCCGGGCGACTTGACCCGATTCATGACATAACGATGAGCGCGGCACGATGAACTCGACACCGGACCAATCCGCTTTTGGCGCCCGCAGCGAGGCGCCGAAACCGATCGTCCCAAAATCCGCAAGCGAGGCGCTTCGCCCGACGCCCGGCCCGACGCCGCCGGAGCGCAGGAAGCACTCCAACCGGGCGCGCAGCCAGACCGTGGTGTTCCTGAATTTCCTGATGTCGGCGATCGTGTTCGTCACCATCATCGCCGGCGTGGTGCTGTGGTACGGCAAGACCTCTTTCGAAACCCGGGGGCCGCTGACCTCCAATTCAACCGTCATGGTCAAGTCGAATTCCGGTCTCGGCGAAATTGCGTCGCTGCTTGAGCGCAACGGTCTGATCACCGACGCCAACGTGTTCCGTCTCGGCGTGCGCGCATACGGCAATGAAAGCGCGCTGAAGGCCGGCGAATACGAGGTCAAGGCCGGCGCGTCGATGCATGAGATCATGGACCTGCTCAAGAGCGGCAAGTCGGTTCTCTATTCCCTGACCGTGCCCGAAGGCGTCACCGTCGAGCAGGTGTTCCAGCGCATCGCGGCCAACGACGTGCTGACCGGCGAAATGCCGGCGACGATGCCGCCCGAAGGCGCGATGGTCGCCGATACCCAGCGCTTTGCCCGCGGCACCAGCCGCCAGGAGGTGGTCGACAAGATGACCGCCGACCAGAAGCGGCTGGTCGACAGCATCTGGGAGCGCCGTGTCGACGGGCTGCCGCTGAAGGACGTGAACGAGTTCGTCACGCTGGCGTCGATCGTCGAAAAGGAGACCGGCCGCAGCGACGAACGTTCGCGGGTGGCGGCGGTGTTCATCAATCGTCTCAACAAGGGCATGCGTCTGCAGTCCGACCCGACGATCATCTACGGCATCTACGGCGGCAAGGGTAAGCCGGCCGACAAGCCGATCACCCGCTCCGACATCGATACGCCGACGCCCTACAACACCTACGCGATCAATGGCCTGCCGCCGACGCCGATCGCCAACCCCGGCCGCGCCGCGCTTGAGGCGGTGGCGAATCCGTCGCGCACCGAAGATCTTTATTTCGTCGCCGACGGAACCGGCGGGCACGTCTTCGCCAAGTCGCTGGAAGAGCACAATCGTAATGTCGCCCGCTGGCGGGCGATCGAGAAGGCGCAGGCCGAGGAAGCCAAGAAGGCCGCATCCGGCCAGGACGCGGGCGCGGATCAGCCTGCCGGAGCGGACGCGGGCGCGGATCAGCCTGCCGGCGACCAATAGGACCTGGTTGACGGCGGGCCGGGGAGGGGAAGGATGGCCTTGCAGAGCATGACCGGTTTCGCCCGGGCCGACGCCGACATGAGCGCCAGTTCCGCCGCTTGGGAGCTTCGTTCGGTCAACGGCAAGGGTCTCGATGTGCGGCTTCGCCTGCCGCCGGGCTACGAGCGGCTGGAAGCGCCGGCCAGGCAGATCGTCCAGAAGAGGTTCAGCCGCGGCAACATCAACGCTACCTTGACCGTCGCCCGCACCGGCGCGGCGGTCCAGCCGGTCGTCAACGAAGAATTCTTGCGCGACATCGCCGACCTGAGCAAGCGGCTCGAAATCCAGTTCGGCTGCGCGCCGGCGACCGCCGACGGACTGCTGTCCCTCAAGGGCGTGCTCGATTTTCCCGAGAAGGCCGAGGAGCCGGAGGCCCAGCAGGCGGCCGACGCCGCATTGCTCGCTTTGTTCGAGGCGGCGGTCGGTTCGCTTGCCGACGCCCGCTCCAGCGAGGGAGCGGCGCTGCGGCAGATTCTGCTCGGCCATGTCGATACGATCGAATCGCTGACATTGAAGGCCGAGGCCGATCCGTCGCGCGAGCCGGCCCGCATCCGCGACCGCATCGCCCAGCAGGTGCGCCTGCTGATGGACGCGGCCGTGTCGCTGGACGAGCAGCGGCTCTACACCGAGGCCGCGTTCCTGGCCACCAAGGCCGACATCCGGGAAGAGATCGACCGGCTCAAGGCGCACGTCGCATCCGCCCGCAGCCTGCTGTCGGCGGATGTGGCGGTGGGCCGCAAACTCGATTTCCTGGCGCAGGAATTCAATCGCGAATCGAACACGTTGTGTTCTAAGTCAAACGCGACTGCCGTGACCGTCATCGGGCTTGAACTGAAGGCCGTGGTCGACCAGTTCCGGGAGCAGATACAGAACGTGGAGTAGTGGGGGATGGATTTGGATCAGGCCGGATCTCGCATCAGGCGTCGCGGGTTGATGTTGGTGATTTCATCTCCGTCTGGCGCGGGAAAGTCGACGATCGCCCGCAACCTCCTCGAACACGACCAGGGGCTCGAGCTCTCGGTTTCGGTGACGACGCGCGCCCGCCGCGCCAGCGAGATCGACGGCGTCCACTATCACTTCATCAACAAGCGCGAGTTCGACCGCCTCAAGGACAGCGACGCGCTGCTTGAATGGGCCGAGGTTCACGGCAATTTCTACGGCACGCCGCGCGAGCCGGCCGAAATCGCCATGGCGCAGGGCCGCGACATGCTGTTCGACATAGACTGGCAGGGCGCTGTCCAGCTCAACGAAAAGATGCGCGCCGACATCATCTCGGTGTTCATCCTGCCGCCGTCGATGGCGGAGTTGAAGGCGAGGCTGAAGCGGCGGGCCGAAGACAGCGACGCGACCATCGAAAAGCGCCTGACCAATGCGCGCGTCGAGATCGAGCACTGGCGCGAATATGATTTTGTCGTCATCAACGACGATCTCGACCGGGCCTATTCCGAGGTCAAGTCGATCGTCACCGCCGAACGACTGCGCCGCGACCGCCGGCCGGGTCTGTTCGATTTCGTCACCAGACTGCTCGACGAAAAACTCTGAAGCGCAGCGATCGGTCAGCCGACCGGCGCGTTGGCCAGACGCACGAATTCTTCGACGTAAAGCGTCTCGGCGCGGCGCGTGCCGTCGATGCCGGCGGCCGCCAGCAGCCGTTCCCCGCCGACGCCCTTGAGGCTCTGGCGCAGCATTTTTCGGCGCTGCCCGAATGCCGCGGCCGTCACCC
>APMI01010825.1_pt1 | contig 13904 bp, 9 predicted proteins | sample 667938 | NCBI WGS metagenome assembly APMI01 (sample SAMN01084076, study PRJNA167559) | wastewater metagenome | biome: Wastewater | place: Denmark: Ejby Moelle, Odense | collected 2011-11-28 | reverse complement strand
GAGCATCGCCGGGGTCGATCTTCACGGCATCGTCGACCGCATCGACCGGCTCGATGGCGGCCGCCTCGCCATTGTGGACTACAAGACCGGCGTGGCACCGAGCGGCAAGGCGGTCGCTGCCGGTTATTCGATGCAGCTCGGCCTGCTCGCCGCGATCGCCGAACGCGACGGCTTTCCCGGTATCGCGGGCAAGGCGGGAGCGTTCGAATATTGGTCCTTGGCAAGCGACGGCAAGGGTGGGTTCGGCAAGGTAACGTCGCCCGTGGGCCGGTCGGGCCAGATCCCGGTCGAGGACTTCGTCGGTGCCGCCGAGCGCATTTTCGCCGAAGCGGCGGGCAAGTGGCTGACCGGCAATGCGCCGTTTACCGCAAAGCTGGTGCCCGATTTCGCGCCCTATGAAGACTATGACCAGCTGATGCGGCGGGATGAGTGGTATGGCCGTGAAGACTGAACCGTTCTCGGTCCTGAAGGACACACAGGCGGCGGCCTCGTCACCCGACCTGGACGTGTGGCTGTCGGCATCGGCGGGAACGGGCAAGACCTATGTGCTGGCGGCGCGCGTGCTGCGCCTGCTCCTGCGGCCCGGCGTCAGGCCGGACTCGATCCTGTGCCTGACGTTCACCCGCGCGGGTGCCGCAGAGATGGCCGAACGCGTCCACACCCGCCTCGCCTGGTGGGCGCGGCTCGACGACAAGGCGTTGCGCCACGAGTTGTTCGCGCTGGGCGAGGACGACAGCGACGCCGCGATCCGCAAGGCACGCACGCTGTTCGCCTCAGTGCTGGAGGCACGCGGCGGCGGCCTGCGCGTCATGACCATCCACGCGTTCTGCCAGACGATGCTCGGCAGCTTCCCCCTCGAAGCGGGATTGGCGCCGGGCTTTCGCGCGGTCGAGGGGCGTGAGCAGGCGGCACTGGCGTCGGGCGTGCTCGGCGGGCTGGCAGAGACTGCCGAACGCGAAGGCGATGCGCGGCTTATCGCGGCACTGCGTGCGCTGTCGCGGCGGCTGGGAGAAGCGGGGACGCAAAGCTTCCTGTTGCGTGCCGCGAAGAACCTCGACGCGCTGGAGACGCTGACCGACGGCATCGAAGCAAAGGTCCGTCGCGCGCTCGACGTGCCGGCGGACTTCTCACCCGATGACGTCATTGCGTCATGCGCCGACGGTGCGTTCGATCGCGCGGGACTGCTCGCGCTTGGCGCGATGCAGGCGGGCTGGGCGACGGCGACGGGCAACCGCAATGCCGACCGGATTTCGAACTGGCTGCTCGGCACGTCCGGTCAGCGCGCCGCCGAACTCGGCGAGTTGCGTCTCGCCTGGGGCACCAGGACCGGCACGATGCAGGTCAACGGCCCGAAGGACCCGGGCTATCGCGATCTCGCCGTGCGGTTGGATGATTGGTGCGCGGGGCTCCTCGCACTCCAGCAGCGCGCGGCACTTGCCGAGGACATCGCCCACGGCCTGCTCGCCGCGCGTCGCTACGCCCGCGCTTATGCCGATGCGAAAAAGGCAGCGGGGTTGGTCGATTTCGACGACCTGATCGGCAAGGCGGTCGCGCTCCTTTCCGAACCCGGCATGGGCGCGTGGATCGCCTACAAGCTCGACCAGGCGACCGATCATATCCTGGTCGACGAGGCGCAGGACACCAACGCGCGCCAGTGGGACATCGTGAAGGCGCTGGCGGGGGAGTTCTGGGCAGGCGACGGGGCGCGGGGCGACGCGCTGCGCACGCTGTTCACTGTCGGCGATTACAAACAGGCGATCTTCGGCTTCCAGGGCACTGACCCGCGCTTCTACGCGGCGGCGGGGGAGGATTTCGGCGCGGCGGCGAATGCGGCGGGGCGGGCGCTCGAACGGCTGTCGCTCGACCGGTCGTTTCGCTCGACGCCGCCGGTGTTGCAGGTCGTCGACGCCCTGCTGGATGAACTGGGCGAGGATGCGTTCGGAGAGCAGGCGTTCGACCGCCACGACAGCGCGCGGGGCGGACCGGGCAGCGTCACTCTGTTGCCGCCGGTCCGCGTACCCGAGAGCGACGAGGATGACGGCGAGGAAGGCTGGGTCGCGAACGCCACGCGGACGCTCGCCTCGACCATCGCGCGGCAGGTGCGCGGCTGGCTGGACGAAGAGCGCATGCTGGAGGCGAAGGGCCGCCCGCTGACGCCCGGCGACATCATGATCCTGGTGCGGAAGCGCGGTGACCTCGCGGCACTGCTGGTCGCGCGGTTGCAGAAGGAGGGTGTGCCGGTCGCGGGCGTGGACCGCCTGCGGCTTGCATCGCCGCTGGCGGTCAGGGATTGCCTCGCGGCGATGCGTTTCGCCGTGCAGCCCGACGACGACCTGACGCTTGCGTCGCTCCTCGTCTCGCCGATCTGCGGCTGGACGCAGGAACAGCTTTACGACGTGGCGCATGTGAAACGCTCGGCCTCGCTGTGGAGCGAGGTACGCGGGCAGTCCGAAATGCTGGGCAAGCTGCTCGCCATGGCTGATTTCGTCTCGCCTTATGTCTTCCTCGAAACCATGTTGTCGGGCGAAATCGGTGCGCGGAAGAACCTGTTGCGGCGCCTGGGCAACGAAGCGTCGGACCCCATCGACGAACTGCTCAACGCCGCGCTACAGTACGAGCGCGAGGGTGTCGCCACCCTACAGGGCTTCCTCGACTGGTTCGACCGCGGCGACGGCGACATCGTCCGCGACGCGGGCGGGCAGGGCAATGCCGTCCGCGTCATGACCGTCCATGCTGCCAAGGGCCTTCAGGCGCCGCTGGTCATCCTCGCCGATGCGACGGCAGATCCCGACGCCGGTAACGACCGCGATTTCAGCTGGGTGCTCGATGAGACCGTCGTACCCCTGTTCCGCCCGCGCGCTGCCGAGCGGCAACTGGTCGCGAGCCTCGAGGCGATGGCGATGCACCTGTCGGAACAGGACCGGCGCGAGCATTGGCGGCTGCTCTACGTCGCGATGACCCGTGCCGAGGAACAGCTGGTGATCGCAGGTTCGCTTACTCCGCGACAGAAGATCGTGCCCGAGGCGAGCTGGCACGCAGCCGTCGAGCGCGCGATGGTGCGTATCGGCGCGGCACAGGTGGAACTGCCGCCCTGGGGTGCTGCGGCGATCCATGCTGCAGAAAAGCGCGATTTGCGGTCGACGGCCAAGGCAGAGGTCGTGGAAACGCCCGTCGCTCGGCCTGGCTGGCTGGACAGGGCAGCACCTCCCGAAGCACGACCGCCGCGCCCGCTAAGCCCCTCCTCGCTCGGTGAGGACACCGTTGCCGACCCGCCACCGGATGCGGCGGTAAGGGCAGCGTCCGATCGCGGGCGGTTGATTCACGCGCTGTTCGAGAGATTGCCATCTTTGCCGGTGGATCTGCGCGCACGCGCCGCCGAACGATGGTTGGAGCAATCGGCTGGAGTTGACGATGCCGCACAACGCGCGGATATCGTCCAGGCGGTACTAAGCGTCCTCCAACATCCGGATTGCGCCCATCTGTTCGGAACGAACGGCCTGTCGGAAGTGCCTGTCGCCGGCGTGGTCGATGGCCTTGTGATTTCGGGCACGGTGGATCGTTTGATCGTTGGTGAACATCGCGTGGACGTCATCGACTTCAAGACCGGACGTCGCGTCCCTGCCGGTACCGGTTCGGTGCCCGACACGTACAAGCGACAGCTGGCAGCTTATGCGGCTGTCCTGCGCGGCGTCTTTCCCGGGCGGGAAGTCCACGCCGCGCTGCTTTACACCGCCGGGCCGAAATTCATTACGCTCGGCGAGGACGACCTGGACGCGTACAAGCCGCGCTTTTCCTCTGAACAGCAACCATTGCCGCTACCGGCTTGAGTCCGGCGTACGGCGCCTTACCTTAGCATTCGACACATAGGAGATTCTCATGGCCACCAAGGCAGTTACCGACGCCAGCTTTGCCACCGACGTGATCGGCGCTGAAGGGCCCGTTCTTGTCGATTTCTGGGCGGAATGGTGCGGACCGTGCAAGATGATCGGGCCGAGCCTGGAAGAATTGTCTGACGAACTCGGCGAGCAGGTGACGATCACCAAGCTGAACATCGATGACAACCCGGATGCGCCGGGCAAATACGGCGTGCGCGGTATTCCGACGATGATCCTGTTCAAGAACGGCCAGCCCGCCGCTACCAAGGTCGGCGCGGCGCCGAAGTCGCAGCTGAAGGCGTGGCTCGAAAGCGAACTCGCCTGAGGTTATTCGGCAGTTACGTCAGCGGGATCATCACCTGGCTGGCGTAACCGCTGCGGCCGGTGAGACGGCGGTACCAGTTGCTGACGTTCGGCAGCGCCGGACGCTCGATATCGAGCGTGAAGAAACTGTGGGCATAGACGCCCATCGGGATATCGCCGATGCCGAAATCTTCGCCGGATAACCACGGCGTTTCCGTCAGGTAATCCTCGAGGATCGCCATCTGCCCGGCCGCCGCAGCGGCCGAGCGTGCGACCGCACTCATGTCCCGGTCCGGCGCTGCACGACGGACGAGGTTTACGAACGCGTCATACTGCGCCTTTGCGTAGCCGAACTGCCAGTCCATCCAGCGATCCCCGATCGCGCGCTGTTGCGGATCGGCGGGCCAGTACCGCTCTCCCCCGTACCGGCTGGCGAGGTAGCGCAGGATCGCGTTCGATTCCCACAACACCAGCCCCTCGTCTTCGATGGTCGGGATCAGGGCATTGGGATTTTTCGCGAGATACTCGGCATCCATGCCGAACTTTCCGCCAATGTCATGCCGTTCGTAAGGCAATTCCAACTCCTCGGCGAACCACGCGACCTTTTTCACATTGTGCGAGTTCAGCCGGCCCCAGATCGTCAGCATGCGCCTAGCTCCGGTAATCGGCGTTGATCGAGATATATCCGTGCGTCAGGTCGCACGTCCAAACCGTCGCGCGGCCCTCGCCGAGGCCGATGTCGGCAAGAATGTCGATATCGGTTCCCTTCAGATGAGCAGCGACCGGTGCCTCGTCATAGGCTTCGACCACCAGCCCCTCGCGTGCGACCTCGACGCCGCCGAAGCTGATCGACAGCTTGTCGCGCTCTGCAGGTTCGCCCGCCTTGCCGACTGCCATGACCACGCGGCCCCAGTTGGCGTCCTCGCCCGCGATTGCGGTCTTCACCAGCGGAGAGTTGGCGATGCTGAGCGCAATGCGATGGGCGCTGGCGTCGCTCGACGCGCCCTCGACCCGCACGGTGATGAACTTCGACGCGCCTTCGCCATCGCGGACGACGAGGTGCGCGAGTTGGCGGCACAGGTCGCTCAGTGCCGCCTGGAATGCGTCGGCGCCCGCATCGTCGAAGCTCGCGAGTGGCGCATTGCCCGCCATGCCGGTTGCGAAGGCCAGCACCGTGTCGCTGGTCGATGTGTCGCTGTCGACCGTGATGCAGCTGAACGTCCTGGCGTTTGCGGTGCTGAGCATCGTCTGCAGGAAGCCCGCATCCACCGCCGCATCGGTGAAGATGAACCCCAGCATCGTCGCCATGTCGGGCGCGATCATACCGCTGCCTTTGATGAAGCCGACCAGTTCTACCGTGCGGTCACCGATCACCGCGCGCGTGCCGGCCGCCTTGGGGAAAGTGTCGGTCGTGCCGATCGTATTGGTCGCATCTTCCCAGCTTGCGACGGGTGCGGCGAAAGCGGCGTCGAGCCCGGCCTCGGCCTTGTCGATAGGGAGCGGCACGCCGATGACGCCGGTCGACGCCACGAACACGTCGGATGGCTGGCATCCAAGGTGTGCTGCCGTACGCGCGGCAATCGCCTCGACCGCTGCGCGGCCGCGATTACCGGTGAAGGCATTCGAATTGCCGGCATTCACAACCAATGCGCGTGCATTCCCCAGCGTCAGCGCCGCGCGGCACCATTCCACTTCTGGCGAGGGGCATTTACTCTGTGTCGTGACGCCCGCGACCGTGGTGCCGGGCACCAGTTCTGCGTAGGTCAGGTCACAGCGGCCCCAGTTCTTGTAGCCTGCGCGCGCGACGCGGATCGTCACGCCATCGACGGCGGGCAGGGCGGGGAAGGGCGTTGCGAGGGGCGATATCGTCATGCGCGCCCTCATAGTTTGCTGTGCCGTGTGCGCAAATGGGATCGGCGATTTACGCCGTCGAGGTGGACGAAACGGCCGCGCAGCATTACATGCGCCGGACCATGCGTTTGCTGCTTGTCCTTTCCGCCTTTCTGACCGCACTGGTCGGACTTGGCGCCGTGCCCGCAGCGGCACGTCCGGCGAGCGAAGTCTGCGTATCGGCGACCGTCAGAACGGATCGCCAGGCACCGCAGGTCGTGGCGGTTTCGCCCTTCGAAATGCGTGCCCTGGACCGTGTCAACTTCGGTCCGCTTCCGGTTGCCGAGGCGCCGGCGCGCACGATCCCGCTCTATGCGGAGCGGCTGCGGGTCTAGGTCCCGCGCGCCTATATTTTTTCTACTATTACTCGGCGTATATGCCGTGTTTCTCATTGATTTATACAGGAATTCTCTATGCTGGGCGGCATTGCCAAGGCCATTTTCGGCTCTTCCAACGATCGTTATGTCAAATCCCTGAGCGGCGTGGTCGGCAAGATCGCGAGCTTCGAGCCCGCGATTTCGGCGATGACCGACGCGGAACTCGCAAATCAGACCGTGTTGTTCCGTGAGCGCCTGGCCGAAGGCGAAACGCTCGATCAGCTTCTTCCCGAAGCGTTCGCGACCGTGCGCGAGGCGGCGAAGCGCGTTCTGGGCCAGCGGCATTACGACGTGCAGATGGTCGGCGGCATCGTGCTCCACCGCGGCGAAATCGCCGAAATGCGCACCGGCGAAGGCAAGACGCTCGTTGCGACGCTCGCGACCTACCTGAACGCGCTGCCGGGCACCGGCGTGCACGTCGTAACGGTCAACGATTACCTCGCACGGCGCGACTCCGAATGGATGGGACAGGTCTACAAGTTCCTGGGTCTGACGGTCGGCGTCATTATCCCCAACCTCGCCGATCACGAACGCCGCGAAGCCTATGCCGCCGACATCACTTACGGCACGAACAACGAGTTCGGCTTCGACTATCTGCGCGACAATATGAAGTACGAGCGCGCCGACATGGTGCAGCGCCCGTATAATTTCGCGGTCGTCGATGAAGTCGATTCGGTTCTGATCGACGAAGCGCGGACGCCGCTGATCATTTCCGGTCCGACCGATGACAAGTCTGAACTTTACATGCGCGTCGATGCACTGGTGAAGCAGCTTGTCGCCGAGGATTACGAGGTCGACGAGAAGCAGAAGTCGGTGATCCTGACCGAGGATGGCACCGAAAAGGTCGAGCGCATGTTCGAGGCGGCCGGCCTGCTCGAAGGAGACAACCTTTACGACTTCGAAAATACGCAGGTCGTCCACCACCTGAACCAGTCGCTGCGCGCGAACGTCATTTTCCGCCGTGACATCGAATACATCGTCAAGGACGGCAAGGTCATCATCATCGACGAGTTTACCGGCCGTATGATGGACGGGCGGCGCTGGTCGGACGGCCTTCACCAAGCGGTCGAGGCCAAGGAGGGCGTCGAGATCGAGCCCGAGAACCAGACGATGGCCTCGATCACCTTCCAGAACTATTTCCGCATGTACCCGAAGCTGGGCGGCATGACCGGCACCGCCGCGACCGAGGCGAACGAATTCCACCAGATCTACAAGATGAACGTCGTCACCATCCCGACGAACGTACCGGTGCAGCGCGTCGACGAGGAAGACGTGTTCTACAAGGATACCCGCGACAAGTTCGCCGGCATCGCCAAGTCGATCGCCGAACACGCGAACAAAGGCCAGCCGGTGCTGGTCGGCACCGTGTCGATCGAGAAGTCCGAATTGCTCAGCGAATTCCTGAACGCCGAGGGCGTCGAGCACAGCGTGCTGAATGCGCGTTTCCACGAGAGCGAAGCGCATATCGTTGCACAGGCGGGCCGCCTTGGCGCGGTCACCATCGCGACCAACATGGCGGGCCGCGGTACCGATATTCAGCTGGGCGGAAACGTCGAGTTCCGCGTCGAAGACGAACTGAAGGATATGCCGGAGGGTTCGCAGCGCGACGCCGCGATCCAGCAGATCAAGGCCGAGGTTGCCGCCGAAAAGGCGAAGGTGCTGGAGGCCGGCGGCCTGTTCGTGCTCGGCACCGAGCGGCACGAAAGCCGCCGTATCGACAACCAGCTGCGCGGCCGTTCCGGCCGTCAGGGCGACCCGGGCCTGTCGCGTTTCTACCTTTCGCTCGATGACGAATTGCTGCGTATCTTCGGCCCCGACACCATGTTCGCCAAGATGATGCGCGCGAACCTGGAGGACGGCGAAGCACTGCCCCCGTCGCGCTGGATGTCCAAGGCGATCGAGACCGCGCAGAAGAAGGTCGAGGCGCGCAACTACGACATCCGCAAGCAGGTCGTCGAATACGACGACGTGATGAACGACCAGCGCAAGGTCGTTTACGAACAGCGTGCCGACATCATGGATTCGGAGACGGTGGACGACGTCGTGATCGACATGCGCACCGAGACGGTCAACGGCCTGATCGCCGACGCATGCCCGCCGAACAGCTATCCCGAAACCTGGGAAGCGGCGGCGCTCAAAGAACGTGTCACGGATATCTTCGGGCTCGACCTGCCGATCCAGGACTGGGTGAACGAGGAAGGGATCGAACCCGAACTCCTTGAAAACCGCGTGCAGGAAGCGGCCGATGCCACGATCGCGGCAAAGAAGGCTGAAATCGGCGACGATACTTGGGGCACGGTCGAAAAGAGCGTGCTGCTCCAGAACCTCGACCATCACTGGAAGGAGCATCTGGCGACGCTCGATGCGCTGCGTCAGGTCATCCATTTGCGCGCCTATGCGCAGAAGACGCCGATCAACGAGTATAAGAGCGAGGCCTTCGCCCTGTTCGAACGCATGCTGCAGTTGATCCGCGAAGACGTGACCAGGATCCTGGCGCACGCCCAGTTCATGGCGCCGCCACCGTTGCCCGAGATGCCTGACATCTTCACCAACCTCGACGCGTTTTCGGACGGGCCGCAGGCGATGCCGCAGTTCGGTGACTTGTCCGGGGGCGGTGCCGGATCGCTGAGCCTGGCTTATCCGCCGGGCGCTGCCGACCCGACTGCCGATCCGGCAACATGGGAGGGCAAGGTCAGCCGCAACGCGGATTGCCCGTGCGGATCGGGCAAAAAGTACAAGCATTGCCACGGGGCGCTGACCGCCTAGACTGCTGTCATGATCGCGCTCGCAGCCGGATTTTTCGCAACCGCGATCCTGTATGCGAGCGTCGGTTTTGCGGGCGGGTCGACCTACACGGCCCTGCTGGTGCTGGCAGGGACGAACATCGCGATCCTTCCCGTTGTGTCGCTGCTCTGCAACCTGATCGTTGCGAGCGGGGGCGCTTGGCGGTTCCACAAGGCCGGGCTGATCCCGTGGCGAAGGTTGTGGCCGTTGCTGGCCGTGTCCGTGCCCGCCGCCTTCGTGGGCGGTGCGCTGCACGTGCCGAAGCCGGTCTTCGTTGCCCTGCTCGGCGGATCGCTGCTGGTGGCGGGCCTTGTGCTGCTCTTCCAGCGTGAGCCGGTCGACGCGGGCGAGCATGCTGCACGGCATCGTTTCACCGGGCCGCTGATCGCCTTGCCGCTCGGACTGCTGTCCGGCATCGTCGGGATCGGCGGCGGCATTTTTCTGGCACCGGTGCTGCATTTGATCGGCTGGGACCGCGCCAAGCGGGTCGCGGCGTCGGCGACGATCTTCATCCTTGCCAATTCGATCGCAGGGCTGGCCGGACAGGTGACCAAGCTGACGGACCCTGCGTTGCTGGCCGGGGTCGCACACTATTGGCCGCTCGCATTGGCCGTACTGGTCGGCGGCCAGATCGGAAGCCGCATGGGCGTCCAGATCTTGCCCGCGGCAATACTGCGGCGCGTCACGGCGTTGCTGATCCTGTTCGTTGCAGGTCAGCTGTTGTGGCGTAGCTTTGCCGCTTGACGCGGCCTGCGTTCGCACTGACAATCATGTAAATAAGGGGAGGGCCAGATGGAGCATGTGGACGTCCTGATCGTCGGAGCGGGCCTTTCCGGCATCGGAGCCGCATGGCATTTGCAGGATCGCTGCCCCTCCAAATCCTACGCCATTTTTGAAGCGCGCGGCGCCATCGGCGGCACGTGGGACCTGTTCCGCTATCCCGGCATCCGGTCGGACAGCGACATGTATACGCTGGGCTATCGCTTCAAACCGTGGACCGAAGCCAAGGCGATCGCGGACGGCCCGTCGATCCTTCGCTACGTCAAGGAAACCGCCCGGGAACATGGCATCGATCGACATATCCGGTTCGGTCACAAGGTCGTCGCGGCGCACTGGCGCCCAGCAGACGCCCTGTGGGAAGTCGAGGCCGAGACGGCCGACGGGCGCATGACGATCACTGCCAGCTTCGTACTGATGTGTTCGGGCTATTACAGCTATGACGAGGCGCATCGCCCGTCGTGGCCCGATGAGGACCAGTTCGCGGGTCAATTCGTCCATCCACAATTCTGGCCCGAAGACCTCGACTATTCCGGCAAGCGCGTGGTCGTTATCGGCAGCGGTGCGACGGCGGTCACGCTGGTTCCCGAACTCGCCAAGCAAGCCGCGCATGTAACCATGCTGCAGCGCTCACCGACCTATGTCGTGTCGATGCCGGCCGAGGATAAAATAGCGACCTTCACCAATCGCTGGCTGCCGTCGAAGCTCAGCTATTGGCTGACCCGCTGGCGCAAGGTCGGGTTCCAGCTGTTCTTCTACCGCATGACGCGCAAGAGGCCCGAAAAGGTGAAGACCAAGCTGCTCGACATGGTTCGCGATGCACTTGGTCCAGACTATGACATCGCGACCCATTTCACGCCGCGGTACAATCCGTGGGACCAGCGGCTGTGCCTGATCCCCGACGAGGATATGTTTGCCGCGATCCGTTCGGGCGAGGCCTCGGTCGTGACCGATGCGATCGAGCGCTTCACGCCGGATGGCATCGTGCTGGCATCGGGACAGGAGCTGAAGGCGGACATCGTCGTCACCGCGACGGGCCTGAAGATCAACGTCATGGGCGATGCGAGGCTCGATATGGATGGCGCGCCGATCGATCTGGGCCGGTCGCTGATCTACAAGGGCATGATGATCGGCGACGTGCCGAACCTGACCTTCTGTTTTGGCTACACCAACGCCAGCTGGACGCTGAAGGCGGACCTGACCAGCGAATATGTGTGCCGCCTGATCAACCATATGGATGCGAAAGGCGTGCGGATCGCGACCCCGAAACTGGCGCCTGGCCTGACCGAGGCGCCGTTCCTCGATTTCCAGAGCGGCTATATCCAGCGGGCGCTCGACAAGCTGCCCAAGCAGGGGACGGAAAAGCCTTGGCGGCTTTATCAGAACTATGCCTTCGACCTGGTGACGCTCCGTTTCGGAAAACTGGACGATGGAACGATGGCATTCACCAATCCGGCACCCGACCGGGCCGCAGCGTAACGCGCCGGTCGACAGGAATCTGCACCTCGTCGAAACACCGCTGCTTGATAAATCGCCCGCGTTAGCGGCAACATAAGCCATCTTTTCACAGGAAACCCGATGAAACATTCCATGCTGCTTCGTGCTACCGCTTCCGTCGCCCTGCTTTCGGTTCCGGGCCTGACGATCCCCATCGCCGCCAATGCCCAGCCGGCGGCACCTGCGCGGCCGCAGCCGCAGCATTATGGCACCTGGGGCGTCGATCTCGCCAGCATGGATAAGGCGGTGCAGCCCGGCGACGATTTCGACGCCTATACGAGCGGAACCTGGCTGAAGTCGGCGCAGATCCCTGCGGACCAGCCTTCGACCAGCGTCAGCTACGACATCTACAACCTGTCGCAGAAGCAGATCCAGGCGATCGTCGAGGCATCGCCCCCGACAAGCCAGATCGGCGGCCTGTTTCGAAGCTTCATGGATGAGGCGAAAGTCGAGGCGGCCGACGGCAAGCCGCTGATTGCCGACCTGAACGCACTGAATGCCATCCGCGATAAGGTCGCGCTGGCGAAGTTCATGGGCGCGACTGCCGGCGGCTATGGCGGCGCGTTCTTCGGGCCGGGCGTCTATGCCGACCCGGCCCAGCCCACGATGAACGTGCTTTGGCTCGGTCAGGCCGGCCTCTCGCTGCCGGAGCGCGATTATTACCTGCTCGATACATTCAAGCCGCAGCGCGAAGCTTATCGGGCGTTCCTGGACCGGGCTCTGACGATGACCGGACAGCCTCGCACCGGCCCGTCGTCGGCGGATGCGGTGCTGGCGCTCGAGACCGAGATTGCAAAAGTGAGCTGGGAAGCGGCCGCCCGGCGCGACTTGAACAAGATCAACAACCCGATGACGCTTGCCGAACTCCAGGCCTACGCGCCCGGCTTCGACTGGTCCGCGTTCTTCGCGGGTGCGAAGGTCGCCAAGCCCGGCCGGATCATCGTCAACGAAAAGGACGCGATCCAGAAGATCGCCGCCATTTTCGCTGCCACGCCGATCGAAACGATCAAGGCGTGGGAAGCGGTGCAGATGATCGAACAGGCTTCGCCCTTCCTGTCGAAGCGATTCGTCGACAGCCGGTTCGAGTTCACTAAGTCGCTGAGCGGCGTGACGACACAGCGCCCGCGCTGGAAGCGGGCCATGCAGCGCATGGATGCGTCGCTGGGCGAACTGGTCGGCCGGACTTATGTGGCGGATTATTTCCCGGCGTCGTCGAAGGCGATGATGGTCGATCTGGTCGCCAACCTGAAGACGGCAATGGCCGCGCGGATCAAGGCAAACAGCTGGATGGCGCCCGAAACCAAGGAAGCGGCACTGCTCAAGCTGTCTCGGATGGACGTGATGGTCGGCTATCCGGACAAATGGCGCGACTATTCCGGACTGCGCGTCGATGCGGGCGATCTCTATGGCAATGTGAAGCGCAGCAACGCGTTCGAGTGGGATTACCAGCTTTCCGAACTCTACAAGCCGGTCGACCGGTCCAAATGGGGCATGACGCCGCAGACGGTGAACGCGTACAACGGCGGTCTCGAAAACAAGATCGTGTTCCCGGCCGGTTACCTGCAGGCACCGCACTTCGATCCGAAGGCCGATATGGCCGCGAACTACGGTGCGATCGGGTCGGTGATCGGTCACGAAATCAGCCACGGCTTCGACGACCAGGGCCGCAAGATCGACGCGACCGGCGCGATCCGCGACTGGTGGACCAAGGCAGACGGTGAACGGTTCGAGGCGCAGGCGGCAGGGTTCGGCAAGCAGTACGACACGTATGAAGCGGTCCCGGGCATGTTCATCAACGGGAAGCTGACGATGGGTGAGAACATCGCCGACCTCGCCGGCCTGCAGATCGCGCTCGACGCCTATCATGCGTCGCTGAAGGGTAAGCCTGCGCCTGTGATCGACGGACTCACGGGCGATCAGCGCTTCTTCCTCGCTTATGCCCAGGCTTGGCGCAGCAAGGACCGTGAGGACGCACTGCGGTCGCAGATGGCGTCCGATCCGCATTCGCCCAGCAAGTACCGGGTCATCGGCCCGCTGCGGAATTTGGACGCCTGGTATGCGGCGTTCGATGTGAAGGGCGGGAAATATTATCTGGCGCCGGAAGCGCGTACGCGGATCTGGTGAGAAACGGGCTGGCGACGCGGCTGAGCCGCGTCGTCGGTCGAACTGCGTTCGCCGGTCGTGCTTGCGCGTCTGGGGATTAGCGCCGCTAATCCTCGGCGCGCTTCGCACTGGCTCCCTGAGTAGGATTCGAACCTACGGCCGCTCGATTAACAGTCGAGAGCTCTACCGCTGAGCTATCAGGGAATGCCGTGCGGAAGCGCGCCTATACCAGCGCTTTCGCATGTTGCAAGCACCGTCAGACCTCGAATTGTTCCATGACGATGCGATCGTCGAGCGC
>APMI01003617.1_pt1 | contig 13910 bp, 2 predicted proteins | sample 667938 | NCBI WGS metagenome assembly APMI01 (sample SAMN01084076, study PRJNA167559) | wastewater metagenome | biome: Wastewater | place: Denmark: Ejby Moelle, Odense | collected 2011-11-28 | reverse complement strand
AATGGATGCTTATAAAATATCGATTATTAATTAATAATTATATCAATAAATAAAAATTTTATTAAACATTAGTATTTCACATTTATTTCTTATAAAAAGATTTTCTTTATAAACTCAAAACTAAAAACGATTCCACCTATTTGTGTAGTGTAATTTGACTAGATATGATATTTTTATAGATAATTTTAGCAATTTTACTGATCTTTTATTGAAAATTATTATTTTCAATTTTTCAACAATTAAAAAATGTCTATAAAAATCACTGACAAAACAATATGTCTGGACTATTTCTATACAAAAGAAGAGATAAAAGATAAAAATATTGTTAATATAAAAAAATCATGTAGAAAAATTGGTGTTGATTATTAATAGATTGAAAAATATTCCCGTTTCAAGTTGAAGAGGATAATTTTGTCGATCTTTTACCATGAATTTCATTAACCATAACTCTCAATATTTTTTCCATCTCTCCATTGATATCTTAGGCCTCTTTGCCTTCGAATTTATTTTCAGCTAAGTTCAACACTTACTACGATTTCGAGATATAAATCTTAAAAAGCTCTTGGTACATTTAGTTATGACTGGTATCAATCACCCAATAGCAATCAATATACATTTCGGTATTGTCATGATTAAAGTATCGATGTACACAAAGATTTATAGCGCGGAGTGGGCCTTGAGGGACTTGATTATTAATGCCGAGGATTAACTATAGCTGATATGTTACAGCGTGAGTGTTCCCTGAGGAGAGAATTGCGAAATTTGTTTTTTTAGTTTTACTGCGTAAATTTTCTTATATTTTCTTCAATTCTTTTACATCTTTCTCAAAATTATACGTTTGATGATCGAAATTGAAACTTTCGAAAGCTTTGTTAACTTTTGGCATTTTTTGTTCCTTCTTGACTTATTTTTTCTCTATGGGACTCATTGAATGTTCAGAAAATGCGTACTTTCTTCGCTTGCTGGCCGAGTTAGGTTTGGGCTCATCATAGAAGAGACTACTGCACTGCTGGGCAACATCGGCAAGCTAAATATAAGACCAGCGAATACCTCGACATATTATTATTAAGAACTGCAATGGATTCCTCCACTCCTTCTGCGCATAAGTAGAATTTACCCAATGTTGATTTAATTATTATAATTTAGAAATTATAAACTGTGTGCAACAAAACTACCAGGACTGCTATATTCTTGATAAAGTTTCTTGAATTTTATAGCTCGAACCATCTTTCAAATGACTGAATAAATATGAAATCGAATTCTCAAATTTAAATCGAATAATTAACTGGAAAAGAGACAAATATGCAACAGCCATCTTATTTATGAAGTTTGCTCAACAAAGTTATTACTATGAATAATAATAAACTGAGAAATCTTAACTATGATGAAATTTGTTATTCCATTGATCAATTTATCATATTTATCACTGTTGAACTATGATTAAATGTTATTGAATTCTAATATATTTTAAGTCTAACTCCTATTATTATAAAAATAAGGTAATCAATATTAAAATAAACTTCAGCTACATTCAATATAGTTGATATTTTGTAAATGTAACAAATGAGTAAATCAGAGCAGTTGTTCGTCCACATTCTTATAATTTGAGTAATATAATACAGAAAATACAAGAAAGCATGAAATTGAAAGGCCAGACAATAAAACTGCCAAATAACACATAATACACGCTAAAATAACAACTATCATAAGGCGGGTTCTCAGTAATATACTCAACGAACAAGCCGGAAGCAATTTGTAAAGTGCAGGTCATCTCTCAGGCAAATATTAACCAAGCCTACACAAACGAGAAGTATTCAACTGTACTAATCATGTAGGAAATCATTGAAGTTGCTCAACCATCAAAACATAGTGAAACTGTACGGCACTGTCGAGAACAAAGTAGGGGCCAATTAATGTGGGTTTATGATCATGGAGAACTGTAACAAAGGGTATATTTTGCATATATTCAGCACTGCTCTCAGCGTACTTGAACAATAACCTGGATTTCTACCCTAGAAAAGCATACTCAAAATAGTACTAGATGTTGCCTCTGCGCTGGAGTACATGCATTCGCGAGGGATTGCGCATCGAGATATTAAACTAGAAAATGTACTAGGCAGTTAAAGCGGATTGTATAAACTATGCGATTTTGGTAGCAGTTCTTCAGATGTATTATATACTTGATTGCAGGTGATCAAAGTCATAAATAAAGATAATAGAGCCAATATCTAGGAGTACATCTAAAAGACAACTACTCCCTTGTACCGATCTCCTGAGCAGCTAGATTTGTATTCGGGATATTAAATTGGCACACAGGTCGATATCTTCGCACTGGGAGTGCTTTGTTTTATGTTATGCTTTAAGAAACAGCCTTTTGAAACTAGACTGTCTGCAATTAATAAGCAGTATTTTCTACCAAGTGAGCACCCTTATAGTCAAGATTTGATCAGAATAATTGAAGATTGCTATACTGCTAACCCAAAATAGAGGCCAACGGCAGCTTTAGTGCGATAACAAATCAGTAATTTACTGCAGAGAAAAAAAGCGCAGATAGACTTTAATTATGACAGAGAGCTAGAGCAAACTACCGACTAGATTAAACGCGTAAATTAGAAAACATTCAAGAAAACTGAAACAGCAGAGTCTAGCTTCTTTGATAAAGTGCGTAAAATATACAATCAAATGACAACAGAGACATAAGGATGGATTTTTGGTTTTATTGAAGATAACTAAGAACCACCTAATCTCAAGTTTAATCGATCTATTATTTCTAAATGTTGGTAAAAGCGATACAAGATATAAAAATTCTATTAAATTCTTTGGAGATATTCATAATAGTCGAAATCTAAATGTTTAGTTACCTTAAAGTTATTAACTTTACTGCACAATTTTTTGAGAAAAGGACCAGCTTAAGGTCTAGCTTTCGACAGCCCTCACTCTCCAATAAGGCTGTGTTCTAAAATATACAACCACTGGAAGACTGTCGAGAAGCCTTCATCAGCATAAGACATAAAGCGTAACATTTATGTAGTTTTGCTTATTCGATTATATTGCTTAATAATAATCGGTAAAGTTAAGCTCTGTTACTAGAATTCTGATATTTTTGAAGGTAACTATTCGATAGTACCTTACTTAACTTCTAAATAAGACAACAAAATATTAAAAATACCCTTAATAGAATCAATGATAAACTTCCTAGACTCATGCACTGAATTTCACTAGGTACTACAAAAACACAGTTATCTCGTCGATATCCAAAGAACAATAATACTTTCTCTCGTTGATGAACAATACTGTTTAGTCTCTACTCTCACTTTTATTATAGCAGCTTTCAAACACGCAATATAATATGTAGACTAAGATCTAGATATGGAGAGATTGAAATTTAAACTCAAGCAAATTTAAGCTAGATTCAAGCAAGTATATACGAAATTGCATTAATTATTCAAACAAACTGCTAAATTAGCTAGTCTTTTTTAACATAATCAGTTCGATATTCCTTTGAAAGTTATCAATTATATCTAGGATATTAAAGTGGACAATATGAAGATTAATGAACCCTTCAAAATTAGCAAATTTTTGAATTATAAGGATAATATCTGCGGACTTAAAATTCCGTTAACTTATTAGTAAGTTGTTAAAAATCCAACATTTTTGAAGGATATCTAAAACAAAAAGAACTCGAAATAGTGTATATAGATCAATTAATACAAAGCTCCTAAAAATAGTAAAAGACAATCCTAGCAAGCACCTAGATCGAAGCAATCACCCTAAATCTAGAAATAAGCCTAGAATAAAAACTCGCCTCCATTAAGCGCTGGTTTCAAGAAAAAATAGTATCAATCAGATTTTTCCTAATTTACTTTAAACATTAAACCAAAATAATAAATTCCATAAAATAAGCCTAAAGGTATTGATGTTGATTTTTTCAACACAATGGAATTCACACATCAGAATTTGAACAAAGATTTTATGACTGCTGACAATAATAGTAATAAAAGTGATTAATTTGCCGATTTTCTGAGCATGGTCGATAACAAAATACAGGCAAACTAGAAAGCAAATATGAAGAAAGATAAGAAAGAGGTTTTTTCTCCTATTTAGTCATCAAAGCCTATAGCCACCGTAACTAATACTAACAATGACTCAGGCAGTTCACCAAAAATCGAGCAGAAGCCAATAAAGAAAATCTAGCTGATAAACTTCTTCTAGGATGAATAACCTTCGACAACGCCAACCCAGGCAAGCAACCCTCCCGTTACTCCAATCCAATACGTTCAATCGCCCACAAATAAGTTGACTCAATAACAAAAATTTCTACAGTAAAAGAAAGAAATGATATCGAAAATTACTGAAATAAATATCACAGAGTAAAATTTTAGAAGTGATAGTTTCATTGATTTGAAAGGGTTCATTGTTGAATAGGTCAAAAAAAGTGCAGAACAATACTTTATTGAGTACTCGCAGCTTAAATTCAAGAAGAAAATTGGGTTTGGTCATTCTAGCTAAGTGTTCAAAGGATAGTGGAGAGGCAGAGAAGTTGCTATCAAGAAAATTAAAGATGATATGAGCTCGCCTGGAGCTGAGAAATAATTTAAAAGATAGATAATGACATCTGTTAAAATTCGACATCATCCTCAACTAGTAACGATGATCGGAGTAGCTCAACATGACAACTACTATTACATAATCAGCGAGTATTGCAATGGTGCTACTCTATTTGATATTTTGCACTAGTCACAGGTGCCATTACCATGGCGTACTCGTATCAGCATGGCAAAGCAGATCGCAAAAGGCATGGTATTCCTGCATACAAACTAGCCTCCAATCATTCATCGAGACCTAAAATCACTCAAGTAAATAATTTGTTAATTTAGTGTGTTGCTCGTAAATAAGTACTCGGATAAGCACCCAGATAGTATGCAAATCAAAATTGCAGATTTCGGTCTCTCGAGGGATTTTGCATCGACATACATGACTGGCATTCTAGGCACTTATGTAAATTATCGCATTTATTCAGCATTGGATGGCTCCCTAGATTTTCAATAACTAGCAATACACTCTTAAAGCTGATGTATATTCTTTCGCAATAGTCTTATGGTAAATCATGGCTCGTAAACCACCTTACCTCAATATGAAGAACACTCAAGCATTAATGAAATTTGTAACAATCTAGAATGGTCGACCAGATCTTCAGGAATTACCTGCAGACAGTCCACAATAATTGGTAAAATTAATGATCCGCTGTTGGGATCGCAATCCAGAAAATAGACCTAGTTTCAACTAAATTTTGGATATTATATCGACTATGCCAATGTATTGATAGTAAGGCAATAAGTGAGAGACTTTAATAATGAAAATAATTGTGCATATTTAAATTGTTATATTTTTTATAATTTGAAGTATATATAAGATATCATATAAGTCGATCATTGTTCATCTTCGAGAAATTGGGCTCAGTGGACGACGATTTTCGTTCATTCCGCCTGCATATGTATTATAGTTGTTGTTACTTTCTCTACCGAATTCGGTATTGATTTTCAAATCTCTCCTCAATGGTGATCGACTAGTTTGTTGTTGTCTGATTTTGTTTCGTTATGGAGTGCGACCAGTAAGTTCAGATTGTCTTTTAGCTCCTCCTTGCATAGGTCTAGCTCGGAACGGCGAAAGATTATTGCTATACTCTCCTCCTGGACTTTTACCCATAGTTTGCTGACCTCTTCCTCCTCTAGTTGGTGTCCTGTTACCTCTTTGCATATCTTTGCTATGATTTGATGAAGTCATTCTAGAGCTAATCATTCTTCTTGATTTTCGAATTTCCTCAACCATTTCATAAATTTATGCAAATGTTGCTCTTTGACTATCTTCAATTTCTAGCATCGATAAGAATACTTCGTAAATTTGATCGCCATACTCTTGTCTAATTCTGAATAGTTTCTCTAGCAAAGGTTTTAGATTTATTTCAAAATTATCATAGTCGAAAATATGTCCTAGTTTTTATTGGAATATCATCTAGACAAGCATAATGCCAAGCGCAAACACATCAGCTTTTTCAATCGAATACCTAGGATTGGCTCTTCCTTAAGACAGCGCAGTTAGAAGTTGCGGAGACAGGAATATTCCCTCACAATTACCATTATCAAAAACTTCCCTGTACCCCCAGTTGACACTACTTTCGCCAACGACACCCCACCGTCCAGCATAGGCAACCCGGCCATACCCAACCCCGATATCACCACCATTATATGACATCTAGCAGATACCGGAAATAATTTGGAGCAAGTTATCGAGGGACGAAGGGTTAATGTCCTACAGTAAAGTAAATTAAGATATCAGTAACAGATTTGGAGGTATCAGGTAGTGGAGGGACATTGGGTGAGGGGGTTGGTCGGATAAGCTTTCGCCTAGGTAAAATTGCTTATCACCGTATTGCACGTAATGCACAGTGCCGTATACGGAACAATCTAAAATAGATGAATTTGTACTTTTCATTTCGATCATCTTGCATTCTGATAGCTTTTCCGAAAGATTGTCCACTTCGATAACTCTAGATCCATCGCTTCCCATCTTTAACGTACAATTTAAATATATAGTACTAAATTTGCAATATATAACATAATAATAGCCTTTACAGGATAATTTAATACTGTTTAGAGTTATAATCAAAAGATGAAAAATTTAAAATATAGAGTGTACAGTGTCTCCTCCTAGAATCCTTAGTTACCAGCTGGCAACCTACAGGACGGATCCGCGTAATGGTAATCATAGCATAATTGCACATATCCGCAATAATTAACTGTTCAATTCTTCGTACCGATTCAAACTAAAAACATGAAGATCTTGTTCCATCAATACAAAATCCCCAAACTTATATAAGTGTTTGTAAGATGCGGAAAACAATAAAAATATCGTAAGCTAGGACTAATTGAACCGAGCGATAACTCACAGTCTGATTACTTGCAGAAATAGATTAAAACTGTACTCTTTGAGTTTCCTTGCAGTTTTGTTAAGCTAGTGTTTCATCAGAATTATCGCAATTAAATGAACTTGTTTGATCAAATTGCATTATGCGAGCTTAGTTTTGAGGGATAAATACTACCAACTTCTTAATATAAAAATTTGGATATTAACATACTTGACTCTCTTGATACTTCTTCTGATGAGTAAAGCACACAAAAGTAACAAAAATAGTTACCATCAGTTCACATCTAAAAGAAAACAAGTCAAAATTTTAGTTCGGTTCTATTTCCAGAGGTTTTTGAAAAATTAGAGAATGCGAAGCAAGAAGCAGTTTCGAGGTAATAGTTTCAGAAAGCTCAATATATCAAAAATTCTATCAATAACTTTCAATAAATGGAGAGAGAAATTCTTAAATTAGAGGAGTTAAAGAAATTAGCTTTATAGTAAGAAGATTATGATCGTTGTCATAAACTTAAGATATAAATTGGACGCAAAAAATAAGCGACTGCATACCAAATAAAATAGTTTGAGTCTCAGATGCTATAAAACAATGTACTGTCTTTTTCACGTGCAAATCAACTTCAACAAAATCGATCAAATTTCAACACAAATCGTGAAAGTCGTCTTTAGACAGAATAAAGAGCACTAAGAACCCCAGTCATAAATAGGAACGTGTCTCCACAGCCGAACGACCAATTTTTCAACAATAATAACAACAATAATAATAACAATAACAACTTTAATAATAATGTTAACAATAATATAAGTAGTAATTAATACGATAGCCAAGTAGTACCTGCCCTAAGAAAGAAAAAGAATGCTGAGGAGTAATATTTAAATGCAGGCAAAGTTAATTAAAGTATTATGGATCCATTAAGAAGTCCAATTCAAAATACTGATAAAAAAGACGATACTTAACAAATTGATGAAAGTGTTGATATGCGCACGTATGATATATCGAGACTTATGGAGGAATTTCCTAAATTAGAACAACTAGAGTTCAAAAAATTCAAGAAATATTAACCTTTCTTCGATTATATCCGTCTTGATTACTGGCGTATGATCCTCTCTTAGGAATATCAAAAAAATTGGAAATTAAAAAGTATGGCTCTCGATTAAATTACAAACTTGCCAATTACTTAAGGCAAACACTTGATTGCGATGATGGAAGTAGTTGCCATTACAATAATCGATAAGCACACAGTTAATGTGAAAAAGTCACTACTTTTACTTGAAAAATTAATAAACTTATAGAATAAAGACTTATGGTGTGACCCCAATTACCCTCGATACTTTATCGATATTATTTTGTCTACATTGATTCAGTTGATGACAGACACTAAGTAATAATTCCGTAAGTTGTCTATTGAAATATACAAGAATTTACCATAGTTCAGTTTAGTATACTTATAGACATCAATTCGCACATTGATTAAAACATCATCCTCTTCCTCAACAACTAATAAAAACAAGCGTAAATCGAACCCAAAACTGCAACTATCAAAACTGACAATAATATAATATTATTTATCAACATTTACTGATGTGATCCATCATCTAAACTAAATAATAAAATGGTTAACATAATGTGCTAATGATGCTAGTGCTGATGTCAGGATGGTCTCCATGCAGATGTTACTGGAAATTGGGAGAATGGATCGATAATTGTATACTAAAATTAAATAATAATTAATTAAAAGAGATAAAAATGTATTATAAGGGTTCTAATTGCAGTATAATGTTATGATCAATTAAATATAAAATAGTAAGATGGTTTAGAAAAGTAATAATTAACATGATGATAGTGTTGATTTTCACAAAAAGGAAACTATTAGGTCCAAAAATAGGAATAGTAGTAGAGTGGTTAATTAGAGTTCATTAGCATCTGTTCAACGTATTAGTAATAAAGATGAAGAAGTTGAACTAGCTTATAGTCAATAATCAATACCACAATCATAACGCTCACATGACTGGTTCACAAACCCAAGCAATATCTCCCGTAATCAACCCCAGAACAATGCTTCTTCATACCAATCCCCACCGACATACCAATCCCGATCAGCAGACCCAAACTAAATCCGCGTGATGTAACCATACTAAGACTAGTTATAAGATCTATGCGATTACTGCTACCGTAAATACTAAGACTAAGACCTAAATTACCATTTACTGAACACTTGCCCAGCTGTTATTACTTGCCAGTACTGCAATGGTGCAATATATTTACGATAATATAATGAACATTTATTGAGTGCTTGTAAGAAAAAACATCAGTAATGTCCACGCTGTATGATGGCCTACTAGTTTTAGGAAATTAATTAGCATGTTGCCAGGAATATGTGTAAAAAAGCTAAAAATACTATGGAGAGATGTCCGTTCTGTGAGGAAGATGTTTAACCTGATGATATACTCTGGGCAGAACATGCTGAAAAATGTGATAAAATAGTCAGACCTAAAAGAAATATTGGTGGAGTATATACTGAGAATTCATAACACATGGAAACTGACCGCTGAATTTTAAAAATAAGACTACTTTGATTTGATGATAATATATATTTTCTAATAAATTCCATTGCTATAACTGTGAGTCATTCATTATTACTATCTGTCATCATTGTTGTGTTATATTACAATAAAACATTCATCCGAAAAATGAAATAGTAGAGTTTGTTATCCCAAAGAAGTAATTTAAGTCATCTGAGTAACGTCAGCTACCATGGTGAGAAGAGATAATACATCGGGTCGTAATTTTTTAGAGAGTCCCTACCGCCTGGCCAAAACCCGAAGTTCATGTGCGCTTAGCTCAAACAGGAAGAAATTTAATTAGAGTCACTTAAAGTGGGTGTTTTTAGACACTTTACTCCTACGAAGGAGTGCATCAGTGCATTTACACCATACTGGACATGCTTGAACCAAAGTGTTGAGGGCACTTCCGATAATGAAAATGAGCCTTAATTGGAACTAAATGTCAAAGAGCCTGAAGTTAAAATATAGGAAGTAAAGCAAGAGATTGAAGATTCAGTTTCATAACCAAGTCAGAGCATCCAGTCACCAGACTCAATTTAGAATAAAAAACTGGAATCGAGCTCAGAAAAGAATGAGAGATCAATTAAAAATGAAACAAAGAACATACCGAAGAACTATGGAAAGGCGATAATAATATTCATAGAGAACAATAAATAAATGTTGGAGCCCTTGCTAGCCGAGTAGGGCAACCATTATGATCAACTTATAATAAAACTGCGAAATTTAAAGAAGAAAATAAACACAATATCGGACCTGCGTAACCTGTGGTAAAATCATCCAGAATCGAAAAGCTTAAGAATAATCAGCAACAATTTCTTAAGAAAACACTCATTACATTATATTTACAATTCGAGAATAAAAACTAGATTATGTCATGCAAAGTACAAAAGAAGACTACAATAAGCTATACTCAATCCTCAGGACTTTAACCATATTAAAGATTATTGATTGATTATTTATTACTTCATTATTTTAGATATTGTGATCTACCATTATATATAAATCATTATGATTATGATTGAAAATTGAATTAATTAATGAGATAAATATCTATATATATATAACTTTATAATATGTAAGATAACAGTTTGAACAAAATCTGGCCTAATTCCCAGTTAAACACCGCAATAAACTGCATAACATACGGCATAACTTGCCTGTATTTCGACCGGAGCACAAATTTACTGCACTCCTGTATGCTCTCCATTCACGAGTAGTATATCAACATTTTGCACATAATAGTGGATAAAAAATTCAGTATTCTGTTCTAATTGCAGAATGTGAAGGGCATCGCTGATAAGGACGTGTTCGTGAGGCAGACTCTTAAAGCTATGGGATACTGTAATTATATAATATTAAAGAATAACAGAATATTTTATTATTCTTTATACCAGTACGCTTGAAAGTCATGTCCTTGTTATGATGAGCGAAAATTAAATTAATGTACTATGGGAGGGATTGCAGTATTTTGTGTTCTAGGCCAAAAATTTCTATTAAAGAATATCACAAATGGATCCATTTAAGGCTTAATCTTCTATGCTCTTCATGAATGCAGATGCTGATGGCAGTAATTTGCTTGATATCGGCGAAGCTATGTTTATTTTTAATAAACTGAAGATTAATAAAACACCTGCATAGATTGAATAAAGCATCAAGTAAATTAATGAGGATCTTTATAACAAATAAAATTTGAAGAAACCCAAAGATTTTGAAATAAGTAAATTAACTCCATTAGGATTTTAGTATATTTTACAATATTTTTCGCTTAAGTCAAGTATTGCTCCTTTATTCACATAATTTTGTCCTATCTTCAAGTTCAAGCACAAACAGTTCAAAAAGTCAATTCTGGACATTTTAAAAAGTCAATCAAAACCATTGATGTCAGGTATACAATTCCAATAATTTCTGGCCAAATACATGAAATTAACGAAATCATAACATTAATGCCTATAATTAATAAAATCATTCCCAGTATACGATGGCGAAGGACAATAAATTCCATAATAAATTGAGTATTTAAGTTTCCACAATTTCTGCAATTATGTGTTCAGCTGTGAAAATAGTTTAATGAGTCCAACAAAAATGTATGTTTACCAAGATATGGACTTGCCAATAACTGAGTATTTTATTTATTCTGCATGTATGAGTTAGCCACAATCCAATAATTAGTCACTGTTGCAGGTGTATGAAATTGCATTGAAAAAAGGATGTCGATGTGTACAGATCAATATTTTTATAGATAAGAAAGAAGATATCGTAGTTAAGTTATCATAAACAAGCAAGAAGTCAATTCTTTTAGTTGATGTCCTCAAAACAATAAAAAACATCGCATTCAGTTTCAACCCTTACCCGTTAATCCTCACTTTATAATGCAATGCAAACGCTATCTACAACTCAAGAATAGCAAAAATATTTCAAACGGAGCTAGGTGAGAGTTTATTCACAGTCTTAAACAAATAATTCTTAGATACCGAAGTTTTACCCTCTCCGAAAGATCTTAAACATAAAATATTACTTCAATTGGTAGGTGCAGGTCGTCGTATAAAATAGTAATAAAATAATTAGTTCATGAAATTGATTACTTTAATGCCAATTAAACTTGATTTTTAAAGAAAAAGTACCACATCTTGGGACACTTGTCAGATGCAATATCGCGATGTTGTCAAATTTTAATAAGTTGAAGATAAAAATTTGACTGACTATTCGCGTAAAGTTATAGTACGGACTACTCCACCTGAAACAACCGTAATTTAGTCAGACACATTTTCACCAATAGTAATGTTCCGCAATGGTATCCAAGCAATCGCTCATAATATTCTGAAATAAGACTGGAATCATTATCTAATTCATTCGAAATTCTTTTAAAATGGGGGTAGAAATTGTGGGTATTTACTCAAACCGCTATGGATGAGAAGCAGCTGCTTGGAAAGTTTATATGCGAGTAACTTTGTGAAGCTAGCTTATACTGTCAAAATAAGAGTATATGCTGGTCAGAAATATGTGCTTGCTCATACCGACAGTCAAAGTTTCACTTTATAGGTCAGTCTGATAGGCTCGAGAATTGAGGAATCAAAGAATAAAAAATTTGTTTCTTAGCCTAAAAACTAAGGATTTTATTCAGATTTCGAACTGTAATGCGAATTTTTCATATATTGTCCAGAGGTAGCAATGGTGGTATTCGCTATTTTAGACGATCATAAAAAGATACTTTCATACAGGGCGCTTTCAGTAAGTTCAGTTCGTTAAGGTCTCAGGACAGTTTAACTAATTGGACCTGGCATGTAGCTTAATTTAAATAGCTGCTTATTAGTGGAAGCTATTGTTTTGTAATAAAAGGCTAAGAAAAAGACAGCTTCACTGCTTAGTAGTATTTGATTTATAATTAAAAATTAAATTTTTGTATTTTCTGACGATTGTTTTTTAATTTAATAATGACCGTTGTTAACAAACAAACAAATAAGTTAACGTTTTGCACCTTTTTTGCTTCAATAATGACTTAATAATGTTTAAAGTTTTTAAAAAGTAATTCAACCAATATTTTCCATACAATTGTAAAATAACCAGCGACTCTTAATCTATAAATTTGTTGACGGTATATTATATATAATTTGCTAAATAAAGCATGCACGAATAAGAAGTCATCAACGACCGCCCTTACCTTCTCACAATTCCATCTTACTCTCTCGCAGGTGGCTCAGTATTCTACGAAGTTCATTTACATGACTTGATTCAAAACTTAGAATACAGCTATGAGTTCAGGTTCAGCGAATTGAAATAATTTCATGAGGGGCATAAGAATCTACGGGTACATTTTCGATGAATTTAGTTATAACTGCCTGAGTTCCCAAAGACTCATATGTTCCAAAAGACTAATAAGAATCCTGAAATGATTTAACAAAGGAGAAAAGTGTTGTAGAAATATTTTTAAATTATTGTCAACGACCCCTCATCAAGAGGCACGAAATAGGTAAAGAAGTTCATCAAAACTTGTAAAAAAGGATTTAAACCCAGAAAAACAAGGTCATTCGACAGGATGACTGCTTCTACAAGGCTAACGAAATCGCAGTCCTTAGAGAAAAGGAAAAAATGAAAATAATTCGATGATATTTTTAATTTTTCTTCTTTAAAATAATCATCCATCACTCTTATATTTTATTTGAAATATATAGTTGAGTATTCTTCATAGCAGATTTCTTTCAACAGCGTTCTTCAAATGATCAATTTCTTAATTTGTGCGTTTTTTTCGTAATAAAACACATTCAGTAGATGAATCCTTGAGCAATAAAAGTTCGATACATAAATTTACGATAAAATTAAATTTAAATCCGTGTTGAATAATGATGATTTCAATCTATTATCGTCTAAAAAATGATAATATAAAGTGTTAAAATAATACTCTAATAATTGATATATATAAGTCAATA
>APMI01027076.1_pt1 | contig 13919 bp, 14 predicted proteins | sample 667938 | NCBI WGS metagenome assembly APMI01 (sample SAMN01084076, study PRJNA167559) | wastewater metagenome | biome: Wastewater | place: Denmark: Ejby Moelle, Odense | collected 2011-11-28 | reverse complement strand
CTGCTGGTGCTGAACCTGCCGCTGATCGGCCTCTGGGTGAAGCTGCTGACGATCCCCAAGCCGTGGCTCTATGCCGGCATCCTGCTCTTCGCCACGCTCGGCACCATCGGCGCCAATCCGTCGGTCTTCGAGCTGGGCATGCTGCTGGTCTTCGGCCTGCTCGGCTTTGCGATGCGTCTCTTCGGTTATCCGATCGCCCCGGTCGTCGTCGGCCTCATCCTCGGGCCGATGGCCGAGCAGCAGTTGCGCCGGGCGCTGGCGATCAGTCAGGGCGACGTGACGGCGCTCTTCATGTCGCCCATCGCCGCCGTCCTCTTCGGCCTTGCCTTCCTCGCCGTCGTGGTGCCGCTCGTCCTGCGGGCGCGCGGCAAGGGCGAAGTTCTCTCGCAGTTTGCGGCGAACGAAGACTGACGTTCTTCTTTGGCGGTTGAAAACAAGGCAGTTACTTCGAGGCTTGAAGCATCATCTTCCGCTCGTAAGCTAAAACAGAAAGCGAGCAATCCAATGACCTCCCTCCGCAACTCCTTCGCCCAGGGCTTCTTCGGCCGGGCCTTCGCCGTACTGAGCGCTGCCAATGCAGCCGCCGCGGCTGTCGAAGGGCATCGCCGCCCGAAGGAACGCGACCTGAGAACGCTCGGCATCAACCCTGCCGACTTCCCCCGTGTCTGACGCGACAAGAGAATTCCCGAATGAAAAGGCCCGCTGTTCGCAAGATCAGCGGGCCTTCTGTATTTAGTGCCGCCTGTCGATAGGCTCACAGGCGCCGTCATCTTCCCGTCACCAAAGCTTGGGTGAAACGTCATCGTTCCGTTACCGGACTGACATGCCCCGGACTCATGGTCTGCCCGTCTTTTCGCGGGCTGGGCCGGAGGTGGCATGGTGATCGTTCCCGAGACGCTGACGCGGCGCTCGTTTCTTCTGACGGCAGGCGCCGGTGCGCTTGCCGCGTCCTCGGCGCTGGCGCTGCCCTATTATGCGCGGCGGCATGGCAGCCCGGCCTTTTCGCACGGCGTGCAGTCCGGCGATGTGGATTGTTCTTCGGGCATGGTCTGGGCGCGGGTCGACCGGCCGGCGGAGGTGACGCTGGAATATGCGACCACCGATAGCTTCCTCGATGCGATGCAGGCGCCCTTGCAGAAGGCGACGATGGCCTCCGACAATACGGTCAAGGCGATGCTGCAGGGGCTGCTGCCGGATCAGGACATCTTCTATCGCTTCACGGCGAGCGATCCCTATTCCAGCCATCTCGTTTCCGAACCCATCGTCGGTCGCTTCCGCACGGCGCCGATGCGTAAGCGGTCGGTGCGCTTCGTCTGGTCGGGCGATACGGCGGGGCAGGGCTGGGGCATCGACGATATCGGCATGAAGACCTATTCGACCATGCTGCGCCACGAGCCGGATTTCTTCATCCATTCGGGCGATACGGTCTATGCGGACGGGCCGATCCCGGACGAGATTCCGCTGCGTGACGGCGGGGTCTGGAAGAATCGCATCGTCACCGACGAGAAGCGCAATGTGGCGCGCACGCTGGAGGAGTTTCGCGGGCAGTGGAAATACAACCTGCTCGACGACCATCTGCTGTCCTTCAACACGCAATGCCCCACCTTCTTCCAGTGGGACGACCATGAGGTGCTGAATAACTGGTCGGAATCGAGCGATCTTTCGGGCGACCGCCGCTATCCGGAAAAGGAGATCGGTGTCTACGAGGCCCGCGCCCGCCGCGCCTTCCACGAGATGACGCCGATCCGCTACTTCCCCACCGAACCCGGCCGCATCTTCCGCAAGGTCGCCTATGGGCCGCTGCTCGATGTGTTCTTCGTGGACCTGCGCTCCTATCGCAGTCCCAACAGGGGAGGTACGGAAAACGGCCTGTTCGGCTGGCGGCAGGCCGACTGGCTGCGCCGGGAACTGGCGGCGTCCCGGGCCGTCTGGAAGGTGATCGCCTGCGACATGCCGCTCGGTCTCGTCATATGGGACGACTATGCCAACAGCCTCGGCTACGAGGGCGTGGCGGACGGGCTGAACGGCCCGCCGGCCGCGCGCGAACGCGAGATCGCCGACCTGCTCTCCTTCATGCGGGACAATGCGATCCACAATGTCGTCTGGCTGACGGCGGACGTGCATTATACGGCAGCCCATCACTACGATCCCTCGCGGGCGAAGTTCCAGGAGTTCAATCCGTTCTGGGAATTCGTCTCCGGGCCGCTGCATTCCGGCACCTATGGGCCGAAGCCGCTCGACATGACCTTCGGGCCGGAGGTGCGTTTCATCAAATCGTCCGCCGGCGGCATCGACAGCAACCTGCCGCCCTCCGCCGGCCTGCAGTTCTTCGGCCTCGTCGACATCAACGGGTCGACCGAGGAGATGACCGTGCGGCTGATGGACCGCGAGGACCAGGAGCTCTGGCGCGTCGTTCTGCCGCCGGTGCGCAGCTCGTGAGGGCGAGCCGTGCGCGAGGCAGACAACAGAGTTGCGGCCCTCCCCTTTCGCATTTGCGGAAAAACATGTATGAGCCCGGCCATTGAAGACGGCGCCCCCTATCCCGCGCGCCCCGAACCTCAGAGATTACAACATGTCCATTCGCAATATCGCGATCATCGCGCACGTCGACCATGGCAAGACCACGCTCGTCGACGAGCTTCTGAAGCAGTCCGGCTCTTTCCGTGAAAACCAGCGCGTCGCCGAACGCGTCATGGACTCCAACGACATCGAAAAAGAACGCGGCATCACCATTCTCGCCAAGGCCACCTCGGTCGAGTGGAAGGGCGTTCGCATCAACATCGTCGACACGCCCGGCCACGCCGACTTCGGCGGTGAAGTGGAGCGCATCCTCTCGATGGTGGACGGCGCCATCGTTCTCGTCGACAGTTCGGAAGGCCCGATGCCTCAGACCAAGTTCGTGGTCGGCAAGGCGCTCAAGGTCGGTCTGAGGCCCATCGTCGCCATCAACAAGATCGACCGCCCAGACGGCCGCCACGAGGAAGTGCTGAACGAGGTCTTCGACCTCTTCGCCAATCTCGACGCCACTGACGAGCAGCTCGACTTCCCGATCCTCTACGGTTCGGGCCGCAACGGCTGGATGAACGTCAACCCGCACGGCCCGAGCGACGAAGGCATGGCCCCGCTGCTCGACCTCGTGCTCAAGCACGTGCCGGAGCCGAAGGTCGCCGAAGGCCCGTTCCGCATGATCGGCACGATCCTCGAAGCCAACCCCTTCCTCGGCCGCATCATCACCGGTCGCATCCATTCCGGCTCGATCAAGCCGAACCAGTCCGTCAAGGTCATCGGCCAGGACGGCCAGCTGATCGAAAACGGCCGTATCTCGAAGATCCTCGCCTTCCGCGGCATCGAGCGCACGGCGATCGAAGAAGCCCATGCTGGCGACATCGTCGCCATCGCCGGCCTCACCAAGGGCACCGTCGCCGACACGTTCTGCGACCCGTCCGTCTCTGAAGCCCTGAAGGCCCAGCCGATCGACCCGCCGACCGTCACCATGTCCTTCATCGTGAACGATTCGCCGCTTGCCGGCACGGAAGGCGACAAGGTCACGAGCCGCGTCATCCGTGACCGCCTCTTCAAGGAGGCCGAAGGCAACGTCGCGCTCAAGATCGAAGAATCGGGCGACAAGGATTCGTTCTTCGTCTCCGGCCGCGGCGAACTTCAGCTCGCCGTTCTCATCGAAACCATGCGCCGTGAAGGCTTCGAGCTTGCCGTGTCGCGTCCGCGCGTCGTCATGCACAAGGACGAAAGCGGCCAGCTTCTGGAGCCGATCGAGGAAGTCGTCATCGACGTCGATGAAGAGCATTCGGGCGTCGTCGTGCAGAAGATGTCCGAGCGCAAGGCCGAGATGGTCGAGCTGCGTCCGTCGGGCGGCAACCGCGTCCGCCTCGTCTTCTTTGCCCCGACCCGCGGCCTCATCGGCTACCAGTCGGAACTTCTGACGGATACGCGCGGCACGGCGATCATGAACCGCCTGTTCCACGATTACCAGCCCTACAAGGGTGAGATCGGCGGCCGCGTCAACGGCGTGCTGCTCTCCAACGAAGCCGGCGAAGCCGTCGCCTATGCGCTCTTCAACCTCGAAGATCGCGGCCCGATGGTCATCGACGCGGGCGAGAAGGTCTATATGGGCATGATCGTCGGCATCCACACGCGCGACAACGACCTTGAGGTCAACGTGCTGAAGGGCAAGAAGCTCACCAACATCCGCGCCGCCGGCAAGGACGAAGCCGTCCGCCTGACGCCGCCGATCAAGATGACGCTGGAACGCGCCCTTTCCTGGATTCAGGACGACGAGCTCGTCGAAGTGACGCCGAAGTCGATTCGCCTTCGCAAGCTGCATCTCGACCCGAACGACCGCAAGCGATTCGAAAAGCAGCGCGCTGCCGGCGCCGCATAATCGGGCGCTTCCCGAAACGGTACAAAGTTGAACCCCGGCCCTCGGCCGGGGTTTTTCATGTGTGTGCCATTGTTTTACGACTTGTGACGCTTGTTAAAAAAGCGTTAACTTTCCGGGGTGCCATCGGTAACTTGCCTGTGGGCAAGAGGGGGCTTCGCGCGGTGCGCGATTCCGGTGGAATCGGTGCGGGAATAAGAGTCGTGTTATGAAGACACTGTCGATCGATGTGCGGCGCGCCGAGCCGCAGGACGCGCGCGCGATATCCGAGACGCATCGGGTGTCGTGGCTGCAGGCCTATGGCGGCCTCATTCCGCACAAACCGCTCATCCATATGGTCGACCGCCGCGGCGAGGTCTGGTGGCGCAAGGCGACACGCGGCCCCGCAACGCTTCTCGTGCTCGATGTCGCCGGTACGGTGGCGGGGTACGCCACGCTCGGCCTCAACCGCGCGCGGGCGCTGCCGCAGGAGGGCGAGATTTACGAACTCTACCTGCGCCCCGAATATCAGGGCATCGGTCTCGGCCGTTTGCTCTTCGGCGAGGCGCAGCGGCTTTTGAAGTCGCTCGGTTGCAACGGCATGATCGTCTGGTGCCTGGAAGACAGCGAGCACGCGCATAACTTCTTCCGCTCCGCCGGCGGGCGCGATATTGCCGAAGGCATGGAGAATTTCGGCGAGAAGGAATTGAAGAAGATCGGTTTCGTCTGGCCCTGACGGCTACTGCGCCGTTTCCGGCAGGTAGCGCATCGGCTCGCCCGCCAGCTTTCCCCGTTTTCCCCGCCATTGCGGTTCGCTCTTGCCGCAGATGAAGCCGGCTGCCTTTTCGTCGGCGATCTGCCGGGCGAGCGTATTGGCGTCCTTGTTCTCCAGCGCATCGACATAGCCGACGACGCAGCTTGTCGGATCGTCCGCCGTGGCGACCGTCGAGACGACGAGAACCTGGCCGTAATGTGCATTGGCATCGCCTGTCGTTTCCGGGTCGGCGACGAACCAGCGCACGATGGTCGCGATAGGCGCACCGTTGCCGTCGAGCCGCCACTCGATCTTCGCATTGGTGTGGTTGAAGGGGCCGAAAGTCTCGAATGCCTCGTCGAGCCAGGCCTTGCTTATCGGGCCGTAGGCCTGGCTTTGCCGCAGATCGCCTTCCTTGAAATAGACGGCGGCATCCTTGTAGCCGGCGCATTGCAGCGTGATGCTCTCGCTCTCCTCTTCTTTCGCGAGGGTCTTGCAGGCGTCGAGATCGCGGTCGGTATAGGCGCTCTCGTTGGCCTGCGCGGTGGCGGCGCCGAGGGTGGTGGCGAGCAGGAAGGGTATCAGGCGCATGGGGCATCCTCCGGTCATCGGGAAAACGGCGCAGGTCGCCCGTCTATTCGGCTTCAGCGAAAGTCATGTTGCGCTGCAACGGGATTCGCATTAGGAAGCGCGCAAACCACGCCATTTCCAATCGAGGGAGCCCCCATGCGTATCGATGCGATTTCCGTTGGCAAGAACCCGCCGGACGACGTGAACGTCATTGTCGAGGTGCCGGTCGGCGGCCACCCGATCAAGTACGAGATGGACAAGGAAGCCGGCGCGCTCGTCGTCGACCGCTTCCTCTATACGCCGATGACCTATCCGGGCAATTACGGCTTCGTGCCGCACACGCTCTCGGAAGACGGCGATCCGATCGACGTCCTGATCGCCAACACGCGTCCGCTCGTTCCGGGCTGCGTGATCAATGTGCGCCCGATCGGCGTTCTGGTCATGGAAGACGACGGCGGCAAGGACGAGAAGATCATCGCCGTGCCGGTTCCCAAGCTGACGCGCCGCTACGACAAGGTCGAGAACTACACCGACCTGCCGGAGATCACGCTGAAGCAGATCGAGCACTTCTTCTCGCACTACAAGGATCTGGAACCCGGCAAGTGGGTGAAGATCGCCGGCTGGCAGGACGTTTCCGTGGCCAAGAAGATGGTTCTCGAAGCCGTCGACCGCTACAAAAAGTCGAAGTAAGGCCGGTCCGGATCAGTTCCGGCCGCTCGCTTTGCAACAGAAATGGAAATCCCCCGGATCGTCGCCGATCCGGGGGATTTTCTTTGGAGCCTGTTCCAGGGATCAGGACAGAAGCGCCGGGGCCAATACGCCGCGGATCACCTGCTCCAGGAAATACAGGATGACCAGCACGACGAGCGGAGACAGGTCGACGCCGCCGAAATTCGGCAGGATACGGCGGATCGGGCGATAGATCGGCTCGGTCAGCTGGTAGAGCGAGCGGCCGATGGTGGCGATCACCTGGTTGTTCGCGTTGATGACGTTGAAGGCATAGAGCCAGGAAAAGATCGCCGAGGCGATCACCAGGAACCATGCGATGCTGATGATGAACAATAGGGTATTGATGACCGCTATCATTGACGTCTCCAATTGGTTTCGTCCCGACATGTAGCCATTGCCGGCCTCGCCAGCAAGGCCGGGCTTTTGGCGGGCATGCAACATGTTTAACGGGCGGGCCTCACGCCTCGTGGAAGATGCGGTCGAGGAACGCCGTCATCCAGAGCTGCAAGGCGGCATCGTGCAGCAGCCGGCCGTCGAGATGGGCGCGGCCGGTCTGGGCGCCGGGCAGTTCGAAGCGATGCGCGCCCCGCACCACCCAGCGATGCATCATGGCAAGTGTCAGCTCGCCGTGGAACTGGATGCCCCAGGCATTGTCGCCGTAGCGGAAGGCCTGGTTCTCGTAGTGATGGCCGGTGGCGAGCAGCGTCGCGCCGGAGGGCAGGTCGAAGCCCTCGCGGTGGAACTGGTAGACCATATCCGGCCAGGCCATCAGCGCCGTACCGGCCTCGGTCGCCTTCAGGGGATACCAGCCGATTTCCGCCCAGCCGTCCGCATGACCGAAAACCGCGCCGCCGAGATTCCTCACCAGCATCTGCGCGCCGAGGCAGATGCCGAGGAAGGGCCGGTTTTCTCCGAGCGGCACCGAGAGCCAGTCGATCTCCCGTCGTATATAGGGTTCGTCGTCATTGGCGCTCATCGGCCCGCCGAAGACCACGGCGCCCGCGTGGTGATCGAGCGTCTCGGGCAGCCGGTCACCGAGAACAGGGCGGCGAATATCCAGTGCATGACCCATCTTCTGGAGGATCTGCCCGACCCGGCCGGGGCTGGAGGTCTCCTGATGGAGAATGATCAGGATGGGGCGCCTGGTCTGCGGCGTGCGATGTAGGTCAGGCATGCTCAGCTTTCGCTCGCCTCCTTCGGGCGTGCCGCCCCGATCCGCTCGGCCACTTCCTGCCGCTTCATGATGCGCTCGCGGCCCGAGACGCCGAGGAGGTCGGCGATGCGCCAGATGGCATGATCCTCCATCTCGCTGCGCTCGCCGTCCGCATAGACGATTTCCCAAAGCAGGCCGATAAGGCCGACGCGCTGTTCTTCCGAGAGCTGGCGCTTCAGTTCGGACGTGAAATGGAAGAAGTCGATCGCCTCGCTTTCCGCGTCCGTGCCGGCGGCGACGAGCGCGTCGAGCTCCGCCTCGTCAACGGGGTAGAACTCCTTGAAGCGGGCGCGCAGGGTCTTCTTTTCGGCTTCCAGCACCGTGCCGTCGGCTTCCATCACCTGGATGCAGAGCGCCATGACGGCGACTCGTGGATCGTCGGCGGCGAATGTCGGCCTGCTGTCGCCACCGGAGAGGCTCGCAAGAAAGTGCTGCAAGCGTTCGAACATTGATCTGGCCCCATTTCCCAAGAGAATGCGTATTTTACGACTTTCGAAAATACGCCGAATACCTGTCTTCCTGCAATTGCATTAAAGGGCCGTATCGCACTTTTTGCTGGAATTGCCGTTGCCTTCAGAATAGCCGGAAGCCACTCGTGCCGTCCCGCTTTACCGCTGCTCCCTCCTTGACGCCCGGATCGTCCGGCAGGCCGTAGAAGGGGCGCTCGGCCTCTCCAGCGACCGTTTCGGTCTTCGGCTTTTCCTGAAGGGCCGCCTTTGCCTGGTCTTCCTGCGTGGTGGCGACCACGATGACCGGCTTTTCGTTCTCGACCTTCTCCACCTCTTCGACCTTTGCGACAGGTCTCGATTCGATTGCGAGCGGGGGCAGGGTTCGGATTGCCTCATCGACCGCATCTGCCGCGCCTTCCTCGACCGGTCCTTCGAGCGTGCTGACCGGGGTCTTCCATTCGAAGGCATCCAGCCGTCCGGTGGCGGGGGAGACTGCGCGCCATTCCGGCGAGGCGATGCCGTCGGCGGTCCAGGCCGGATCGCGCGGCGCTTTCAGCGCCTGGTTCATCCAGTGGCGGATGCGCCCCTGGTCGCCCGTCTCGGCGTCCTCGATATCGGCAAGCAGGAGGAAAGCGCTTTCGCGCGGGGACAGACGTGCGGCCGCCTCGGCCTTGGCGCGGGCGAGCGCGAAATCGCGGGTCTCCAGCGCGGCCTCGGCGACGGCGTAGAGCGCCTCGGCATTGTTCGGGCGCAGGTTTTCCAGCTTTTCCGCCCGCTTCAGGCGGTCGGTCGCCGAATCGCCGCTACGGGCGCGAACGTAGAGCCGCGCGACATCGCCATGGGCGGTCGCCTTCCAGAGCCTTTCCAGGATCGATGCGGCCTTGCGCAGGTTGTCCTCGCGCAGATACGCCTTGGCCTCGACAAGGCCGGCAGGCACGAAATTCTCATCGAGTTTCAGCGCCTGATGGGCATCCTCGCGGGCACCCTTCGGGTCGGCATCGAGCTTTGCCCCGGCACGAGCGGTCAGAAGCACGGCCTTGCGGCGGGCGTAGGTTTTCTTTTCCTCGGGGGAGCCGGAGCGGCCGTCGCCCAGCAGCTTCAGCGCCTCGTCCCAGTCGCCGGCCTGCGAGCGGTATTCGAGCGCAGCTTCCGTTGCCCAGGGAAGCTGCGGGGCCTTTTCCGCCGCCCGCTCGGCATACTGCCGTGCGGCTTCATTGGCGCCGAGGCGGCGGGCTTCCAGATAGAGGCCGCGCAGGCCGAGTTCGCGGGTTTCCGGGTCGTCGGCCATCAGTTCGAATTTCTTGCGGGCGTCGTCGTAGCGGCCTTCGATCATCGCGGCCTGCGCTTCGAGCAGGTGAATGAGCGGTTCCTGATCGGCGCTGAGCAGGCCCTTGGTGCGTGTGAGCATCTTGCGGGCATTGGCGGCATCGCCGGCGCCGGCGGCGATCAGGCCGGTGGACAGCGCCTGATAGCCGCGATCGCGCTTGCGGGCGCGGAAATAGCGCTGGATCGAGTGCGGCGACGTCCAGATGACGCGCACCAGCCACCAGCAGAACATGACGGCGGCGACGAGCGAGACGACGAGCGTGGCGGCGACCATCAGGCTCATGTCCGCACGCTGGCCCTGCCAGATGACGGAGAGTTCGCCGGGGCGGTCGGCAAGCCACGCAAAGCCCGCGGCGAACGCGAGGACGAAGAGGGCGAAGGCGAGAATACGGATCATGAAGTCTCTCCTCAGCCCTGGTTGCCGGTCGTCATCGCGCCGGAAACGGCGGTGCCGATCAACGCCTCGACGGTGACGCGCGCATCCAGCTTGCGCTTGTAGTCCGCGCCGGCGGCCTGTCCCTTTTCCGGCAGGGCCTGCCATTCGATCTGGGCGCCCTTGAAGTCGCCGTTCTGCAATTTGGTCTCGATGCGGGCGACGACGGCTTCGGGGCTGTCGCCCTCGACGCTGCCGACCGGGCGCACGCGGATCGCCGATGCCGCGCTCGACATCAGGCGGTTGAAAATACCCTGATCGCCTTCCGGCTGGTGCACGGCGTCGAGAATGGCGTCCGCGGTTGCCTGGAAATCGCGCACCATGTCCGCGCGCGACGGCACGCCCACGGCGGCATGCTCGCGCAGGCCGGCCACGGAAGGGTCATGCGGCGCGACGGAAGCGAAGGCCTCCAGCTCCGCGAGATAGGAGCCGCCCCGGTCGATCGCGGTCTTCAATGCACTTGCGGCGACGGCCCGGGCCATTTCGATATCGCTGCGGGGTTCGTCGAGCTTCTGTTCGGCAGCGGCGATGCGCTGGGTCAGCTGGCTTTCCGTCGTGCTGACGGTCTGCGTGGTGCGGGCGATGGCTTCGCGTACAGCAGCAAGTTCCGTATTTAGCCGGCTAATATCTTCTTCGAGCTTGCCGGCCGTTTCGGGACTGGTGCCGGGAGCGGCGGCAGTCGCGCCCGCCGATTTCTCAAGGGCGGCAATACGCGTTTCGATGGGCTGCAGGTCCACGGAAGCTGGTGCGGCGGCTTCGGAGAGGCGCGCCTTCAGTGCTTCGACCTCGTTGGAAAGACTTGTGAGTGCGCTGTTATCCCCTGCGCGTTCCGGGCCGAGGGCCGGGAGATAGTCGCCATATTGCAGGCTGCCGGCGCCCAGAAGCGCGATCAGGCCGCCGAGAATGCCGGCTGCCAGCGTGCCCGCGTTGCCGCGCTGGCGGGGTGGGGGCGTTTCCAGGCGCGCAGGCTCTTCATAGGTCGCACGGGCAGGTTCGATCGGCTCCTGCTTTTCCTCGACCGGGTCGCTGACGCCTTCGGTCACAGCGGCTTCCGCAGGCGTCTCGTCGCCGGGGGAGGCGGGAACCGCTTCGAGATCGATCGTCACCGGCTCCTCGCCGGTCTTCTTTCGACGGGACGGGGTTTCCGGTTCCATGGCGACCTCCTCGCGTTCATGTGCATTGCCCTGAACGTAGACAGGGAAGCCGGGGAGGGAAAGACCCTTGCGGCAATTTCGTCCGCCGGGGGCCGGTTTCAGAGCAGCGCGAACAGGCTTTTTTCGTCGGGAACGGCGGCGATGGAGACATTGGCGGCGAAGCGTTGCGGCACCGCGGCTGCGACATTGCGGCTCATGCAGAGCAGGCGGACGGGCTGGAAACGCTCGGGTGTTTCGTGAACGGGAGGCAGGCGGAAGAAGGTGAGGGCGCTTTCACGGGAATAGAGCAGGACGGCGTCGGGAAGCGGGGCGAGCAGCGCCGCTTCGATCTCCGTTTTGGCGGGCGTGAGCGGCGTCATGCGATAGGCTTCGACGGTGCGGAAGGGGATGCCCGCCTCGCGAAGCCGGCTTTCGAAGCCGGGCGCGCGCGGATTGCCGGCGAGATAGAGCAGGGGAGCGTCCGGCGCGCCGGTCTCGCGATAGTGCGCGGCGATCATCGCGGCAAGGCTTTCGCCGTCCCCGCCGGCGGCAAGGACGATGGGGAAGCCGGCGGCGCGCATGGCGGCGGCGGAGGCTTGCCCGACGGCGAAGACGGCGGTTGCGAGGTTATCACCGAGCCTGCCGGACAGGCGGGCGATTTCCGCGCTGGTGACCGCGATGGCGGAATGGGGCTCGCCGAGGGCTTTTCGCGTCGCCGTCAGGTCGTGTTCGGCCTGCGACAGCGGCAGGCAGACGGCCTCGTGTCCCAGCGCCGAAAGCGCATCCCGCGTGCGGGAGGCGGCAGGCTCGGGGCGAAGGACGAGGACGCGCATCTCAGCCCCAGCTTTCGAAGAAGTCCGCCCCTGCCTTCGCGCGGATCGCCTCGCCGGCCTCTTCGCCGAGCGTGGCGGCATTGGCCGCCGGGCCGCTTGCCTCGATCTCGTGGAACCGGCTGCCGTCCGGCGTCAGGATCATGCCGCGGAACTGGATGTGGTCGCCCTCGACGGTCGCATAACCGGCGATGGGCGTGCGACAGGAGCCGTCGAGCGTTGCGAGGAAGCCGCGTTCGCAGGTGACGGCGGCGCGGGTCGGCCGGTCGTCGATGGCGGCAAGCAGGTTTTCCATGCGCGCGTCGCCCACGCGGCTCTCGATGCAGATCGCGCCCTGCGCCGGGGCCGGCGGGAAGGAGACGGGATCGAGGATTTCCGTCGGCACGTCGAGCTTGCCGAGACGCTTCAGGCCGGCATAGGCGAGCAGCGTTGCGTCGGCCTCGCCGCCGGCGAGCTTGGCAAGGCGGGTATCGACCTGTCCGCGGAAGACGATGACATCGAGGTCCGGGCGCAGCCGGCGGATGAGCGCCTGCCGGCGCAGCGAAGCGGAACCGACGGTCGCGCCCTGCGGCAGGTCCAGCAGGCGTTTTGCGCTGCGGCCGATGAAGGCGTCGCGGATGTCTTCGCGCGGCAGGAAGGCGGAAAGGTGCAGGCCTTCCGGCAGTTTTGTCGGCATGTCCTTGGAGGAATGCACGGCGAAATCGAGTTCCCCGGAGGAAAGCTGCGCCTCGATCTCTTCCGTGAACAGGCCCTTGCCGCCGATCAGCGCCAGCGAGCGGTCGGTGATGCGGTCGCCCTTCGTCGAGAGCACGACGATCTCGAACATCTCTTCCGGCAGGCCGTGCGCGGCCATCAGGCGCGCGCGGGTCTCGTAAGCCTGGGCGAGCGCCAGCGGGCTGCCACGGGTGCCGATCCTGAAAGGTTTTGTTTGCATCCGCCTTGATCCATTGTTACCGGGATGTCTCGTAACCGGCTTTAGGGCCGCCCGCAATCGATCCTAGTGCTTCATGTCGTCCCATCTGACCATCCTCGGCATCGAAACGAGCTGCGACGAGACCGCCGCGTCCGTCGTCGCGCGCGATGCCGATGGCAGGGGCGAGATCCTTGGCGAAGTCGTGCTGAGCCAGTTGGAAGAGCATAGCGCCTATGGCGGCGTAGTGCCGGAAATTGCGGCGCGCGCCCATGTCGAGGCGCTGGACAGCCTGATTTCCGAGGCGCTTCTGCGCGCCGGCCGATCGCTTGAGGATATCGACGCCATCGCGGCGACCAGCGGGCCGGGGCTGATCGGCGGGCTGATCGTCGGGTTGATGACCGGCAAGGCCATCGCCCGGGCGACGGGCAAGCCGCTCTATGCCGTCAACCATCTGGAAGGCCACGCGCTGACGGCGCGGCTGACGGACGGGCTTTCCTTCCCCTATTTGATGCTGCTCGTTTCCGGCGGCCACACCCAGCTCGTGCTGGTGCGCGGCGTCGACGATTACGAGCGCTGGGGCACGACCATCGACGATGCGCTGGGCGAGGCCTTCGACAAGACCGCCAAGCTGCTCGGCCTGCCCTATCCCGGCGGGCCGGCGGTGGAGCGCATGGCGAAGAACGGCAACCCGGAACGCTTCACCTTCCCGCGCCCGCTCGTCGGCGAGGCGCGGCTCGATTTCTCCTTCTCCGGCCTCAAGACGGCGGTGCGTCAGGCGGCGCAGTCCATCGAGCCGGTGACGGATCAGGATGTCGCCGATATCTGCGCCTCCTTCCAGCGCGCCGTTTCGCGTACGCTGAAAGACCGCATCGGACGGGGGCTGGAGCGGTTTCGCGCACTCCATCCCGACGTTGAAACGCCCTCGCTCGTCGTTGCCGGCGGGGTGGCGGCGAATGCGGAATTGCGCGCGACGCTGCAGGCGCTATGCGACAAGAACCGCTTCCGCTTCATCGCACCGCCGCTGGCGCTCTGCACCGACAATGCCTCGATGATCGCCTGGGCGGGGCTGGAGCGGATGGCGGCCGGTTTTGCGCCGGATGACCTGTCCGTCGCGCCGCGTTCGCGCTGGCCGCTCGACCGCGCAGCGGCGACGATGCTCGGGTCCGGCAAGCGGGGAGCCAAGGCATGAGCGCC
>APMI01014281.1_pt1 | contig 13919 bp, 7 predicted proteins | sample 667938 | NCBI WGS metagenome assembly APMI01 (sample SAMN01084076, study PRJNA167559) | wastewater metagenome | biome: Wastewater | place: Denmark: Ejby Moelle, Odense | collected 2011-11-28 | reverse complement strand
CGGGCATCCTTGGACGAGTCAACGACCCCCATCACGCGGGCAACTTGGATGAGTCAACTCGCGGGTTTGCCCTGGGGGCATGGGGCGGGGCACACTAGGTCCTCGCACGACCACGCACACGCGCAAGTGGCGGAACGGCAGACGCGCTGGCTTCAGGTGCCAGTGTCCGCAAGGACGTGGGGGTTCAAATCCCCCCTTGCGCACGTAAGGGTAGTTCCCTGAACTACCCGATTGGGTATCCCGAAACTCCCGACCGGAGCTTGATCCGGCCGGGAGTTTCGTCGTTCCAGGGGTCGCGAGGGTCGCTGGGCCGCGGTGGGCGCCGATCCCGTATGCCGTGGAGCCGGTTCCGCTGTCCGGTGGCCGTTTCCGAGCAGGCTGTCGCCGACTTCGTGCGGGGTGAGTGTCGGGAGCTGGACCGTTCAGTCGCTTCGGCGTTTGCGTCGGCCGCGGGTGCGGGTGGCCTTGTCAAGCGGCCGCTCGTCGACCGGCTCGCCGAGGTGGACCTGCCAGGGCTCGGGGAGCCCTCGGACGGTGTGCCAGGCGTGCAGCCGGACGAGGTTGTGGCCGATGAACGCGAAGGCGAGCAGGGCGGCTGTCGCGGTGAGGCCGGTCATCCGGATGAAGCCGCGGTTGATGTTCAAGGACTGGTAGCGGGTGGAGCCGAAGACTCCCTCGATGAGGGTGCGCCGGTTGTAGGACGTGGCCCAGGGGTTGCCTTGCCAGGGCAGCGGCTGCCGGTCGCGTTCGTGGTCGGTGTCCTCGACGGTGACGGTCTTGCCGCAGCCGCACGGTTCGTCTTTGACGCACGTGGTGGTGGGGATGGTGTGGGGCATTCGCATCGAGGCGGGGGTGTTGGGGCAGCGGACGCGGAAGGGGTGCCCGTCGACGGCAGGCCCGCGGAAGCGCTGGGTTCCCCGCCGCTTGTTGTGTCTGCCGTGCGGGACGAAACGGTAGGGCTCGCGGGCGTCGAACACATCCCGCAGGTGGGCCTTCTCGGACTCGTTCATGACGAGGGTGGGTGGCTCGAGTTCGCGGAGGCGTTCGGGGATGCAGGCGGTGTAGAGGTGGCCGTCGAGCCAGATCGTGCCTGGGATCGGCCCGGGGCGCACTCCACGCTGGGTCTTGTGCAGGTCCATGGTGAACCGGATGCCGCGGTCGCGGAGGAGGCGTGCGAGCTTGTCCCCTCTGGCGGTGGTGTAGCCCCGGTCGAGCAGGCTCTCGTTCGTTCCGGGAAGCGCGTCCAGCACGGCGAGCGCGGCGCCTGCACGGTCGCGGATGCCGGGCCGGAGCGCCAGGCCGGCGACGAGCTGCGGGAGTGAGTGGCCGCCCACGGGAGGGACGTAGGTCGCGACATGGGCTTCGTAACCGAGGAAGATCTCGGTGGGCCGGCGGCCGGTCGCTGTGCGGTGTCCCCAGCGGGCATCGTGGTCCACCGACCAGAACGCTCTCGCGTCGGCGTCGACGCGCTTCTTGTGCGGTCTGGTGTGGCTCTCTACATCGGTGCCATCGATCGCGACCGCGGTGGGGCGCGCGTACGCCGGCGGCAGGCCGGCCTGAATGATCGCGGTGGCCAGCTGGTCCAGGCTCATCGCCAGGTAGGGGCAGTCGTCGGGGCAAGGCGCGAGCTCCCCGGTCAGTTCGTCGCCTTCCAGGTCGTGGTCATGGTCGACGAGGACGCCGCCGCTGAGCACGCGCAGGACGGCGTGCCAGCTGGACAGGACGCGCTTGTAGCGGATCCGGACGCCACTCGGCACACCCAGGGCGAGGAGGTCTTCGGCGTTCAGGTCCTTGAGGCTGTCAGTCACGCCCGCCACGGCCATGGTGTGTGGCTGGCCCGTCGCATGAAAGGTGAAAGCCGCGATCACGGCCTTGATAGGGATGAGGCGAGGTCGTCCAGTGCGTCGCTCAGCGGCCTGCGCGATCTGGTTGGCGATGTCGCTGTTGGCGATCGCCATGGCGCGATTGATCCGCTGGTCGATCGTCAGGGGGTTCGCCTTGGTCGCGTCCTGGCTCACCCGGATGGCCGGATCGGGTCGGCGCCGACGACGTCGGCTCACTTGCGGACCACCCCTGGCAGGAGTTCAGCCCACTCGGTGGAGGGGGCGAACGGGGCGAGGTAGCCGAGCATCTTCCAGGACGTGACGCCGGCCAGCCGCATGATGTCGTTGAGGTGCACTCCGGCTCGCAGGTGGGCCAAGGCCCAGGTTGCCCGCAGCCGATGGGTGCGCAGCGGCGGACAGTCCTGCGGCAGTTCGGCGCGCTGCAGGAGGTGGGACAGCCGCGACCGATCCCATTGCGGGGCGGCGAATCCGAGGATCGTCGATCCTGGATCAGTCGCCACGATCTGGCTGATGACCTCGTCGTGCGGCGCGGTCACCGGCACCGTCCGGGCGTGTTCACCGGGGATGCTCACGCACACGTAGCCGTGGTCGACGATCACGCCGTCGGTGGTCAGGGTCCATGCTTCGTTCGGGTAGACACCGACGCCGAGACCGAGCGCTAGCAGGGCCTGCAGCCGCCGCGCCTGAACCGCTGTCCGTTGCTGCTGGCTCACCTCGATGAGCCGGGCCACTTCGGCGTCGGTGTACGGGATGATCGCGTAGCCGGAGCGCATCTTCGGGGGCTCTGGCTCCCACGGCGCCTTCTTCGTCACGGCACGGCTGAACCGCCGCAGATCCGCGCGGCGCGTCGCCCGAGAGGCTTCGCTGAGATGGGTCGCGCCCACGGCGATGTATCGGTCGATGACATCCGGGGTGAAGATCCGCTCCCGATCCAGTGGCAGTCCTTCGCGGTGTGCCCACGCGATGACTTGGGACAGGGTGCGCATGGCCTCCACCGCGCGTCGGTCGTCCTTCGGGTGCAGGTCTTGGGCGACGGCTCGGGTGAACTCGGCAACGGGCGCCCAGTCCTCGGTGCGCAGGGCCTTCGGGACGTAGCCATCGACACTGCGACGCGCCAGGTCGCCGGAGTGGTTGACGCACGGAGTTCTGGAAGTGCAGTCTGGGCATGCTGAAGACACAGAAGTACCCCCTGGGGCGCTGGAGCGGTTCGTTGGATCAGCGGGGTGTGACCCGCTGTAGCGAAGCGACGAGGTCCGGAGTTCCTAGGCTCCGGGCCTTTCGCATGTCGGCGCCCAGCGCCGAAGCGCGTCAGACCATGGCGTCCCCGCAGGCGTCATCGAGGGCCTTGGCCAGAAGGTCAGATGCGGTCCGGCTCACGGGCTGATGGGCGTCTCGGGCCCGCGCAAAGAGATCGGCGGCGACGGTCGCCGGCATACGGATCTCGACCCGGACGAGCTCATCGGGCCGATACGTCCTTGGGGCCCGCGATGGTCGCCCTGCGAGGGCAGCCGGAACCCCGATCGGGCGATTGTCGGCTTCCATCCGGTCCTCTTGAGCGTTGAAGTTGTGGTCTCTGACCTGCCTGTCCTGAAGTTTTCGTTTTCTCAGGTGCGGCTGGTCAGACCACGGCTTGGCTTGCTCGAAGCGGACGCCCCGGGCCAGATGGCCTTGAGGCTCGCCCCCGCACTGGGTACGGGCAACGTGGTTCGAGGCTACCGGCGCAGGGGGTCGTTCGGGAATCCGAATCGCCGACGACGCGCACGCCGATGTCTACACTGACGGGGAGCCCGCCCTTGCGAGGGATCGGGAAGTGAGGCTCGGGATCTCCTGCCGGACGACAGGGCCCGAGCCTCGCGCTTACGCCCAGGCCCCGAATCGATCATGGGAGCGGAGATGCGCTGGTATAGGCGTCGCCTCGAGAGTGGACGCTACGACGGGCCCGGAGGGGAATCGGCCCTCGGCCCCTAGCCCCGGCCGCGTCCGCATCGTGAGGTACTGAACGCTGCAGGTGCGCCCGGTGTCGGCGCGCTGGAGGACGTGGCAGGGCTGGACCTGTCATGCGGAATTCAGGAGGTTCGAGAGGACATCCCGACTCCGCTCAAGGGGCTGCTGCCGCTGACCTCTGACGGGAGTGCTTGGCCGACCTTGGACGTCACCCCGGACCCGCGCTGCAACGAGCGGGAATGGCGGCTATTGGGGGAGGAGCGTCGCGGGTGACCTCGGCGATGGCGGCCGGGTGAGCATTCAGGCCGCGCCCACCTGTTGAGCGTTGCTGTCGGCCCCGTTCGTTAGGTTAAGTCCGTGAGCGGCATTCAGCATTTGTCCATGCGCGTCCCGTGGCGGGACCGTCATTGGGACCAGTTCGTGTGTGACGATCCGCTAGGCAACTCCTCGTGCACCCTCCTGGCCAACATCGGGCCCAAACGCGACGACGAGTACGAGGTCGCCCAAGCAGGCGTGGGGATCGACGTTCTGGAACACGACCGTCTGCCCTGCCTCAGCGAGCGCGCAACGTTCATGTCTCCGTTGGGGTACACCGTCGTCAAGACACACCCGTACGCCTGGAACCAGGCGCTCAAGGACAAGATCCACCCGACGAAGGTGCATCTGCCCGGCTACGCCTTCGAGGCCGTGCCGTTCCGTTGGCTCAACCGGCAATCACTCAACGACGAGATCGGTCACGACCGGGTGCCCCGGTTCAACCCGGAGGCCGAGGACCACGTCGACCAGGCCCTTGGCTACGACGGCGCCGCTTGGGTCATGGACGGCGACAACCAGCGCGCCGTGTTGGACGCGTTCTTCGAACCGGTCGAGGTTGGCCACTCGCTGGTGTTCGTCTATCTCAAGCATTCTCCGCTTCAGGAACAGCGCACTGACCGTCTCCTGGTCGGCGCCGCAAGGGTGACCGGAGTGTCGATGCCACCCATGTGGGAGGAGTCAGGCCACCCGCCGTTCTCCTCATCGATGTGGGAGACGGTGGTCGAGCACAGCCTGCGCCCCGATATGAGCGACGGCATCCTGCTGCCGTACCAACAGCTGATCCCGCTGCTCGACGACGGCAGTGACATCGATGCAGCTCTCGCGTGGGCGCCCGAAGGCCGAACCAACGAGTTCTCCTACGTCACCGAGCACCTCAGCGACGACGCCGCTATCGAAGCGCTTGGCGCTCTCGAACGCGCCGCGAACGGGATGCGCGAGCTCGGTGTCGACGTACCCGACGATGCCTTCGCGTGGCTCACCGCACAGACCGAAAGACTGTGGCAGCTGCGCGGCCCCGTTCCCGGCCTTCCCGGCGTCCTCGCCCAAATCGGCGTCCAGCATCCGTACGTCGCAGCCCGGTCCGTCGTCGACGCATCTGAGGACCAGCACCCCTGGGACCTGCTTGACGCAGGCTTCGCTGACCCGAACACGCTCCCGGAGTCCGTGAGGCAGCACCTGGCCGGTGTCCCCGTCCGAGTCTGGAACAAGGCGCCTCAGCAGATGCAGGCCGTCCTGCGACTGTTGTCGGCTCTAGACATCTCCCGCGAACAGGTCGAGATGCTCGCCACCGGCGAGACCGACCTTCCGATGAACGCTGCGGAACTGCTCGACAACCCGTACTACGCCGCGACATGCACCTACGGCAGCCCCCTGCACGTACCGTTCACGACGGTCGACCGGTCCTTGTTCCCGCCCGGTCACGTGACATGGGTGCCCGCCATCCCAGACGAAGTGGCACTCGAGGGATACCAGGACCGCCGACGCGTCGAGGCACTCATCGCCGACGTCCTCGAGCAGCAGGCCGAGCAGGGCGACACCGTGCTGCCGGTCGGTGAGGTACTCGAATTCGCCAACGCCATGGCGCTTAGCCAACCGCCCAACGTGACCGGCCTCATCCTCAGCGGACTGGACTTGGACCACGATTCCCTCGCTAACTCGGACGCCGACTGGTCTCCGCTGCACGCAGCCGAGCTTGCTGACGGCAGCCACGGTTACAAGCTGGCTCGGCTCGAAGAGACGGCGCATGTCATCCGAACGCGGATCACCGAACAGGAGGCCCGCCCCGCACACGGCGCCATCACCAATGCCCGCCAGGTCCTGGATGAGGCCCTCGACCGCAACCAGCTGGTCAACACGAGCACCGAGGCGGACGCACTTGAAGAGCGAGCCCGCACCGAGAAGGCCGCCGGGCTCTCCGCCCTGCACGATGCCCCGCTTTCTGTCCTCATTGGACCGGCCGGAACCGGCAAGACGACGCTACTGAAGGCCCTCGTGGACCATCCCGGCGTCGCGGCTGGGGGAGTGCTCCTCCTGGCACCCACGGGCAAGGCCCGCGTGCAACTGGAGACCAAGGTGGGCTTTCCCGCGAAGACCCTGGCCTCCTACCTCACCCCTAGCAAGCGCTATGACGGGGAGACCGGCCGCTACTTCGTCCTCGACGAATCAGCCCCACGCCGCAGCTACAGCCTCGTCGTCATCGACGAAGCCTCAATGCTCACCGAGGAGATGCTTGCGGCAACACTCGACGCATTCACGGGGGTCGACCGACTCATCCTCGTAGGTGACCCTCGCCAGCTCCCACCTATCGGTGCCGGGCGACCCTTCGTCGATCTGGTCAACAAACTACGGCCCGAGGTGTTCTCCAACTGGGTGCGGGTCGCGCCCGGATACGTAGAGCTGCAGGTCCCGCGCCGTCAGCTTCCCGACGGCGCCCAAGGACAGCGCCTGGACCTTCAACTCGCAGCGTGGTTCGGCGACAACACCCGCGGCGCCGCCGACGACAGCATCTGGCGCCTGCTCGACGAGGCTCCCGACCAGCCGACCATTCGCTACGAACCCTGGGGAGACCGAACTCCGATCCAGGCGCTGACCGACACTCTTCAAGAGGTGCTTGGGCTAACTGACGGCGACGAGGCGGTCCGTCGATTCGCGGAGTCCTACGGTGCCGAGCTGAACGGCCAGTGGATCAACTGGGAGCCCGGAGCCGGCGCCCGCGCAGAGGAGTGGCAGATCCTCTCCCCAACGCGGTCCCGCGCCTTCGGCACCGTTGAGCTGAACCGACACATGAAGCGCAAGTACCGCGCCGACGACACTGCCTGGGCTCAGAAGACGACCAGGAAGGCGAACCTCCCCGGCACCATCGGGCCTGAGCTCATCGCCCGCGGTGACAAGGTCATGCAGACAATCAACCGGCGCCTCCAGGCATGGCCGAAGGAAGGTGCGCTCAACTACGTCGCGAACGGAGAGATCGGCGTCGCGATCGGCCGACCCGTGCCCGTTGCCAAGGCCCGCAAGAATGGCCTGCGGCTCAACGTGGAGTTCTCGTCGCAGCCCGGCTTCCGGTACAGCTACTGGCCAACTGACGGTGACCAGAACGTCATGCTCGAACTGGCTTGGGCCGTCACGGTGCATAAGTCGCAAGGCTCGGAGTTTGGGATCACCTTCCTTGTCTTGCCGGCTCGCGCCAACGTGTCGCGGGAGCTGATGTACACCGCACTGACTCGGCAGAAGGACAAGGTCATCGTCCTTCACGAGGGCACCCTCGGGGAGCTGCGCGACCTGGCGGCCCCATGGCGTTCCGAGACCGCGCGCCGGCTCACTGACCTGTTCGTCGCGCCACAGCCATTCGCCTTCGAGGTCCGCGGAAAGGCAAGGCGCTTCGACCGCAAGCTCCTCCATGTCGCAGCCAACGGCACCCCCATGGCCAGCAAGAACGAAGTGATCATCGCCGGCCTCCTCGACCAGCTCGTCCCCGGTCGCTGGCAGTACGAGCAGCCGCTGGTCGGCAGCGATGGTCGGGAGGTGCTCCCGGACTTCACGATTGCGGCCCCCGACGGAAGAACCGTCTACTGGGAGCACGCCGGAATGCTTGACCTCCCCGAGTACGCCCGCAAGTGGGAGTTGAAGAAGTCCTGGTACGCCGAGAACGGCATCCTTCCCGCGGACGACGGGGGCGGCGCCAATGGCGTGCTCATGTGGACCGACGACCTTCAGGGTGCCGACGCGCAGGCCTGGCTGGCGCATGCGGCTCAGGTCCTGGGAAGCAGCGCCTCCTCGGACGGTGATCCGGCACCTGCCACTCCCGTCGGTCGGGCGACCAAGAAGACCGCCAAGCGGACTCCCTGAGCTGGCGGCGGCCCCTCGCACGCTTCCCGCTCATTAAGAGCGCCTGCGGGTCTGCCCCAGCTGCAACAGGCCAGCACGTCGCGGGCGTCGAGGAGGGTGTGCCTCGAGTCGAGACCCGGATCGCGCGCGCACTGACGCTCCGACGCCGTCATCTGTCGGTGCCTGATGACAGCATTGTCGCGTGGTTGGAACCGTGGTCGTCCAGGCCCCTTCGAACGTTGGCGGACCCGCGATTGCGAGAGCCGCGTCGGGACTCATGCTGCTCCCGAGCAACGCCTCGGGATTGGTGAGATTGCACCGTCTCGCCGCGCTCGGGATGGCAGTCCCAGACGACTCGGAGAAGCCGCTCAGCGCCAGCGCTGTCAGGGCCCTGCTCAAGCGTGACGACATCGGGGGCCGCGCATTCCTGCAACAGGAGGACCCGTACTCCGAGATCCTGATCCAGAGCATCAGCTTCTATGGTGGCGAGTACCTGGTTTCGCCAGGCTCCGGTGAGCACACGGTGGGTGACGTCGAGAATCTTGCGGACGCCGTGTTCCGTGAGGACGGAATACCGAAGGGCGTCCGCGGTCCAGCGCGGCAACTCATCCAGGGGCTCCTCACCGTCAGCAACATTGTCCTGACACGTGCCGGTCTCGTCAGAGGCGCACGGCCCGGGAGGGCTCCAGGAGCGCCGATCGACGTGCCAAGTGCGGCTCGGCTCGACGAGTTGGCGCAACGCGCGTTCCTCAGCTTCGCGGATCTCGAAGCACACGGCGCTTGGCTACAGATGGTCGTTGACACGTTCGCGGTCGATCCCGGCGAGCTCACCGACCCGTGCGACGACGACATGGCGGAGGACCGTCTCATCGAGACGCCGTTCCTCAGGCTGTCGGACGGCTACCAACTGGTCGTACCTCTCGACCTACTGCTGACCGTTCGCCACCACCTGCTTCGCTTCGCCCACCAGGAGAACGAACTCGAAGAGCTCGGCAGGCGATACCGCGCCGCCGCCCTTCGCAGGGTAGAGCGGCTACTTCCACGCGGGGTCCATCGAAAGGTGCTGTCAGAGGGCGGGGCGATGAGCAGGTACCTGTTCTCCGTGGATTCGGCGACGGACGTACATGTCATCGTCGCGACGGACACTCTCACTGACTGGTCGCCGGAACACCTATGGGGGATGTACAACACAAGTGCGGTGCTCGGTCAGATCGGGGACCTCATTCGACCCGACGTTCGTACCTCGTACTCGACGGCGGAGTGGCTGCTGCATCTGGTCATCACCGACAGCCCAGGCCGCTCGGCCTTCTGGGGCGTCCCGAACGTCGACGGAGCCGACCCTGTGTTGATGGCGCGGTCCGACGACCTTGAGGTCATGCTCCACCGTGAACCAGACGGTGCTCTCGGGTTGTTGTTCTTCGCCGAAGCCCAGGACCGTCGACCGGGCGAATCGATGACCACCAACATCCTCGACGAATACTCTGCGTACGAAGACAGCAAGAAGTCGTTCTACTTCTCCGATGACGGCATGCCCACCTTCACTGTGTTCCAGGCTGGAGACGGCTTCTTTGAACGCGAGAAGTTCTTCGAAGAGACGGACCGGCACGGAGTGGAGGCCCCCGTCGAAGGTCGCCCGATGGTTCAAGCACGGCGTCGATACAGCCGAGACACTCCCGAAATCTTCATCCTCGACTCGACCCCTTCGTTCATCGGCTACGTCGTCGAGGTCGGGACCACCCAGGTCTTCGTGAGCCCGGACTTGGGCGAGGAACCATCGCCAGATGCGGCCGTTCTCCTGCTGGAAAGTGTCGCGTTCTGGATCCGTGAGTGCATCGTCCTCGGCGGGCTCACGCCCCGGGCACCGAGGAGCCACTTGGTCCTTTCGCCAGGCCCCGCATCGACATGGAGTCGCCTTGGCGATGGCCCGACGTCGGAGCGTCCCATCGAAGCCTCGGCCGGGAGTGGAACCGTCGCGTTCCGGTTCACGGACCTCTTCGTCGCCGACCTGCAAGCAGAATCGAACGTGGCTGAGCGTCACCTCGTTGCCGCACTCCTGATCGAGCTGTTCGCCGTCGATACAGACGACGTTGAGGCGCTGGTCGACGTGGTTGCGCCGCTCGGCTCGAAACGGATGCTCAACGCGTTCAACGAGAACAACGCGCCCGACATGCGGGCCGAGCGGCTGCCGTCGCCGCTTACGGGGCACGGGCAGGTCACTGCTCAAATACTTGACGATCTCGGCGAATGGCTCCGCGACCCCGGGGGTGCAGCTGTCCCCGTAGGGCCGCTGACTGGCGCTGACCGGTGCGCGGTCCTGAACAAGGCCGTGGGCCACCTGTTCGAGCAGATGGAGGCAGAGATCGCGAGGTACGACCAGCGGTCACTGCTCGAATATCTCGTTGCCCAGAACGAGGCCCTCGTCTACTTCGTGAAGTACAACGCGCGAATGCTTCGGTCGCGTCTAGCGTGCTTCGGTGCCGACGCCGAGACGACCAAGGAGTTGGTCCAGCATCGCAGCGAGAGCGCGACCGCCCACCGTGCGAACAGATTCCTCATTGAGTACGTCGCCGCACAACCTCCGCAGGGCGACCGGCTGCCGACAAGACGCGGTTACTACCAGCTGATCGGGCTGGCGCAGGAGGTCATCGATCGTGGCACCGCGTCCGATTTCCTGCACTACGAGCTCGCCGACTTCGAGGTGTCCATCCTCAAGTCGGGTCGCTTGGGGATGAGCCGCGACGAGCCCGTCGACCTAGCCATCAAGGCGTATGCGGAAGCTGCCGGCACGAGAGCGATCCGCGCGGCCGTCGGGCCGCCTGCCGATGACACCGGGGCAGCGCCGATGCCGGACGTCGTGAACGAAAGCGCCGACGCCATGCGCAGCGAATGCGGCTTCACACTGGCCGACCTCCGAGAGGTGTGCGGAGGGCTGCTCGACATTGGCACAGCGGACCAAGCCACACGCATCGCGCGCGCCGACGCCTTGGTTCAGGTGGCAGATGCGCGCAACCTCGACCCTGGCGTCGTCAACACAGTGCTGAACGCCATCACGCTCACCCCACGAGACAAGTTCATGAGCATCGGCCCGGACGCGGTCCCATGGCGCTTCAACCGCAGCATGTCTTATGTGCGCAGGCCACTGATCTTGCAGGGCGACGACTTGGTGTTCGGTTTTCGCAGCGTCTTCGACACCGGCCCGTACTGGTACTCCAGCCTCACCTCCGGCCGGATGCAGGCGGGCGCAAGAACTCAATCGATGAAGGCGTACATCTCCCAGGCGCGACGTAGGATCAACGACGCCTACGCCGCAGACGTTGCGGCAAAACTGCGCAGTCTCGGCCTTGTTACCGAACTGTCGGTGGACAAGATTGGCGGCGTGCGGATAGCCGACCCCGACGGTCTCGACCTCGGCGACATTGATGTGCTCGCATGGCACCCCGGCACGCGCACTGTCCTTGCCGTCGAAGCCAAAGACTTTGAGGTCGCCCGAACCCCGGCGGAGATGTCGCATGAGATCGTCAAGCTCTTCCGTGGCAAGCAGGGCAAGAAGGTCGAGCGCTCAACGGCGGACAAACACGCTCGACGAGTCGACTGGCTCAGGGACAACCTCGCTGCCGTGCTAGCCCACATTGGAGCGGAAGCGGGCCCCGCCGAGAGCTCGGTGGTCGGCGTGATCGTGACCAGCGAGCCCCTGGTAACGCCTCTTGTGGCGTCAAGCATGACTCCTGTCATCCCGTTCGATGATTTGAGCCTCGACGTACTCGGGCTCGACCCGATCCCCACCAGCCGGGGCCGCCGCCGGCGCGGCTAGCTCGTCGGCGCCCGACGGGATCGCTTCGAGGGCGGAAGCCGTCGGCGAGAGTGGACCGGGCCGCCGGACCGATCGCGATTGATGCCGTCGCAATGCGGCCGATCGCAATCCAGGTGTAGACGGGGCCGGAAGTCGCCGGTCTCGAGGAGGGATCGGGCGATGTAGTTGGTGAGGTTGCGAAACCCCAGGGCGGAGCCGCGGAGGTGCTCAAGCAGCCGGTCGGGGCCTCGGTGGGGCCGTTGCTGGTGCGGGGCCAGTCGAAGTAGGCCAGCACGTCGCCGGCTCGCTGGTCAGCGTCCAGCCGAGACGTCGTAGCTCAACCAGGACGGCTGGGACGCCCTGCCGCAGGGCGTCTATGACGGCGGCCATCGCCGCTCTTCCGGATGCCCGGTCACCCTCAGCCAGCACAGCGTCATTGGCGGTGTTCCACGCCACCGCGAGCCCCGTCCTGCCCGAGCCGTAGCGCGCCATCACGTCGCGGGCGCGTTGCTTGGACGCTATGACACTGCCAGGCAGCCTCCGGCTCCTACGTGGGCGGAGTGATGCGGCTTGTGCCGAGGGCGCTGCTCGCGTCGGGTGTGCCTGATCGGGGCGGCGTCGTGTGCCAGGCCGCCGCACCTCACAACCGAATCTGCAGGTCACGGCGTTTTGGGAACTACCCACGTAAGGGTAGTTCCCTGAACTACCCGTTTTGGTTTCCCGAAACTCCCGGCCGGAGACAATCCGGCCGGGAGTTTTCGTCGTTCTGGGGGTCGCGAGGCTTGCGAGGTGGCAGCAAGCCCCCGGGCTGGTTCGTCTTTGGTGCAGGCGAGGGTGGGATCGTGATAGTTCGGAGAGACTCCATAGTTCGCTGGATGAGCGTAGATTCAGGAAATGCCGTAGTATTAGCGCGTGGACACGGTGCAACTCGAGAGGCTGATGGCTGACGCCCTGGGTGCCCGAGTCGACGTGCGCGTCCAAGAAGTTGCAGACCGGCGAGGTCGATTCACGGCCACGATCCAAGCGGTACTCGTCGAAGTCGAGTGGCTCGGCGTCGGGTGGCCACGGCAGGTGCGCGAGTTGCTGGACCGGCCTGATCGTCCCGACCTCGTCGTCGCTCCCGAGTTCTCCCCGGGAGCACACAAGCTCCTGAACCAGGCTCGGATGTCGTGGATCGACCTGACAGGGGCCGCCAACATCGGTCTGCCGGGCTTGCTCATCATCGTGGAGTCCAAGCGCGGCGCACGAATGCCGCGCGCCAGCTTGGGTTGGACAGCAGGGGCGCTTTCTGTGTGTGAGGGGCTGCTGGTCGGTGCGGGAGGCACGGTGGCGGAACTTGTCGATGCCACCGGGCTTGCCCCCTCGACGGTCGCGAGTGCGCTCAAGTTCCTCCAAGGCGAGCACATGCTCTCTGCCGAGGCGGCGAGGGGGCGAAACGCGCGACGAACGATCGTCGACAGAGACCAGATTCTCGATGCCTATGCGGCTGCGGCGGCGCGACTGCGGAGCCCGGCGTCGATCCGCGTGGGCGTCCTATGGCGGAGTCCAGCCCGAGGGGCTACTGAACTGGGCAGTCGCCTCGAAGCCAATGGTGTGGCTTGGGCCACGACGGGAGCCCTCGCGGCGGACGTGCTGGCCCCGTACCTCACCGAGGTGGACCCGTGGGAGATCTATGTCGATGGTGGCTCCCTCGCAGAACTGCGGCACATCGCTCGTGAGGTCGGGTTGGCGGAGGCGAGTGGAGGCCGGTTGCTGCTGCGGCCATTTCCCACTCCTGCGAAGGACGCGCTCAGCTCCGAAGTTGGTGGCCATCGCGTGGCCGCTTGGCCACGCGTGTTCTCCGATCTCCGGATGATCGGAGTTCGGGGCGAGGAAGCTGCCGAGCATCTTCGCGAACGGATGGGAATAGGTGAATGAGCGAGGACCTGGAACGAACTAGCCGCGCAAGGCGCGCCGCGGAGCTCGCCTTGGTTCGTGTGTGCAGCCACTATGGCCAGCGACCCAACTTCGTCCTGCTCGGTGGTCTCGTGCCAGCCATGCTGTGCTCTGACAGTGGACGTCTCCACGCCGGGACGACGGACGTTGACGTCCAGGTTGACCTTGAGATTGCTGGAGGTGCTGAGAACGCCCGGCGTCTGGAGATCGCCCTGAAGAACGCCGACTTTCACGTCGACTCCGAGAGGGTCTGGCGTTGGGAGACG
>APMI01008860.1_pt1 | contig 13921 bp, 13 predicted proteins | sample 667938 | NCBI WGS metagenome assembly APMI01 (sample SAMN01084076, study PRJNA167559) | wastewater metagenome | biome: Wastewater | place: Denmark: Ejby Moelle, Odense | collected 2011-11-28 | reverse complement strand
GCACCGCAAGCGGCGCAGGAGCCCGGCGCCCAGGAAGACGACATCGTCGTCGTCGCCCAGGGCCGTTCGCAATTGCTGTCGACCGTCCCCGTCGCGGTTTCCGCGGTGACCGCCGAAACGCTGCAGAACAGCGGCGCCAACGACATTCGCCAGCTGAACCAGGTCGCGCCGTCGTTGCTGGTGTCGTCGACGGGTAACGAAGCCAATGGTTCGGCCCGTATCCGCGGTATCGGCACGGTCGGCGACAACCCGGGCCTCGAAAGCTCGGTCGCGGTGTTCATCGACGGCGTCTATCGCTCGCGATCGGGCATCGGCCTGAACGAACTGGGCGAGATCGAGCGTGTCGAGGTCCTTCGCGGACCGCAAGGAACGCTGGGCGGACGCAACTCGTCGGCCGGTCTCATCACCATCGTATCGAAGAAGCCCGAATTCCAGTTCGGCGCCAATGCCGAGGCCACTTACGGCAACTACAATTATTACCGTCTGGCCGCCGGCATTACCGGTCCGTTGACCGAGACGCTCGCCGCGCGCATCGACGGCGTCTATGTGAAGCGCGACGGTTTCTACCGCGACACGACCAACAATACCGACGTCAACAACCGCGACCGTTTCTTCGTGCGCGGCCAGTTGCTGTTCAACCCGACCAGCGACCTCAGCCTGCGCCTGATCGGCGACTACACGCAGCGCACCGAAGCATGTTGCGCGGCGACCTATGTCGACAGCTCGATCAACCCGTATATCGGCGATCTCAACAATCTCGCGGTTCCGCTGACCACCGGTTCGTTACCCCCGGCCAACGGCAACAACATCATCAACGTGTTGCGCGACCTGGGACAGCCCATCGGCGCGTTCAATGCCGGTTATACCCGTAATATCTCCGTCAGCCCGGGACGTACCTTCGGCGGCCGCACCACCGACGGCGGCGTTTCGCTGGAAGCGAACTGGGACTTCGGCGGCGCCAAGCTGACGTCGATCACCGCCTATCGCGAATACAAGAACAGCCAGGCGTCCGACACCGACTATAGCTCGGTCGATATCCTGTACCGTGCCGACAACCGCGAGAACGATTATCGCCGGTTCCGCACGTTCACACAGGAAGTGCGCTTGCAGGGCAATGCCTTGGGCGACCGGCTCGACTGGCTGGTCGGCGGCTTCTACGCCAACGAAAGCCTGCAGGTGACCGACAATCTGCGCTTCGGCAACCAATATGGCCGGTTCGCCACCTGCCGCCTGGTTTCGGGCGGCGCACTGGCGGCGCTCTATTCGCCCACTTCGCCCGGCTGCCTCGCGGCACGCCCGGCGGCGTTCGGTGCGGCATCACCGATCGTCTATGGTGCGATCGACGCCCTCGACAGCAACAACGACAAGGGCTCGATCCGCGACATCTATAACCAGACCAGCGACAACTGGGCGTTGTTCACGCACAATATCGTGCACATCACCAGCAAGCTCGATCTGACCCTGGGCCTGCGTTACACGAGCGATATCAAGAACTTCAACGCAACGTTCACCAACGACAACACCGCCTGCGTCGCCAACCAGGCGGCACTGTCGGCGTTCTTCACCAACCCGGCGCTCGCCGCGGTGTCGCAGGGCATCGTGGGCCTTTCGTGCCAGGGCAACTCGACGTCCGAACTCAACAACGTGTCGATCGTCAGCCGCCGCAGCGAGGGTGAGTTCACCGGGACGGCGATCCTGTCGTACCGCCCGACCAGCAACCTGATGACCTATGCCAGCTATTCGCGCGGCTATAAGGCAGGCGGCTTCAATCTCGACCGCTCGGCACTGAAGAGCCCGCTGGTCAGCTTCGCCAGCCTCGGCGGCGCACAGGCACTGGTGGGCAACCTCCAGTTCGACCCGGAAAAGGTCAACGCTTACGAAATCGGCGCGAAATACTCGAGCGGGCCGCTCAGCGTCAGCGTTGCCGCATTCCGCCAGGAATTCAGCAACTTCCAGCTGAACACGTTCAATGGATCGGTCTTCATCGTGCAGACGATCAACGGCTGCAAGACCGACCTGGGTACCGGACCGACCGACCTCAGCGCCACGACCGGCGCCTGTGCCGCGTCGGACGTGACGTACGGCGTGGTCTCGCAGGGTGTGGAACTGGAAGCGGCGCTTCGCCCGGCACGTAATGTGCGGGTCGCGCTTGGCATGACCTACACCGACGCGAAATATGAAAAGAACCTGATAGGCAACCAGCTCGGCACGCCACTCGATCCGGCGCTTCGCGTCCTGCCGGGCAACACCATGTCGAACGCGCCGCAGGTCGTGACCACCGGTTCGTTCACCTGGACGCCGGACATCGGCACCAGCGGGCTCAGCGGTCTGCTCTACGTCGACGGGCGCATGACCGGCGACTACAACACCGGTTCCGACCTGTTCCCGCAGAAGTCCCAGGACGGATATCTGATCGTCAACGCCCGTGCCGGCATCCGCGGCGCGGACGACCGCTGGTCGATCGAGGTCTGGGCGCAGAACCTGCTGAACAAGGACTATGCGCAGGTCGCATTCAACTCGCCGTTCCAGGCGGGCGCGACTGCGGCGCCATTCGTCGACCCGCAATATCCGGGCGGCCGCCAGATCTTCTCGCAGTTCTTGGCCGAACCGCGCACTTTCGGCGTCACGGTTCGCGGCAAGTTCTGATCGCGATCTGAAAAATGGGGCGGCGTGCCGGAAGGCACGCCGCCCTTTCTTTTTGCCTAGGCCGCGACCGCTACGCCGACGCCCTCGGCGGCATCGAGCAGGCGGCGCTCGACCGACTTCAGGCGCAACAGCCCCTCGACCTTGTCGCCGACAAGGTCGGTTACATAGAAGGTATCGACCGCGCGCTCGCCATAGGTCGCGATATGTGCCGAGCGGATCGTCACTTTCGATTCATAGAGCGCGTAGGCGAGCGCATGGAGCAGGCCGGGCCGGTCGCGCGCGTTGACCTCTATCACCGTGTGCCGGTTCGATGCCTTGTTATCGATGACGACATTGGGTGCGACCGCAAAGGCGGTGGCGCGCGTTCGAGGCAGGGGCCGTGCGGCGAGCCGTTCGGCAAGACGCGTCCCGCTTTCCAGCGCCTCGCGGATCGCACGCTCCAGCCGCTGCAGACGGTCGGCGTCGTCGAACATGCGCCCGAACGGATCCTGAACCAGGAAATTGTCGAGCGCCATGCCGTCGCGTGTCGTGTGGACGCGGGAATCGATGATGCTGGCGCCCGCAAGGTGGATCGCACCGGCAAGGCGGTAGAACAGGCCGGGATGGTCGGCGGTATAGACGCTGACAAGCGTCGCGCCGCGCGCCGGATAGACCTGTGCCGAGACCGTCAGCGGCGCATCCCCGGCTGCCGCGACCGTCCGGGCGCTTCCACCCGTTCCACACGCCGGGGCCGACGGCGCGGATGTCGACGACCGTCAGCGCGAGCAACAGGCGCAGGCGTTCGGGCGATTGCACGGCCTGCGCGAAGTCTAGGACCGTCTTGAAGTCCGAGAGGTCGCGCTTGAACGCGGTCGCCGACATAAGCAGGTGATGGCGAACCAGCCAGGCTACCGCTTCGGTTTCCGCCGCCGACATGCCGAAGCGCGGGCAGAGCTTCATCGCGACCTCCGCACCCAGAACACTATGGTCGCCGCCGCGCCCTTTCGCGATGTCGTGGAGCAGAACCGATACATAGAGCGCGCGGCGCATCGGGGTCTGGCGCAGGATCACCGTCGCCAGCGGATGGTCTTCGCGCAGGTCGCCGCGTTCGATCTGGGCCAGCAGGCCGATCGCACGGATCGAATGTTCGTCCACCGTGTAATGGTGGTACATGTCGAACTGCATCTGCGCGACGACGCGGCCGAAGTCGGGCACGAAACGCCCGAAAACCGTGGCTTCGTTCATCCAGCGCAGCACGGTTTCCGGGTCGCGCGGTGACGTCAGGACGTCGAGAAATAGGGCATTGGCGCGCGAGTCGTTGCGGACCTTCGCATCGATCAGCTTCGCATCGCGAGCGGCCGCGCGCATTGCCGTCGGGTGGATTTCCAGACCGTGCGCGTCAGCGACGGCGAACAATTCGACCAGGCGGACGGGATCCTGCTGGAACCAGTCGTCGCCGGGCAGCGACAGGCGCCCGCGGTCGAGCACGAAACCGGCCAGCTTGCGCGGCGCGCGCATGAAACCTGACAGGCCGAAGCGCCGTCCCTTAGGCGCCATGCTCTCGTCGAGATGCGCCAGGAACACGCCGGTCAGGTCGCCCACCGCCTTCGCGGTCAGAAAATAATGCTGCATGAACCGCTCGACCGCCGAGCGTCCCGGCCGGTCGGCGTAACGCATGCGCCGGGCGATCTCGGGCTGGACGTCGAATGTCAGCCGTTCCTCGGCACGCCCGGTGACCATGTGCAGGTGGCAGCGAACGGCCCAGAGGAAGTTTTCCGCCTTCTGGAACTGGCGCAGCTCGGTCGCGGTCAGCAGCCCCTTGTGCACCAGTTCGCCGACGCTGCGGACACGGTAGAAATACTTCCCGATCCAGAACAGCGTGTGCAGGTCGCGAAGGCCGCCCTTCCCCTCCTTCAGATTGGGTTCGACGACATAACGGCTATCGCCCATGCGCTTGTGCCGCGCCTCGCGCTCGGCGAGCTTTTCCGCGACGAAGGCGCGCGCAGTGCCGGCAAGCACTTCGCTGTCGAACCGGGCCGCGGCCGCATCGTACAGGCCCTGGTCGCCCCACACATAGCGCGCTTCCAGCAATGCGGTGCGGATGGTCAGGTCGCCCTTGGCCATGCGCACCATCTCGTCGAGCGAGCGCGACGAATGGCCGACCTTCAGCCCCAGATCCCACAGCGTGTAGAGCATGGATTCGATGACGGTCTCGCTCCACCCCGTCGATTTCCATGGGGTCAGAAAGGCGATGTCAACGTCGGAAAACGGCGCCATTTCGCCCCGCCCGTACCCGCCGACCGCTGCCAGTGCGAGATGTTCGGCCGTCGTCGGATTGTTGGTCGGGTGCAGCCGCTGGACGGTAAAATCATAGGCCGCCCGCAGAATCTGGTCGGTCAGGAACGCCTGTCCCGCCGCCGCTGCATTGCCCGCCGACGGCGTTTCGGACAGCCGCCGCGCGATTTCGGCGCGCCCTGCCTGCAGAGCTGGCCGAAGCACTTCGACCGCCCGGCCCCGCAGGTCCTTGTCACCCTTCAGGTCGGCCAGCGTCTCGGCCAGTACGCGGCGGTCGACGATGGCGCGGCGATGAGCAAGATGGTCGAAACGGTCGGTCATGTCGGCGCGATAGGCGCTGCGTTGCGGTTCGTCACCTGCCGGTGATCAGTCATGCCGTTCCGGATGCGCCGGTGACTTCTCGTTAACCATCTTCGCTTACCGCTTCACCAAGCGCCACTTGCGCGGGAGAAGCACTGTGACCGAGTTGCTCATTCATTCGATGTCGGCGTTTTCCGAGATCATCGTCGACGCGCTGGACATCGCCGATGCCCGCGACGTGGTGGAAATCGGCAGCGAAACCGGCGGCATGTCGCAGATTCTGGCCGACTATACTGCTGCCAAGGGCGGTCGCGTAACCTGCGTCGATCCCGAGCCGCGCGAAAGCTTTACCCAATGGCTTACCGGCACGCGATCGGTCGATCATATTCCGCTAAAGAGCCTCGACGCGCTCGAGACGCTGCACAACGTCGATGCGTGGGTCGTCGACGGCGACCACAATTGGTACACCGTCTATCACGAACTTCTCGCGATCGACACCGCCAGCCAGCGCGACGGACGCCCCCTGCTCGTCTTCATGCATGACGTGGGCTGGCCCTGGGCGCGCCGCGACCTCTATTACGCGCCGAAGCAGATTCCCGAACCCTATCTCCACGCGCATGATTATGACGGCGGCGTCGTTCCGGGCCATCCGGCGCTCATCCGCGGCGGCGGTTTCCGCGGTGCGGGGTCGTTCGCGCCCGCGGTCCACGAGGGCGGCCCGCGTAACGGCGTGCTGACCGCGATCGAGGACTTCCTCGACCACAAGCTGGCCGGCGGAACCGAGCTGGCCTTTGCGGAAATCCCGGGCGTGTTCGGCCTTGGCGTCCTATTCGACCTCGATGCGCCATGGAGCGAAGCGATGGCGAACCTGCTCGCTCCGTTCCACTGCAATCCGCTGCTGGCCAAGCTCGAAACCAACCGGCTCGCCAATTACCTGCGCGTGATCGAGTTCCAGGACGCGACCACGCACTAGGCCGGGTCAGGCGGGCATCGTCTCCAGCACCGGATAATCGGTGTAGCCTTCCGGCCCGCTCGAATACCAGGTCTTGAAGTTGTCGGCCGCCAGCGGCGCATTCGTGCGCAACCGCTCGACAAGGTCGGGGTTCGAAATGAACGGCCGGCCGAAACTGATGCCGTCGGCAAGACCGCTGGCCAGGTCGGCGTCGGCACTTTCGCGGGTGTACTCCTGGTTCAGGATCAGCGGACCCGAAAACACCTTGCGGATCTCGGGCGAGACACGCGGCACATCGGTGCTGCCGAAACTGCCGGATTCCTTCTGCTCGCGCAGTTCGAGGAAGGCGATGCCGATCTCGTCCAGCGCCTTTGCCGCTGCCGTGAACAGGGCAACGGGGTTGGAATCGTTCACGCCCTGCGTATCGCCATTGGGCGACAGGCGGACTGCGGTGCGGTCGGCGCCGATCGTGTCGGCAACCGCCTGAGTCACTTCGCGCAGCAGGCGGATGCGGTTCTCGATGCTGCCACCGTATCGATCGTCGCGGAAGTTCGAATTGTCGCGCAGGAACTGGTCGATCAGATAGCCATTGGCGCCGTGGATCTGCACGCCGTCGAACCCGGCCCTGATCGCGTTCTTCGCGGCGCGGACATAATCGGCGATCACGCGCGGGATTTCATCGAGGCGGAGCGGGCGTGCCTCGGCATAATCCTGCTTGCCCTTGTAGGTATGCCCTTGTCCGGGCGCCGTCGTTGCGGAGGACGAAACCGGCGCCTCACCGCCGAGAAAATCTGGATGGACGATACGCCCCATGTGCCAGAGCTGCAGCACGATCCGCCCGCCGGCATCATGCACTGCCTTCGTCACCGGCTGCCACGCCGCAACCTGTTCGTCCGACCAGATGCCGGGCGCATAGGGCCAGCCCAGCCCCTCCTGCGTGATGCCCGTCGCTTCGGAAATGAGCAGGCCCGCGCCCGCACGTTGGCTGTAATATTCCGCTTTCAGCGCCGTCACCGGCACATGGCCCTCGCTGCTGCGCCCGCGCGTGAGCGGCGACAGCAGGATGCGGTTGGGCGCGTCGATCGCGCCGAACTTGATGGGATCGAACAGGGTCGGCATTCGCGTTCCTTTTTGAAACTGGTTCCGCATTTATGGGAACCGTCGAATGCAACCGCCAGAGAAGAAAAACTGCGCCCCGCGCTTTTTTGGCTTTGCCGGACCGGCAGGCCGGGCAGACGCCGTTGCGCCAGCCCGGCCCGGGGATTTTAGAGAGCGCCACCCAGATTCTGCAGCACCATCGCGAAGAGCATCGGGATGGACAGCAGCGTATTTGTACGGCTGAAGATCATCGCGGTCGTTGCCGCCTTCGCCTTGGTGTCGGCATCCGCCTCCACGAGGCCGAGCGCCTTTTTCTGGTTTGGCCAGATCACGAACCAGACGTTGAACGCCATGATGAGCGCGAGCCACATGCCGACGCCGATCAGGCGGAAGCCCTCCTGAAAGGTGAAGGCCTCATGCAGATAGCCCTTCAGCAGCGCGACCAGCAGGCCGGTGACGACCGTCGAGAGCGCACCATAGCGGAACCAGAACAGTGCCTTGGGTGCGATGTACTTCGACACACCCGGCTTCAGTTCGGCCGGAACGGACGGCATGGTCGGGATCTGCACGAAGTTGAAATAGTAAAGCAGGCCGATCCACATCACGCCGGAAATGACATGCAGGAAAGTCATCCATCCGATCGTGTTTTCGGCCGAGTTCGTCCAGAACAGCAGCGCGAGCATCAGGACGAAGCCCGCTGCGACCACCGCGTTCAGATTTCCAAAGAATTTCGCCATGTGCGACCCCTCCAACTTAAGATGCGCGCCCCTGCACGCCGTTGACGCGACCGACCTATCACCCCATTTCGCAGGTGTCACTTTCGGTTGACGACAGGATTGCCATGACCAGCGAGCCGACACTCGATGAAATGCGTGAATTACTGGCCGCGGAGCTGCCGCAGCACGCCGCATTCGACGGCTGGACGGCGATTGCGCTGGAACGCGCCGCATTTGCGAAAGGCATCGATATCGCAATAGCACGCCTCGCTTTCCCCGCTGGCGCATCCGACATGATCGATGCCTGGTTCGCTCATGTCGATGCTGCGATGCTGACGGCCCTGCCGGCCGAGACGCTGGCATCGATGAAAATCCGCGACCGGATCACGGCGTTGGTCCAGGCCCGGCTGGACATCGTGGCGAAGGATATCGAAGCTTTGCGGCGTGCGCTGGCCGTGCTCGCCATGCCGCAGAACCTGGCGCGCGCCGCCCGGCTCAACTGGCGGGCAGCCGATGCGATGTGGGTCGCGGCCGGCGATACGGCGACCGATTTCAATCATTATTCGAAGCGCGCGATCCTGGGCGGTGTCTATGCCGCGACTGTCATGGCGATGCTGTCCGACGAAAGCGAAGACCGTGCCGATACGCGCGCGTTTCTGGCGCGGCGCATCGACGGAATCATGCGCTTCGAAAAGGCCAAGGCGCGCTTCACGCATTCGGCGCCCGATCGCCTGAGCCTCGGGCGTTTTCTGGGGCGGTTGCGCTACCCGGCCGTTTGACTCTTCAGGCAGCGGCAGGTGTCCGCCTTGCTTTCCGGCGCAGCGTCCCGCCGATCAGGCCGAACCCGCAGATCATCAGCGCCCAGCTCGCCGGTTCCGGGACGACGCTCGCCGCGAATACCGCGTTATTGGGTGCGAAATCGGAGATCGCGGCGGTTCCGGCCGATACCGCATCGCGCGGCCACAGGTTCCAGCCATATTGTTCCGGCGTGAAGCCCTGCGATGTCAGCTGTGAGACCAGGATCGATCCGAAGAAGGTGCTGCCGCTGATCGTCGCCGCCGAAAGCGTATTTGCGCCCAGCGTGACCACGCCCGCCTTGGAGATCGAAATGGCCTGATTGAACAGCACGCCCCCCGCACCGATGGCGGAGAAGTTGTTCGGCGTGGTGTTGTTGCCGGTATAGACGCCGATGACATAGCGGCCGCCGATGGCGTTGTTGATGTTGCCCGCCAGCGTCGCATGATAGTCGAAGCGCTGCGCGATCGAATTATAGACGACCGAGAATTCGGTCACGTCGAGATCGGCGTCATGGGCGCCGCCATAGCTCGCGAGAAAATCTCCCGTGGCGTCGAGGACGGTCGTCGCCTGTGCCGCGGTAACCGAAGCCGCGGCCAGAAGCAGTGCAGAAGCCAGTTTCAAGGTGCGCATGGTCTGTCCCTCATGATCGGCGCGTCGGCGTTGTCGGCGCGTCATTGGAAACGACTCGGGGCAATTCGGCCCGGCGCTTGGTTACCATGTTTTTGATGCAGTTCCGATGACAGCCGCCGGAATGTGACCCGAATTCGGAAATGCAAACCATTCGCAGGGCACTGGCGTTGCGCTTACGATACTGATAATCGCTCGCAGGTGACACTTGCCGACCTCCCTTTCGACCAGGAAGCGACAATCAGCACGATCGACTGGTCGTCGATGACCGAGCGTGACGGACGCCGCTTACGCGAACTGGGTTTCGACGAGGGCGTGGCCGTCGAACCGCTGCACGGTGCCGGCCTTGTCGCACGCGACCCGCTGGCGGTGCGTATCGGCCGTATGACCGTCGCGATCCGCCGCGCCCATGCGGGCGCGATCTCGGTCGCACCGGTCCGGTGAACGCCGAAACGCCGATTGTCGCTGCCGAACCGCCGATGGTGGCGCTGGTCGGCAATCCGAATGCCGGCAAGTCCGCACTGTTCAACGCGCTGACCGGTGCCCGCCAGAAAGTCGGCAATTATCCGGGCGTCACTGTAGAGCGCCATGCCGGACGGCTGGTCATGGCCGACGGACGGCCGATCGAACTGGTCGACCTGCCCGGTACGTATAGCCTCATCCCCTCGTCCCCGGACGAACGCGTGACCCGCGATACGATCATGGGCCAGCAGGATGGCGAGCGGACGCCCTCGGTCCTGGTCGTCGTTGTCGATGCGGCCAACCTCGACAACCACCTGCGCTTCGCGATCGAACTGATCGCGCTGGGACGACCGGTCGTCGTTGCGCTCAACATGTTCGACCTCGCACAACGCGATGGGCTGACGATCGACATCCCCGCACTGGAGCAGACGCTGGGCGTACCAGTGATCCCGACGGTCGCAGTGCGCAAGCGCGGGCTGGACGAACTGAAAGCCGCGCTCGACAGCGTGCTGACCGGCGCACCGGACAAGCCTCATGTGACGCTCGAGGAAACGACGCTCGCCGAACGCCAGCGCCATGCGCGGCGGATCGCGAAAAGCGTCACCGTGGAAACCGGCACCGCGCGGCGTTTTACCGAGAGCATCGACAAGGTGGTGCTGCACCCGGTCATGGGACCGATCATCCTCGCCGCGCTGCTGTTCGTGATGTTCCAGGCGGTTTTCACGCTGGCAGCGGTGCCGCAGGACATGATCGACGGCTGGATGGGCAGCCTGCAGGATGGCGTCAAGGCGTCGATGCCGGACACGCTTTTCCGGTCCCTGCTCACCGACGGCGTGATCGCGGGCGTGGGCGCAGTCGTCGTGTTCCTGCCGCAGATTGTCATCCTGTTCGCCTTCATCCTGGTGCTGGAGGCGAGCGGGTACATGGTCCGCGCCGCGTTCCTGATGGACCGGCTGATGTCGTCGGTCGGCCTGTCGGGCCGCGCCTTCATTCCGCTGTTGTCGAGCTTTGCCTGTGCGATTCCCGGTATCATGGCGACGCGGACGATCGAGGATCCCAAGGATCGGCTGACGACCATCCTGATCGCGCCACTGATGACTTGTTCGGCGCGTCTGCCGGTTTACGCGGTCATCATCGCGGCGTTCATTCCGCCCGTCAGCGTCCTGCCCGGGATCGGCCTGCAAGGGCTGGTTCTCTTCGCGCTTTATGTCGCAGGAATCCTCGGCGCGCTGGTTGCCGCGCTGCTGCTCCGGCGAACCGTGACGAAGGGCAATGCCCAAGGCTTCATGATGGAGATGCCCAAATACCAATGGCCGGCGCCGCGTGACCTGGCGCTCGGCCTTTGGCAGCGGGCCATGGCGTTCCTGAAACGCGCGGGGACGATTATCGCGTTTACGACCATCGTCCTGTGGGTGCTGCTCAGCTTCCCGCGCGTGCCCGACGGCAATCCGACGAGCCAGATCGACCATTCGATCGCGGGCCGTGTTGCAGACGGCCTTGCCGTCGTCGTGAAGCCCATCGGCTTCGACCGCGACATCGCGCTCGCGCTGATCCCCGCGATGGCCGCACGCGAGGTGGCGGTGTCGGCGCTCGCGACGGTCAATGCGATCGACAATCCGGACGAGGGCGAACGCGACAATTCGCTGGCGAAATCGCTGCGTGGCAAATGGAGCCTGGCGACCGCCCTCGCCTTCCTTGCCTGGTTCGTGTTCGCGCCCCAATGCATCTCGACCATCGCCGTCGTGCGGCGTGAGACGAACGGGTGGAAATGGCCAGGCTTCATGCTAGCCTATCTGTTCGCGCTGGCGTACGTCGCAGCGGGAATCACATATTGGAGCGCCGTCGCGCTCGGGCTTTAGGAGCAAGGCGTGGCAGGCAGCGTTAACAAGGTCATTCTCGTCGGCAATCTGGGCAAGGACCCGGAAAGCCGCAGCTTCCAGAACGGCGGTAAGGTCGTGTCGTTCAGCGTCGCCACGTCGGAGAACTGGAAGGACCGCAATACCGGCGAGCGCAAGGACAAGACCGAGTGGCATAACGTCTCGATCTTTTCCGAAGGCCTTGCCCGCGTTGCCGAACAATATCTGAAAAAGGGATCGAAGGTCTATCTCGAGGGCCAGCTCGAGACCCGCAAGTGGCAGGACAAGGACGGCAACGACCGGTACACGACCGAAGTCGTGTTGCGAAATTTCAACTCGTCGATGGTCCTGCTCGACGGCCGCGAAAGCGGCGGCGGCGGACAGCGTGGCGGCGGTGACGACTGGGGTGGCGGGCGCGACGAATCGCCGCGCGGCAATTTCGGTGGTGGTGGCGGACGCAGTTCCGGCAGCCGGCCGAGCGCGTTCGACGCCGATCTGGATGACGACGTTCCCTTCTGATCGACCTGAAAGCAGATGATGCCGGTGACCGTCAGCATCCGCATGCTTCAGGCACTGCTCGGTACTGCCTATCTTTTGCTCGCGGCTATCGCGGTCATCAGATCGCCAGGCCCCGTGATGGTGCTGGCCGCCGTTGGCGTGATGCTCGGTGCTTACCTGACCAGCAGGACGATACCCGACGCCTTTGTCTCGCGGGATGCCGTGTTCAGGATATGCGCGGTCGGCCTCGTCGTCATCGCGATCGGTATCGTAGCGGATGCTGCAGGGGGCAGCCGCGCCCTGGGATGGGCAGCCATCGTGATGGCCTATTGCGCGGGTAACCGGCTGAAGGCCGCGGGCATCGGACTGCCGCGAACAGGCCGTTAATCCTTCAACAGCCCCTTCAGGCCGGAAAAAGCGCCGCCCTCCTCGCCCGATTTCCAAACACGTTCCGCACCTTGCGAGCCTTCGGGACTGCGCGGGAAGGGATCGAGTGCAAGGCCCAGTGTCTGCGCCGCAGCTTCGCCCAGGTCGATCGCACCGTTTTCGAGTGGCAGGACGTCGCAGTCCGCGTCGCTGAGTTCGAGACCCTCTTCATCATCCACGCCATCCGCCGGCAGGTCGGAAATGAAACGCAGGACGAAGGGCTCGTCGATCGTTGCGGGCACCGGATCGCTCGTCACCACACAAGCCTGGCTAAGGACGGCATGCATCGTTCCCCGCGCTTCCACGCCGCCCGCGACTGCCGTCAGGGTCGCGTCCGCCGTCAGTGTTTCGAGCACGACGAGGTCAAAGCGTTTGGCGAGTGCGGAACGCTCGGCTTCGTCCGCTTCGATCGTCACGACACGCGGTACGGAGCCGATGGAATCGAGCGCATAGCGCCGGCTGAATTCGGGCGTCACGCGATCCGTCCTGCGAGCAGCGCGTCGAGCGGTGCCGAATCGATGCGCGCCTGTAACTGGTGAATGCGGCGGACCGCGTCCGACAGGACCGGTTCCGCGGGCGGACTGTTGCGCCACAGCGTCCGGCTCAGCGTCTCGGCATCGACCGCCTTGCGATAGGCGCCCAGCCGTCCGCCCAGCACCGCCATGATACCGCCGACCTGCTTTCCGACGACGAGATCACCGAAGCCGATTTCGCGAATCTGACCGTCCATGTCGGCGATGAATCGCTCGGTCAGGCGCACCGAATCATGGTCGGCGCCCTCACGCTCCAGCCGCAACAGGACGAACGACAGGACCAGCGCGATCATGTCGAACCGCCCGTCGGTCGTATCGGGCACGCCATATGTCGCATAATATTCCGGACGCCGCCCCTCGGCGACGATGGTGTCGTAGAGGGCGGCCCGATCGTCGGGTTTGGCACCGAACAGCCGTGCGAACAGGCCGGGGTTCCGCTCTTTGCTTGCCGTGGTCATCATCGGCGCATATTGAGGCGATCCCGCGCGGTTGCAATCACGCCCGTGCACCGGACGTTATTATGCCCCGTCGTATTGCGCTTACCGTTTCCGTCATCGCCATTGCCACCATCACCGCCGGATGCGCGCGCGTGCCGGGCCGCCAGGGGTTCGTCATCGATCCGCAGCTGTCCGCCGGGATCAAGGCCGGCGTGGACAACAAGGCATCGGTCCAAGGGACGCTTGGCCGCCCCAGCTTTGCCGGTCAGTTCGACGACAAGGACTGGTACTACGTCTC
>APMI01001569.1_pt1 | contig 13925 bp, 13 predicted proteins | sample 667938 | NCBI WGS metagenome assembly APMI01 (sample SAMN01084076, study PRJNA167559) | wastewater metagenome | biome: Wastewater | place: Denmark: Ejby Moelle, Odense | collected 2011-11-28 | reverse complement strand
ATAGCCAAAAAAAATCCCAAGGTAAAAATCATTCAAAATAAATTTGAGGATTTTACCAAGCAACGTAATCTCGCAATTGATTCTGTAAAAAACGACTGGATCCTCTTTTTGGATGGTGATGAGCGAATTACCCCCAAACTTCGGCAAGAAATTATTGATGAGCTGAAAAAACCACAGAAGAAAGACGCTTATTATTTTTACAGAAAATTTTATTTTGCTGGAAAACCAATAAATTTTTCAGGTACGCAAACCGACAAAAATTTCCGCCTTTTTAGGAAAAGTAAATGCAGATATGTTGCTGGAAAGAAAGTGCACGAAACTTTAGAGGTGAATGGAACAGTGGGAGTACTGGAAAATAAACTTCTTCACTATTCTGTTGCTGATTACGATTCTTACCGTGAAAAAATGATTCATTATGGTCAACTGAAGGGAAAGGAACTTTTTGCTAAAGGAAAAAAATACAACAGAATAACTCAATATTCCAAAACGGCATTTAAGTTTTTTAAAACCTATTTTATCAGGTTAGGCTTTTTGGATGGTAAGGAAGGGTTTCAGCTTGCAGAATTGCAAACGTTAAGTGTTTTCGAGACTTACAATTCTTTAGAAAAAGAGGAAAAAAATCAGTAATTTTGCAGTATTCAATGAAAAGCCGTTGATTTTTTCATTTTAAAAAAAATGATTGGTTCAAAGGTTGCATGAGAAAGGTCGGAAAAATTATTTTTGTACATGAAAATTTGCGTCATCAGTTTTGATTTTTGGAATTACGATGCACATATTGTGGAGGAGTTGAGGCGGAAAGGCATTGATGCGAATCATATCAATATCGGTGCTTATCAACATAAAAATTTTCCGGCGAGAGTTCAAAATACAATTTCGAAAATCGTGTTAAATCGTAATCTCAAAAACGAGCAACGCCAACAGATGATTCTTCAGCAGTTGGGAAAACTCGGCAAACAAGATGAAATTCTGGTCATCAATCCAGAGCTAATCGACAGAGAATATCACGAAGAAATCAAGAAATACGCTGGAAAGTATATCGCATATCTTTACGACAGTTTGGCGCGCTGTCCGGCGGAACATCTTTTTGATCTTTTCGACGAAATCTTTAGTTTTGATAAGAACGATGCGGTAAAACATCATTTTCAATTGATTACAAACTACAACTATCTTCCTGAAAAACAATTAAATAAAAATCCACAATTTGATTTGGTTTACTTGGCTTCTTATGATAATCGAATTGAAATTTTGTCTAAAATAGCCAAGAAACTTCAAAAATTAGACCTGTCTTATTACGCTAAAATCGTCGGAAAAAAAGCGTGGAAAGAACATTTGAGTCTGGATAATAACAGAAGGGTTTTCTTTTCTCGCAGAAAACTTGCGCATGCAGATGTTCCGAAATTTTACGAGAACGGGAAAGTTTTGCTTGATTTAATCCGTGATCATCAAACAGGATTGAGCTTCAGATTCTTTGAAGCAATGGCGCTGAAAAAGAAGATTATTACGGATAATGAATCCGTGAAGGATTATGATTTTTTCAATCCCAACAATATTTTGGTGTTGAACGATGATTTATCCAACCTAGAAAAACCTTTTTTCGAAACCGACTATCAAGAATTAGCTCCTGAAATTTACCGAAAATATACGCTCGAAAACTGGGTGGAAACGGTGTTTGATTTGTAAAAAGATGAAAAAAAAACTATTATTTATCGCTCCAGACTATTATGGATTTAATGAGGTTGTTTTTGAAGGTCTAAAGAAATATAGTGGTTATGAGGTGGTCCATATAAATTCAACGCTACCTTATCAATATAAAAATGTGGTAGAAAGGATACAGAATTTTTTTTCAAAAAATTTTTTGGGTAAAAATTTCAAGATTACGAAGCGCGGGGAACATATTCAACGAATAATCAATGCCGATCATTACGATTTATTGCTTATCAACAGACCCGATGTCTTGTCGGAAAAAGATTTTAGATCTGCCATAGAAAGAGCCAAAAAATCGATCGTGTTATTTTGGGACAGTATGGAAAAAATACCGCAACAAAAAAAGTTTATCGACAAATTTGACATTTGCTATAGTTTTGATTCTGATGATTGCAAAAATTACAATTTGAGTTTCGTTTCAACTTTTTATTTTATTAAAGGTGAAGACTCTTTGCCAAAATTTGATGTTGGATATCTTGCTACTTATGATCAGAGAATTCATGACGCATTAATATTATTCAGCAAGTTTGATGAAGGAGGTATTACAGCAAAAGGAAAAATATTTACTTATAAATCGAAACCTATTAAAGAAAGGTTGCCGGGAAATATTGAAGAGATAAATAACATCGTGCCCTTTTCAAAATCTTATAAATATTATTTAGACTGCAAAGCAATTTTAGATATTGCTCACTTTCACCAAAAAGGTTTGTCTTTTCGACCTTACGAAGCAATTGGATTAAATAAAAAACTCATTACTACAAATAAAGAAATCTTAAATTGTGATTTTTATGACCCACATAATATACTTCTGATTGAAGACGTTCATAATATAAACATTCCAAAAGTTTTTTTTGAAAGCAATTACAAACAGCTCAAAGAATCTGTCAAAGAAAAATATTACATAAAAAATTGGATAAAAACATTGCTATCAATTGATGAACAATAAGATATATTTTGTCTGCCCTACAAATAAATCTATTAGCGGTGGAATAAAGCAAATTTATAGGCAAGTCGAGGTGTTGAATAAAAACGGTTTCAATGCCGTTGTTTTATTGAAAAATCATATTAAAGAAAAATGGTTCGAGAGTAATGTGCCGATTGAAAGCAATCCCTATCTTTTCAAAAAAATCAAATATTCTTACAAAAATAAAAGCATAAATTTCTGGAGAAATTTAGTTTTAAAATATTTAAGACTGAAAAGTAAGACATTCGAAAAAGATTCAATCCTAGTATTTCCAGAAATCTATGGACCAAGGATTTGCGAGATTGAACCTGAAATTAAGAAGGTGATTTTTAATCAAAATTGTTATTACACATTTGAGCATTTTCAGCTTGATGAAAATCTTTCTAAAATACCATATAATCAAAATATACTTGCAACAATTTGTGTCTCGGAAGATTCTGAAAAATATCTAAAATTTGCTTTTCCCAATTTGCCTGTTTACCGAATTCATTTAGGAATTGATAATAATGTATTTAAATACTCTGCTGAAAAAAAGAGACAGATTGCATTTATGCCTCGCAAATTATCCGAGGATGTTGTCCAGGTCATTAACATTTTAAGAAATAGGGGTAGATTGGAAGGTTGGGATTTTGTTGCTATCGATAATAAAACAGAAATTGAAGTTGCCAAAATTTTACGGGAGAGCGCAATTTTTCTTAGTTTCAATCATAAAGAAGGCTTTGGTTTACCTCCGGTCGAAGCGATGAGTTGCGGATGCTACGTAATAGGTTATGCAGGTGAAGCAGGCAAAGAATACTTGAAACCAGAATTTTCTAGTTTAATTCCAGATGGCAATATTGTCAAATTTGTAGAAGCGGTTGAAAAAACTATAGATTTATTTGAGACTAACCCAATGGTCATCATTGACAAAGGCAAGAAGGGTTCTGATTTTGCTAATGAAAATTATAATCTAAAACGCGAAGATGCTAATATAACATCGGTGTGGAAAAACATATTGAATTAAACATGACCGCAAAAGTTTTTCTCCAAAACAATGAACGAGCATAAATCTTCCACATCTATATCGTAGAATTGTCTGCAAAATTCGTTGGCGTTTTTAATAATTTCCAGACATTTATTACGATGTTCAATATAGAAATTCAGCTGATCTTCAAAATTTGAAAAATCATTTTTTATCTCGATAAAATGTTTTCCACCGATCAATTGACCTTCCATTAACCAAGTCTCAATCGTTGGTTTCGGCATTACAGCGATGGAATTGGATTCACTTTAAGTTCGTGGCGACATCATTTCCTTGAAGACTCAAAATAAATTTAAATTCTAAATGTTTTTCGAGAGAAATTATTGGTTTCATCCAATCCAAATTTCCACGGTAGGTGTTAACTTGCGCCACATCTGTAAGGGGATGACCGAAATATTTTTCATAAAATAAATAACGATGATGCTGAAAAACCGCTCCACGACCAATCATTATGTTTTCCTTCGACAAAAAATCCTTCGAACCCTCCACAAAAACAAAATGTCTCGCTTTATCTAAATTCAGCAAAATACTATTTTGGTTGTTTTCCGAAATTGGGCGGCTTTTTACAACAGAGGGAAGTTTAGGAACTTCAGTAACATCACCAAAAACAAAATTGATTGGCAGATTTTCTGGAAAAAATCGCGCGTATTTGTAAGTGTCGAAATAATAGGCTTTCGGAGTTTTTGTTTTCTTTAAATCCCTAATTTTAAAGTTTTCCGGGGATTCTTGAATGGAGGTTTTGCAGTAATAATCAACTCTTTCCTGAACTTTTTCCAATTGTTCATCTGAAAGTTTGGACTTGAAATCCGTAATTTTTTTTTTTGAAATTCTTTTTTGTGGGCAGCAGAAATCGACTATATCCTTTTGGGTAAAAAAAATAATTTGCTCTGCTTCCTAATCTTCATTTTGAAATTATCTTGAGTAATCGTCTTCAATCCTCACAATATCGTCTTCCCCAAAGTAGGCCCCGGTCTGTACTTCCACAAAAACCAAAAGTTTCGAACCTCGATTTTCGATTCGGTGTTTTGCGCCAAGTGGTATAAAGATGCTTTCACCATATTTTAAAACATGTTCTACTTCATCCAAAACCACAACTGCTTCTCCTTCCACAATCGTCCAAAACTCCTGTCTGTGATGATGGTACTGATAAGAAAGTCTGTGTCCTGGATTTACCTCGATTCTTTTCAATTTATAGTTGGGCTCATCTTCCAAAACAAAATATTTTCCCCACGGTCTTTCGCCGATTTCTAACATAAAATTCTTATTTAATTGCAAAACTAAATAAAAAAATTTCAATGCAACTATGTGCCAAATTATCAATGCGGAACTTTAGCATTTTATCAATTCAATCAATTGCAATCTTATGAAATACAATTTGCAATTATTGCGTCTTGCACCTTGCACCAAATTGAGTAAATTTGCATCTTAAAATTTACAGAGAAATGAGCAAAGTAAGAGTGCGTTTTGCACCGAGTCCAACTGGACCATTGCATTTGGGAGGAGTGAGAACCGCGTTGTACGATTATCTTTTTGCCAAAAATCAAGGCGGCGATTTCGTTTTGAGAATTGAAGATACCGATACAGCGAGATATGTGGAAGGTGCGGAAGATTACATCATGGAAGCGTTGGAATGGTGCGGAATTATTCCAGACGAAAGCCCAAGACACGGCGGAAAATTTGCTCCATATCGTCAATCTGAAAGAAGAGAAATCTACGATAAATATTTAGAGCAAATCCTAAAAACCGATTACGCATACATCGCATTCGACACACCCGAAGAATTGGACGAAATCAGAAAAGAGTTTGAACAAAATGGTGAAGTCTTCGCTTACGACAATATCACGAGAAACCGCCTTAAAAATTCTTTGACTTTAGCTAAAGAAGAAGTTCAGAAATTAATCGACGAAAAAGTTCCTTATGTCGTTCGCTTCAAAATGCCCGTTGACAGAATTTTGAATTTGGAAGACATCATCCGTGGAAAATTTTCAGTAAATACCAATACTTTAGATGACAAAGTTCTGGTAAAAAACGACGGAATGCCGACTTATCATTTCGCCAACATCATCGATGACCACGAAATGGAGATTTCTCACGTTATTCGTGGCGAAGAATGGCTGCCTTCACTTGGACTTCACTATCTACTATATGAAGCAATGGGTTGGGAAAGACCTGAGTTTGCGCATTTGTCATTAATTCTAAAACCCGAAGGAAAAGGAAAACTTTCAAAAAGAGACGGTGACAAGTTTGGCTTCCCTGTTTTCCCATTAAATTTTAAAGATCCGGAAACGGGAAATATTTCAAAAGGTTATCGTGAAGAAGGTTATCTGCCAGATGCGTTTATTAATATGGTCGCTCTTCTTGGGTGGAGTCCTGCAGATGACAAGGAAATTTTGACTTTGGATGAAATGGCGAAGGAATTTGATTTGCATAAAGTCCATAAAGCCGGTGCAAGATTCAGCAAAGAAAAAGCGGAATGGTTCAATAGCGAATACTTGAAATCAAAATCGGACGAAGAAGTTTTGGCATTATTAAAAAATGTGGAAGGAATCAACCTTGAAAATTCAAGCGACGAAAAATTATTGAAAGTGATTTCATTAATGAAAGAACGGGCAACTTTTGTAAAAGATATCTATAACGATGGAAAATTCTTCTTCGAAGCTCCAACTTCCTACGATGAAAAGGCGGTAAAAAAAGCATGGAATGAAGAAACTGCAACAATTTTGAATGAACTTTCCACCCAACTTGAAACTTGGGACATGAAACCTGAAATCATCAAACAAAAAATTCACGATTTTGCCGAATCCAAATCACTTGGAATGGGAAAAGTGATGATGCCTTTAAGACTGAGTCTAGTTGGTGAATTGAAAGGTCCCGATGTTCCAGATATTTTAGAAATCCTGGGAAAAGAGGAAAGTGTCGCAAGAATAAAAAATGCTGTTCATCAAATCAAGTGATTCAACAAAGCCACGAAGTGGCGGAATCAACAGCAAAGGGTGAAGCCCTTTATTCATAAAGAGCCGTTCAACAAAGCCACGAAGTGGCGGAATAATTAAGCAAAAGGTGAAACCGTTTGGAGAAGTGGAGAAATAATATTTTTAAATCCCCGATTTTCAATTCTGTAAACTTGTTCTGAACAATATTTGATACAAAATATTCCCCTTTTACTTTTGTGACTTTTATGGTTTGAAAAGTGAGTTATTTGTGATTTTTTGTTATGCTTCACAGTTATTTTTACTAAATTTGAAAGATTATTTTAAAGAAGAAAATGGAATACTTAAATTTTGAACTTCCGATAAAAGAATTGATGGATCAGTATCAAACCTGTTCATTGGTCGGCGAAGAAAGTGGAGTAGACGTGAAACTTGCCTGTTCGCAAATCGAAGATAAAATTATAGAAAAGAAAAAAGAAATCTACGGAAATCTTACACCGTGGCAAAGAGTACAACTTTCTCGTCATCCAGATCGTCCTTATACATTGGATTTTATTAAAGGAATCGTTGATAAAGACAGTTTTCTGGAACTTCACGGTGACCGAAATTTTGCTGACGATCCCGCAATGATTGGCGGACTTGCAAAAATTGACGGAAAATCGGTGATGATTATTGGAACTCAAAAAGGGAGAACCACCAAAGAACGCCAACTCCGAAGATTCGGAATGAGCAATCCTGAAGGTTACCGAAAAGCATTGCGTTTGATGAAATTGGCGGAGAAGTTCCACATTCCTGTAATTTCTTTAATCGATACACCGGGAGCTTATCCAGGTTTAGAAGCCGAAGAAAGAGGACAGGGTGAAGCCATCGCAAGAAATATCTACGAAATGACCATGCTTAAAACTCCGATTTTTGTTTACATCATCGGTGAAGGAGCAAGTGGTGGAGCTTTAGGAATAGGCGTCGGAAATAAAGTGTACATGCTTGAAAATACATGGTACACCGTAATTGCACCAGAAAGTTGTTCGTCAATTTTATGGAGAAACTGGGATCACAAAGAAGATGCAGCAAATGCTTTAAAATTAACTCCACATGATGCACTAAAAGAAAAATTCATCGATGGAATTATCGAGGAACCACTTGGTGGAGCACATTACGAACCGCAAGTTGCGTATGATCATTTGAAAGCTTCGATTCTTCAAAACATCAAAGCGTTTTCAAAATTCACAGGAAAAGAATTGGAAACTCAAAGACAGGACAAATTCATCGCAATGGGTCAGTTTAAAGGTTAAACAAAAAAAATAAATATCAATCCTTACATTTTAAACGATGTGAGGATTTTTTATTTGTATTTTAACGCGAATCACTTTAACTTTATAGGATAAATTTTGCTAAAAAAGTTGATATGAAAATTCAATCCCAAAACGTGCTCGATGGCGTAAATCACAATACCGTTTTTATGGTGTGGAACTTTAAAGAAAATGTTGAAATTAAAGAAGCCTTCAAAAACGTTTGTAAATTAGTCATCAATCTCAATCATTCTGCAAATACACGTTTTCCCGAAACCAAAGCAAGTGTGGTGATGGGAATTGGTTTTCATGCGTGGAATTTATTGGATTTGAAAAAACCACTCCCGAAAGAATTTGAGGAATTTCAAGAAATCGTAGGTTCAAAACATACCGCAGTTTCTACAAAGGGCGATTTGCATTTCCATATTCGCGGGAATTATAAAAGTTTCTGTATGGATACTGCAACTGCAATTACAGATGCTTTACGAGAAGTTGCCGACTGTGTGGAAGAAATTCACGGATTCAAATATTGGGACGGAAGAAGCATCATCGGTTTTGTGGATGGAACTGAAAATCCTTACGGAGAAGACCGTGCCTATTTCGGAATAATCGGCGACGAAGACTTAGAATATAAAGGTTGCAGTTATCTTTTCGTACAGAAGTATATGCATGATTTACACGCCTGGAGAAACTTGCCTGTTTACGAGCAAGAAAAAGTAATCGGTCGCTCAAAATATGAAGACATCGAAATGTCGGACGAGGTAAAACCGACCAACTCCCATTCTGCATTGGCAAATGTTGGTGACGATGCGAAAATTGTGCGTGACAATATGCCTTTTGGAAATATTTCTACCAATGATATGGGAACTTATTTCATCTGTTATGCAAGTAAATTCTCAACGATGAAAAAAATGTTGACGAGGATGTTTGTGGGCGAACCGAAAGGAAATTACGACCGATTGCTTGATTTTAGTTTTCCAAAAACAGGGACTTTGTTTTTCGTTCCGACTTTTGATATTTTGGATGAGTTTTCTGGATAAAATTGAAATTTGTTCGAAAGGTTCTAATTCTAAAGATTTCTCATTGTCTTCGTCAATTCGAAAAGACCTCAAGAAGTGGGTGGAACTGAGGGGATTTGGCGCGGCGGCTTTGCCGCCGCGCCAAAAAAACCTGTATCATAAGAAGGAGCGGTCACTTCGAACGAAGTGAGAAATCTTCTAAAAATAATTATATCTATACGTTCGTGGCAAAAATCCTCACAAAAAAATCCCACAATCGAAATTACAGGATTCTATTTTTTATTTTTCACACAGAAAAAATCTGCACAATCCGCCAAGTCTGCGATAGAAAAAAATTACTCAAAAAGCTCCGCCGTATCCAAAACCGTCACTTTGCCGTCTTCACAACGAATCGCTTCTCCCGGAAAATTCTGAATCATGTGGTAATCGTGCGTCGCCATCACCACTGCTGAATTATTTTCAAAAGCAACCTGTTTCAACAACGTCATAATTTCGTTGGAAGTTTCAGGATCTAAATTTCCTGTAGGTTCATCTGCCAAAATAAGTTCAGGATGATTTAATAAAGCTCTTGCAATGGCAATTCTTTGCTGTTCGCCACCAGAAAGTTCGTGCGGCATTTTATGTTTTTTAGACTTCATTCCCACACTACCCAAAACCTCATTGATGCGGTCTTCCATTTTCTTTCTGTCATCCCAACCTGTTGCTTCCAAAACGAAGCGAAGATTTTTTTCAACAGTTCTGTCTGTCAACAACTGAAAATCCTGAAATACGATTCCCAATTTTCTTCTTAGGTTTGGAATGTCAGAAGTTCTTAATTTTTCCAACTCAAAACCGGCAACACTTCCATGTCCGGAACCAAGTGGGATATGTCCGTATAGTGTCTTTAACAAAGAGCTTTTTCCGGAACCGGTTTTTCCGATGAGGTAACAAAACCTTCCTTGTTTTATGTTCAGATTAACGTCATTAAGAACGGTAAAATTTTTCTGTGCAATTTTCGCGTTTTTTAAATGAATTACGTCGTGACCTTCTAGTGTTGAATGTGGCATATTTATGATTGATAAATAATGATTGATAAGTGATAATTAAATTAATTGCAAAACGAAAATTCCTTCAAAAATAAAGCAAAATCACACCCTTTAAGGATTGGGGAAATTAAGTTTGTTCAATTTTTGTAAACTGATATTTCGCTCAAACCAAAAATAGGTAAAACTTTCTTTTGCAACGAATTTTTAGCAAATTTTAACAACAAAAAATGCCTGAAAATTTACTTTTCAAGCATAATTTTGTATCTGATAATTCCAGAGATTATCTCTTAGCGCGTGCTGCACTTACAGTTAAACTCTTTCTGCCTTTTGCTCTTCTTGCAGCCAAAACTCTTCTACCGTTCGGCGTAGACATTCTTTCACGGAAACCGTGTTTGTTTCTTCTCTTTCTTTCTGATGGCTGGAATGTTCTCTTGCTCATTGCTAATATTTTTAGTAAAAACTATATCTTATTTTTCAGACTGCAAAGATAGTAAAGTTTTTATTTTCTGCAAATTAAATTTTAAAATTTTCCCCGAAATAAAATTCATTTGGGCGTATCCCTCTCCGATGCTTACTAACGAGATTCTCTAAACTTTCCCAAAACCCGGGTCGCGCTTTCCGCTATATCTTTTTTGTTTTTGCCGCAGCTTTTCCATCGGAAAAACAAAAAAGGATGCCGCTTCAATCGCTTACGTGAGGAACGTCATTTTCAGAAGATTTGTTACAGGAATCAAGTGTTGGTTTTCTTTTTGAGATTACGCACGTCGTTACCTCCATCACCCAACATCCATCCAAATAATCTATATTTGCAAATTACAATAATTCAGAAAAATGTTCACGCCTTCAGAAATTTTAGACATCAACCAACTCTTAAAACCCGAAAACAAAATCGTAATCATAACGCATTACAATCCTGATGGAGACGCAATCGGCTCAAGTTTAGGTCTGAAACATTTTCTGAAACAAAAGGGTCTGCAAGCCGAAGTTATCGTTCCCAACGATTTCCCGAAATTCCTGAAATGGATGCCGGAAGCGAAAAAAATCATCATCGCCGATTACAAAAGAAAACAGGCAGGAGAAGCAATTTACAACGCCGATGTTATTTTCATCCTCGATTTCAACGCCTCTAACCGTTCAGGAAATTTAGTCGGTCCATGGCTTGAAAAAGCAAGGGCCACTAAAATCCTCATCGACCATCATCAACAACCAGAAGATTTTGATTTCGTGTATTCCGACACTACCATTCCTGCAACATCGCAAATGGTGTATCATTTTATTGAAGCTTTAGACGACGAAAAATTAGTGAACCAAGATATTGCAGATTGTCTTTACACAGGAATTATGACTGACACAGGTGGATTCCGTTTTCGGTCCACATCTGCTACAACGCACAGAATTATTGCTAATTTAATAGAAAAAGGAGCAGACCCTGCAATGATTACTTCCAACACTTGGGACACGAATACAGTCTCAAGACTGCATTTGTTGTCATTAATCTTAAGCAGAATAGAAGTGGTAAAAGACGGGAAAGTTGCCATTCTTTGGCTTAAACGTGATGAACTTAAAGAATTTGGTTTCCAAAAGGGCGATACGGAAGGTTTTGTAAATTATGGTTTATCGATTATGGGAACTCAGGTTTCCGCATTTTTTATGGAAGATTTATATGAGGATTTTATCAAAATTTCTTTCCGCTCCAAAGAAGATGTGGATGTGAACCAATTCTCAAGAAAGTATTTCAACGGCGGTGGTCACATCAATGCAGCAGGCGGAAAATATTTTAAATCTATTGAAGATACGATTGAAGATTTTAAGGAAAAAATTGAAGGCGAGGATTTGTAATTTTGAAGTTCGAAAATCGGATAGGAAATATTTCTAACGTAACAGAAGAAAAATCAACGCCAAAATAGCCGGAACCGCCTGAACAAAAAATATTTTTCCAGAAGCGGAAATCGCACCATAGATTCCTGCAACAATCACACATCCAAGGAAAAACATTGCGATATTAGTGGACCAAATGACATCAGAAATTAGCAAAGACCAAATTAATCCCGCTGCAAGAAATCCGTTGTAAAGTCCTTGGTTTGCAGCCAATCCTTTTGTAGGAGTGAAAAGTTCTTCTTTCAGTGCACCTTTGAAAGATTTTCTTCCCAACGTTTCCCACGCAAACATTTCCATATAGAGGATGTAAAGATGTTCGATGGCGACAAGTGTGATTAAAATTTTTGAAACAATTTCCATGGTTTTTGGTTTTAATTTTTTTAAACCTTATAGTTTTGCGAAACCTGTAAGGTTTCCTAAAATACCAATTTTTTCGGCAAATTATGCAGCAATTCCGTGTTGATGATTTCTGCACAAATCGCTGGTTTTTCCCAGTGTCCGTTATGTCCGCAATCCAGGAGATATGATTTGATGTTCGTTTTTTCTGGGAGATTTTTTAGCATCACATCAGTTTTCACCGCGTTGTCGTATTTACCGGCGATGACTAAAATTTTTCCCTCGAACTTTTCCATCACTGATTTTTTATCGGTTCTTTCCATCATTCCTTTAACTGCTGCCAAAACTCCGTCGGGTTTCGTGGAAAGTGCGATTTCTTTGGCCAAGTCAATTTTTCCCTCCAAAATGTCTTTTTCGTTTTCATTGAAGAGATTTGGAATCCCCGCATTTACATAAGTTCGGAATGCTTCTTTAATAATTCTGAAACTTTTTCTGCGTTGTTCTTTTTTCTCTTCGTCATCGGCAAAGTAAGTAGAAAAGAATAAGGTTAAGGATTTTAAATCATCCGGAAACTTTTCTGCAAAAGCGAGCGAAGTATAACCTCCCATGGAATGTCCCAACAAATGAAATTTCCCCAACTTCAGCTTGTCGGTTACTTTCTTCACTTCTTCAGCATTCAATTCCATTGAATGAACGTCGCTATAAATTTTGGAGAGTCCGTGTCCCGGCAAATCGATTTTAATTAAGGTGAAATCTTGGGAAAGTTTTTCTTCCATTTCTTCCCAAATCAAAAGATTCTCCATAAAACCGTGGAGCAGAACAAGGTTTTCTTTACCGTTTCCAGATATTTCGTAATTCAGCATGTTCAAATTTAATTAAAAAAATTCCAGTTGAATTTAAAAATAAATATCGATGTAATCAGTACCAATACCGTCGCAATTCTGCATTTCCTGCATACGCCAATATTTTCGGTTTTGGGTAGAAAGGAACGTTTGGGGGCCTTTTTTCACACATTCTTTTCCGTTTCCGTTGACAATTGTACTGTGCCTAATTGTTCCATCGAAACTTAATTCTTTGTCGGAAACTTGGGAGATTTCACCGTCAATTTTTAAATATTGTTTTCCAATAATTTGACTTCCGGAAACTTTATATAGATTTTTGCCAATCGGTTTGAAAGTAATTGTTCCCGGTTTGTCCCAAGAAATCCACTGTAAAGTGAGCGAGTGTTTTCCGGCTAAACTTTTTTCATTTGAAGTTTGAACATCAACGGGATTGCCCGTGTTTTCTTCTTCAGCATCATCGTTCTTTGGAATGATTTCTTGCTTTACAATTTGGGTTTCGAGAGGTTTTTCAACATAAACTGTTTCTTTTAGAACGCTTGGAGTTTGAATTGTTTCTGTTTTCTTAGAGCATGAGAAAAGAAGAATGGTTCCTGTAAGTACAAGATATTTTTGCATAATTATAAATGTGGTGATTACTAAAAACTTTACAAATACTATGCAGAAAAGGACATCCGTGGAAAACGCTCTTTATTTACTTTAGTGATAAATGTCGATGTAATCTACAAAACCGTCGTTATTAACCTTGTCTTGGAGTCTCCAAAAATTTCCCTTTCCTTCATTCAGAAATGTGCTTCGGCGAGTTCGTGTATATTTTTTTCTGTTGATGACTTGTGAAATTCTGCCTTCGAAATTCAAGTGTTTCTCCGAAACTCTTTTTATATTTCCGGCGACTGCAATTTTGTTTCCGTTTGCTGTGG
>APMI01027472.1_pt1 | contig 13940 bp, 16 predicted proteins | sample 667938 | NCBI WGS metagenome assembly APMI01 (sample SAMN01084076, study PRJNA167559) | wastewater metagenome | biome: Wastewater | place: Denmark: Ejby Moelle, Odense | collected 2011-11-28 | reverse complement strand
CTGGCCCATGGCCGCCATCGCCCCGGCCAGCAGCGCCAGCCCCGCCACGCGCCAGCCCGGCCACGCGTTGCGTGCCGCTTGGGTCCAGCGCCGCAAGATCACCTATTTGGCCGCGATTTCGCTGGGGGCTGCCTGCGGCGTCACGGCACCGGGCAGCCGCACCCGCAGCCGCTTGATCCGGCGGGCGTCGGCGTCGACGACCTCGAACTCGATGCCGTTCTCATGGGTGACGATCTCGCCCCGGGCAGGCACGCGGCCGGTGCGCAGGAACACAAGGCCCCCCAGCGTGTCGATTTCCGCATCGTCCTCATCGGTGCGCAAAGGCATTCCGATAGCTTTTTCAAAGTCTTCCAGCGGGGTTAGCGCCTGCGCGACATAGACGCCGGGCTTTTCCTCTTTCCACATCGCGCCTTCGGCTTCGTCATGCTCGTCCTCGATCTCGCCGATCACGGTTTCGATCAGGTCTTCGATGGTCACCAGACCGTCCACCCCGCCGTATTCGTCGATCACCAGCGCCATATGAATCCGCTCGCGCTGCATCTTTTGCAGCAGCGTTCCGGCAGGCATCGAGGGGGGGGCGAACAGCACCGGGCGCAGCAGCTTTTTCAGGCTGAACCGTCCGGTTGCGCCAAAGCCATATTGCAGCGCCAGATCCTTCAGCAGAACCAGCCCCTCGGGGTTGTCCAGCGTGCCCTTATAGACCGGCAGGCGGGAAAAGCCGTGCTTGCGAAAGGCCTCGACCAGGTCATCCTTGCCGATATCCAGCGGCACGGCGGCAATATCGACCTTGGGGATCGCCACATCATCCACCCGCAGGCGGCGCAGGTTGCCAAGCCCATGCCCCGGGCTGTGGCCGGGCGGGGGGGCCTCGGCCTGCCCTGTCGCGTCCTGGGGGGAGAGGGCGTTCAGAATTCGCCCGAAAAATCCGCGAGATTGCGTATCGCCATCCGTGTTGTCTTGCGCCGATGCGCCCGACTCGTCGCTGCTACTGCCCATTGGTCCTTGGTCCAAACGCGCCCTTGCCGGGCGCCGCATCAATATGGGTCAGAAAGGCCCATCCGCGCAAGTATCGCGGTCTCGGTCCCTTCCATGAGGTCTGCATCCGCATCGTCGATGTGATCATAGCCCAGAAGATGCAGAAAACCGTGAACAACCAGATGCGTCACATGGTCCGCCATGGGCTTGTCCGCCTCGGCCGCCTCGCGCGCGCAGGTATCATAGGCGATGGCGATGTCGCCCAGATGCTCGGGGTCATCGGCCTCGCCAGGTTCGGGCAGATCGGGGGCAAGGCCGGGTTCGTCGCTTGCACGTTCGTCCGAAGGCCAGGACAACACATTGGTCGCCTTGGGCTTTCCACGAAAGTCTGCATTCAACTCGGCAATGCGGGCATCGTCGCAGGCCATCAGGCATAGGGTGAAACCTTCGGCGGGTAGGCCCAGATGCGCCAGGGTCTGACGAATGGCCGCATCGGCCAGCGGTTCAAGGCCGAACGCTGCCCAGCGCGGATCTTCAATCACGCAATCTACCAGTGGTTCCAACAGGTTGTCGGGTGACGTTTCAGTGGTCACAACCATGCCCCCCGCCCGGTGCCGGTGGCTTGCGAAATATTGGTCAGACCAGCCCTTTTCACCCGGTCTTCCAGCCCGCGCAGCACTTCGGTGACCAGCGACATGCCCTGATAGACCAGCGCGGTGTAAAGTTGCAGGGCAGAGGCGCCCGCCAGCAGTTTCTGCCAGGCCTCCTCGGCACTGGAAATACCGCCAACGCCCACCAGAGGCAGCTTGCCATCAGTCAGTTGTGAAAGTTGCGCCAAGATGCGTGTGGACTTTTCGAACAATGGGGCGCCGGAAAGGCCGCCCATCTGCTCACGGCTGGTACTTTTCAAACCATCGCGCGAAAGCGTGGTGTTGGTGGCGATGATCGCGTCAAGGCCCGAGGCCAATGCCACCTCTGCAATCTCGGCCAGCTCATCCCCGTTCAGATCGGGTGCGATTTTCAGGAAAACCGGAATGCGCCGGGGCAGGCCGGCCCGCGCCTCCATGACCCCTGCCAGCAAGGCAGACAGGGCCGCGCGGCCCTGAAGGTCACGCAGCTTTTCGGTGTTCGGGGAACTGACGTTCACAGTGGCGAAATCGACATGCGGGCCGCACAGGGCCAGAACGCGGGCGAAATCGCCCGCGCGGTCGGTGCTGTCCTTGTTGGCCCCCAGGTTAAGGCCAACAGGCACCGGCCCCTGTGGACGACCGGCCAGACGGGCGCCGATAACCTCGGCCCCCTCGTTGTTAAAGCCGAAACGGTTGATCACCGCGCGATCCTCGGTCAGGCGGAACACGCGCGGCTGCGGATTGCCGGGTTGCGGGCGCGGCGTCGCGGCCCCGACCTCGACAAACCCGAAACCGGCGCGGGTCAAGGGCGCGATGGCGGTGGCGTTCTTGTCATAACCCGCGGCCAGCCCCAGCGGATTGGGCAGCATCAGCCCCGCCAGAGTGGTTGCCAGAACCGGAGAGGTGATCGGCCCGGGCAAGGGCACAAGGCCAAAGCGCAGCGCCGAGAGGGAAAGACCATGCGCGCGCTCTGGGTCAATCCGGTGCAAAAGGCCAAGGCCCAGCCGTTCGACAAGGTTCAAATCACACCTTCAGGAAAAATATGACCCGCAGCACCCAGGGGCAGGGATTTGTCCCACACCACATCGGACAGCAGCAAGTTGCGGTAAAGATGGGGGAAAAGTGCGCCGCCGCGCGATGGCTCCCACCGCAGGGCAGCCCCTAGCTTGTCGGCACGGCACGCCACCAGCACCAGATCGCTTTCGCTGGCGAAATGGCGCGCGGCGGTTTCCGTCACCTGAGCCGCCGTCGAGAAATGGATGAAGCCGTCGGCCAGATCGACCGGCGCGCCCGCCGTCTCGCTGGCGGCGCGGAACGCATCCCATTCGGGGCGGCGGAGGATCTTGTAAATCAGCATGGCGGCGTGATGCCCCTTCCGGCGGCGGCGGTCAATGCCGTCATGTTCCTGTCGGCAAGGTCTTGGAAAGGTTTGACAGCCGCGCCCGGCAGGCGCGACCATACCCCATCGACGTCAGAGCCAAAGGTATTGCCATGACACGAATCATTCCCCTGACCCTTCTTGCCGCCCTTACCGCCACGCCCCTGTGGGCCGACAGTGTGAAGATCACCCTGCTGGGCGTCGGCGACGTTTACAATTTCGATGAGGAAGACGGTCGTGGCGGCTTTGCCCGCCTGAACGCCGTTGCCAAAGCCGAGCGCGCCGCAAACCCCAACACGCTTTATCTGTTCGATGGCGACATGCTGTCGCCCTCGCTGATCTCTGGTTTCGACAAGGGGCAGAATACCATCGACTTCACCAACCTCGTGCCCTTCGATCTGGCGGTGCCGGGCAATCATGAGTTCGATTTCGGACCCGAGAACTTTTATGAAAAGATGAAGGCGTCCAAGTACCCCTGGGCCGCGATCAATATCACCAAGGCCGATGGCAGTCCGATTGAGGGTTTGGGCGGTGTGATGGTGAAAGAAGTTGCGGGCCTGAAGATCGCACTGATCCCGGTGGCGCAAGATACCTCTCCCGAGGTGTCTGACACGGGTGACCTGAAATTCCTGCCCACGGTCGATACCGCGATTGCGGCTGCCGAAAAGGCCACCGAGGACGGGGCCGATCTGGTGGTGGGTGTAGTGCAGACCGACATGGGCAACGACCGCCGCTTGATCGCCAGCCATGCCTTTGACGTGATCCTGTCGGGGGACGATCATTCCTATGCCACCGCCTATGACGGGGTGACGGCCTATGTCGAAACCTCGATCGATGGCCAGCTTCTGACCGCGCTGGACCTGATCGTCACCGTCAAGGAAAAGGACGGCAAGCGCGACATCAGTTGGCAGCCCGAGTTCCGTTTCATCGACACAGCCACGGTTGAACCCGACCCGGAATCAAAGGCGCTGGCCGACAAACTGAACGCAGAGCTGGACAAGCAGTTGAACGTGGAAATCGGCACGCTGGAGGCGCCGCTGGATTCGCGCCGCAACATCGTGCGGGGCGAAGAGGCGACCATGGGCGACCTGATCGCCGATGCGATGCGGGTGCAGACCGGCGCGGATATTGGCCTGATGAACGGCGGTGGCATTCGCGGTGACCGCACCTATGACGCAGGCGCCAAGCTGACGCGAAAGGATATTCTGACCGAGCTGCCCTTTGGCAACGTGACGGTGGTGACCGAGCTGCCCGGCTCTCAGGTACTGCTGGCGCTGGAGAACGGCGTCAGCCAGGTGGAAAAGGGGGCAGGGCGGTTCCTACAGGTTTCCGGCATGACTTTTGCCTTTGATGCCAGCGCCCCTGCTGGCAGCCGTGTCAGCGAGGTCATGGTTGGCGGCAAACCGCTGGAGGCCGACACGCTTTATAAGGTGGCGACGAACGATTACATCCTTGGCGGTGGCGACGGCTTTGCGACGCTGGGCGGCGGGCGGATCGTGACCGATACCGGCGGCGGGCAGTTGGTGGCCAATGACGTGATGGCCTATGTCGAGAAGCTGGGCAGCGTGAAGATCGCGACCGACGGGCGGATCAAGAAGCTGGGTAACTGATCCCAAGATGATCCGCAGGCTTGAGCCTACCCGCCTGAGGTGCTATCAGGCGGGCAGTTGCGGGTGTTGTGTAATGGTAAGACCTTAGCCTTCCAAGCTAAAGACACGGGTTCGATTCCCGTCACCCGCTCCATTTCTCCAGTGTGAACGTGATGCAAAGGCCAGCCAGAATGGTGGCGTGGCCTTTTGGTTTGCGGGGCCCTAGCCCTTGCCCTGCACAGCGGCGGGATTCATCCAGAAAACGCCGAAACCGTTGCCGTCCGGGTCGTAGAACGCGCGCGAATACATGAAGCCCAAGTCCTGCGGGGGTTCGGCATCAGTGCCGCCCGCGGCGATGGCGGCCTGGGTGATCGCATCAACCGCGGCGCGGCTGTCGCAACTCAGCGAAATGAGCGCCGTGGTTCCCTTGCGCGGATCGACCATGGGTTTCGGTGAAAAGCCCTGAAACCGCTCATGCGTCAGGATCATGAAATAGATCGCCTCGGACACCACGATGCAGGCGGTTGTCGCATCCGAGAACTGTTCGTTGATGGTCCAGCCCAGGCCTTGATAAAAGGCGCGGGCGCGGGGCACGTCGGTGACGGGCAGGTTGACAAAAATCATCTGCGGCATGGGTTTCCTCCGGTTCGCCCTATATAGTTAGCATATTTGCTAACTATTGGCAATCATCCCAGCCGGAACATCGACAGCAGCGGCAGGGCCACCCAGCCGTAGGTGGCGGTGGTGGCCAGATAGGCCCCGGCGGCCAGCATCCCCCGCCGCCACGACATCGGGCGTTGCAGGCGGATCACTTGTGCCGATTGCAAAAGACCGGACAGGCCCAGCAGCACGAAGATGAACAGGAAATAGGATTGCGTCACGATCGCCAGTGCCGCCGCCAGCGCCGACAGGGCAAGCGTCACACCCTGCGCCGCGCCGGGCGCAAAGGTGAAAACCAGAATCCGCAGGATCTTACCACCATCCAACGGCCAGAACGGCATCAGGTTGAATGCGTTCAGACCGGCGATGACCATGGCAAGGATCTGCATCCCATAGGCCAGATGCGGCGATACGTTCCACAGCAATTCCGACACCGACAGCAACACGAACATCGGGGCAAGGCCGATGGCAGGGCCCATCAAGGTGATGAACACCTCTTCCTCATGGCTGTCGGGCAGGCGGGACGAAATGGCCTGTCCGCCGACCAACGGCAGAAGGCGGAATTGCGCGTCGGCATGACCGCAGACGCGGTAGGCGGCGACATGGCCGTATTCATGCAGCAAGACCGCCAGAATGAAGGCCAGCCCGAAGAGCCAGCCAAAAAACCAGACCGCCGCAACCACGGCCACCCCCGCCAGACCGACGGCGTTGGGGTCAAGCCCGGTGCGGCGAAGGCCAGGACCAGATCCGGCATAGCCGCCCCTCAATGTGGCCCAGGTGCCGGCAAGCAGGCAAAGCGAGACGAACAGGGCGACCATCGCGGCCCGCCCTGTTACAGGTTTTCCTGCTGCGGCATCCCCAGAACGTGATAGCCGCAATCGACATGCACCACCTCGCCGCTGGTGCAGTTGCCATAATCAGAGCAAAGCCAGACGGCGGTGCCGCCGATTGCTTCCAGTGTCGCATTCTGGCGCATGGGCGAATTCGCCTCGGTATGGCGGAAGGTGGCGCGCGCGCCGCCAATCGCCGCACCGGCAAGGGTTTTCATCGGGCCGGGCGAGATGGCGTTGACCCGCACCTTTTGCGGGCCAAGATCATTGGCAAGGTAGCGCGTGGCACTTTCCAGCGCGGCCTTGGCCACACCCATCACGTTGTAATTGGGCGTCACCCGGTTCGATCCGGCATAGGTCAGCGTGATCAGGCTGCCGCCCTCTGGCATCAGCTCGGCCGCACGGCGCGACACGTCGATGAAGCTGAAGCAGGAAATCGACAGCGAATTGGTGAAATTCCCGCGCGTGGTGTTGATGAAACGCCCGGTCAGTTCGTTCTTGTCGGAAAAGGCAATGGCGTGGATCAGAAAATCCATCGTGCCCCAGCGGTCCTTGAGCGCGCCAAAGCAGGCATCCAGACTGTCGTCGTTGGTGACATCGACATCGACCAGAAAGTCGCTGCCGACCGATGTGGCAAGTGGTTCAACCCGCTTGCCAAAGGCCTCGCCCTGATAGGAAAAGGCCAGCTCCGCCCCTTCGGCCGCCAAGGCCGAGGCAATGCCCCAGGCGATGGAGCGTTCGTTGGCCACACCCATGACAAGCCCGCGCTTGCCCTTCATCAGATCGGCCATACCGGCACTCCTGCTATTCTCAAATCAGCCGAGGTATTTCGACATTACCAGCGTGGCATTGGTGCCGCCAAAGCCGAAGGAATTCGACAAAACGCTGTCAATGCTAACACCCTCACGCAACTCTTGCACGATTTCACCTGCGTCGATGGCGGGGTCAAGTTGTGTAATGTTGGCCGAGGCCGCAATGAAGCCCTTGTTCATCATGATCAGCGAATAAATCGCCTCATGCACGCCGGTGGCGCCCAGGGAATGGCCGGTCAGCGACTTGGTCGAGGCGACGGGCGGGGTGGTGCCGCGGCCAAAGACGCGGCGGATTGCCTCCAGCTCGGTCACGTCGCCGACGGGCGTGCTGGTGCCGTGGCTGTTGATATAGTCGATCTTGCGCCCTTCGGGCAGGGTCGCAACCGCCAGCCGCATGGAGCGTTCGCCGCCCTCGCCACTGGGGGCGACCATGTCGTAACCATCGCTGGTGGCGCCATAGCCGGTGACTTCGCCGTAGATCTTGGCGCCGCGCGCAAGGGCGTGGGACAGCTCTTCCAGCACGACCACGCCGCCGCCGCCTGCAATGACGAACCCGTCGCGGGTGGCGTCATAGGTGCGGCTGGCGGTCTCGGGTGTGTCGTTATACTTGGACGACATGGCGCCCATCGCGTCGAACAGGCAGGAAAGCGTCCAGTCCAGTTCCTCGCCGCCACCTGCGAACACGATGTCCTGCTTGCCCATCTGGATCAGTTCCACGCCATTGCCGATGCAATGGGCAGAGGTGGAGCAGGCCGAGGTGATGGAATAGTTCACGCCCTTGATCTTGAAGGGCGTTGCAAGGCAGGCAGAGTTGGTGCTGCTCATGCAGCGCGTCACCATGAAGGGGCCCATTTTCTTGGGCGCTCCCTTGTTGATCACACAGTCAAACGCGGTGAAGAAGTTCGAGGTGGACGGCCCGCCCGACCCCATGATCAGACCGGAGCGTTCGTTGGAAACATCCGACTCTTCCAGCCCCGAATCCGCAATCGCCTGCTGCATGGCCAGGAAGTTATAGGCAGCACCCGGCCCCATGAAGCGCAGGTTGCGCTTGTCGATATGGGCCTCCAGATCAATCTGGGGCATCCCGTGAACCTGGCTGCGAAAGCCGTGTTCGGCATATTCGGGGGCAAAGACGATGCCGGATTTCCCGGCGCGCAAACTGGCCTCGACCTCATCGGCGTTGTTGCCGATGGGCGAGATGATCCCGATGCCGGTGATGACGACGCGACGCATGGGCAGTCCTTTCCTGTCAGTTCGCCGAGAGGGCGACCTTCATATCCTTGACCTGATAGATAACCTCGCCGTCGGCTTCCACAATGCCGTCTGCCACGCCCATGGTCAGGCGGCGGGTCTGCAGGGCCTTGGTGAAATCGACCTTGTAGGTCAGCATCTTGCGGTCGGGGCGAACCATGCCGGTCAGCTTGACCTCACCCACCCCCAAGGCATAGCCGCGCCCTTCCCAGCCGCGCCAGCCCAGGTTGAAGCCGGTCAGTTGCCACAGACCATCCAGGCCAAGGCAGCCCGGCATGATCGGGTTGCCGGGAAAGTGGCAGTCAAAGAACCACAGGTCGGGGGTGATGTCGAATTCGGCCACCACATGGCCCTTGCCATGCAGCCCGCCATCGCCCGATATATCGGTGATGCGGTCCATCATCAGCATGGGCGGCGCGGGCAATTGCGCGTTGCCGGGGCCAAACAGCTCCCCGCGCGAACATTTCAGAAGGTCTTCCTTGCTGAAGCTTGTCGGATACCCGCTCATCCCGTCTCAATCCCCCCGGTTCTTTGACCCCGTGTAACAGAGGGGGGGAAGGGGAAGCAAGGGCGGGGGCATCGCCCCGGGGCCCTGGGCGCGACCGTTCCCGCCCCCGTTTGACGCGTTGCGGCTTTGCGATTGAATTTGATCCGCATTGTCATCTATATATTGCGAATGATGGATCAACGGCTCCTGACGCAAGATGACCTTGCCGCGACCTGGCTGTCGCGTGGCGGGTTGCGTCCGACACGGCAGCGGCTGGCTCTTGCCGCGCTGCTGGTGGGGGACGGGCAGGACCGGCATGTCACGGCGGAATGGCTGTACGATGCAGCCGCCAGCGCCGGAGAGCGTGTGTCGCTTGCTACGGTTTACAATACCTTGCGCGCCTTTTGCGATGCGGGGCTGGTGAATGAAGTGGTGGTCGATGCCTCGCGGTCGTATTTCGACACAAGACTGGATGACCATCCGCATTTCTACTGGGAAGACCAACAGCTCTTGACGGATGCCCCGCGCGATCAGTTGAAGATCACCGGCCTGCCCACGCCACCCGACGGCACCCAGATTGCGCGTGTCGATCTGGTGATCCGCCTGCGCAAGGCCTGAATTTTCCAACCCGATCCGAGGCTGCGATGATCCTTTACGGCATTTCCACCTGTGACACCTGCAAGAAAGCGCAAAAGGAATTGGCGGCGGCGGGGCATCAGGTGACTTTCCGCGATGTGCGGGCCACCCCGCTGTCTGCGGCCGAGATCGACCGCTTTGTTGGGGCCTTTGGCGATGCGATCGTGAACAAATCCTCGACCACCTATCGCAGCTTTGGCGAGTTTCTGAAAGCCTCGGACCCAGAGGCGCAACTGGCCGCCCAGCCCGCAGTGATGAAACGCCCGGTGATTGAGCGCGACGGCGCGCTGACACTGGGATGGGACGATGCGGTGCGCGCCAAGTACCTTTGAGCGTATTCCGCCGCGCGCAGAGGTCTTACACAGCACGAAACGGCCCCTGGCGGGGCCGCCCGTTACATTGCACACGCAATCCGGGCGCGGCATGAAGCCGCGCCGACCGATCAGAGCAGTTTCAGATCCGCAGCCGAGGCGCGGCCATCGCGGCCCGACTGAAGCTCGTATCCGATCTTCTGATTGTCGTTCAGTCCTTTCAGGCCCGCACGTTCCACGGCCGAAATGTGAACGAAAACATCCTTGCCGCCATCATCAGGGGCAATGAAGCCAAAACCCTTGGTGGCGTTGAACCATTTTACGGTGCCGGTAGGCATTCCGTCTCTCCTTACTCCGTTTCTCCCCCTGCGGTATTGCACGGGGCCGTGCGCCAAATCTTCCGGCCTACGGGTAGAGGCAGTCAGAAAGCCTGTCGTCACTGACGAAATCATGCCAAAGCTCAATTGAAAATCAAGCGCCGAATCGGAAAGACGATTCTAGGCGTCAAGTCCTTGAAAACAGGAGATAACAATGCGGAATGCCGCACTGGTGCTGGGGATCATCGGAGGAATCTGGGCGATGATCGTCGGATTCTTCGGCTATGGCTACACAACTTTTGTCGAGCAGCATGGCGCCTTGGGCGAGATCGGAAAGCAGGTTGACCACCCCGCCGTGATCAAGGCGGCAAGCTTTCTGGCCCCGGTTCTGGCCATTGCCGGCGGGGCCATGGCCCGCTCGCAGAACCAGCCGGCGGGGGTTTTGCTGCTGGCGGCAGGGGCGGCGATCTGGTTCGCCTTCGGCTTCAACGTCTTCACCATGTTCCCCATCGCCTTTTGCGGCCTGGGCGGCATTCTGGCGCTGGCGGCGCGTCAGCCGGACGCGCATTGAACCGTTGAGAAAGGCGCCCCGAGGGGCGCCTTTTCGTCAGTGCGAGGGCGGCAGAGCATCGACCCCGAACAGCCGCACCGCCTCGTCAAAGCCGATGGTTTCGGTGCGGGTATCGCCCAGACGACGCACGGACGCCGTGCGCTCTTCGACCTCTTTCATGCCGATGGCAAGGATGACCGGAACCTTGCCCAGCGAATGTTCGCGGACCTTGTAGTTGATCTTTTCGTTCCGGGTATCGGCCTCGGCCCGAACGCCCGCCTTTTTCAGCGCCTCGGTCACTTCCATCACATAGGCGTCGGCGTCCGAGACGATAGAGGCGACGACGACCTGGCGCGGTGCCAGCCAGAACGGCAGCTTGCCGGCGTAGTTTTCAATCAGGATGCCGATGAAGCGTTCAAAGCTGCCAAGGATGGCGCGGTGCAGCATGTAAGGCATGTGCTTGGCCCCGTCCTCGCCGACATATTCGGCGCCCAGACGGTCGGGCAGTTGCGCATCCACCTGGAAGGTGCCGCATTGCCATTCGCGCCCGATCGCATCGGTCAGCTTGAAGTCGAGCTTGGGCCCATAGAACGCCCCGTCGCCGGGGTTGATCTCATAGGGCAGGCCCAGATGCTCGATGGCGTTGGTCAGCGCGCCTTCCACCTTGTCCCACTGCTCATCGGTGCCGATGCGCACTTCGGGGCGGGTAGAAAGCTTGATGTCGAACTTGTCGAAGCCAAGGTCTTTATAGACCGACGACAAAAGCGCGATGAAGCCCGCGCATTCGGATTCGATCTGATCCTCGGTGCAGAAGATATGGGCGTCGTCCTGGGTAAAGCCGCGCACCCGCATCAGGCCGTGCATCGAGCCGGAGCTTTCGTAGCGGTGGCACGAGCCGAATTCGGCCAGCCGCAGGGGCAGGTCGCGGTAGGACTTGAGGCCCTGATTATAGACCTGCACATGGCAGGGGCAGTTCATCGGTTTCAGCGCGTTGATGCGCTTTTCCTTGGCCCCTTCTTCGTCCACCTCGACGATGAACATGTTCTCGCGGTAGGCCTCCCAGTGGCCAGATTTTTCCCACAGGATGCGGTCCACCACCTGCGGCGTCTTGATTTCCTTATAGCCCGCGCGGCGCAGGCGGCCGCGCATGTAATCTTCCAGCCCGCGCCAGATTTGCCAGCCGTTCGGGTGCCAGAACACCATGCCTGGGGCTTCTTCTTGCAGGTGGAACAGGTCCATCTCGCGGCCCAGCTTGCGGTGGTCGCGCTTGGCGGCCTCTTCCAGCATGGTCATATGGGCCTTGAGGTCGTCGCGGTTCTTGAAGGCAAGGCCGTAGATGCGTTGCAGCATCGGGCGGCTGGCATCGCCCAGCCAGTAGGCCCCCGCTACATGTGTCAGCTTGAACGCATCCGCCGGAACCTGGCCCGTGTGTTGCAGATGCGGGCCGCGGCACAGGTCTTGCCAGTGGCCATGCCAATACATCCGCAGGTCTTCGCCTTCGGGGATGCGGTTGATCAGCTCAACCTTGAACGGCTCGCCGCGCTCTTCGTAATAGGCAATTGCACGGGCGCGGTCCCAAACCTCGGTTTTCACCGGGTCTCGGGCGTTGATGATCTGCTTCATCTTCGCCTCGATCAGGCCCAGGTCTTCGGGCGTGAACGGCTCGGCGCGGTCAAAGTCGTAGAACCAGCCGTAATCGCGCACAGGCCCGATGGTGACCTTTACCTCCGGCCAGATTTCCTGCACGGCGCGGGCCATGATATGGGCCAGGTCGTGGCGGATCAGTTCCAGCGCCGGGCCGTCATCTTTCATCGTGTTGATGGAAATCGTCGTCGACTCGGTGATCGGCCATTGCAGATCCCAATGCTTGCCGCCCACTTGCGCGGAAATCGCGGCCTTGGCCAGCGAGGGGGCGATGGAGGCCGCGACTTCGGCAGCAGTCACGCCCACCTGATAATTGCGGATATTGCCATCGGGAAATGTCAGGGAAATCTGGCTCATGGCCTGATCCTCGTCGGTTTGGCGCCCACGGAACGCCCGGTTGCGGGTTATGGTGCGGTGGGTTTTGGCCCTGTGGCGCGAAGATGTCAACCGGGGTGCTTGTGGGGGCCGGGGCCTCCGGCGGGGATATTTTTGCCAAGATGAAGGGGCTTTGCGGGGCGGACAGGCTCTGGCAGTCTGCGGCAGCATCAGGAGGGTGACATGCGGTCTTTCGATGAAATTCTGACGATAGCGGCAGAGCGCAAGGGCAGTGCGGCGGCGGTTCTGGCCGGGGCGACGATGCCCCTGGCGGCCGAGGCGCTGGCGGCAATTCCCGATGATCGCTGGCTGGCCGCGATGGCGCGCGGCATCTTTCAGGCGGGCATAAGCTGGAAGGTGGTCGAGGCGAAATGGCCGGGGATCGAGGCGGCTTTTGACGGGTTCGATCCGGGCCGGATGGCGATGTATGAGGGCGAACGGATCGATGCGCTGGTCAGCGACAGCCGTGTGATCCGGTCGGGGCCGAAGATCGTGGCCATTCGCGACAATGCGGTGTTCGTGCAGGATGTGGCGCGCCAAAGCGGCGGCTTTGGACGGCGGATTGCCGATTGGCCGGTGACAGATTTCGCCGGGCTGCTGGGCTGGCTGGGTAAGAACGGTAGCCGCCTGGGCGGATCGACCGGAGCCTATATGTTGCGACATATGGGCAAGGAAAGCTATGTGCTGGGGCCGGATGTGGTGGCGCGGCTGGTGGCCGAAGGGGTGATCGACGGGTCGCCAAGCTCGGCCAAGGCGATGGCGGCGGTGCAGTCGGCCTTCAACCGCTGGCGGGCCGAAAGCGGGCAGCCCTTGAATGTGATCAGTAGGGTCCTGGCGCAAAGCATTGGTGCGGTTGGCAGCGGCGCGGGGCCTTGATAGGGTCCGCCCAAATAATATGGAGGGCGCCTTGCCCCAGTTTCTGACTACGCCACAGGGACGCCGGATCGCCTATCACCAGACGCCTGCAAGCCGGGTGGGGCAGGGGCCGGGTATGGTGTTTCTGGGCGGCTTCAAGTCGGACATGGGGGGCACCAAGGCGGTGTTCCTGCAAGACTGGGCCGAACGGACGGGAAGGGCCTTCCTGCGGTTCGATTATTCCGGTCATGGGGAAAGTGGCGGCGATTTTCTGGACGGGGCAATCGGCGATTGGTTCGAGGATGCTGTGGCGGTGATTTCGGCGCTGACGACCGGGCCGCAGGTGCTGGTGGGGTCGTCAATGGGGGGGTGGATCTCGCTGCTGGTGGCGCGCGCGATGCCAGAGCGGGTGGCGGCGTTGGTCGGCATCGCTGCTGCGCCGGATTTTACCGAAGACAGCATGTGGGCGGGCTTTTCCGTGGCCCAGCGGCAGGAGCTGGCGGCGACGGGCCGGGTGGTTCTGCCGTCCGAATACGACCCGGCGGGCTATGTCATCACGCGACGGCTGATTGAGGAGGGGCGCGGACGGCTGGTGCTGCGCCCCCCCCTGAACCTGCCGTTTCCGGTGCGGCTGTTGCAAG
>APMI01013474.1_pt1 | contig 13942 bp, 11 predicted proteins | sample 667938 | NCBI WGS metagenome assembly APMI01 (sample SAMN01084076, study PRJNA167559) | wastewater metagenome | biome: Wastewater | place: Denmark: Ejby Moelle, Odense | collected 2011-11-28 | reverse complement strand
ATACAGGATGGTATCTTCTGTACCCAAAAAATCAGCGATCTTTTTCTCCAGTTCCTTGTGTATATCCTGCGTACCGCAGATAAAACGAACACTGCTGAGGCCATAACCCCGCTCATCGATCGACCGGCGGGCAGCTTCCAGCACCCGTGGATGGGAAGAGAGTCCCAGGTAATTATTGGCACAAAAGTTCAGCACTTTTTTACCTCCCACGATGATCTCTGCACCTTGCGGACTACTGATCACCCTTTCTGTTTTGATGAGACCGGCGGCAGCGATCTCCTGCAATTCGGTGCCGATGCGCTGTACAAAATTTGTATTCATATAAAGCAATTGATATTTACAAAAGTATGCAGCGAAACGCTCATTTTTCTTCTCCTGATATTTTAATTTTAACATTTGAAGGGTGCAGGTGTAACCTTTTGCAATTATTTTCGTTTTACCAAACATTATAAGCTAACTGATATGATAAAACGTTCCGCTATATTGCTCATGATACTTGCTGTAAGCTCATTCAGTTTGCTCATATTTACTTCCTATAGTTCTGCCGCCTCTTCCAGCCAGGGCCCTGCCGCTAAAACACCGGTAAAATGCAGCGGTGGCTGCAACAAAACAAAGGTGCCGGTACAGTGGAATATCGTTTCCCCCACTATGTTCCAGACCGAAAGCTGATTTATTTTATTTTGCTGTAACTTTTTGCTCCAACAGCCGTATTAATTATACTGACCAGCTTTGAGAAACTAATCGCCAGGCAACTGTATGACCGATAAAGAGTATAACCATTGTGTAAACCTGTATGCAGATAATGTGTACCGCTTTATCCTTAAGAATTTAAGGCATGAAGAGGATGCAAAAGATGTGGTGCAGGGTGCATTTGAAAAATTATGGATCAACAGGGAGACGGTGCTGAACGAAAAATGTAAAAGCTTTTTATTTACCGTGGCCTACAACCAGATGATCGATCATATAAGAAAGAACAAACGGGTTGTATTAAAAGAGACCTTTACTGAAGGTACCCGGGTAACCAACCGACAGCAACATGATTCAAAAAGATTGCTGCAGGATGCACTGAACCGGTTAAGTGAACTGCAAAGGAGCCTGGTGATGCTGAAGGATTATGAAGGTTATAGTTATGAAGAAATAGGACAGATAACAGGGTTGAACGAAAGCCAGGTGAAAGTGTACCTGCACAGGGCAAGATTGCAACTGCGGGAATACATCGTGAAGCCGGAGAATATTATTTAGAAGATGGTTCATATTTCATAGGGATACATGAACTGTCGCCATCAACTATGAACCACCAACAATGAATTATTAAAAATGAACATCAACAGAAATAATTACGAAGAATATTTTTTGCTGTATGCAGACAATGAGTTGTGTGCTGCGGATAAGGATATCGTAGCTGCTTTTGTTGCAGACAATCCCGACCTGAAAGAAGAATTGCAAATGCTGCTGCAAACAATTACCACAGCAGATGATATTGTTTATTCAGATAAAGACAGCTTACTGAAACCTGCACTGCCGGAAGCTGAAATAGAGGAGCAATTATTGCTCCTGCTGGATAATGAATTAACAGGCAAAGAAAAACAGCAGGTTATTTCACTCACCCGGGATCAGGAGCCGGTTAAGCAGGAATGGCTGTTATTGCAACAAACAAAACTCCCTGAAGAGGTCATTGTTTTCGAAGACAAGCATTTGCTGTACAGGGAAGAAGCCAAGGAGCCCAAAATAATTCCTTTCAGGTGGTGGCAGATGGCAGCAGCAGCCATGCTGATCGGTGCCGGGTTATGGGGCACTGTTAGTTATCTTAACCGTAGCGGCGGCACTGGTACTGAAAGTAACACTGCAGTAAATACGCCGGCTACAAAACCTTCGTCCACTAATGGTTTACCTGCCGTTACTACGATTGATACTACCAGCGCTTCTTCCACGATCAATCAACAACCTGCTGTTGTTGCAGCAACCGTACCTTCAAAGAATGAGCCTTCCACATCAGCAGCAATTGTTGCCAATAAAAAACAGCCGCAAATAAAGCGTGAAGGGGAACCCCGCAATGTTGTTGCGTTACAGCCAGTGAACAATAACAGTATACCTGGCGGTAGTTTGCAAAAAATTAACACGATCGAGAGTAACAAAATAGTTGCAACGACCGTAGAACCGAGTACAAAGATTGAATTACCAGATCATTTCAACATTCCCAAAAATGAATATGCTATCAATACTGCTGCAGTTGAAAATGACGACATGAGCTTTGATGAGGAAGAACAGGATGACAAACCAAAGAAAACAAAGCTGGGTGGATTTTTTAAAAAAATGAAAAGAACCTTTGAACGTAAAACAAAAATAAGAACCGGCAGCGGTGAGGATGTTAAGATCGCCAATATGTCTTTTGCCATGCATTGATCTTCCTAATTGATACGACTGCCCCATCATCAATCAAAAAAAAAATTAAATGAAACAGCTATTTACATTAATGGCCCTGCTATCTTATTGCCTGGCCTCAGCCCAAACCGGTAAAGACAGCATCCGTGTTGGCAACATGATCATCGTTACCAAAGACGAAAAAAAATCGGCTACCGAAAATGAAGTATTCGCCCGGGTGCAAAAAGATACTACCACGGGCAGTAAGCAAAACGACAGCATCAAAATTGGCAATATCATTATTATTACCAATGGCGAAAAGAAAGGAGACAACAGGAAGGAAAATGATGACAACTACAACAAAAGACACCGGAATAAATCATCCAATGTTAGCACCAACTGGTTTATCCTTGACATCGGCTTTTCAAACTATGTGAACAAGACCAGCAATTACAGCGCTGGGGGCTACCTCTTTAACAGGGCAGGCGCCGCTCCACTGGGCGAAAGTGATTTTGACCTGAATGCAGGTAAAAGTATCAACGTAAATATCTGGTTCTTCATGCAACGGCTCAACCTCATTGATCATCATGTTCATTTGAAATATGGGCTGGGGCTGGAATTGAACAATTACCGCTATAAATCTGATATCAGTTATTTAAAACAAAATCCTTTTGTAACTGGTGTGGCGCCGGCCCCCGTGATCATCCGGGATAGCATTTCCTTTTCAAAAAATAAACTGGCAGCAGATTATATGACAGTGCCGGTAATGCTTAACTTTTCCACCAACTCTTACAGCCAAAATAAAGGCTTCAGCCTGAGCGCAGGAATTAGCGCCGGCTACTTGTACAGCCAGCGGAACAAGCAGGTGAGCAGTTCAAGAGGTACACAAAAAACGCATGATATCGGGCTGGAACAATTCAAAATTTCTTATGTAGCTGAAGTTGGCCTTGGCCCGGTAAGGCTGTATGGCTCTTACGCTCCCAATAGCTTTTATAAAAAAGGACTGGATATGCGGCCTTATACCCTGGGCATAAGGCTGAGTAACTGGTAAACGATCCTGTAAAGTATAGCCATGAAGATGAAAGCGTCCATTGCTTTCATCTTTTTTTATATGAATATTTTATTTCACATTAAATTTTGTTAACTGTTTTTCAGAAAATTCAAAATATTTTTGGCTGGCACAACGTTTGTTTTGTGGTATTCCATAATTTTCAACATGAAAAAAACTGTTTTGTATCCAGCCGCTCTCTTCTTTTCATTGTTTGCAACAATGGCATTTATGCCCCCTGGCAAACTGAAAAACAATAAGCGCTCTGCAAAAAAATCTGCTACAGCAAAAAAGCACAAACCCGTTTTGCCGGCTGTTGATGAAAACCCCTACTATATTATTGTTGATAAAAGCGACTACGAATTGAAAGTGTATGATGAAGATGGCTGGTATGCTACCTACCCCATCGTTTTTGGCAGCAAAGACCTGGGTGATAAAATGAAAGAGGGAGATAAAAAAACACCCAACGGAAAATTCAAGATCATTCTCAAAAAAATTCATGATAAATGGGGACCAGAGTTACTGCTCGACTACCCCACCCCTGAAAATGTAGAAGCCTTTAAGCTAAGAAAGCAAAAAGGCATCATTCCAAAAACGGCCAGGATCGGCAGTGGTATTGCCATCCACGCTACAAGGCCCGAAGAAGAATGGACCATTGATAATTTTTACAACTGGACGGATGGCTGCGTATCAGTGAAGTACACTGAAATGAAAGACCTGTACAGCTATATCCCGGTGGGCACACCCGTTACCATTCAACCATAATTTATCCTGTAAAGATCAAACTGCCATCTCCGTAACTTAAAAAACGGAAATCATTTTCCATTGCATAAGCATAAATGTCTTTCCATTTTTCATTGACCGAAGCAGCTACCAGTAAAAGCAGGGTAGACTGGGGCTGATGAAAATTGGTAATGATGGCTTTGGCCACTTTGTAGCGATAACCAGGGGCTATTAATATCCGGGTATGGCTGAGCAGGCGATCCAGCCCATTTCGGCTCATCCAGCGCAGCAGGGAATCAAGCGATGCTGCCAGGCTGCAGGATACATCTGCCAGCGGCGTTTCATACACTTCCCATTGCTGAATAGCAAGGGCATCGAGGCTCAATGAAGGTTGCAGGATCGTTTTTACACCCATCCAGTACAGGGTTTCAATGGTACGGAGGGAAGTGGTACCCACCGCAATGATCGTATTACCTGCATTTTGAAGCAGCAACTCAATGGTTTCCCTGTTCACATCGATCCACTCGCTGTGCATCTCATGCTGCTCCATCAGGGATGCTTTTACCGGTTTAAAAGTACCGGCACCCACATGAAGTGTTACAAAGGCTTTGCTGATATTTTTTTCTTCGAAGCTTTTAAAAACATGGTCTGTAAAATGCAGCCCGGCTGTTGGTGCAGCCACACTACCATCCTGCTCCGCATAAATGGTTTGATAACGCTCCTTATCAGTCAACTCCGCTTTTCGTTTGATATAGGGCGGCAGTGGCATATCACCCGCCAGTGCCAGCACTTCGGCAAAAGTATAGTGGGCTGGCTCCCAGGAAAGTTCTACCACATAGGCATCGCTGAGTTTTTCCAGCAGGGTTGCTTTAACTTCCACCGTTTCATTTCCTGTATTGAATTGTTTGCTCAATGCCCCGCCCTTCCATTTGCTTGCCCCACCGATCATACACTTCCAGCGCACACGCTGCTGCCGGCTCATAATGGTACTGAACTCATGAATGCCTTCGCCATAAGGTTCCAGGCAAAATATCTCTATCACACCGCCGGTGGGCTTTTGAAACAATATCCGGGCCTGGATCACTTTGGTATTATTAAATACCAGGAGACTGCCGGCTGGTATATGTGTTGCAATATTCCTGTAAACATCTTCCGTTATTTGCCCGCTTTTGTATACCAATAGTTTGGAAGCATCCCGTTCTGTCAATGGAAAGGCAGCAATTTTTTCTTCGGGCAACTGATAGGTAAAATCGAGAATGGAAATATTCCTGGGGTGCATGATTGATCTTATTGATTCAAAAAACTGTTCACTGTTGCCATCCATTTATCCTGTTCCTTATCATGTAAAGATTCATGGCCCGCTGTTTCATATACTACCAGTTGCTTTTTACCGGCCAGGTTTTTAAAAATGGCATCTGTTTCCTCCTGTTTTACCCGGGGATCGTTTTTACCCCATTGCAATAAGGTGGGCACGGTTATCTTTTTGACAAACTCCGATGGCTGCATATTAAATGCCCAAAAGCCATGTTCCGTACCGCCCCAAAAAGTAATAAAACCAGCCAGCGGCTCACCGGGCAGTCCCATCATTTTTATTCGCCCTTCTGCCGCCTGCAAAATAGATGCAAAGGGCATTTCTAGAATTATTTTTGAAGGCTGCAGGTCGGCATAATCATTCATCGCTTTGCTGAGGGTTGCCGCTCCCATGGAAATGCCCCAGAGTATGATGTTCTTTTCTCCTTTGCTTTTAATAAGATCATACGCCAGCTTTACATCTTCGGCCTCGTAATACCCAATGGTAGTAGTGTTTCCACCACTGTTGCCATGCGCCCTGAAATCAAGTAAAAAAGTATGATAACCCAATTTTCTAAAAGCAGCACTTTCATGCAACACGGAAGATTTTTTGCTGCCATGCCCGTGAAACAACAGCACCGTTCCTTTTGCAATACCATTGGTTTTTATGTACCACCCGTCGAGGGTGATGCCATCTTTTGTTTGGAGCGATACTTTTTCAAAGGCGGTGTCGGGTTCTTTATTTTTTTGCTTGGCCGCATTGATACCGAAAAGAATATCCTTTGTGATATCCCATTTCGTTTTTTCGGAAGCCTTTTTAACGGACGCATCGCCGGCGTCATAAAAATGCGTGAACTTATACGCATGAAATGCGGTAACGATATTGATGAGCACAAACAACAATACCACAATACGCAGCGTAATCCTGGTTAATTTTTTCATTGAGCCTGCATTTTGAGAAAGATTGGGAAGCAATGTAGCGGTTTCCCGTAAAACAAGATGCTTATTTTACAGCAAAACTAAAAACCCGGCGGAATTTGGCCTTTATTTTTTCCACCCCGTAAAGCAGTTCCTCATTGGAATAGAACATGCCGTACTGCAATACAAATATCATCGACATGGTGTACACCATCAGGAAGGAATAGATACCCAGGTGCATTAAAAAACAGGTAAACAGAATTGGGTTGCGGTATTTTTTATAAAACACCAGTACCGGGAAACAGAGTTCCAGCAGCAGAGTGCCATAGTTGATGACGTAGAGAAAAAATGCAGGGAACTCAACATATTTTCCCCCGGCGGCAAATACTGAATACCGTTCGTCGTTCAAAAAATAATGCAGGGCAGTGCCGTTTTGCCAGTAAGGGTTGAGTACTTTAAAAAAGCCGGCGAAAAAATAAGCAAAGCAAAGGTTAATAATAATGCACCATGCCGCAAGGTTACTAAGGAGGTTGTATAATTTTTCTACAGGTTCACGCAGGGGTTTTCTTTTAAAAAGCGTAAAACAGGAGAAACTGTTGGCAAAGGAAAGATAGAGCAATAACAGGGTCGACATTACATCGCCACCATTGGTGATGCGGTCGTCCAGGTCATTGAGCAGGGTAAAACCCAGGAACACACCAAGCGAAACCAAATTTCTGCCGATGCCCAGTATATTCAATATTAACAGCACAATGCAGGCATAGATCAATATCATATAATGGGCTCTCAGCCACACAGGGTCAATGTGCAGGAAATACAGGGAACTGGATGCCTTTACCTGCAGGAAACTGTTGTTGCTGTAAAATATTTCGATACCGGGCCAGCGCAGCAGCAGCAACATCAGGAACCAGGAGCTTACGGCCACCCTTAAAAAAGCAAGATAAAATGCTTTTTCATTGGTTTGCTGAAAACGGAATATGACCTGGTTGATACTAAACAACTGCTAAAAAGATTTGAATGATGAAATAAAAAGCGTTTGCAGGTTACCGGTAGCTACCGACCCCGCTGCAGGCTTGGCCGGAGGAATGAACTTATGCACCAGTACCAGCTGGAATTCTTTCCCGGTTGTATCTTTCTTCAATTCCCGCATTACATACCTGCCATAATTTTCCAGGTTCTGCAATGGCTGCCGCTGCACGCTGTCTGCGATTACCAGCGCATTGCTCTGCCGCATATAAAAACTATCCTGTCTTCCGGGGAACTGCGCTTTCAGTTTTTTCTGTTCCCTTACCAGCTGCGTTTCCATATCGTTGAGCATCCAGTACAGCAACTGGTCGAACCCATCATAAAAATCATTAAAGGGCGCCGCCTTTCTCTTACGGGCAATACTGAACTGTACCAAATGAACGGTGTCGGTAACAGCAGGATTGTTTTTGTCTCTCACAACAAGCTCTACCTCCCGGTTGTAAAAAGTAGAATAGGCAAACAGGCGCCATGTTTGTTTACAGAATGCCTGGTAAAGACCTGCCTGCTTTGGTGTTACCTGGTAAACAGTTTTATTGAAAAATAAAAAACCCAATGTAAACAGCCAGTAATAGATAAAGCCGGCCGCAAGGCAGTAAGAAAGCCATTTGTAAGCAAGGGAATATTTCGCCGGTCGCTGTGGGTTCATGGTTTTCAAAGGTATCAATTAATAAAAATCATTCCCTATTTATGATGAAAATCATGCAACAGGCAGGCAAAATCTTTTGATAAAAGGAAAATCATGTTAAATAAGTTGTGGCCGGCAAATATTCCAGCCGATCCCTACCTATATTTACCCTTCATTTTAAAAACCCCAACCATTTGTTTATGAAAAAAAACCTGGTACTGCTGGCAGCATTGCTGCTGCACATAGCGGTAATGGCCCAAACAGTTAAACCAAAGGCAGCAGCGGCTGCAGCCCCATCTTCAAAGTATGAATGGAAAACCGCCAGCTCCGGCGGATACACTTATAAGTATGTAAGCAACGACCCGGTGAAGGCCCGGTTCTACACACTTAAAAATGGATTGACCGTGATTTTAAGTGCCACCAATAAAGATCCCCGTATACAATGTTATGTAGCCACCAAGGCTGGTAGTAAAACCGACCCGGCTGACCATACCGGGCTTGCACATTACCTCGAACACATGCTTTTTAAAGGCACCGACAAATACGGTTCGCTCAATTGGGAAAAAGAAAAACCAGAGCTGGATAAGATCAATGCGCTGTACGAGCAATACAATAAAACAACCGATGAAGCAGCACGCAAAGCCATCTATCACGAGATTGATTCTGTGAGCGGCGTAGCGGCTACTTTTGCCATTGCCAATGAATATGATAAGATGATGGGCAGCATGGGAGCGCAGGGCACCAACGCCTTTACTTCCTTTGAGCAAACAGTGTACACCGATGATATACCGGCCAATGCCACCGACAAGTACCTGAAAGTGCAGGCGGAAAGATTCCGCAGCCCCGTGTTCAGGATATTTCATACCGAACTGGAGGCGGTGTATGAAGAAAAGAATAGAACGCTGGACAACGATGGCCGTAAAGTAAATGAAATGATGTTTAAAGAATTGTTTCAAAACAATAATTATGGCCGTCAAACAACCATCGGCACCATTGAGCATTTAAAAAATCCATCGTTGCAGGCCATCCGCAATTATTTCAACACCTATTATGTGCCGAACAATATGGGCGTAATCTTAAGTGGCGATTTTGATTGTGATGCCATGATCAAAAAAGTAGACGCTGCTTTTTCTTATATGCAGTCAAAACCCATTCCGGCCTATACTTTTTCTCCCGAAGTTCCCATTGCGAGCCCCATTGTAAAAGAAGTAGTGGGCCCTGATGCAGAGAGTGTTTCCATCGGCTTTCGTTTGCCCGGCAACAAGGCCAAAGATATTTTACTGGCCGACCTGGTAGGACAGATCTTAACCAATGGCAAAGCCGGTTTGATCGATCTGAACCTTGTTAAAAAACAAAAATTGCTACGGGCATCTGCCTCTGCTTATACACTCATCGATTATGGCGTGTTGTACATGCAGGGCGCCCCCACCCAGGGCCAGTCGCTCGACGAAGTAAAAACATTGATGCTCGGCGAGATCGAAAATCTTAAAAAAGGAAATTTTGATGATAACCTCATTACTTCCATCATCAACAATCAAAAGAAGAATAAGATCCTTGCAACAGAATCTTACGGATCAAGGGCCAGCGACCTGATGGATGCATTTACCAGCGAACTGGACTGGAAAGAACAGGTAGCCTATACTGACCTCCTGAGTAAACTCACCAAAAAAGACATCGTGGCATTTGCCAATAAATATTTTGGTAATAATTATGTTGCTGTGTTAAAGCGCAAAGGAGAGGACAAGAATGTTTTGAAGGTAGACAAGCCCACCATCACTGCCGTTGAAACAAACAGGGATTCACAAAGTGAATTTGTAAAGACAGTGAACGACATGCCTGCCACCGCCGTGAGCCCTGTATTTTTAGATTATAACAAAGACATCCAGAAAAGCAAACTCGGCGCTGCAGAAGTATTGTATGTTCCCAATAAAGACAACAGTATTTTCCGCCTGCGTTACCGCTATGACATGGGCACCTGGAACAATAAAAAGCTCAGCATCGCTGCGCAGTACCTGCAATTTTTAGGCACCGACAAAATGAGCGCAGAAGATATCACCAAAGAATTTTACAAAATCGCCTGCAGCTTTAACGTTGCAGCCGGCCCGGAATTTACTACAGTAACCATTGAAGGCCTGCAGGAGAATTTCGGCAAAGCGGTTGGCCTGTTTGAAAGCCTGCTGAAAAATTGCAAAGCAGATGAAGAAGCGTTGAAATCATTAAAAGCAAGGCTCTCCAAAGCAAGGGCTGATGCCAAACTGAATAAAGGTGCCATCATGAGCGGTCTTGTTTCTTACGCCAGGTTTGGAGAAAAAAATCCTTACAATTATGTATTGAGCAATGAGGAGCTCAACAATATTTCTGCAGAAGAGCTGGTGAGCATCCTTCATTCACTCAACAACTATTCGCACAGGGTATTGTATTATGGTCCGCAGCCCCTGGCCGCAATAACCACAACGCTTAAGCCACTGCACCCGATACCTGCAGCTTTTACGCCGGCAGATAAAAAGGCGGAATTCACCTACACCAACCAAACAGCCAACCAGGTATTGTTTGCTGATTACAATATGGTGCAAAGTGAGATCCGCTGGATACGCAACGCTGCTGCCTACAGTGCTGATGCAGAACCGGTGGTAGATATATTTAATAACTATTTTGGCGGCGGCATGGGAGCATTGGTATTTCAAACCATCCGGGAAAGCAAGGCACTCGCCTATTCAACTTTTGCGTTTTATGCAAAACCTGATAAAAAAGAAGATCCGTTTTATACACTGGCCTATGTGGGTTGCCAGGCAGATAAATTCAACGAGTCTATCACAGCCATGAATGAACTGCTCAATGACCTGCCGAACGTGGTGGAAAATATCAAGAGCGCCAAAATTGGTATTAAAAAAGACATCGAAACAGAACGCATTACGCAGGATGGTATCATCATGAATTACCTTGCTGCAGAACGCAAAGGCCTTACAGAAGACATCCGCAAAAAAACATATACTGCGGTTGATAAGATCGGTTACGATGAACTAAAAGCTTTTCATACTGCCAATCTCGCTTCCAAACCGTATACCTATTGTGTGGTAGCCAATGAAAAAAGGGTGACAGACGAAACCCTGAAAAAATATGGCGATGTTAAAAAGTTAAAGCTGGAAGAGATTTTCGGATATTAATTAAATCGCTTACAAGTCAATACCATGGCCCCGTTCAACCGGGGCTATTTTTTTGTCCTTACCTTACTCTATAAAGATTGCCGTCATAGAATAAAAAAATATTTTAAATCGCTTGCATATTAAATTCCTGCACTGTATTTTACTTTAAGCTATTGAGGTGATTGTAACCCAACCTTTAAAATTCACCAGGCAGGCAATATTTTAAGCTCATTCCTATCACTGTTTGCGTTCAATGCATGCAGGCTTTTCTTCCAATAACCTCCCATTTTTTATAACTCTTATTTACCACTGGTATGAACTACACAGCGTCAGCAGCTTTATTTGAAAAAGAAGACGGGTACGGAGCAGCAACTGTAAATATCAGCGCTGCAGGCAATGATATCTACGTGATCAGCGATCTGCACCTTGCGGCAGGCATTAACGCCAACGGCAATTTCGACGGCACAGAGAATTTTTTTGCTGATGCTTCTTTTGTCCGTTTCCTTGATCACCTGCAGGATAATTGCGGCAATGGAAAATCAATACTTGTTATCAATGGCGACTTCATCGATTTTTTGCGGATCACCAATATACCTTCAACTGAAAAGGAGTTTGAAACCTGGCAGGAGATATTACAGGTTACCGGCATCAGCAAATCTACAGCGGAGCTAAAAGCAAGTATTGTAAAAAAAGAAATTACCTACGGCCTTAAAACAAATCACTTTAAATCGGTATGGAAACTGCATACCTGCATTGGCGGCCATATCAAGTTGTTTGAACGGCTGGCAACCTGGATCAAAGATGGCAACCAGTTGATCATTACCAAGGGCAACCACGACCTGGAGTGGATATGGAAAGAAGTAAGGATATACCTGCAGCACTGGCTGGCCACCAATATTGCTTTCCAGCAGCAGCGGCCTGTAGAAGAAGTGATCTGCAACACCGTTATTCCACAAACATTGTTTATTGATGATGCATTGATCATCGATAAAAAAATATACATCGAACACGGGCACCGCTACGAAAACATGACCAATGTAAAGGGAGAACCTTTTGTTGCCAACGGGCAGGAACTCAACCTGCCGCTGGGTTCCTTTTTTAACCGTTACCTGATCAACCGGGTAGAACTGCTGTATCCTTATCTTGATAATGTACGGCCCACCCAAAATATTTTACTCGTTCTCTTCCGGGAGCGGTTTCCGTTTGCCATTAAAATGTTGTTTCGCTACCTGTGGCTGATGGGCCTGCTCATCCAGAAAAAAATATTCTGGCAAACAACCAAATACCTCTTTACTTTTTTGCTGATCATCGTGCTACCCGTTACCGTTACGGTGTTTGCTATCATGAACAACAGGCCCGGCCCCTCTGCTTCCGGTCACCAGTCTTTTTTGATACAGCAGGTGCTGGCTGCGGCAAAAAATCTTGGCTTTCTTTTCCTTTCTTACCTGCTGGCAAGAATTATGGTACTCGTAAAACTGCAGGGTCCTGCAAGTTTTTATGCAGACGCCGGCAAGATATTCAACAGTAATCCTGAACTCGAGATCGTTACATTCGGCCATACACACAACCCGGAACAGCTCACCGGTTCAGGCAAGTGGTATTTTAATACCGGCACCTGGACGCCGGTATATGAAAGCAGTTCTTCTGAAATAAGAATGGATAAGACCTTCACTTTTTTACAAATCTGCCGCAAAACAACCGACCCCTACAAGCCGCAATTGCTGCAACGCTGGAACGATGATGCCATGCGATATGAACTGCTGGGATTAAACGATAAAAAGTAAACATACTGTTATGAGAAGGATACCAATGTACTGCTTTTTGTTACTGCTGTTATGCCAGCAATATGGTTGCAGTGTTTTTGAAAAGGCAGGAAAAAAACTGGGTGACGGGCTTGGTCAGTCTACCAAAACAATCGGTGGCAATCTTGTAGCCGGCGCACAAGGGCAGCTAACAGATTCGCTGTTCCAGGTTAAACTGAGGCAAATGCTTGATTCTGTGATCGGCAGTTCCGGCGCAAAAGCAGCCCTCACATTGGGCAACCTGAGGGATTCATTGCTCAATGATAAATGGCGGGTATTTGTAAGACAGCTTGCCGATGAATTAACCGGCACGGCTACCAACAGCAATGTAGCGGCACTGGTAGAAACCGCTGCCGGCGAAAGCTCCAGGAAAAAACTTCGCCTGCTGGTCTCGGATCTGTTAAACACCGCATTCAGCGGAAATACCCATGCACAAATAGAAAAGATCCGGGAAGAATTACTGGGCGTGAAAATGAAAGAAAATATCGGGCTGATAAGAGATGAATTACTGAACGAAAAAACGAACATGGCCATCAAATCAATTGTCGACACGGCTATGATGACCATCGCCTACCGCATGAACCATGATGTAAAAGATGCCGTGGGAGAGAATGCTTCTTTTATACAAAAGTATGCCGGCAAGCTGTTGATGACAGCCGGCGCCATCGCACTCATCATCATATTCTTTGTATGGCGCAACCGCCAGAAATATTTGAAGCTTGTAACGCTGCTTACTTCACAGATCAACAACATACCCGATAAAAATGTATACGATGATCTCACCAACCGGATCAAAGACAGGGCAGTGCAATCCGGTGTAGAACCAACACTCCGGAAAGTGCTGGCAGAAAATGGTATACTTAACAGTCCTCCTGTTCAACAATAATTTTTTCGCTCATTGGTTATACTAAAATTCAGCAAATGAAAAATTTATCAGCAGAACTAACCCTGCAGGAAGTACGCTTAAAAATCCTGCTTCGCTTTTTTTTCTTCTTTTATATTGGCA
>APMI01020108.1_pt1 | contig 13946 bp, 16 predicted proteins | sample 667938 | NCBI WGS metagenome assembly APMI01 (sample SAMN01084076, study PRJNA167559) | wastewater metagenome | biome: Wastewater | place: Denmark: Ejby Moelle, Odense | collected 2011-11-28 | reverse complement strand
CCGCTACGCATCTGCTCACGCAGGTCACGCAGCAGCAGTTCACGGGCAATGCCCAGGCGATGCGCGAGAAGGGTATCGGTGGTGCCGAGTATGCCCATTTGCGCCACGGCATCGCTGACGTGCAAAGGGTTGGCACCCGACGCGCGAACCAGGGGCGAGAGTAATTCGCGGACCAGATCGGCGCGGGACAAGGCAGATAAACTCATGACGTTCTCCTCTATAAAACAAGAAAAGCGGGAACGCCGATCCCGAAGGGGACGAGGTCCCCGCTTGGGATGAATGTGCGGACGAATGTACGTAACCTCTGTCGGCACAATGAATGAGGCAGGTATCGACTGCGACGCCGGCTCGCGGCCGGACTACATCCCACGATGGAATGCAGATATGCCCAGTCAGTTTCCGGTATCAGTAGGGTGGATTCAAGGGGATGCAGAGGACGCAATGTTCAAGCGGCCGGAATCCGACGGGCTTGCGCATGGCGTTGGTGATTAGGGTGTGCCGATCGCTTTCTACGGCGCAACGGTGCCACCAGCTTGGTCAAAAGGGCCTGCTTGCACTCCAGTGTGACCGGGATGTCAGCCTATTGGCACTGCATAAATTTTTTGCGTTACCGCCGTAGAACCGGCGACACGCCTGAAAAATTTGATCAAGATGATGGCTCAACCCTTCACGTGGAACGACGATGATCCGCCTCGGCTCACAGATTCGACTCACTCGCCGGGAGGTCGAGCGCTTCCGGAAGATCACCGACATCGAGCCGGTGGACATCCGCACGCTCGACGACCTGGATGCCTACATCGCCCGATGCAAGGCGCACTACTGGGGCGTCTCCAAGGACACCCAGTTTCTGCACTGGCTCATCGACCGCGAATACGCCCAGTGCCGTCTGGCGGCGTAGCGCGGTCGGGTTTCTGCGGGCGACCGCCTCCCCAGCGTTTCTGCCGGGAAGACGTCGCTGCATCGGGTATCGCCGTCGAAGTCACTGGAAAACACGCGGCTCGATCGTCGCGCCGCGCATGAAGGCGAGGTAGGCGCCGGCCTTGCCGATGTCGCGGAAACGGGCGACGACTTCTTCGCGCCGCAGAACGTCCCAATGCCGGTCGGTGTCGCCCGAAGGCTTGATGCTCAAGTCGGCTTCGCGGTAGGCGGCATGGCGATACAGGAAGGCACCCGATTCCCAATCCACGATGGCAAGGAGGCAGGCGCACAGGATGGCGCAGCCGCCATGCTCGCCCGGCTCGATCAGCAAGGGGACCTTCAAACTCCCCGTCGAGCGCCCGATCCGGCCGATGACATCGTGTTCCTCCAGCCAGGGTTCGCCGGTGCTCGTGTCGCCCAGGATCAGGCGGGCCTTCCGTTCGCGGGTGCGGTAGGATTCCAAGACCTTGGCGGCCATGGCATCGGTACCGGGATCGAAGTAGGTCGCGCGCGTCAGCGGCGACTGGCTCCAGGCCTGGACGGCTCGGCCGTACTTCTCGTAGCCGGCGAGGGTCGCGTAGTCCGCGTCCGTGAACGCCAGGTCGGCGCGGCGCAGCCTGCAGGCGATCTGATTGGCGTGATCCCGGGCGTTGGCGAAACCGAGGCAGGTATAGCCCTCGCCGCAATCGATCACGTAGCGCTGCTGTGCCGCATTGATACTCACCTTGTTCATATCGGGTTCCTCTCGAAATGTCGTGGAACCCCACCCCGCAGGGCGTGAGCCCCACGGGGTTGTTGCGTGTCCGGCAGGCCGGAAGGCGACTCGCCGGTCGTGTCGCCGCGGTTCAGGCCGCCTGCGCCACTGCCTGGAATCCTTGCTCCAGGACGCCTGTATCGGCGGTCAGAATCACTTGCTCGGACTCCAGGCGACCCAGCTTCAGCAGCAGGGCGTCGGCGTGGTCCTGGTCTTCCGGGCTCAGGGAAGGGCGCAGTTGCAGGACCTCCTTCTGCATGAGGCGAAGCTCTTGGACGATGGCGCGTTTGGCGCGCGCTTCGATGGCATTCAGGATTTCAGTGGCGGTTCTCATCAATGGATTCCTTTCATCGCTGAAAAAAAAATGGGCCGGCATGCCACGGGCAGAACGGCGGGCGGGTTTGGCCCGACGCGCGCATGTGGCGAAGCGGGCAGGTGTGGGCGTCACGCGAAGTCGCCTTGCCGGCGTTCACGGGCACTCGATGGGTGGTGGGGGATCGGGGTGAGCGCCGCACGCGCCGCTGGTTGAGCAGCGGGCGTGGGCGTTCGGCGATCCGGATGCGGCGGCCGGTGCCGCCGCATCACAAGCCAGGTCGGTGAAGGCCTGGCGCTTCTCGGGTCAGGCGGCCGCGCGCGGTGTTTTTGCGCTGGGCGAGGCCTGAGCTTCAATGGATGCGGGCAACGGATCGGCCGCAGACTCGGCCACCTTTTGCTCGAAGGCTGTGTGTGCCTTCGTGAACTCGGTTTCCCGAGACAGGCGGCGCACCTGGGGCACAGCCGGTTCCTTGACCACATCAGGCAGGCATTCGACGGTGATGTCGCTGCCGTGACGCAGAGCCTTCTGCAGACTGCGTAGCGGCCGCATGAACAGGCCGTGGCATAACCCGCGGACGAACTGACCGATCCGCTTGTTGCGCGCCTTGTGCTGACGTAGCGATTCCTTGCAGCACAGATACAACGCCAGATGGGTACGCTTCATTTCGGGATCGGACTCGAGCTGGGCCATGACTTCGGTCGCGATGGCCGGATCACGGCCGACGCGCTGGTAGAAGCCGACCCAGGCACGCTCTTCCTCGGATTCGATACCGGAGCGCCGGGGGCGAGGACGGGATTTCTCAAGTGACATGGTGTTTTCTCCAAAGACGAATAGAGGGAACACCGGTCCCTGGTCGGGGAGGCGGTGAACTCCCCGGGGGTTGCACGGACATGCGGCGCTGCTAAGCTGAACGCTCACACATGAAAGAGGTGCCCACACCATGCTGCGTGCAGGCAATGCACTACGGTTCACGCCCGACGAAATCGAGGACTTCCGAAAACTCGGTCTCGACTTCGACGGGGCGCGAACACAGGACGACATCGACCAGGCATTGGCCCGATGGGCCGATACGCTGAACGATGAACGTCCCGATCTGCTGGAAAAGATCGCTGCGGCAATGGCGAAGGCCAGGGGCATCACGCTACCCGCGCGCTTGACGCCGATACGTTGATGCGGCGTGCCTGCCGTTGTCTTCGGCAATCCTCATCCAGCGGTCGGCGATCCGGTCCAGATAGACCAGGTCGTCGGCTTCGATCTCGCCCGACTCTCGCAAGCGGGCGATCACCTCCTTGACCAGAGACGGATCATTCTTGGCCAGTTGGATCACGGTGGCGGCAATGCGCCGGCGGTAGAGACTGATCGGCATGGTCAGCCTCCCGCCACACGGTACTCGGAAGCGCAGCCGGAACGTCCAGGGACGGTGGGCTGCGGCCTCAGCAACGCCGGCACGGCGGGCGTGCGAACGGCGGGCGTCCGGGCGTGCCCGGAACCTCCCAGCAGCATGGCGACCGGGCGCGATTCTCTCGTTACAGGGGTTGCGAACATGGTGTTCTCCTTCAGAAAGAAAAGGGAACACCGATCCCTGGCGGGGAACTTGGGGTTCCCCGTTCGGGATGCTCCGCCGTGGACGGCAGAGCGGCTCAGTGGCGCGCCAGGCGGCACGCGCAGGATGAAGGCCCACGGTTCTTGCGAACAGGGCCTTCGCTCGATGCCGATCGACCCGAAGGTCGCGCGGCAGGACACAGCGTTCAGCCGGGAGGCTGAACAAGACTTACGGCCATAGTTACGGCCGGACCCGACCGAAGCCGGGAATCCACGAGGCAGGTAACGACTGCGACGCCAGCGATGCTGGACTTCAGGGCGACCGGGGGCGCCGATGAAGGCTGTGTAGACACGATGTCCACAAAAAGCACTTACAGTATTGCGCAGGGCTTATCCGGGCTCAAGCCAGCGATCTGAATTGCCACCCGCAAGCGCCAGGGAGCTCAGGGGATTTGGCTGATCAATGCGCCGCGGACAGAAACAGGCAAGCCACCTTGAGACGTTCGCAGGCCACACTCAGCCTCGAGTCAGCCCCCCGTTGTGCGGAATATCACTTCAGTTGGCCACTGTTGCACATCACAACTGACCACCCAAATTGCTCATCCAGACCGCGCTCATGTCATCAGATAGCAATCTGCCGCTGCTCGATGATTCCGGAAAGCAACTTTTCAAGCGGCGGCTGTAATCAACGAGCCCGCTGCGCGTCCCGTTGGGCCGTAGCGTTGATGACATCGCGATCACTGAACTGCGCATGTCCTGAACCGAAAACAGGTTGGGTGTCGGCTCACTTGCCTATACACACTGGCTTAATCGGTAACTATTCCTTGCGTAGCGCCTCTAATACACTCGGTGAGAACGGGTTCTTGCCTGCCTCTAGGCTATCGATCCATTCCTTTCTCTTTCCGACGAACGCATTAGCACCGCCGGCGTTTTCAAGTGCTCTGACAATTTGAGAGAAGTCTGCGATTGCGCCGGTGGGGTTACCTGTCAACGCGCGAGCCAAGCCTCGACTATCGAAAAACATTGGTCGAATGAGTTCTGGGGCGTTCTCAACGGCGTATTCGCATGCCGATAGGACAGTTTCGGCCATGCCATGCGTACTGCCTTTCCAGCAGACCTCGTTCGCGAACGCGGGTGCATTGGAAAGCGCAACTGTCTGTTGCGTCAGTTGCTCAAAAGCCTGCAAGGCTTTGACGTGGAATCCTTTAACCGCGTATTCAACCGCTCCATCCAATTTCGTCGTCAGCGGAGTAAACACATCCGGGCATATAGCTCGATAGGGCTCGTCACCGATATTTTGTTGCCACTCCTTTTCGGATAGATCAGAAACCAGTCGTGCACAGGTTTCACGAATGACGTCTGGTGTCGTCCAAGACTGCGCAACCAACCGGTATTCTTTCGCTAGTCTTTCCCCGATTGCTGCGATTACTCGCCGCTGCTCGTCCATCGCCACGGCATGAACGACCCCCCCCATCGGCACGCGTATTACGGCACGCCCGGAAGAAGTTTCCCATATTCTGGCGAACTCCCCATCTCCAGCGATGAGATGCCGTGAATCAGGACTGAATGCCAGCCCACCGCCGAGTTGCAGCAGGCCCTTGAACCTACGTACACGGGTTGGATTGTCCAAGTTCCATACCAAGACGACGTTTTCCTCGCCCCTTGATGCCATCCATCGCCCGTCTGCGCTGAATGCGACATCCATGACCACCTTGTCGTGATGACCTCGCACAGCTTCAGCACCGGTTTTCAGATTCGTCAACACGAGGTCGCCGCTAGAAGTGCCGACCGCCAGCCACGTTCCGCCTACGGAAAACCGCAGTGCGCTGATCCTCGATCCCAGTTTGTACTCGCCCCGCAGATTGCCGCTTGGCAAATCCCAAACGCGGACTATACCGTCATCTCCTCCGGTAGCGAGCAGCTTCCGATGTTTCGCGACGGCCACTGCGGAGCCTTTTCCACCGTGAACGACGCGTACTACTTGCCTCTGCTCGCGCGTGTCCCAAACGGTAGCCGAACCGCTATCGAGAATAACGGCAACCAAGTCTCCGCCCTCTCCTATGGCGACCTCGCCGATTTCCGGTTGGGCAAGCTCTCCTGCCGCAAGCTGATCTCCCCGTGACTCCATTCGGAAAAGCTCGACCCCTGCAGTGGAAGTAACGATCGTCGTTCCGTGTGTTGATGTGGTGGCTAGAAGGCCACCAGTATCACTGAACGCAGCACTCCAGATCACGCCACCGTGAGTAACGCTCACACCGCGATTCACTGGTTTCATATCCCATACTCGGATCCTCCCACGCGCGCTGCCAGTTGCGAGAAGAGTACCGTCGGGGCTCACTGCCACACTGGTGATCGCCCCGTCGTCCACCGCGCGCAAAACTTCGCTACCAGTGACAATATCCCAAACGCTGGCAGTCGAATCGTTGGCCCCGGTTGCCAAGAGTTTCCCGTCTGGACTGACAGCGACTGTTGCGACCGACCCGTCATGCAAGACCTCGAGAACCTGCTCTTTTCCTTCGATGTGCCAGACACGCGCTCTGTTATCTGCGCCACCGACAACTAAATACTTGGCGTCAGGGGTGAACGTAACGGACCGCACAGCACTATGGGCTGGAAATCGAGCAACTTCCCGTTTGCTTGTCACGTCCCATATTGCAGCCCCAAATTGCTGTGATTGGAACGGGATTAGGTCGGCAACCGTGTTACCAAACCCAGCAGCCAGGTATCGTCCTCTACTATCAAATGCGAGCACGTTTACGGAAAATAGAAATCCAAATTTTTTTCTCGCGTCTTGCTCGGCGGCATTCTTCGTCAGCCGTGTCAACTGCGTCTTGACTTCGGCGATCCAAATGTCGTCATTCGCATCGATGATTGCTTGTCCGCCGTTCGGACTGAATGCGACAACCCGTCCAACGTTTTTTGGCACGTCGATTCGTCCGGCTTCGTCGCCCGATGGGATTCGCCAGTATCGATGCGTGTGGTCTTCACTCGCCGTGATCAGCACATTGCCATCCAAGCCGAAGGCGAGCGCAATCACTGGCCCCTCATGTTGCATTCGCGCTATCTGAACGCCCGACGCAGGCTCCCATAGGCGGGCTGTGCCATCCTTACTCGCCGACGCGAGGTACCGGCCATCTTGCGTGAATTGCAACCCACTTATTTCGTCATCATGTCGCATCGCGGCAACCGGTCGCGGCATGAGGGTGAGTCCTTTATGAAGAATTTGATGAGCCTCCCAGGGGACTTCGGCCCAAAGGTCAGTCCGCTTGATGACCTCCATGGCAAGCAAGATGCTTTGTGGCAATTGACTGCGCCTCTGCGTGCGGGCGAGTTCGGCGCGGGCAGTCAGCTGATGTACGACAGCAACCTGCCGTCGTTCTTCGGCCACATTCTTTTGCTGAATTGCGAGATAGGCCCCTATCACAGCCGAAACGGTGAGAAACAGTAGCACCAATGTCGCGGCTCCGACAAGGCGCCGGGTTTGTCGGTATTCCTTTACGTCCTCGCCATCCAAGCTGTCCTTGGCCTTCCCATGCAACGGTGCAGCAATGTCCAGAACGGCAGCGCGAAATTGTGAATGTCGCAGCGATAATTTGTCCTCGGTCCTGGCCCATCGTAGGTCCACGTAGAGCGGCTCATGCGCAAATCGCTTAGCCAGGCTATTCGGTAAGGCGGTGGTCCGGTTCCAGTCAAAATCAACCGCCAACCCGTCCCAGGCGATCTCGCCCTCCGTGAGCACAATCAATAGGTTTTCGCTCAATCGGTTCTTCAACCACCAGTCAATCTCCTGCCGGACCCAAAGAGAGCGCGCCGCATCGGGCGATGCCATTAGCACAAAGTGCGCTGACGCGGCGAGGGCTTTCTCAATCGAAGGCCAAAGAGCCGGATTGGCGGACAGGCTGGCTTTGTCCCGGAAAACGCGAAGCGCACGGAGCCGATACCAAGGCTTGGCGAAGCGATGCAGGGCGAACTGGAGCGCCGGTGCAAGCTTCCCATCGGCAGCGTGGCTATAAGATATAAACGCGTTATACGTCATGTATCCGTTCTACCATTCCATCCCGCGCCCGCAGGAACTTGGCTGTTCGTGTTCCGCTTTTTTCTGCCAATGCAATGATAAAACGGATCGAGCGACGGCATTGGGCGAAACGTTCATCCGGCAGCTCGTGGCCGAACTCGGACCTGATTTTTCGCTCGATATTACACGATGTATCAATCTTGCACTGCGCAACGCAAAGCCAAAACCTTGCTTGTTTACCGGATAGTCCGGAGTCTAAGAATTTCAGGATGGCGATTCAAGACCATCCGTCCGCCGGAAAATCCGGATGCCCTATTTTCCAGGAGCCATCGAGCCTGCCGTTCTCTTGGCTATCCGCGCCCATTCGGTCTAAACTCTAGCCAAGAGTTCAACCCAATTCGTGGACAGGATGTGATGTCGCTGATCAGTACTCAATGCGAGCAGGTCGACGAACTGAAGCAGCGACAGCTTAAGCTCGGACTGGATGTATTCCAGGCAATCGAACGCGATGATGATGAATTGTCGCGCTGGCTGCGTGATGCCTTTGATGGCGACGAGCAGGTGATTGCAACTTGGCTGACGAGCTATATGCGGGCTTTGGGCACATCTCCGCTGGAACGCTTGGCCAACGGAGGACGTAAATCCGTCATTCAGATATTCGGGAGCATCATTCACGGCCTCTGCGCCTAGGCCACCATTCGGAGTGTCCAAGAAGACAGGACCTTCGCAATACTGCCAAGCACCTGTTGGGCAGGGAGCGATTCGATGAATAGGAGTGCGCTATCCCATGCGGTGATTCGCGCTGGGGTGCGTCTGATCACCCTGGTTCTGGTCTCTCAATTCTGCTTTGTCGGAATAGCTCTTGCCAGAAACTGCACAAGCGCCGAGAAGTCGGCCGCTGACGCTCAACTCTGGCTGAACAAGCGCGACAAGAAAGCATCGCTAGCGCTTCACATGCCTTGGGGTGTCCCGGAACCGAGCACTGAACGTATCCTGATCCACCGCGATTACGTGATCGGCTACAGTGATAGCCTGCTCATCCCGGTATGGACCGCTCACCGTCTGGAGGGCCAAGGACTTGGCAAAGTACCGCGAGTGAACTGCTTCCGTCGCGACCCCCGCATACCGGCTCCTGCCGCTTCGCTTCCCAGCGACTACAACGAACCGATTTTCGATCAGGGTCACATGACACCCAATGGGGACATGAGCAAAGGAACACAGCCGGTGCTCAACTCGTTCATCCTGTCGAACATGACTCCCCAGCACTGTCAGTTTAATCGTGGAGTATGGCAGATACTGGAATCCCTGGTACGAATCTGGGCAGAAGAGCAAGGAACGCTGTACGTCATGACCGGCAGCCTATTTGACCGCGATGGTGATGGTATTCGTGATGACGATTCAGCGGTCGAGCGGATGACCTCACGCAACGGCAAGTCGCGGGTGGCCGTTCCTTCTCATTTGTATAAGATTCTGATTCGGCGTTTAGACGATCACCAGATTGATGTTCTGGCAGTCTTGCTGCCCAACGACAAGACGAATCTGAATGGTGATGATGCGATCCGGTATTTAGAAAATCATCTGGTGTCCCTAGCCGACATTGAGAAGCTAGCCGGATTCAAGCTACTGCCCACGTTCGGAGCACCGTTACCTGACCGCGCATCAGCACTTTGGCCTTTCAGTAAATCAGCAGCAGGGTCGCTCGCTTACGCTTGTGCACCGTAGTGACATCAAGGCGGCTCTTGACGACACGCTGGGACCAGCGGCCGCTTGAAATGGTTTGAGTTTCTATTTCAGGCCTGGTCGCCATGACTATGGGCACAGCTTTGACCGGCACTTATCAAACAGGAGTACCGCGATGCTTGAAACGGAGTCGGCAAAGCCGACGTTCGTGATCGTCTGTTGGTGATCGTCGCAAGACGTCCTCTACGAGATTTGACCATCCCGTAAGCGGACATAGGAGGTGTGCCTACAGTGGTCCGTGGATGTCGGCTAAGGGGCGTTGATTTTCGGGGACGCTAGGACCGCCTTGGGTCGGGTGTAATGTGAATTCGTCGAAACAGGAAGCAGACGTTTGTCACCATTTGGCGCTGAGCGGCAGGTAACCGGCGCATTGCTAACCTAGTCGGTCTGGTTCGTGAATTTCGACAACGGCCGACGAGGTGTCGTAGCTACGGGTTTAGCTGCGTGGAGGAATGACAAGTGTATCCCGTTCATGCGGAAGTACTGAAGTCCGCGGCTGGTGACCAAAGAGTGGCCCCACCTACAGTTCATTACTCAATTCGAGGGACTGGTGGCCAATCCAACGCGCCAAGCGTTCGGTCATCTCACGCCCAGTGTCCACTTCCGGCACAGCGGCCGTGAAAGTCTGGTTGCAAGGGCGACACTTCAGGGTAAGGCTCCGTCGCACCCATCTATACGCCGGGGCCAAGCCCATGCACGCTTGACGCTTTTCCGAAGGGGCAGCCAATGTCGAAGCGACACGGGGCGGAATTCTGGCGTGAGCATCTTGATGCATGGCATCAAAGCGACCTGACGCAGAAAGCGTACTGCGCAAATCATGGATTGGGAGTGAAAGCGTTTTATCGCTGGCATCGCAAGGACAAGGAAGCGATAGCGGCGGCGAAAGCCCCGTTGACTCTGGTACCGACCCGCCTTGGCGCCGCGGCCCCTGTGGTAAACAACATGGTGCGACTGCACAGTCCCGGCGGCTGGCGCATCGAACTGCCGGCCACGAATGCACCGTGGTTGTCCGACCTTCTGAGGCAACTGCCATGATGCCGACGCCGAACCAGGTCTGGCTAGTGGTCGAAGCGATCGACATGCGCGCCGGCATCGACGGACTCTCGCAGCGGATACAGGCTACCCTCGGTCGCACGCCATGCGATGGTAGCGCCTACGCCTTCCGCAACCGCCGGCGGAATCGACTCAAGCTGCTCATCTGGGATGGCACCGGCGTCTGGCTTTGTCAGCGCCGTTTGCATCAAGGTCACTTCACTTGGCCAAGTACAAATATGGCGGTATTTACCCTTACCGAAGTGCAATGGCAATGGCTCATTACGGGGGTCGATTGGCAGCGACTGGACGCCGCTTCGCCCGCCCACTGGCGGGTCTGAACAAGGTAACTAAATCCTTCTGAAACGACCTGTTTGCAGTGCTTTCAGGCCTGCTGAAGGGTATAATCCCAGCATGGATTTTAACGCTGAACTGGCTCGATTCAACCCTGATCCATCGCTCTCGCTCTGGATTACGGACGCCGTTCAAACGCTGCTCGATCAAGCACAAAAAGACACGGCCGAAACCCTCCGGAAAGTCACCGAACGCGACACTGAACTGTTTGCCGCCAAGGCCAAGATCCAGGCCCTCACGCTGGAACTGGCTCATCTGCGCCGGATGCGTTTCGGGGCCAGCAGCGAAGCGCTGTCGGCCGAGCAACGCGATCTGTTCCAGGAAACGCTGGCCAGCGATAGCGCCGCCGCAGCGGATGAACTGGCCAGGCGACTGGCGGCGGCACAGGCTGCCCCGACGGCTCCGCCAACGATTCGCCCCCGCGCCGGTCGTCAGCCCTTGCCTGAGCACCTGCCCCGCATCGAACACCGTCACGAACCGGAGTCCTGTACATGCGGCCACTGTGGCAAGGAACTGATCAAGATCGGTGAGGACATCAGCGAACAGCTCGATGTCGAACCGGCTCGCTTCTTTGTCCATCGTCACATCCGTTCGCAGTACGCTTGCCGTGCCTGTGAAACGGTTTCTGCCGCGCCGATCCCTCCGGCGGTAATCGACGGTGGCCTGGCCGCGGTCGGCTTGTACGTCTGGCTGATTATCGGCAAGTACATGGACCATCTGCCGCTCTATCGTCTGGAACAAATCGCGGCGCGTGAGCGGGTCATTCTGTCGCGTTCCACTTTGGCTGAATGGGTCGGACGGATCGGCGTATCCCTGCAACCGCTAGCCGATCGCCTGGCCGCGCTGCTGCTCGAGCGGGCGGTGCTGCATGCTGATGAAACACCGGTCGCGCAGCTCGATCCAGGGAAAGGCAAGACCAAACGGGCGTATCTGTGGGCGTATCGCAGCAATGTATTGGAGACTGGGCCGCCGATCGTCGTCTTTGATTACCAGACCAGTCGCGCCGGACAGCATGCCCGAGATTTCCTTGAAGGGTGGCAGGGTCATCTCATGGTTGATGATTTCGCAGGTTACAAGGCGTTGTTTGCCAATGGGGTGACGGAGCTTGCCTGTCTGGCGCATGCGCGTCGGAAATTCTTCGATCTGAATGCGACCCACGCCAATCCGATGGCGCTGGAGGCATTGAGTCGGATCGCGGCGTTGTACGCGATTGAGAAGCAGGGCAACACGATGGGCGTCGCGGCGCGCACGCAATTACGCCGGGATGAGGCGCTGCCGTTGCTGCACTCGATGCACGACTGGCTGCTGCGGGTTCGGGTGACGGTGGCCAATGGCGGAGGCACCGCGAAAGCCATCGATTACAGCCTCCGCCGCTGGGCGGCCTTGAGTCGCTACGCCACGGACGGGTGTTTGCCGATCGACAACAATCCGGTGGAAAACATCATCCGGCCGATTGCCATCGGGAAAAAGAACTGGCTCTTCGTCGGATCAGAACGCGCTGGAAAACGCGCCGCCGCAATCCAGAGCCTGCTCGCCACCGCCAAGCTCAATGGACTTGATCCGGCCGCTTGGCTGCGTGAAACACTCGAGAAGTTGCCAACCTGCCGCAACAATCAGATCGATTCGCTGTTGCCGCTGCGCACGAATCTGATACCACCGATCTCACCATAACGGTACGTGGGACCGTTGCGCGCTTACACTTCAGGCGCGGCACGTCAAGATGAATGACCACCGCCTTGCCGTGAGCCGTAATGTCCCGAATTACCAGCGTTCTCCGGGCATGCTAACCGTCTCATTGGATCGGCCGCAGCGGCCACAAAGGCGAGAAATGGTGACTGGCGTTGCTTTGACGTGATACTCGGTGTCGGATTCCCTAAAGTCGGTGACCTTGAGACCTGCGAGGTTGAGGATATTGACGGGCAAAGCAACAACCTGCCGCGACCATCAAGCCGCAAGCGTTAGTTTGATGGGGCGGATCAGACTTTCGGCAGGAATTCCGAATTTCTCATGCAGCTTCCAGATCATATTGAGCGTCAAAGGGCGCTTGCGGTTGAGAATTTCGTAAACACGATTCAAGCGACCGATAGCAGGCACCAGGTCTTTCGGGGACAACCCTGCCTGTTCCATGCGAAATTTGATGGCTTCTACTGGGTCAGGAAGATCAATGGGGTAGTGCTTGGTCTCGTAGGCTTCCACAAGGGTAAGCAGCACCTCGAATCGGTCACCGTCAGGCGTGCCGGGTGCAGGCTCGCTATCAAAATAGGCCGACACCTCGCGCAGCGCAATTTTGTAGTCGTCTTCAGTGTGAATCGGGCGGATTTCCATGTTACTGCTCCATTTCAACGGTTTCGGCGTCTATGGCATCATAAGCAGCATGTGTGCCGATAAATTTCACGTAGACGGCTTGGTAGCGATAGGCGACAGCCACTATCAGGCGATAGTCGTTGCCTTTGATGTTGAAGACCACCCGGCGGTTCTTGAGGATACTGGCGCTACGATATTGCTCCTTAATCTCGGCTGGCTGAGCCCACGCCGCCCTTTTAACCTCATCTATCCATGCCTGCAGATGTTGCTCGGCGCTTGGGGTTTCTTCCCAAAAGTGTCGCATGTAACTGACGGCAATGATTCGCATGCGTCAAGTATAGTCCCAGCATGGGACATAAGGCAACCGCAATTGATTTCCGATTATCATGCTGCGGCGCGGTGTGCCCATCCATATTTGGTGCGGGCGTGGCTGCCTGAAGGCTACGAACCTGAGTGGCCGTAAGCAGTCTCTAGCACTAATGGGAAGCCTTATTGCATTGGCGTATCGGTCTCAGCGAGTCCCCCACTCGTAACAATTGCCATTGCACCTTTCTTCTCGTCGTTCGCTCGCGCTTCTTTGGCGCCAAGCTCTGCGTCGGACTGAGTAGTTAGAGGAGAAGACACGAAACGGAATTTTAAGCACGCTAACGCGTCAGCCATCGGGCTACTTGAGCGCGCGCTGACGAAGTGCCGGGATACCCTCGGGGCCAGCCATCCGCAAACGTTCGGCGCCGCCTATCAGCTGGTGGTCGCCCTGCTCCGCGCCGGGGAAGACTCCGACCGCCTGCGCGAGCTCATCGGCCGCGACCTCGCGCCGCTGGCGGACGCCGATCCCGCTTCGCTGTCCGCCGAACTGCGGGGGATCAGGCTGCGCCTGACCCCCTTGATCCAGTCGTTGCAGATGCCTGACTAACGATCATTGCGGCGGGCGCCACCCCTGATGATGAAAGAGAATTCGGGGTGGAGGGTGT
>APMI01007114.1_pt1 | contig 13954 bp, 14 predicted proteins | sample 667938 | NCBI WGS metagenome assembly APMI01 (sample SAMN01084076, study PRJNA167559) | wastewater metagenome | biome: Wastewater | place: Denmark: Ejby Moelle, Odense | collected 2011-11-28 | reverse complement strand
GGTTATGTGGCCCAGATGGGCAGAGCTCGTTCGAGCTTTATGATAAAACGATCAATCGACATAGTGCTTAGGTGGGACACTCGGGACACAAAGTCAAGCTGCCTGAATATCAGGCAACTCGCCACGTTGAAGCATGCCGCGTAAGGGCATTGTACGGCGAATTTTCAAACCAGTCCCTGCGACTTACATGGCACAGGTCTTCGCCTTTCGTTTTCTGTCGCGTTGCCTAGCCGCCAGCCATTGTGAGGACCTATACCGCATCAGTGGTCCCGCTCGACAGCCGCTATCAATTGAAACATCCCCTAAAGAACCGTGCCCTGTGAACGATTAGGCTGCCGGTGAGGTTGGGTGTGGCGGATGGCCGTCGGCCAGCCTCGGCGTAAGCTGGAATCTAGCGCAGACGCTACACATCGTGTCCCTTCTAATGACCTGGGATGAAGGACCGAAAGCATGTCGCGCCGCTTAGAGTCCTCGAAGCTCGGGAGACGCGGTTCAGCCGTGCGAATCGGAAGCGAGCAAACCCCTCTTGCTCAAGGTCGGGGCTCGTATACGGTGAGCTTCCTCTCCATGTGGCGAAAGGTCGCCTTGCAGAATACGCAATCTCCGCCCACATGGGTGTAATGCAAAAGACAATACTCAATCGCTTTAGGCTTACCGATCAAGCATGCTCCCTTACCCGGAGCTGGCAGCCCTGATCCTGTAACGCCGCCACAGACCCCAGCCGCTCCGGGAACCACACTTTTGAAAGTGCGGTTCGGTTCGCGTCGTTCATGCGACGTGTCAATGGAGTGTATCCATGTCCCCTTTTCGATCTCGTCCCACCTGTGTCACGTGTAACCGGCATCTGCCGGGCGCTGCGGCCCGCTGCCCGTGGTGCAAGACGTCGATTCCCTCAACTGCTGCCCGCCGTGCTGCCATTCGCAAGCGCAGTGTGTTTCGACAGGCTTTTCTCTGGCTAAGGGAGGATGCCGGAGTATGACTTGCGCAACGATAACCAGCGATAACGTCCGGATGGCTTGCGATACGGGCGAGTTGCAGCAGGTCGGGGTGCTTCCCTGGCGTATCCGGCGCGATGGCGAGCGGAAGCTTCTGCTCATTACCTCGCGCAGGCGGGGGCGATGGATCGTGCCGAAGGGGTGGCCCATGAAGGGATATCCGCCCTTCGTCGCGGCCTCGCGAGAAGCCTTCGAGGAGGCAGGGATCATCGGTGATATCTCCTCGGTTCCAGTGACCACCTATCGATACATGAAGGTTCGGGACGACGGATCGCAGGTCGCTTGCCGCGTTACCGTGTTCGGCATGAACGTGCGTGGTACCCTCAGCCATTGGCGCGAGAAGGGGCAAAGACAGCGACGATGGTTTTCTCTCGAAGCGGCAGCAGACAAGCTCGACGATGTCGAGCTTGCCAAGTTCGTAAGAGGGCTAGAAACGGACCCGGAGTGGCTGGAAGCAAGCGGCTTCTCCTATCGGCGAAGTCTGTCTTTCAGCAGCCTGCGTGCACCTGGAAGCTGAGGTGCCCACGATGTTTCCGACAGGTTTCGCAGGCCAGATACCTTCCGTCTTTCCCACCCGCAGGGTCAGTGCCGGACGCTGACTGCCTGGCGTCACTAACTGCGATGGTAAGAGTGGCGTCAGGCATTTTTCGAATCCGAGACTGAAATCTGCGGAGCAATCCGGCCTCTCTGTGCCGAAGCATTGCCCATATACGGAAAGAACCAGAAATGACTTTCAGATACAGCCATACCTTCCCCATCAGCGGCCCTAACAAGTTGCCCCGTTTCAAGCAGTGGGCGGCCGAGAACATTCCGGGTGTTCCCGTATCCCTGCCGCCCCAGGTGCCGGTCAAGAGCGAGGCGCTCACGGTGCGGTTGAAATCCATCAATGATCGCAACACGCTGATCGGGAAACTGGAAGGCGTAAGCCTCTAACGGCCTGCTCGCGGCGAACGGTCGCCCGTTGTCATCCCATAAGCATTCTGTTGCACACAGATGGTTGTAGGAGGGGCGTGCCGTTCGCCACAATCTCTCTGCGTATCCCCGGTATACCGGCTCTCATTCGATATCAGCGAATTTCGGACAAGACATCATGTTAAAGGCTCTCGTTTCCAACCAGCGCTATGCGGTGTTTTTCGGCGCCGGGGTGGCCACGGCTGCATCTCTCGGCGGTGGAGTCTTCTACAATGGCTGGCTTTTTATCATTGCCGCGATCTGCGGTGCGCTTTTCCTGCTCGGTATCCACGATCTGCGTCAGCACAAGCATGCGATTCTGCGCAACTATCCGGTAGTCGGGCATCTCCGCTTCCTCCTGGAGAGCATCCGGCCGGAGATACGCCAGTACATAATCGAAGGCGACAACGACGCCGTTCCGTTCAACAGACAGGATCGCGGTCTCGTCTATCAGCGTGCCAAGGGTGTGGAAGACAAGCGGCCTTTCGGCACGATCGAAAATGTCTATGGTTCCGGATACGCCTGGCTCACCCATTCCGCCACACCGATCACTATTGCCGACACAGACTTCCGGGTGCGGGTCGGCGGTCCAGCCTGCAAGCAGCCCTACGAAGCCAGCCTCTACAATATCTCGGCCATGAGCTTCGGCGCACTCTCCGCCAGCGCGATACTTGCCCTCAACACTGGTGCAAAGAAGGGCGGTTTCGCCCACGATACGGGGGAGGGCAGCATCAGCCGCTACCACCGGCAGGGCGGCGGCGATCTGATCTTCCAGATCGCGTCGGGCTACTTCGGCTGCCGGGACGGGCAGGGCCGGTTCTCTCCGGAGAAGTTCGCCCAACTCGCGGCCGATCCCCAGATCAAGATGATCGAGATCAAGCTGAGCCAGGGCGCCAAGCCGGGCCATGGCGGCATGCTTCCTGCCTCGAAGATTTCCCCCGAGATCGCCGAAGCGCGCGGCATTGCGATTGGGGTAGACTGTACATCGCCCGCGGCGCACAGCACGTTCTCGACACCTTTGGGTCTGATGGCGTTCGTTGGGCAGCTTCGGGAGCTTTCCGGCGGAAAGCCCGTCGGCTTCAAGCTGTGCATCGGGCACCGCCGCGAATTCATGAGCATGGTCAAGGCGATGTTGCAGACGGGCATTGTTCCTGACTTCATCGTCGTCGACGGTGCGGAAGGCGGAACGGGGGCAGCCCCGGTGGAATTTGCCAATCGTGTCGGGATGCCGATGCTGGAAGGCCTGACCTTCGTTCACAATACGCTGCGTGGTGCAGGCATTCGCGCCCAAGTGAAAATTGGTGCCGCCGGTAAGATTGTCTCCGCCTTCGATATAGCGCGCACGCTGGCCCTCGGTGCAGACTGGTGCAACGCCGCGCGCGGCTTCATGTTTGCCATCGGATGCATACAGGCTCAGTCCTGTCATACCAACCGCTGTCCGGTGGGTATCGCCACCCAGGATCCGATACGGCAGCGGGCGATCGACCTCGGCGATAAGAGCGACCGCGTCGCTCGCTTCCATCGAAACACGATGCGTGCGCTTGGGGAAATCGCAGGCGCCGCCGGTCTCGGCAATCCAAGCGATTTTATGCCCTATCACTTCATGTTCCGGCATAAAGACAATGAGTTCCTGGACGGCAACGAAGCTTATCCCTACCTGCCCGAGGGGTTTCTTGTGTCAGGCGGGGAGATACCGGAACTGGTCGATTGGCATGAACGATGGGACCGTGCCAGTGCCGTCAGCTTTGCCCCGCCTGAGATCCCCCATGGGCCGTTTAAGCGCAATCGAAAACAGAAGCCGGATGAGGAGCAGCGAGGGGCTTCTGGGACGCTTACCTCTGTTGCTTAGACGTCGACATGGTTGGTTGCCTTCGCGGCTATTGTCTTTCTAGGCAAAAGCCTCTGCATGTACCAGTTCACTCCTATACAGTGCAAAAAATGTCTGCGATCTGTAGTGTGGTGTGAGGTAGTGATGAGGCTCAGGGAGTAGCCTGCGGCACCGATAAGCGGCGCTCGGGCTCAAATGACAGCTACTTATTTGCGCCGCGGCATGTCGCAACATAGGCTTTTCTCATAGCTCGCAAGCAAGACAGGCGTCACGACGGGTAGATCAAATCTATCTTCAGAGAGGAATTCCAATGTTCACATCTTCCTCGACTATCTGCGCAACGATCGCATGGCGACGGCCGTGGCGCCACTCTCGCCACGGGCACGGCCGGGCGCCACCGTCTCGATGCCGCTTACCTGGACGCAGGTCAAATCCGACCTCGACCCGAAGCGGTTCACGATCCACACCGTGCCGGCGCTGCTGGCGAAGACGAGTGCCTGGGAGGACTACTGCGATGGCCAGCGTCCGCTTGAACAGGCGATCAAGCGGCTGGGCAAGCACAAGGCGGCCGCATGACCTTTGAACGGGCGAGCGTCGAGACCACATACGAAGAATGAAGAAGCACGATCTCCCCATCGAGCATCTGGCGCGCCTCCGTCGAATTCGCGGGCTGGCGCGGCTGATGGACACGGCGCTACGGGTTCCCGGCACGCCGATTTCGCTCGGGGCGGACTCTGTTCTCGGCCTGATCCCGGGCATCGGCGATTTCGCTGCGGCGGCTGTCAGCCTCGTCATCGTCAACGAGGCGCGCCGTCTCGGTGTGCCGAACGACAAGCTCGTGAAGATGCTGGTCAATGTCGGCTTCGATACGGTCGCGGGCAGCGTGCCGGTGCTGGGCGACGTCTTCGACGTCTATTTCAAGTCCAACCGCCGCAATCTGCAACTCGTGCTGGATCACTTCGGTCTCGACCATGCCGACCTTGACCGGCGACGATAGTCACTTGCCGACGGCTAAGGTTTCTATGTCGAGGACAGCGGCATTATCCTGGACTTCCCGCAGGCCCTTGTAGGAGGCGTGGCGCAGATTGCCGTCGTCGGTCCAGCCGCGGAATTCGATCTCGGCGATCAGCGTCGGCAGCGCGAACACGTAATTCTTGCCCTTCAGCGGCACGGCCGGCTTCTTCGTCTTCAGCTTGTCCAACGTCTTGCGCAGATATTCGGCGTCCTTCGTTTTGAAGCCGGTCCCGACCGAACCGAGAGAGACCCAGGTGTCGCCGCGCCGGGCCGCGAGCAGCAAGCTGCCGATCCCGCCGCGCGCTGCGGCGGATTGCTCGTAGCCGACGATCATGAAGCTTTCGCTCTGGACGCACTTGATCTTGATCCAGTCGCCGGTGCGGCCGGAGCGGTAGGGCCGGTCGCGGTGCTTGGCGATGATGCCTTCAAGGCCGAGCGAGCAGGCCTTCGCCAGCAGCTCGGCGCCGTCGCCGTGGGCTTCTTCCGACAGCTGCACAGCTCCGGTGGCGCCGTCGAGGAAATCCGAGAGAAGATACCGGCGAACATCGAGCTCCGTCTTGGTGAGGTCATGGCCGTCGAAGTAGAGCAGGTCGAAGGCGAAGAACACCGCTTCTGTCGAAGCGCGCTTACCGCCGCGGCCGCCGAGCGAACGCTGCAGCGCCCCGAAATCCGCGTGGCCTTCCTTGTTGAGAACCACCGCCTCGCCGTCGAGAATGGCGGTCCCGACGCCGAGCTTCTTCGCGGATTCGGCTATGGTCGGAAAGCGATGGGTCCAGTCATGGCCGCCCCGGGTGATGATCCGCACGCCTTTCGGCTCGATGTGGATGGCGAGACGATAGCCGTCCCATTTGTTTTCGAACAGCCACTCCGGTCCCTCTGGTGCCGTCGGCCGGAGAAGAGCGAGGCACGGCTCGACGCGCTCGGGCATCGGATCGAAGGGCAGGCTTGGTTGCTCAGGATTGCGTTTGCGCACCGGGCGCGACTGGAGCGTTGTGCCGGAGTCGTCGAGCAGGGGGATGGCCGATCGGCGCTTCACTTTCATGGAGATCCATCACGCGTGCGAGAGGAAACAAACATAGGCGACCCATGTGATGATTTCAGGAGGCGCGCTTGCCTTTTTCGCCGGCGAGGCTCTTGCGCAGCGCATCCATGATATCGATGACGTTGCCGCCCGACGGCCGGTCTTCACCTTTGGCCTTGCCTTTCCTCGACGGCTTTAGCGCCTTCTTCTTTTTGGCGATGATGTCGAGCAGCGCGTCCTGAACGGGATCGGAGACCATGTCCGGCGACCAGGTCTTCGTGTGTTGCTTGATGAACCTCTGAACCATGGGCACGAGGTCGGGATCGGACTTCGCGTCGATATCCTCGAAATAGGATTCCCCTGGCCGCACCTCGTCGCCGAAGCGCAATGACCAAAGCACGATGCCTTCACCGCGCGGTTCCAGCACGACGGCCCGCTCGCGCCGGCCGATCACCAGGCGCGATACGCCGAACACCTTGTCCGAGGCCATGGCATCGCGGATGACGGCAAAGGCCTCATGGCCGACGGGATCATCGGGCACGAGGTAGTGGGGCTTTTCCAGGTAGATCCATTCGATGCTGTCGCGCGGCACGAACTTGTCGATGTCGATCGTCTTCACCGTGTCGAGTGCAACTGCATCCAGTTCCTCGTCGGTGAGCAAGACATAGTCGTTCTCGCCGCGGGCATAACCCTTCACCTCGTCCTCATCCTTCACCGGCTTGCGCGTGACGGCGTCGACATATTGCGAGACGACGCGGTTGCTGGTCTCCCGGTTCAAGGTGTGAAACCGGACCTTGTCGCTCTCCGACGTCGCCGGCGACATCGAGACGGGGCAGGTGACGAGCGAGAGTTTCAGATAGTCTTTCCAATAGGGGCGGGGCGCCATGATCGATCTCCTCAACCGGCTTTGCGTTGTGCGGCCGCCGGGCTGCGCGCCTTCGACGCGGCGGTGCGGCCCGCCGGCTTGCGGCTGGTGCCTTTGTTGGCATTGGCGGCGGAACGCTTCGGCGTGTCTTCGTCGGCCTTCAGCATCCTGGCACTTTCGCGCAAGGCGGCCAGCAGATCGTCGGGCTTGGACACCTTGACTTCCTTACGCTTCGGCGGAGCCTTGCCTTCGATCTTCGCCTTCACCAACTCCGCGACGGCCGCTTCATAGCGATCGTCGAACGCGGCCGGATCGAAGGGTCCCTTCTTGGTGGCGATAATGTGCTTGGCGAGATCCAGCATCTCGCCCTTGATGCGCAGCTTCGGTATCTCGTCGAAGGCTTTCTTCGACGATCGGACCTCGTAATCGTATTGCAGGGTCGTGGCGATCAGGCCCTTGCCATGCGTGCGGATCAGGACGGTGCGCATACGCCGGAACAGGACCGTGCGGGCAACCGCCGCAACCTTCGACTTGTCCATGGCGTCGCGCAGCGCAGTGAAGGCGTCGGAGGAAACGCGGTCGGTCGGCACCAGATAGTAGGGCTTGTCGAAATAGACGTCGTCGACATCGGAGCAGGGAATGAATGCCTCGATCGTCAGCGTCTTGTTGCTGTCTGGAATGGTCGCCGCAACCTCCTCCGGATCGATCATGATGTACTGGCCGTTCTCGATCTCGAAGCCCTTGGTCTGGTCCTCGCGCTCGACCTCTTTTCCGGTATCGCTGTCGATGAAAACGCGGTTGACGCGATTCCCGGTCTTTTTGTTGATCGTGTGAAACGAGATGCGCTCGGACGTGCTCGCCGCCGTGTAGAGGCCGACCCCGCAACTGACCTCGCCGAATTTGATGAAACCCTTCCACTGGGCACGATGACCGGCCATCTCGATACTCCCGACGCGACGCAACCAAAGCGAGTCAAGCGAATCACTTGCGAATTTGTTCCGAGTCAAAAAGAATCGGAAATCAATAACTTAGGCCGCACTCGCCTCGCTTTTGACGAGTCTTGATCATGCCCTTGATTCGCTGCATCTTTTCGAGTTGGCGTGCGTTTCTTGAGAATCGCAACTGGAAGGCAATGGGATGGTCGATGGTGACGACATCAGCCAGGAGGCCATAGAGGACGACGAGCGCGCCGCTGTCTCGTTTCCGTTCGACCGGATGACGGTACAGCGGTTTCGGGAAACCTTTCCACGCGCTCGTTGGAGCGACCGACGGAAGGCGTGGCTCGTCCCCGGAAAGACCGCCCGGCGGCGCATCGATCGCTGGATGGCAAGGGAAGAGTCTCGTGTCGATCCCTATGCCGATGCGAAGGGCAGGGATGCGTTCGCGTTCGAGCCGATCCTCAGCCCCTATCTCGGCGTTGACAAAGAAGGGTTTCGCATCAAGACGCCCTATTCGCGCAAGCTGGTCGAGGAAATTCGCCAAGTGCCCTTCGCCCGTTGGGACGGCGAAAACAAGGCCTGGCGGGTGCCTTTCGCCTCCTATGAGGATCTCGTTGATCGCTGGCAGGTCATCGAGACGGAAGCACAGCGATGCGAGCCTGAAGAAAGGCGCAAGCGCGCCGAGGCGCGTAGAGGGACGGACGAGGAGAGGACCTCTTGCCTGCGGGCGGCCGAACGCAAGCGCCGGCGCATCCCGCTTCCCGTCGACGATCTGCCACCGCTGGATCGGCCGATTGCGACGACGGCCTACGGGATTGTCGTCGTGAGTGACAGCAACGGCGAGCTGGTCGAGCGCGACGAGATCGCCGAACTCTATCCGGCCCTTCTCGACGACCATGTCTGGGCTACATGGCGAACGCCTTCGCTGGACGAACTTGTCCACACCTGGCCGTCGAAAGTTGAACCGGGAGAACAAGAACGCCGGCGTGGCTGGTGGATGCCGACCCTTGAGGAGTTGCGCGAGGCGCGTCGAACGGCAAGGGCGCGCGAGCGTCGAGCGACCCCACGCACTTCCGCCTGACCTCAATCCGATGGTGGCTCTATCTCGATCATGACGGGTGCATGGTCGCTGGTGTGCTCCCAGCCTCGTGGACCACGCCGGACGCTCGCCTTCCGAAGCCAGGGCGCCAGCGCCGGGCTGAGGAGAAGATGGTCGATGCGCAGGCCGGCATCACGTTCGAAGGAGTTTCGCCAGTATTTCCAGAAGGTATAGATTCGTTCCTTCGGATGCAGCTGACGGAGGGCGTCGGTCCAGCCCTGGGCGAGAAGGTCCGCATAGGCCGCCCTGACCTCGGGGCGGAACAATGCGTCGTCGCGCCAGCGCTCCGGCGCATAGACGTCGAGTTCCGTCGGCATGACATTGAAATCCCCGATCAGCGCGACGGGAAGATCGAGCGCCAGCAGATCGGCCGCGTAGGTCTGCAGCCGCTCGAACCAGCGCAGCTTATAGTCGAATCTGGGTCCGGGCGCCGGATTGCCGTTCGGCAGGTACAGGCAGCCGACGAGGATGCCATCGACGGCGGCCTCGATGTAGCGGCTGTGGCTGTCGTCGGGATCGCCGGGCAGGCCGCGGCGCGTCAGAATAGGGGTTGCGCCCCTGGCGAGGATCGCGACACCGTTCCAGCTTTTCTGCCCATGCCAGACGGCCTCGTAGCCTGCATGCTGGAGTTCGCGGCGGGGAAAGCGCTCGTCCGGCGATTTTAGTTCCTGCAGGCAGACGATGTCGGGCGCGTCTTCCTCCAGCCATCGCAGGAGGACGGGAAGCCGGCCGTTGATGCCGTTGACGTTGTAGGTGGCGAGTTTCACGAAGCTGCTCCGGATGTGCTGATGGTCCGAGAGAAAACCGTCCCGGAAATTCAAAGGTTCCCCGCGCCTTTGCCCTACCATTGCAAAGTTTTTGAGCGCTCCTATCTGTGCTCAAGATCGTTGGAGACGACCGCGATGAAGACAATTCCCATCGATACCCTTTTTGACGCCGCGGCCGAGATCCTGCTGCCGCACAGGTGCGACCACGCTGCCCGCGCTGCGGCTGCCTGCATCTGTTGCGGGCAGGCAGGTCAGGCGATGGACGATGACGGCTGCGGTATCTGCGATGCGTGCCTCGATGCGCCGCTGCAGGCGACCGGCAATCCCGACGGCCTTGATTTCCCGGATGCCTTTCCCCATCTATCGCTCACTGCCCGTCATCGATGAACTGTCTGCAGCGACGATATTCGTCGCGCGTTCAGTCGTCCGGGTCGGAAGGGCGCTCCCCGAAAGGGTCGAGCGCCCTTCGTCATTTCGTGGAGGCTCGCTCGAGGGGGCGGTCATACCGATCGCCGCGAGCGCCAGGATCCAGCCTTGTCCTTGGCAAGCCGCCAGCGGCGCGCATCGACATCCGTACCGCGGGCGGTGCAATAGGCCGGGACGGAGAGGTGAATGTCGCCGCCGTCCGGATGCCATTCTCCGGTCATGGCGATCCCGTCGCCGAACTCGACCACGCACATGCCTTCGGCGGCTTCCGCATCTTCGACCCGGACCTCGCCGCCGGGAAAGGCATGACTATGTGGGAAGGAGACGCGCATCAGCCGACCTGCTCCACGGAAAGGGAGCCGGCAGGAAGCGGCTTGATCAGTGATTTTGCTGAAACGGACGGATCGAGCCAGTCCGCCCAGGCGTCGCGCTCGAGGATGACGATCTGCCGATCGTGGTATGGCGCGCTATCGGGACCGGGTTCCATCGTGAGCATGGTGAAGGCCTCTCCGACCTCCTCCGTCTCGCGCCAAATGCCGGCGATCGCGAAGATCGGCTCGCTGGCCTTTCGGAACATCCATTTGTTTTTCCGCTTCTTTTTCGGATCCTCTGGTGTTGTGAATTCGAAAAAGGCGTCAGCAATGACGAGGACCCGGTTCGAATTGAACTCGCGGCCCTCCGACCGGAAATTATAGACCGGTTTCTTGGTCGGGCTCGGCCAACTCCATCGGCGCTGCACCAACTCGCCGACCCCACGCTCGTCAGCGACCGAGCGAACGATGGGCGCCGTGTCGGTGATCCTGATATCCTCGCGCGCCTCGATGTTCGGCCTTCCCTCGGGAAAGCGGATATTGATCTTGAGATGCTCGAATTCCTCGATGACCGAGGCGAGTTCGACCATCAGCCTGTAATCGTTGCACATGGTACCTCCTCGGTTCGGCCATATCACGGCTTGGCAGTAACCTAGCGCAGGTGAGGCGGATTTCGATGAGGCCGGCCGCGCCAATCAATGACCACCTAGATCTCCAGCTGGAGCTGATCGTCCGGGCGGCGCTCGACATCATCGGCGAAGGATGAGAGGGTCACGCCGAGGAGGCGGATCCCTTTCGCCGTCGGAAACAAGGGAGCAAGGAGGGAGTGGACGGTCGCCACGATCTCGGCGACCGATCCGAACGGCGCGGCTTCGGTCTTGCTTCGCGTGATGATCTGGAAATCGGCATACTTCACCTTCAGGGTCACGGAGCGGCCGTGCAGATTCTTGGCCTCGCAGTGCCGCCAGACCTTATCTACGAGCGGAGTAATCTCGGCGCGGGCTGCATTCAGATCGAAGATATCCGTCATGAAAGTATCCTCGGCGCCGACGGACTTGCGCTCCCGATCCGGGCGGACCGGTCGATCGTCGACGCCACGCGAGATATTGTAGTACCAGGCGCCCGACTTCCCGAAATGCTCCTGGAGGAAAGCAAGCGACTTCGCCTTGAGATCGGCGCCGGTCAGGACGCCGAGGCGTTCCATCTTCGCGGCGGTTGCCGGCCCCACGCCGTGGAATTTCTTGACGGCAAGCCCCTCGACGAAAGCCGGCCCGTTCTTGGGCGTGATGACCGCCTGACCATTGGGTTTGTTGAGGTCGGAGGCCATCTTGGCCAGAAACTTGCAATACGAAATACCGGCCGAGGCGTTGAGCCCGGTGACCTCCTTGATGCGGGCGCGGATCCTCGTGGCAATCTCCGTCGCTATCGGAATGCTCTGCTTGTTGTCGGTGACATCGAGATAGGCCTCGTCGAGCGACAAGGGCTCGATTAGGTCGGTATATTCTGCAAAGATCGTGTGAATCTGTGCCGAGACCGCACGGTAGACGTCGAAGCGGGGAGTGACGAAGATCAGATCGGGGCAGCGCCGCTTGGCGGTGATCGACGGAAGTGCGGATCGCACACCGAACTCTCGCGCCTCGTAGCTTGCCGCCGCCACGACGCCCCGGGCGGCCGCGCCGCCGACAGCAACAGGCTTGCCCCGAAGCTCCGGATTATCGCGCTGTTCGACGGAGGCGTAAAACGCATCCATGTCAACATGGATGATGCGCCGGAACCGATCTTCGCGATCCCGTTTCTGCTCCTCTATCTCGGCCGAAGTGACGGGCTGCATGGCTCATTTCCACATCGATCGCATCCGCGCACCGATATCGACGCGAACCTGGCGACTGCTCCGCTCGTTGGCGGCAGCCGATACCTTCGGCCAGCTTGCCGTCTCGAAGAACTGCAAGAGCGTGGCCGGTATGAAGCGGGTGCGCGACGCATAGACATGGCGGTCTCCCTGAGCATTCTGGCCGTGCGTGAAGAAGCGCTGCGGCGTGATAAGCGTGAGGCTGTCGCGCGCCCTCGTCATGCCGACATAGAGCAGACGGCGTTCTTCCTCGAGTTCAGGGGTAGAGCCGGTGCCAAGGTCAGACGGGATGCAGCCGTCGACGACATTGAGCATGAACACGGCACGCCATTCCTGTCCCTTGGCCGAGTGGATCGTGCTCAAGATCAGGTAATCCTCGTCGAGCAGCGGCACCCCGGCCTGGTCGCTGGTCGCGTCCGGCGGGTCTAGCGTCAGCTCGGTGAGAAAACGCTCGCGGCTCGCATAGCCGCCGGCGATCTGTTCGAGTTGCAGCAGGTCATCCTTGCGGGTGTCGGCATCCTCATGGATGCGCTCGAGATGCGGCTCGTACCACATCCGCACCGTACCGATCTCAGCCGGCCAGCCCGCTTCCGCCTTTCGAAGGGCTGAAACCAGCGTGACGAAGGTGGGCCAGTCGTCGCCGGTCTTGGCGGGTGGCGGAATTTCGGCCAGCGACTGCAACGGCTCTGGATCGGCCGCGATCGTGTCGAGGATCTTGCCCGCGGTCTGCGGCCCAATGCCGGGCAAGAGCTTCAGCACACGGAAGCCGGCAACGCGGTCGCGCGGGTTTTGGCTAAACCGCATCACCGCCAGCATGTCCTTGACATGCGCGGCGTCGAGGAACTTGAGACCGCCGAATTTGACGAAGGGAATGTTTCTCCGCGTGAGCTCGATCTCCAGCGCGCTGCTGTGGCTAGAGGTTCGGAACAGCACGGCCTGCTGTTTCAGCGTCATGCCGATCTCGCGGTTGGCCAGCACCTGCTCGACGATGTAGGCGGCCTGGTCGATCTCGTCCTTCACTGTGACGAGCATGGGCCGTTGCTCGGAGACCCGATCGGTCCAGAGGTTTTTCGTGTAGCGTTCCCGCGCCAGTTCGATGACACCGTTCGCGGCCGCCAGGATCGGCTGGGTCGAGCGATAATTGCGGTCGAGCGTGATGACGTCGGCAGGCTTGGGAGAGAATTCCTGCGGGAAATCCAGGATGTTGCGGATGGTCGCAGCGCGGAAGGAGTAGATCGACTGCGCGTCATCGCCAACGACGGTCAGGCCGCGGCCGCCGGGCGCCAGCGACATGAGGATCGACGCCTGCAGGCGATTGGTATCCTGATATTCATCGACCAGGATGTGGTCGAAGCGGTTGCCGACGTCCTCGGCCAGCTCCGGCTCGGAAACCATCTGCGCCCAGTAGAGCAGCAGGTCGTCGTAATCGAGCACGTTCTGCGCCTGCTTCGCTTCAACGTAGGCGGCGAAAAGCTGCTTCAGCTCCTCCTCCCATTCGAGCACCCAGGGATAGGAGGATTTCAGGATCTCCTTGATCGAGACCTCCGAATTGACGACGCGGGAATAGATGGCGATGCAGGTGCTCTTTGTGGGGAACCGGCTCTGCTTGGCGGAAAAACCAAGGTCATGCCGGACGAGGTTCATCAGGTCGGCGCTGTCCTCGCGATCATGGATGGTGAAATCGACACTGAGACCGATCTGCTCGGCATACATGCGCAAGAGCCGGGCGCCGATGCCATGGAAGGTGCCGGCCCAGGCGAGCGCGTCGGTCATGACGGCTGCGTTGTCACCAAGCACCTGCCGGCAGATGCGCTGCACACGACGCGCCATCTCGGACGCCGCCCGCCGCGAAAAGGTCATCAGCAGGATACGGCGCGGGTCGGCGCCATT
>APMI01002908.1_pt1 | contig 13956 bp, 13 predicted proteins | sample 667938 | NCBI WGS metagenome assembly APMI01 (sample SAMN01084076, study PRJNA167559) | wastewater metagenome | biome: Wastewater | place: Denmark: Ejby Moelle, Odense | collected 2011-11-28 | reverse complement strand
GACGGCGGGATGCGCCTGCTGAAAGGCAACCTCGGCCGCTGCATCATCAAGACCAGCGCGGTCGCTGCCGAACGCTGGACGATCGAGGCGCCATGCGCGGTATTCTCGACGCAGGACGATGTGCTGCGCGCGTTCAAGGCGGGCGAACTCGACCGCGATGTCGTGGTCGTTGCCCGCTTCCAAGGGCCGCACGCGAACGGCATGCCCGAACTCCACAAGCTGACGCCAGCGCTGGGCGTACTGCAGGACAAGGGCTATCGCGTCGCGCTCGTCACCGACGGCCGCATGTCTGGCGCGAGCGGAAAGGTGCCCGCCGCCATCCATGTCTCGCCCGAGGCCGGGCTGGGCGGACCGATCGGCAAGCTCATCGACGGCGATGTCGTGCGCGTCTGCGCGGTCACCGGCGCGCTGTCGACCACCGCAGGCCTGTCGAGCCGTCCCTCCGCCGGGGCGCCTCCGGCCGCCGACGGCGTCGGGCGTGAGTTGTTTGCGTTCATGCGTACAGGCGCCGACGAAGCCGAACGCGGCGCATCCGCGATGCTCGCGAGCGCGGGGCTATAGTGCAGGTCGTCGCCGTCGATATCGGCGGAACCCATGCACGCTTTGCCGTGGCGGAGATCGCCGACGGTCGCGTGCGGACGCTGGGTGAGCCCACCACGCTCAAGACCGCCGAACACGCCAGTTTGCAGTCCTCATGGGCCACATTCGCCGCATCGCAGCCCAACCCCCTGCCCCGCGCCGCAGCCATTGCCATCGCGGCGCCGGTCAAGGGCGACGTGCTGCAACTGACGAACAACCCCTGGGTCATCCGCCCCGCCCTTATCCCGGAACAGCTCGGCGTAGATGCTCATGTGCTGGTCAATGATTTCGAGGCGGTCGGCCATGCCGTAGCCCAGGTCGATAACGATGCGCTGACCCACGTCGCCGGGCCCATCGGCCCGTTACCCGCGAGCGGGATGACCACCATCGTCGGCCCCGGTACGGGCCTGGGTGTAGCGATGCTCTACCGCGAGGGTCGGCGCTATCACGTCATCCCCTGCGAGGGCGGCCATATCGAATTCGCGCCGCTCGACGCGGTCGAGGATGCCGTGCTTGCCGATCTGCGCGCGAGACATCGCCGGGTGTCCGCCGAGCGGATCGTTTCCGGTCCCGGCCTCGCACCGATCTACAATACGTTGGCCCGGATCGAAGGACGCGAGCCGACCTCGCTCGACGACAAGGCGCTTTGGACGGCCGCATTCGACGGCAGCGACAGCCTTGCCGCCACCGCGCTCGACCGTTTCTGCCTGTCGCTGGGTTCGGTCGCCGGAGACCTCGCCCTTGCACAGGGCGCCAACAGCGTCGTGATCGCCGGCGGCCTTGGCCTCCGGCTGGCCGATCGGCTGCCGACGTCCGGCTTTGCGGAGCGTTTTACCGCCAAGGGGCGTTTCCAGTCGATGATGGCTGGTGTACCCGTCCGCCTTATCACGCACCCGCAGCCCGGTCTGCTGGGCGCGGCCGCAGCCTTTGCACGGGAGTTCAGCGCATGAATATCGACGCCATCATGCGGACCTCACCGGTCATCCCGGTGCTGATCGTGGAGGATGTGGCACAGGCCGCACCGATGGCAGAAGCACTGGTCGCGGGCGGACTTCGCGTGCTCGAGGTGACACTGCGCACCCCGGCCGCGCTCGACGTGATCCGCGAGATGAAGCAGGTCGAGGGCGCGATCGTCGGCGCGGGCACGGTGCTCAACGAGGCAGATCTCGATGCGGCACTCGCGGCGGGATCGGAGTTCATCGTCAGCCCCGGCTTGACCGACACACTCGGGAAGGCCGCCATCGCGAGCGGTGTCCCCTTCCTTCCCGGCATCGCCAATGCGGGCGACATCATGCGCGGGCTCGATCTCGGCCTTCAGCGCTTCAAGTTTTTCCCCGCAATGGCGGCGGGCGGGCTCCAGGCAATCCGTGCGCTCGCTGCGCCCTTTGCCCAGGTCCGCTTCTGTCCCACGGGCGGCATTACCGAGGCGACGACCGCCGAATGGCTCGCGGAACCGAGCATATTGTGCGTCGGTGGCAGCTGGATCGTACCGAAGGGGCCGCTCGACACGGCTGCCATCCGTGCCACCGCTACGCGTGCCGTCAGTTTGCGTGGATAAGCGTCCAGCCGAGAAAAGCCGCCGCCGCCAGCATTGACCCGAATGGCAGGCGGGTCGCGCCCTGCACCGCCGTTCCTCGTGCCATCATCATCGCAACGGCCATCAAGCCGATCAAGCTGCCGAGCAGCAATACGAACGGCAGCGATTCCCAACCGAGCCAAAGTCCGATCGCACCGAACAGTTTCGGATCGCCGCCGCCCAGTCCTTCTCGGCCCCGAATGCGACGGTAGGCAAAGGCGATGAGCCAGAGCGTCAGGAAACCAGCCGCCCCGCCGATCAGCCGGTCCATCGGCAGCGGGTCGATGCCTGCAAAGGCGCTGGCCACAGCAACAACCGCGAGCAGCCCCGTCAGCGCATCCGGCAACCAGAATTCGCGCAGGTCGATCATCGCGAGCGCGATGAGCAGCCATCCGGCCAGCGCGGCGAATGCGCCCTCCACGCCCGGCGCCAAACCCAACGCAAGCGCACCGGCGATCGCGCACAGCGCTTCGCAAATAGGATGGACCCGGCTGATCGGCACATCGCACCGGCGACACCGCCCGCGAGCGGCAAGGTAGCTCAGGAGCGGCACCAGTTCGAACCAGCGAAGCGTTTCGCCGCACGCATCGCATGCCGAACGGCCATCGACGCGGCGCCCCTCCGGCCAGCGCACCACCAGTGTCGCGATGAAGCTCCCGGCGACCAGGCCAAACCCGATCCCGGCCGCGATCCACACCCAGGTCATTGGAACATCAGGGCAGGGTTTCGTCCGCCGCGACGCCGAACAGATGCGCGACCTCGACAAAACCCTTCTTGCCGCCCACATCGAGATTGCACCAGCCACCGGTGCATTGCGTAACCTTGCCCACGACGCCTGGTTCGGCTCGCCACACGACCGCGGCCTGCGCATCCGGCTTCTCGCGCAAGGGGCGAATGTCACCGGTAACGAGTCCGGTACGTGTTTCGCTCAGCAGATTGGCCTGCATCCAGCCTTCGGCGCCATCGGGATCCTGGACCTTGCGCCATTCCGCGTGTGCGCGCTTGTCGACGTAGATCTGCACGACTTTCACGGGCAGTCCACGGCGCTTGTACAGCCATTCTGCGGGAAAATTGCGCCCTGGGCCCGCCCGCATCATCGCCTCGCCCACGTTGATCGATGCCCAATAAGGCACCTTCTTCGCCGCCAGTGCCGGCGTCGCCATCATCGTTGCGGCAAGAGCCATACCGGTCGCCGCTGTCAGCAGACGGTGCATTCGAAAGCCATCCCCACCTTGTTGAACCCTTAACCAGCGTCGCTTAGCATGATTTTCGGGGATTAGCGGAGCAAGAATATGCGGGGAACGATGCGGGCGATTGCAGGCTTGGGACTTCTCGTCGCGGCACCGGCGATGGCGCAGCCGATCGTCGTCGCCGACAGCGGCGACAGCGCATGGGTACTTGCCGCCGCGCTCGTCGGCCTGATCGCCTCGCTCGGCGGTTTCACGCTGTTCCATGGACGGGGGCGCGGTGAAACGACCGGCCTCGCCGTCGTGGCCGCATCGGCGATCACGACGCTCGTCTTCGCGATCTTCGGTTACAGCCTGATCTTCGGCGATGGTTCGGCCATTCTCGGCGGCCCATCCAACCTGATGCTCGGCGGCCTCGGCACTGTTGTCGATGGCGCGACCATATCGGAGGCGGTTTTCGTCTTTTTCCAGCTCGCCCTCGCGTTGTTTGCAGTCGCGGCGCTCGTTTCCGCGGTTGCGCCGATGGCACGTTACGGCTGGCTGGTGCCGTTCGCGGGCCTTTGGGTGGTGATCGTCTATATCCCGGTCGCGCGCTGGGTCTGGGCGGGGTGGCTGACAGATCTCGGTGCGCTCGATTATGCCGGGGGCATCGCCGTCCAGATTTCCGTCGGGGTCAGCGCTTTCGTCGTGGCCATGTTGTTGCGGAACAATGTCCCGGGTGACGAGGAAAAGGACATCCCGGCTTTCGGCACGGTCGGCGCTGCCAGCGTTGCGATCGGATGGCTGGCGCTGATCGGTGGCAGCGCGCTGGGCGGCAGCGGCGACGCGGCTGTCGCCATCGTCAATGCGTTGCTGTCGGCGAGCGCGGCCATCGTCACCGGCATGTTGATCGGCGGCCTGAAGCACCGCGGATATACGCCCGAACTGGTTTCGGCCTATGGCCTGGCCGGGCTTGCTGCGATCTCTGCCGGCGCGTCGCTGTTGGGCGTGGCGGGTGCGATCCTCATCGGGGTCGTGGCGGCCATCACCGCGACGGGTGCGATCGCTTTCACAGGGACATTCGGGCTTGGCAGCGGCGGCAAGGCGTTCGTGATCCATGGTGCTCCGGCGATCGTCGGCGCGCTGGCGTTTCCCGTATTCATGCTTCCCGGTTTCGGGGGCACGGGTTTCGCAGAAGGCAGCAGCCTGGGCACGCTGCTGACACAGCAAGGCATCGCCGTGCTGGCAGTCGCGCTCTGGGCTGCGGTCGCGACCGTTATCGCCGCGCTGATCGTATCGTTCGTCGTGCCGATGAAACGCGCCGACTGACCGCGCGTCAGTCGCCCGTGCGGATGCGGTCGACCAGTTCCTTCACCGTCGGCACGAACCCGTTCGAATAGAACGGATCCTTCTTGAACTTGTACGCACCGTGCCCTGCGAAGACGAGATTCTCGTCGATCGGGCCGCCGTGGACGACATCCTGCAAAGTCTTCTGGATGCAGAAGCTGCGCGGATCGGCGAGATAGCCGGTCGTCCAGTCGTCATGGTCCTTCCACGCCGAAAAGCCGCAGTGCGACAGGCAACCCATGCAGTCGGCCTGATCCTTGCGGATGATCGCCTTTTCTTCCGGTGTCACGAACACCAGCGTGTTGTCCGGCGTCTTCAGCGCGTCGGTGAAGCCCAGGCCGAACCATTCGCGCGCGCGCAACAGGTCGCCGCGCGTTACCCAGAAATTCTTGCCCTTCACGCCCACGTCGAGCTGGTGGGTATGGTCGCCCGCCATGTCCCGCGAAAAGGCGATCTGGCGCTCGCTGCGTGCTTCGAGGTGGCGCAGGAACGGGTTGCGCACCGCCGATGAATAGAAGCCCGTCGGCGAGAATTTGTGGAGCAGGACATCGCCCTCCTCCAGTTCCATCAACAGGTCTTTCCACCCTTGCGGGATCGGGCTTTCCTTGGTCAGCAGCGGGCGGGTGCCGAACTGAAAGGCGATGTTGCCGAGTTCGGGATTGTCGATCCAGTCTTCCCAGTCGCGCAGGTGCCAGACGCCGCCCGCCATCACGATCGGCGTCGAATCCGGGATGCCGCCTTCGCGCATCACTTCTCGCAGCGCCTTGACGCGCGGGTACGGCTTCTCGGGCTGGTTCGGATCCTCGGCATTCGACAGGCCATTGTGCCCGCCCGCCAGCCAGGGGTCTTCGTAAACGACCGCCGACAGGTAATCCGCCGCTTTAGAATAGGCACGCTTCCACAATGCCCGGAAAGCGCGGCCCGAACTCACGATCGGCAAATAGCTGACGCCATAGCCGCTGGCGATCTCGCTCAGCTTGTATGGCATTCCCGCACCGCATGTGACGCCCGCGACCATGCCCTTGGTGCGTTCGAGTACGCCGTGCAAAATGGTCTGCGCGCCGCCCATTTCCCACAGCACGTTGATGTTTATCGCACCCTTGCCCGACGCGATATCGTACGCGCGCTTCACCTGTTCGACCGCGCCGTCGATAGCGTATTTGATCAGTTCCTGGTGCCGCTCGGCGCGAGTCTTCGCGTGATAGACCTGCGGCACGATCTTGCCGGTCGGATCATAGCTGTCGGCATTGACCGCACTCACCGTGCCGATACCGCCCGCCGCCGCCCAGGCGCCAGCGCTCGCATGATTGGTCGCAGCAACGCCCTTGCCGCCTTCGATCAGCGGCCAGACTTCGCGGCCGCGATAAACGATGGGAGAAATTCCCTTGAACAACCCGAAATGCTCCTCTCGGAAAGGCGTGCCTTATAGCGCCTTTTCAAATAAAATACGCGCCCTGACCGCCCAAGGCTTCACTGTAAAGCCGTCGATAGGCCGTAACCATCGCAGATTGGTCGTAATCGGACGCGGCAAGCGCTCTGTTCGCGGCCCCCAGCCGTTGCCGGAAGGTCGCATCCGCCACCAGCTGCCGCAGTGCACCCGCCAGTGCATAATCGTCGCATGCGGTGACGAACGGCTGCTGATCGGCAGGGAGCATTGCCGAAATATCGCCAACGCGCGTTGCGGCTACCGGTAGGCCGGCAGCCATCGCTTCGATCAGCGAAATCGGGAATTGTTCGCTGTCCGACGACAGGGCGAAGATATCGAACAGGCCGATATAGCGATGCGCATCGGGCAGGAAGCCGGGCAGCACGAGGCGATCTGCAGCGCCCATCGCGCTTGCGGCGGCTCGAATCGCCTCCCGCTCCGGCCCGTCTCCCACGATCACCAGGCGTGTGCGCGGGATCGACAGGGCGGCGCGGACCAGGCGCGGCAGGTTCTTCACGGGGCGCAGGCCGGCAACCGTTCCGATCACGGTTTCGCCCGGCTTGCGCTTCAGGCCCGGAATCGCAGTGGGCCGCGGCTTTTTAGTGAAAAGCGATGTGTCGATCCCGTTCGATATCCGCGTGACCCGCGTTTCCGGCTGCTTCCAGACTGTGCGGGCGATCCCCTCGAGCACCCGCGACGGGACTACGACCTTATGCGCGGCGGGCAAGGCAAGGCGTCGCAACAACGTGCGCTCGGTCTTCAAGCGCGCGCTTTCGTCCGCATTGAAGCCGTCTTCGTGATGAACCAGCGGCGGCAGGCTTTTCGCGAACATGCGCCGCGCCATTACCGCGTCCACGGCGCCCCAATTGTAGGTCAGGACGAGGTCGAAATTGCGAAGGTACTCGGCGATCGCACGATAGCGCGCGATGGACGGTCGGCCGGTCAGCGACGGCGCGTCTTCGGGAAACTCGGCCTTGATGCCGGGTGCGATTGCCTTGCGTGCGCCAAATGCCCCTGCAACGCCGCTCAGGACCGTGTGCCGCGCGGCGTCGCCGAACGCGTTCATCAGCGCGACCGCGCGCGCTTCCTTGCCGCCCAGATCGAACGTCGAATGACAATGCAGGATTTTGACCGGCATCAGGCGACGCGGGAGAGCAACGCATCGATGGCACTGCGGGCCTCGACCTCGTCAAGCACCGGCGCATGGCCGACGTCCGGTACCGTAACCAGCGTCGCGAGCCTCAACCGCGCGACCATGGCACTGGCCGTTTCGGCCGATAGCAGGTCGGACCGGCCGCCACGGACGATCAAGGTCGGGACATTCGCGAGCGCGTCGAACGCCGGCCACAGGTCGATCCCAGCCTCGCCGCCCGGCAAGCGGAAGGGTTCGGCGATCTTCTTGTCGTAATCGGGCACGATCCGCCCGCTCGACGACAGGCGGTACAACCGCTTCGCCATCGCCAGCCAGTCGGTCAGGTCGTAACGCGGAAAAACGTCGGCATTCAGTTCGGCGACGCCGCGCGCGGCATGGATCCAGGTTGGGTAAGCGCCACCCCTCCCGACATAACCCCGAATCCTGTCGAGGCCCGCCGGTTCGATTACCGGGCCGACGTCGTTCAGCAGCGCCGCCGCGATCCGCGCATGGCCGGTGGCCGCAAGCAGCATCGTCACCAATCCGCCGAGCGAGGTTCCGAACGACACGAAGCGTTCGATCGAAAGCTCCGCCAGCAGCTTTTCCACATCCTGCACATAGGTCAGCGGGACGTAGGACATTGCGTCCTTGGCATAGGCGCTTTCGCCGCGCCCCCGGAAGTCGATGGCAATGACCCGCCATGACGGCGACAGCCGCGCCGCCACCGTCTCGAAATCGCGGGCATTACGGGTCAACCCAGCCATGCAAAGGATCGGCGGACGATCGGACGGTCCCGGATAATCGCGATAATGCAGGCGCAACCCATCGTTCGACCACCAATATCCGTCGGTCCAGGTCACGCGCTGATTACCAAGGCTTGTTGCTCCGTCTGCTCACCGCCATATCGCCGCATGGCCGACTCCACGCAACACTTCCGTCCCGAACATATTATCGACGAAGTCGCGGATTTTCTGGCCGATCCCGTAGCGGCAGCGCAATTCCCAGAACACACCTTGCGCTTCCGCAACGACCGCGCGGCGGCGGAGGTCGGCCTCGACGGCGTGAGCGACAAGGATTGGGTCGCGCATTTCGGGCGGTTCGAACCGCTCGCAGGCAGCCTGCCGCAGCCGCTGGCGTTGCGATATCACGGCCATCAGTTTCGCGTGTACAACCCCGATATCGGCGACGGCCGCGGCTTCCTGTTCGCACAGATGCGCGACACGTACGGGCGGTTGATGGACCTGGGCACCAAGGGGTCGGGCCAGACGCCGTACAGCCGCTTCGGCGACGGCCGGCTGACGCTGAAGGGTGCGGTGCGCGAAGTATTGGCGACGGAGATGCTCGAAGCGCTGGGCGTGGAAACGTCCCGGACTTTCTCGGTGATCGAGACCGGGGAGGAACTGCATCGCGGCGACGAACCTTCTCCCACACGCTCGGCGGTGCTGGTGCGCCTAAACCACGGACATATCCGTATCGGCAGTTTCCAGCGGCTGGCGACGCTGGGGCTGACGGATGAGCTTCAGCGTCTCGTTGCATACAGCCTCAAGCACTATTTCAACGAAGCGCCGCACGACGATGCCCCCGTCCAGTTGCTGCGCCATGTTGTGCAGAACACAGCCAGGCTCGCGGCAAGCTTCATGGCGGCGGGCTTCGTCCACGGCGTCCTCAACACGGACAACATCAACATCACTGGCGAGAGCTTCGACTACGGCCCCTGGCGGTTCGCGCAGACCTTCGACGCCAGCTTCACCGCCGCCTATTTCGACCATGCCGGGCTCTACAGCTTTGGGCGGCAGGCGGAGGCGATCCACTGGAACGTCGTGCAACTCGCCATCGCGCTGCGTTCGGTCGCTGAGACGGAGCCGCTGGCAGAGGCGATCGACGGGTTCGCGCCGGCTTATCGCGCGGCGCTCGTCGAACGGATGCTCGCCCGTCTCAGCGTCGCCTCACGGAGCGACGCAGAGGATGTCGCGCTGGTCCAGGCCATGGAGGGTGCGTTGACCGCGTCGCAGGCAAACATCGACCGGTTCTTCTTCGATTGGCGCGGCGGCGATTTGCGCTTGCAGGACGGCACTTATGCGGGCGAAGCTTTTGCTGCTTTTCGTGACGCGGTTGCGCCTTACACCCCGTTCGCGCCACTCGATCACCCTTATTGGTCGGGCAACGCGCCCTGTTCCACGGCTATCGAGGAGGTCGAGGCGATCTGGGCGCCGATTGCGGAACACGACGACTGGGGCTTGTTCAACGCCAAGGTGGCGTCCATCCGGGCGATGGGGGACGCTCTAATGCTTGCCAAGCGTTTACTATAATTCCACACACCCCGGATTAGGGCGGGACTGAATGAATTCCGAATTGATCTCGTACGAACCCGCGACGGGTGCGGTCCTGTGGCGGGGCGCGGTCAGCGACGTCGATGCAGAGGTCGACCTCGCCCGCAGCGCGTGGGCCGAATGGGCGTCGCGTCCGCTCGCCAACCGGACGGAAACGCTGCGTCGTTTCGTGAATGTCGTGCGCAGTCGTTCGGAAGCACTCGCCGACACTATCGCCCGCGAAACCGGCAAGCCGCTGTGGGAGGCACGGACCGAAGTCGAATCGGTCATGCTGAAAGTCGAGATTTCGGTCAGCGCCTATCAGGAACGCACCGCGCAACGCCGCATCGAGGGCGCGATGGGTGCGCGAACCGCCGTCCGGCACAAGCCGCATGGCGTGCTGGCGGTGCTCGGTCCGTACAACTTCCCGATGCACCTGCCCAACGGGCACATCGTACCCGCCCTGCTCGCAGGCAATGCCATCATCTTCAAGCCCAGCGAAAAGACGCCCGCCTGTGGCGTGGCGCTGATCGAATGCCTGCATGAAGCGGGCGTGCCGGAAGGGGCCGCGCGCCTCGTCATCGGCGGCCCGGCGGAGGGCAAGGCGCTTGCGGCGCACCCGGGCATCGATGGCCTGCTGTTCACCGGCTCCGCGCGCACCGGCATCGCGCTCAACCGGCAGTTCGCGGACACCCCCGACAAGATCCTCGCGCTCGAGATGGGCGGCAACAATCCAATCATCGTCTGGGATGCGCCCGACATCTACACCGCAGCCGTCCTGATCGCCCAATCGGCATTCACGACCGCCGGCCAGCGCTGCACCGCCGCACGGCGGCTGATCGTCAAGGACGGCGCGCACGAACCGCTGGTCGCCGAACTGAAGAAGCTGATGGCACGGCTGATCGTTGCCGATCCCCATGCGAACCCCGCCCCCTTCATGGGCCCGGTCATCGACAATGAAGCCGCCGACCATCTGCAGGAAGCGTTCCTGGGCCTGCTGATGAAGGGCGGCCGCCCCATCATCCAGTTGGAGCGCCCGACGGATGACCTGCCCTTCCTGTCGCCCGCGCTCATCGACGTCACCGACGTCCGCGACCGGCCCGACGAAGAGATGTTCGGCCCGGTCCTGCAGATGATCCGCGTCCCCGATTTCGATGCCGCGCTCATCGAGGCGAACAACACGCGCTATGGCCTCTCCGCCTCGCTGATCGGCGGATCGCCGCAGCTCTACGACCGCTTCTGGGCGAACAGCCGCGCGGGCATCGTCAACTGGAACAAGCCGACCAGCGGCGCATCGTCATCCGCGCCCTTCGGCGGCGTCGGTCTGTCGGGCAACCACCGCCCCTCGGCCTATTATGCCGCCGATTACTGCGCCTATCCCGTTGTCTCTTCGGAAGAAGAGAATGCGCGCGCCGCGATCGGCGTAGGGTTGCGTCAGGACTAAAGCGCACCTGCCCCCCACACAAAAATCTGTGTGTTGATGAAGATGCCCGTCCGACGCATCTGACAACGATGGCAAGTCTTCTCGATCCCGATGCACGCGGCCGCGTGATTCTGGTCGGCGCCGGTCCCGGCGACCCCGACCTCCTGACCCTGAAAGCGGTCGAGGCGCTGCGCATGGCCGATGTCGTCGTCCACGATGGCCTGATCGACGAGCGCGTCTTCCAGTATGTTCCCGAACAGGCGCAGCGTATCTCGGTCGCAAAGAAGCGCGACCGCCACACCCTGTCGCAGGATGCGATCAATGCGCTCATCGTGGCGCATGTGAAAACCGGCGCGATCGTCGTCCGGCTGAAAGGCGGCGACCCGTTCGTCTTCGGACGCGGCGGCGAAGAGGTGGAAGCGGTACGTGCCGCGGGCTTGCGCGTCGAGGTCATTCCCGGCGTATCGGCGGCGCTCGGTTGCGCGGCGGAAGCGATGCTGCCGCTCACCCACCGCGACTGGTCCTCGGCGGTCAGCTTCGTCGCAGGCACCTGCAAGGGGCTGTCGGAGCAGAACTGGTCGGGCCTCGCAGGGCACGGCCGCACGCTGGTCGTTTACATGGGCGTCACATGCGCGCGCGGTATCGCCGACAAGCTGATGGCCGATGGCGTCGATCCGGCCATCCCCTGTGCGGTGCTCGAACGTGGCACCCTGCCGGGTTCGCGAGCAATGCGGACGCTGCTTGCCGACCTCGGCGATCTCGTGGAGCGCCAGGCGGTCGAAAGCCCCGCGATCCTCGTCATCGGCGAAGTCGTGCTGCTGTCCGACGCGGAAAATCACCTGCGGTCGCTGGCGGCCCAAGCGGAGAGTATTTCGTGAAGCTTTTGACCGGGAACGACCTGAAATCCGGCGACGTCATCTGGTGGACCGGTGGCGGCTGGTCGCGCCATGTCGAGGATGCGTCCGACGTCGGCGAGCATGGCGATCCGATCCTGTCCGCGGAAGAAGGCGCACGTCGCGTCAACGGGCCCTATATCATCGAGGCGATCGCGACCGACCAGGGGCCCCGCCCCGCGCACATCAAGGACCGCGTCCGGGCACTCGGCCCGACCGTCCGACCCGACCTGACACTGAAACCCGCCGATCCTGCGGCCGGCGAATGGGTGATCTGAATGTACAAGTACGACAATTACGACCAGGCGATCGTTGACGCGCGGGTCGCCGAATTCCGCGACCAGGTCGAACGCCGCATCGCGGGCGAGATCACCGAGGACCAGTTCAAGCCGCTGCGGCTGATGAACGGGCTTTACCTGCAGCTTCACGCGTACATGCTGCGCGTCGCCGTGCCCTATGGCACACTTGACAGCCGCCAGACGCGGATGCTGGCGCACATCGCGCGCAAGTACGACCGCGGCTATGGCCATTTCACCACACGCCAGAACATCCAGTACAACTGGATCAAGCTGAGCGAAGCGCCCGACATCCTCGCGGATCTCGCGACGGTCGAGATGCACGCCATCCAGACCAGCGGCAATTGCATCCGCAACATCTCGTCGGACCAATACGCCGGGGCCGCCGCAGACGAGGTCGCCGATCCGCGCGTCTGGGCGGAACTGCTGCGCCAGTGGAGCACGTTCCACCCGGAATTCAGCTACCTGCCCCGCAAGTTCAAGATCGCGGTCATCGCCTCGCAAGAGGACCGCGCGGCGATGCGCCTGCACGACATCGGCATCGAACTGGTGAACCGTGACGGCCAACTCGGCGGCCGGGTATTCGTCGGTGGCGGCATGGGCCGCACCCCCATGATCGCGCCGGAAATCCGTGACTTCGTGGCCGCTGACGACCTCCTCAGCTATCTGGAGGCGTGCCTGCGCGTCTACAATCGCTACGGACGGCGCGACAACATCTACAAGGCGCGGATCAAGATCCTGGTGCATGAGATCGGTGCGGATGAATATCGCCGCCAGGTCGAGGAGGAATTCGCGCATGTGAAGACGCTCGACCTTGACCCGCCCAAGGCCGAGTTCGACCGGATCGCCGCGTTCTTCGCGCCTCCTGCTTTCACGGCAAGCGACGACGCTGTCGACCGCAGCGACTCCGATTTTGCCGTCTGGCTCGACCAGAATGTGAAGCCGCACAAGCAATCGGGCTATGCCATCGTCAACATCAGCCTGAAGCCCGTCGGCGGCATTCCGGGCGACGCCAGCGCAGACCAGATCGACGTGATGGCCGACCTCGCCGAACGCTACAGCTTCGACGAACTTCGTGTGACCCACGCCCAGAACATCGTCCTGCCGCACGTCGCCAAGGCCGATCTCTACGCCGTATGGCAGGCGCTGGTCGCGGCCGAACTGGCCTCGCCCAACCTCGACCTGATCAGCGACATCATCGCCTGCCCTGGCCTCGATTACTGCAGCCTGGCCAACGCCCGCTCGATCCCGGTCGCGCAGAAGATCGCGACGCGCTTTGCCGACCTCGGGCGGCAGCGCGAACTGGGCGAACTGAAGCTCAAGATCTCGGGCTGCATCAACGCCTGCGGCCACCACCACGCCGGGCACATCGGCATCCTGGGCGTCGATCGTAAGGGCGTCGAGAATTACCAGCTCTCGCTCGGCGGATCGGGCGCGGACGACGTTTCGATCGGTAAGATCACCGGCCCCGGCTTCGACGAGGACGGCATCGTCGATGCGGTCGAACGCGTCACCGACAAATATCTCAAGGTTCGCGAGGATGGCGAACGCTTCCTCGACACGTATCGCCGTGTCGGCTTCGAACCCTTCAAGGAAGCGATCTATGGTTGAGATCTCAGTGTCCGACGAGCCCGCCGTTACGCTGGATGCCTTTCTCGAGGGGCAGACCAACGCCACGTCTGTTCGCATCGAATCGGGCGACGATGCGCGTGCGCTGATTCCCCATCTCGATCGGCTGGCGCTGATCGAGGTTGCCTTCCCGAGCTTCCGCGACGGCCGCGGCTATTCGTCAGCACGCGTGTTGCGCGA
>APMI01003654.1_pt1 | contig 13957 bp, 11 predicted proteins | sample 667938 | NCBI WGS metagenome assembly APMI01 (sample SAMN01084076, study PRJNA167559) | wastewater metagenome | biome: Wastewater | place: Denmark: Ejby Moelle, Odense | collected 2011-11-28 | reverse complement strand
CGTGCAACGCAGGCCGCCGCGCCAAATGGCGCGCGAGGCGCATCAGCCCAACGGCCGCGAGTGCCAATAGCCCCAAGGCCGCCAGAACCCCGCTGGCCACGCCCAGCGCCAGCTTCCAGGCGCCGGATAGAACCGCGGCCCCGCCGATCAGAAGCAGCACCAGCAGGATGACCAGAATGATATGGCGCGCCGCAGGCCAGCCGCCAATCCCACCGCGATACAGCGCCGCCGCCCGTATGCGTGCCGCGCGGGCAAGGGGCCACAGCGCGAAGAGGAAGGCCGAGGTCAGGCCGTAGAACACCGCCTCGAACACCGGGCGGGGATAGAGCGCAAGGGTTACCGGAAAGGGCAGGGCGGCGGTGATCTGGCGCGCAAAGACCAGCGGCAAGCCGACCCCAAGGATCAAGCCCAACCCCACGCCCGCGCCCGCCAATACCGCGACCTGCAACAGCGAGGCGCGGAAGATCATCTGCCCGTCTGCCCCCAGCGTGCGCAGGGTCGCCAGCGTGGAAATCCGCGCCTCCAGCCAGGCCCGAACTGCCGATGCGATGCCGATGCCACCCACTGCCATGCCCGAAAGACCCACAAGGATCAGGAAGGCACCGACCTGATCGACAAACCGCTCTACCCCCGGCGCGGCCCGGCGCCGGTCGGTCCAGCGAAGGCCGGTTTCGCGGAACTTCGCCTCGGCTTCGGCCTTCAGCCGGGACAGGTCGGCCTTGGGTGGCAGGATCATCCGGTAAGAGGTGTCGAACAGCGTGCCCGGCTGCAAAAGGCCCGACTGTGCCAGATCGGCCGTCCTCACCAGCGTGCGCGGTGCCATCTGAAAGCCGCCGGTGGCGCTGTCAGGCTCGCGTGCCAGAAGGGCGGTCAGTACGAAATCCTGCGTGCCAAGGCGAAAGCTGTCGCCCGGTTTCAGCCCCATCTGGTCCGCCAGCAGGGGCTCCATCACCGCGCCGGGCAGGCCATCCTTGCCCGCAAGCGCCTGTGGCAACGTCAGGTCGCCCGACAGATCGACCTTGCCCAGCAGCGGATAGGACGCATCCACCGCCTTGACCTGCGTCAGCACCTGATCCTCGTCCGCGACGGCCATCGAGCGGAACTCGACCACCTCCGAGGTTTTGGTGGCGATGCCCGCCATCCACGCCTTTTCGGCGTCAGAGGCAAAGCGATAGGTAAATTCTGCCTGCGCATCGCCACCCAGGATGACGGCGCCCTGTTCGGTCAACCCCGCCTCGATGGCCGCGCGCACCATGCCGACGGCGGCAATCGCGGCCACCCCAAGCGCGAGGCAGATCAGGAAGATGCGAAACCCCGCGATGCCGCCGCGCAATTCGCGCCGGGCGATGTTGGCGGCGACGGCCCAGTTCATGCCGCCTGTCCTTCAATCCGGCCATCCGCCAGCCGGATGATCCGGTCGCAGCGCGCTGCCAGTTCGGGGGCGTGTGTGACCATCACCAAGGTCGCGCCATGCCGGTCACGCAAGGAAAACAGCAGGTCCATGATCGCGGCGCCATTGGCACTGTCGAGGTTGCCGGTGGGCTCATCTGCCAAAAGCACGGCAGGCCGGGGAGCGGCGGCGCGGGCAAGGGCCACGCGCTGTTGTTCGCCCCCCGAAAGCTGGGCGGGATAGTGGCCCATGCGGTGCGACAGGCCCACTGCCTCCATCTCTGCCGCCGCGCGGGCAAAGGCATCCCGAGCGCCTGCAATCTCCATCGGCAGGGCCACGTTTTCCAGCGCCGTCATCGTGGGAATAAGGTGGAAATTCTGGAACACCACCCCCATGCGGCCCCGCCGGAACTGCGCCAGCGCATCCTCGTCCATGGCGCCCAGATCCTGCCCCAGTGCGCTGACGCGGCCTGCCGTCGCCCGCTCAAGGCCCCCCATCAGCATAAGAAGCGAGGATTTGCCGGAACCTGACGGTCCGATCAAACCCAGGGTCTCGCCGGGGGTGACAGTCAGCGAAATTGCCCTAAGTATCTCGACAGGCCCGGCATTGCCGCGCAGTGTCAGGCCTACATTTTCCAGCCGCAGGACGGGTTCTGCCATGTTTCACCTTTCGATGCCGCGTTTCAGATATGTCTCGCGGCATGGGGTCCGCAATGTCTGCATGGCCTTGGCGCTGATCTTTTCTGCACCTGCATGGGCAGAGCCGGTGAAGGTGGTGGCCTTGGGCGACAGTCTGACGGCGGGCTATGGCCTTGCCCCCGAAGACGGATTCGTTCCGCAGTTGCAGGGCTGGCTTGCGGCGCAGGGGCGTGAGGTGACGGTGGTGAACGCCGGTGTCTCGGGCGACACCACGGCGGGGGGCCTGTCGCGGCTGGATTGGAGCCTGACGCCCGGCACGCAGGCCGTGATCGTGGAGCTTGGCGGCAATGACATGCTGCGCGGCCTGCCGCCCGAGGAAGTGCGGGCAAACCTTGAGGCAATCCTGAAGGGTGTGCAGGCGCGCGGCCTGCCGGTGCTGCTGGTGGGAATGCAGGCGCCAGGCAACTACGGCGCCGATTACAAGACCGCCTTCGATGAGGTCTATCCCGATCTGGCGGTGAAATATGATGCGGTTCTGGTGCCGTCGTTCTTTGCGCCGCTGTTGGAAGCGGGCGATCTCGCTGTCGCGCGATCCATGATGCAGGCAGATGGCATTCACCCCAATGCCACAGGCGTGAAGCAGATCGTCGCCGGGCTGGGGCCGAAGGTGCTGGAGCTTCTCGACAGGGTGCAGACCGGCAAGCCCTGATGGATGCGACGGCGCGTTGACGCTGCCGGGCATCTGCCCCTCTGGTCTTTCCTGTAGGAGAAAGGCATCTTCCGCCCGTTTCGGAGTTGCTTCTCATGTCCCTTCACGACGATCTCGTCGCTCTGCTCGGTCCGGCCCATGTGCTGACCGACGATGACCTTGCCCGTTACCGCGCCGAATGGTCGGGCCATTACGCGCCCGATCCCGCCATCGTCGCCCGCCCCGCGAATACGCAAGAGGTGGCGGAGGTGGTCAAGATTGCGGCCCGGCACGGTGTGCCGGTGGTGCCGGTTTCTGGGCTGACAGGGCTTGTCGGTGGCGCGATGACAAAGGGCGGGCTTATGGTTTCGGTTGAACGCCTGAACCGCATCCGCGAGATTCGGCCCGAGGCGCGGACGGTGATTGTCGAGGCCGGCGTGGTGCTGTCGCGGCTGCATGATGCCGCGGCGGAGCATGGCCTCTATTTTCCGCTATGGTTCGGCGCGCGCGGTTCCGCGATGATCGGCGGGGTTCTGTCCACCAATGCGGGCGGATCGAACGTGCTGCGCTATGGCTCCACCCGTGCCTTGTGCCTTGGGCTGGAGGTGGTGCTGCCCGACGGCCGGGTGCTGAACCTGATGAGCGAGCTGCACAAGGACAACTCGGGCTATGACCTGAAGCAACTGTTCATCGGGGCTGAGGGCACGCTGGGTATCATCACCGCGGCGGTGATGAAGCTGGTGCCCGCACCCCGCGCCTATGCCACGGCCACGCTGGCCGCGCGGTCCCTGCCCGATGCGCTGGTGCTGCTGAACCGGCTGCGCGCAGCGACAGGCGGACTGGTCGAGGCGTTCGAGTACATGCCCGCCACCTATATGCAGCGCCTGTCCGAGGCGCGACCCGATGTGGCGCTGCCCTTTGGCGGCGTGCGGTATGAGACGAACATTCTTGTCGAGGTGGCGGCGACCGCACCACGCGATGCCGATATGACCGAAGACGGCACCGTGCCCCTGACGGCGCTGCTGGAAGAGACCCTTGGCCAGTTGATCGAGGAAGGCGCGGTGCTGGATGCCGAGATCGCGCAGAACGAGGCGCAGCGGCTGGCCATGTGGCACCGGCGCGAGCTTGCCGCCGAAATCACCATGGCGCGCCAGCCGACGATTGATACCGACATCGCGCTGCCGCTGCATCTGGTGCCCGATTTCTTTGCACAGATCGAGGCGCGCCTGCCATCGCTTGATGCTGGCTGCGAGACGCTATCGGTGGCCCATCTGGGCGATGGCAACATCCATTACACGGTTTTCCCGACCCGAGACGATCCGGCGCTTTATGACGCTGTGATTGAGGCTGTCGAGGATGTGGTGCAGGATCTGCACGGCAGTTTCTCGGCCGAACATGGGGTGGGGCTATCGAAGTTGGCCACGATGAAGCGGCGGAAAGACCCGGTTGCTTTGGCCGTGATGCAGGCAATCAAACAGGCGATTGATCCCGAGGGGCGGATGAACCCCGGCAAGGTCATCCCTGAATGAGCCCGCTTGCCCAGATTGCCCGCCAGCCCGTGCTGCGGATGCTGGCGCTGATGCTGGTCTTGCAGGGGGCCCACAGCGCGGCGATCTATCCTTATCTGTCGCGGATCGCCATTCATGAGGTCGGCCTGTCGGACAACGGTCTGGCGTTGCTGATGACGTTTTCCTCGGGCTTTTCGGTGGCGGCCTCGGTGCTGATCGGGGTGATCGGCGATCAGCGGGCAAACCGCAAGACGCTGGTCATCGTCACGTCGGGCGCGGCGCTGATCGGCAATCTGGCCATGCTGTTCTGGCCCGGCGTGATCAGCCTGATCGTGGCGCATGGCGTGATGTTTCCGCTGGCATGGAGCCTGCTGGGCCAGTCTTTCGCGCTGGCCGGTCTGGTCATGGCGGGTCAGCCGGGGCGCGACGGGGTGCAGGCGGTCATTCGGGCAGGGCTGTCTGCGGGGTTTCTGGCGCTGCTCGTCTGGTTCACCTTTGCCTTCGCCGACAGGTTCGTGCCCGGCCAGATTTATCTGGCGGGGTCGATTTTCAGCGCGGGACTGCTGGCAGTTGCGGTGTTGATGTGGCCGCGCGATGGCCGGGGAACGTGGAACCACGCGCCTTCGGGCCTGAACCTGATCCAGAGTTTCGCCGAGATCGCACGCCCGGCGATTGTGCTGCGGATGGGGTTGCTGGGGGTTATCCTGTCGATCGGGGCGCTGTACATGGTGCTGGTTTCGCTGATCTTTCAGGCCAGCCCCGGGCGGTCGGCTGGCGACGTCGCGCTGTATGTCGGCATGGTCGCGGGGTGGGAGGTGCCTTTCATGCTGGCGCTGTCGCGGCTGGCGGGGCGGGTCAGGCGGGCGACCCAGATTGCCATCGGTGCGGCAATTTACACCGGGCATCTGGCCTTGATGCCGGTCTTGGTAGGACACTGGACAATCTGGCTTTTGCCGCTTTTGGCGGGCATGGGAGGGGCCACGATCCTGACGCTGCCGATCGGCTATTATCAGGACCTGACACACGGGCGCACCGGGGCGGCGGCGGCCCTGTTCGCATTGCAAAAGCTGGTCAGCGACGTTTGTGCGGCGGCAATCTTCGCGGTTGGCATGGCGGTTGGCGGCTATGGGACGACCGCTCTGATCGGATCGGTCGTGACGCTGCTGGCGGCGCTGGGCCTTTATCTGGCAGACCGGCGCAATGATGTGGCCTTTGCCGTGCCAGTTCGCCCGGTTCAGCCCTAGGCCTCACCCCTGTGGTGTCATCGCCTTGCGCTGGCGTGCGCGTTCCAGCCCAAGCCGCCGTTCGCGCCAGATGATCAGAAGGCCCGCGGTGACAACCAGCGCCGCGCCGCCCAGAACGGTCGGCGTGGGCACCTCGGCAAAGACGAACCAGCCGATCAGCAGCGCAAAGATCATCGAGGCATAGTCGAAGGGCGCGACCAGAGAGGCATCGGCCTCGCGGTAACTGGCGGTCAGCAATATCTGCCCCGCGCCGCCCAAAAGGCCCGCCCCCACCAGCAGCGCCGCCTCTGCCGGCGTGGGCATGACCCAGCCGAAGGGAATGGTGATCAGCGACAGGCAGGTGGCAGTGACCGAGAACCAGAACACGATGACCGGCGTGCGCTCGGTCGCGACCAGCTTGCGCACCGTTACCTGCGCCAGCGCGGCAAAGATAGCACCCCCCAGCACCACGACGGCGCCGAAGGCCTCTGCCGTGCCGGCAGCGCCCTTGGTCACGGTCAGGCGGGGCGACAGCACGATCAGCACGCCGATCATACCAAGGATGACGGTCGAGATGCGGAATAGCCGCACTTCCTCGCCCAGAAACATCGCGGCAAAGATCACGGTCAGCAGGGGGGCGGCATAGCCGATGGCCGTCACCTCGGGCAGCGGCAGATAGGCAAGGCCGGAAAAACCCAACCCCATGGCCAGCGTGCCCATCAGCCCGCGCCAGACATGGCCCCACGGATTGGCCGTGCCCACACCGTGCCGCAGATCGCCCACCACCGCCAGCCAGGTCACGATGACCGGAATGGCGAAGAACGAACGGAAAAACACCGCCTCGCCCCCCGGCACATGGCCGGAGGTGGCCTTGATCATCGCCGACATGACGATGAAGATCAGGACCGAGCCGAGTTTGAAGGCGATGCCGCGCAGCGGGCGCATGTGGATTCCTTTTGCGCGCCGGGTTTGCGCCAGTAAGGTGCCGGGCGCAAGCGGGGTTTTGGCAGGGCAGGCCCGACTTTTTATGGTGATCGGACAGGGATGCGCCGCTTTTGGAACCCGGTTTGGGATTGTTCAAAGCCCGCGCTCAAATAGAACCGCAGTGTCTCGGCCTTGTCCGATCCCGTTAAAAGCATGACCTTATAGCACCCTGCGTCCCACGCCGCCGCCACCGCCCTATCCAGAATCTGCGTGCCGTAGCCGCGCCTGCTATAAAGTCGGTGGGTAACGACATTTTCGATCAGCCCATAAGGGCTGCCGCCGCGCGTCAGATTCGGCACCACGACCAGACTGCACGACGCGACAACGGCGCTGCCAAGTCTGGCAATGAAAATGCTGCTGCTTTCATAGGCCAAGAAGCGGCCAAGAATATCGCTGGGCACGTCCAGATTCGGGCGTGCATCATCCGGGACAAGATGTTGATATCTGTATCTGTCGCCAGACCAACAGGGCAAAGGTATCGGGCGGTGGATTGTTAAAACGATCAAGGCAAGGCCCTTGGGCTTGGTCTGCCGATCCGCCTGATGGCGCTGCACGACAGCGCGGCAAATGCGTTTTACCTGGGCGCCGGTTTTCGGGCCAACGGGTCTGAAGGCTTTGACATCCATTACGAGTGGCAGCCGTAACGCCCGCCCCTTGCGCTTCCACGCCCCTTGCGCTTCCCTGATCGCGAAGGAGACTGCCATGCCCGACATCCGCGCCCGCGCCCCACTGTCCGACCGTATTGCCCAAGGTCGGGGGCAGGAGCCCGCCGATCTGGTGCTGAAAGGCGCGCGCGTGTTCGACCTGATTTCTGGCGAATTGGTGGAAACCGATGTGGCGATCTGCGGCGATACCATCGTCGGCATCTTCGGCAGTTATAGGGGCCACCGAGAGGTCGATGTGGCGGGCAAGGTGCTGGTGCCTGGCTTCATCGACACCCATCTGCATATCGAAAGCTCGCTGATAACGCCGTTCGAGTTTGACCGCTGCGTCACCCCGCGCGGGGTGACGACGGCGATCTGTGATCCGCATGAGATTGCCAATGTCTGCGGGCTGACCGGCATAAACTACTTTCTGGAGGCTTCGACCCGCACGCTGATGGACATTCGGGTGCAGCTTTCAAGTTGCGTGCCCTCGACCCATATGGAGACCACTGGCGCGCGGTTGGAGGCGGCGGATCTGATTCCTCTGATGGATCACCCCCGCAACATCGGGCTGGCCGAATTCATGAATTATCCCGGCGTCCTGATGCAGGATGCGGGCTGCATGGCAAAGCTGGAGGCGTGGAACGGGCGGCATATCGACGGACATGCGCCGCTGCTGCGGGGGCTGGACCTGAATGGTTATCTCTCCGCAGGCATCCGCACCGAGCATGAGGCGACGGGCTATGACGAAGGGCTTGAAAAGCTGCGCAAGGGGATGCGGGTGCTGATCCGAGAGGGCTCGGTGTCGAAAGACCTGCACGCGCTGGTGGGGCTGCTGACCGAGCGGCACTCGCCCTATCTGTGCCTGTGTACCGATGACCGGAACCCCTTGGATATTGCCGAGCACGGGCATCTGGACTGGATCATCCGCACTGCGATTGGCTTGGGCGCGCCGCCGCTGGCGGTGTATCGCGCGGCCAGCCTGTCGGCGGCAGAGGCCTTCGGGCTGAAGGATCGCGGCCTGATCGCGCCGGGGCGACGGGCGGATATTGCGGTGATCGACGGGCTGGAGGGCTGCCATGTGTCGGCGGTTTACGCGGGTGGCGTGGAGGTGACCGAGGCCGCCTTTGCCGCCCGCGACACCATTCCCCCCGTGGCGCGCCATTCGGTCAAGGCGCGGGCGGTGACGGCGGACAGCTTCCGCACCGGCGGCAATCGGGTGGAGACGCCGGTGATCGGGATTCTGCCGGGCAAGATCATTACCGAACATCTGACCTATGACATCGCGCCCGTGGATGGCGACAAGCGCCCCGATCTGGCGCGCGACCTGATCAAGATTGCGGTGGTCGAACGCCACGGGGTGAACGGCAACATCGCTACCGGGTTCGTGAAGGGCTTTGGCCTGAAACGCGGCGCGATTGCCTCGACCGTTTGCCATGACCATCACAACATCGCGGTGGTCGGGGCTGATGCGGGAGACATGGCGTTGGCGGCGAACCGGCTGGGGCAGATTGAGGGCGGCTTTGTCGTGGTGGAAGGGGGCAAGGTGTTGGCCGAATTGGCGCTGCCGGTTGCGGGGCTGATGAGCCTGAAATCCTTTGAAGAGGTGCATCAGGAGCTGATCGCGCTGCGGGCGGCGGCGAAATCGCTGGGTGTGGTGCTGGAAGAGCCGTTCCTGCAACTGGCCTTCCTTGCGCTGCCAGTGATCCCGCATCTGAAGATCACCGATCACGGCATGGTCGATGTCGATCGGTTCGAGGTTATTCCGTAGGGCGGGGCCATGGTGCGTGGAATCACGCACCAATCCATCGCATCATTGCGAAACGAAAAGGGCCGTCCGTATGGGCGGCCCTTTGGTTGTTCGGAAAGGATCAAGCCCTGATCAGACCCAACGCCTCCAGCTTCAAGATCACCTCATGCGCGCAGGCATCCACATCGGTGCCGGTGGTGTCGATGCGCAGTTCGGGTTTCTCCGGGGCCTCGTAGGGGTCGGAAATGCCGGTGAATTCCTTGATCTTGCCTTCACGGGCCAGCTTGTACAGGCCCTTGCGGTCGCGCTTTTCGCATTCCTCGATGCTGGTCGCCACATGCACCTCGATGAAGGCGCCATAGGCTTCGATCATCTCGCGTACGGCGCGGCGGGTCGCGGTATAGGGCGCGATGGGCGCACAAAGGGCGATGCCGCCGTTCTTGGTGATCTCGGATGCGACATAGCCGATGCGCTTGATGTTGATGTCGCGGTGTTCCTTGGAAAAGCCCAGTTCCGACGACAGATGCTTGCGCACCACATCGCCATCCAGCAGGGTGACCGGGCGCCCGCCCATCTCCATCAACTTGACCATCAGCGCATTGGCGATGGTCGATTTGCCCGAACCCGAAAAGCCGGTGAAGAAGACGGTAAAGCCCTGCTTGTCACGCGCCGGAGAGGTCTTGCGCAGTTGCGTCACCACCTCGGGGAACGAGAACCATTCCGGGATGTCCAGACCCTCACGCAGGCGGCGGCGCAGTTCGGTGCCGGAAATATCCAGCACGGTCGATCCTTCGGGAATTTCGTTCGCAGGGAAATACTGCGCCTTTTCCTGCACATAGACCATGTGCTTGAAATCCACCATGGTCACGCCGATTTCGGCCTCGTGCTTCTTGAACAGTTCTTGCGCGTCATAGGGGCCGTAGAAATCCTGACCGGCGCTGTTCTTGCCGGGGCCGGCATGGTCGCGGCCGACGATGAAGTGGGTGACGCCATGGTTCTTGCGGATCAGCCCGTGCCACACCGCCTCACGCGGGCCAGCCATTCGCATCGCCAGATTGAGCAGGCTCATCGTGGTGGTCGAGGCCGGATATTTGTCGATCACCGCCTCATAGCAGCGCACGCGGGTGAAATGGTCCACATCGCCCGGTTTGGTCATGCCGACGACCGGGTGGATCAGCAGGTTCGCCTGTGCCTCGCGCGCGGCGCGGAAGGTCAGTTCCTGATGGGCGCGGTGCAGGGGGTTGCGGGTCTGGAAGGCAACGACCTTTTTCCAGCCCAGCTTGCGGAAATAGGCGCGCAATTCGTTCGGCGTGTCACGGCGGGCCTTGAAGTCGTAATGCACCGGCTGCTGGATGCCAGTGATCGGGCCGCCCAGATAAACCTTGCCCGCAACATTGTGCAGGTAGTTCACCGCCGGATGGGCGAGGTCGTCGGCGCCAAACACCTTTGCCGCCTCATTCGCCTTGTTCGGCACCCATTTGTCGGTGACCGACAGGATCGCCAGAATGACACCCTCGGCATCGCGCAGCGCAATATCCTGACCAGGCTCGATCTTGTCGGCAAAGGCCTCGTTCACATCCAGCGTGATGGGCATCGGCCACAGGGTGCCGTCGGCCAGGCGCATGTTCTCGACCACGCCGTTGTAATCTTCTTCCGACAGGAAGCCCTTGAGCGGGTTGAACCCGCCATTCATCAAAAGCTCCAGGTCGCAGACCTGGCGTGCCGTCATGTCCCAGGATGGCAGGTTGCCGGCCTCGGCCTTCAGTTTCTGGGCGGATTCAGCGGAAACATAAAGTTCCGGGATCGGGGTGTGGTTGGAAGGGGCCATGGCCTTGCTCGCTTGCTGCCTGATAGGGGCGGGGGTCGCCGTTTGGCGCGGAATTAGCGGCGGATTGGGGCGAGATTCAAGCGAAACAGCGCGGTTTCGATGGGAAAAGGCTGTTTTCCGGCAAGGGCGGCGGCGCGTGGATTGGCGTCGCGCCGATGAGGGATGCGGCGCGAAAATGTTCCGCCAGCCGTGCAGAATGCGGAAAAGCGCGCCGTCGGGCAGAAGCCAATGGGTGGGGGAGGGCGAGAGGCGAGACTGGCGGAGGCAAGGGGCGCTCTGTCGGTCTCGCCTGAAAAGTATCACCCAAGGCGATCCCCCGGGTGAAACCGATAAATCGTCAGCACAGAAAGATGGAAACCAATACACGGCCGACTGGCCAGAAAGGAAGGTGGCGCTGGTCAGCTTTTGTTGCGAACCGCAACACGCTGACCGCGCGCCTTGGCACCATGGTACGCCATGGCGCCTGCCAACAGGGCAGAGGTACAAACAAGCACAGCCACGAGGGACAGAACTGTGAAACCAGAAACCATTTTTGAAACCTCCCTCGCGTAGGCCCTATATGGCAGGAACCCGATCCACGCACTATTCTGCGGGTTGAGGATGCAATGTTTCCCGGTTGTGAACACGGATTCCTGGATGCATTAAATTTTATTATATTTTCCAGTGTCTTGTCAGACAGGGGTGGGAAACACCTATCCGAAAGGACATGTCCGATTTTTCGCCGGTTTTGCCGCCAAATCCAGGCGCGCCTCAGCCCTGCTCCGCCAGCCAGCGTTCGGCGTCTAGCGCCGCCATGCAGCCCATGCCCGCCGAGGTGACCGCCTGACGGTAAACATGGTCGGTCAGGTCGCCCGCCGCAAAGACGCCGGCGATGGCGGTGCGGGTGGTGCCGGGCTCGACCGCGACATAGCCGCCGGAATGCAAGGGCAACTGGTCCTTGACCAGCTCGCTGGCCGGGGCATGGCCGATGGCGACGAAGAAGCCGGCGCAGGGAATATCCTGCAGTTCTCCGGTCTGCACGTTGCGGGCGCGGACGGCGGTGACGCCAAGCGGGGCCTCGGTGCCCAGAACCTCGGTCACTTCGCTGTTCCAGACGACCTGAACCTTGGGGTTCTTGAACAGTCGGTCCTGCATGATCTTTTCGGCGCGGAAACTGTCGCGGCGGTGGATCAAGGTGACCTTGGTGGCGAAATTGGTCAGGAACAGCGCCTCCTCGACCGCGGTATTGCCGCCGCCGATCACCACAACCTCTTTGCCGCGATAGAAAAAGCCGTCGCAGGTGGCGCAGGCAGAGACGCCGAAGCCTTTGAATTTCTCCTCGGACGGCAGGCCAAGCCATTTGGCCTGCGCGCCGGTGGCGAGGATGACGGCATCGGCGGTATAGGTGGTGCCGCTGTCGGCACGGGCGGTGAACGGACGCGCGCCAAGATCAAGCGCGGTGATATAGTCCGAGATCACCTCGGCCCCCATCGCCCTGGCGTGTTCTTCCATGTTCACCATCAGGTCCGGGCCCTGGATGTGGGTCTGGCCTGGCCAGTTCTCCACCTCGGTGGTGATGGTCAGTTGTCCGCCGGGTTGCAGGCCTTGCACCAGAATGGGGTTCAGCATGGCGCGGGCGGCATAGACCGCCGCGGTATAGCCCGCCGGGCCGGAGCCGATGATCAGAACATTGGTGTGCCGCGTCTCGCCCATGATGCCCTCTGCCGGATTCGTCCTGCCCGATATAGGCGGTGAAACCAAGGCGCGAAAGGCCCCGAAAAAATTGCCTTTATCGCGTCAGTTCCCGCAAGAGCGCGAAAAATCCGGGCAGTTTCCTGCAATATTATTGCGCACGTCACTTTGCTGGCCTATCAACCGCCCAAAATGGAGTCACCCATGGCCGTGTCGAAGCTGGACCCGATTGATCGCCGTATCCTGGCAGAGTTGCAGGCCGACGGGCGCATGACGAATGTGGAGCTGGCCAGCCGCGTCGGCATTTCGGCCCCGCCCTGCCTGCGCCGCGTGCGCACGCTGGAAGAGCAGGGCTATATCAAGGGCTATCATGCCGATGTGGATGCCCGTGAACTGGGGTTCGAGGTGCGGGTGTTTGCTATGGTGCGGCTGCGTAGCCAGGCCGAGGTGGACCTGTCGGCGTTCGAGCGGCGCTGCAAGGATTGGCCCCTGGTGCGAGAGTGCCACATGCTGAACGGCGAGATCGACTTCATCCTCAAATGCGTGGCGCCCGATCTGTCGAGTTTCCAGCATTTCCTGACCGATCAGTTGACGGCGGCCGACAACGTGGCATCGGTCAAGACCAGTCTTGTGATCCGCTGCGCCAAGGACGAGCCAGGGCTGCCGTTCGACGTTCTGGAAGAGCGGCTGGGGGATGAGCCAGGGCTGCCGTTCGACGTTCTGGAAGAGCGGCTGGCGAAGAACGCCTGACCGAAGGCCGGGGGGGCTGCCCCCCGGACCCCCCGGGATATTTATGAACAGATGAGGATCAGTCTTCGGGCGGGTCGGTAAGTTCGGTTTCCAGAAAGCGTTCGAAGGCGTCAAGGTCCACCGGCTCGAACTGCCCGAACCCCTGCATCCAGACCGAGGCGGCGCGGAAAGCGTCGGGTTCCAGTTTGCACCAGATCACGCGGCCGCGCTTTTCGCGGGTGATCAGGTGGGCGTCGGCCAGCACCTGAAGATGTTTCGAAATGGCGGCCAGGCTCATCTGGAAGGGCTCCGCCACATCGGTGACGGCCATGTCGTCTTCCAGCAACATCGACAGGATGGCCCTGCGGGTAGGGTCTGCCAGAGCGGCAAAGACGGGGCTGAGGGCATCTGTCATGGCGGTATGTGGCCGCGAATGCGACCGATCGTCAACCGTTTGGTTGAATATGCCGGGTGGCGGATTTGCGCCGAAATTCAGGCGACCGTGTCGAGGATCATTTGGAAAGTTGTTTTATTTCAATTGGTTGAAATTGGACGCCATGCTTGACTCACAATCCCGTGCTGCGTAGGTTCGCCGCGACTGTTCCGGGGGCCACCTGATGCCTGAAACGCCCGATCCTGACCGCCTGCGCGCACTTGAGGCGAAGCTGGCGGCGGCCAAGGCGGCAAGGGCCGAACCAACGGAAACGGCGAAGGGATTTTCGCAGGGCGAAGTGGCCTGGCGGATGGTGTCCGAGCTGGTTGCCGGAATGGTGATCGGGCTCGGGCTCGGTTTCGGGTTGGACCATGTGTTCGGCACGCGCCCCATCTTCCTGGTGATTTTTGTCTTGCTGGGCTTTGTGGCGGGTATCCGCACGGTGATCGGCACCGCGCGCGACATGCAGGC